>Ga0187771_10002093_pt1 | contig 13707 bp, 13 predicted proteins | sample 0116_SJ02_MP15_1_FD_133139 | JGI IMG/M metagenome (GOLD analysis project Ga0187771, IMG submission 133139) | Tropical peat soil microbial communities from peatlands in Department of Meta, Colombia - 0116_SJ02_MP15_10_MG | ecosystem: Environmental > Terrestrial > Soil > Wetlands > Peat | place... | reverse complement strand
TGTTCAGCAATATTGTTGTCGGCTTCACGTTCCATGTGTCACAACACTCTGAATTGCACTTTCTGAGATTGTAGAGCTTATTAGTCTCTGATATGTCAAGGTCAAATTCCAGGTAGTTAACCTCCGAGGCTCGACCACGTCCTGATTGATAATCCTGGCCGTCATTTTGCCACCCCCAGGAACACGGCCAAGCACCGCTCAACCTCCACCAGCGTATCAGCATCAATGTTCCCGAATGCTGGCCCTATCTTGTCACGCTTGACGGTCATGGTCTTGTCCACCATTACCTGAGAAGGCTTCTGCAAGCCGTTCTCGCTGCTTGGCTGGACGGTGACACGTAACAGTGGGGCTTCCACCAGCGTGCTTGTCACCGGCAACACAGTGACGGTGGTATGCCCGTTGAACTGGTCGGACTGGATCACCAGGGCGGGCCTTGGCTTGCCAAAGTCACCTTGCATAGCAATGGTGACAAAATCCCCACGCCTCATTCAGTCCACCCGTCCACATCCGCCAAGGCTTCATCCATGAAACGCTGCATATCCGTGTCGGCTTTATCGGCTTGAGCCACAAGCCGAGATTGACGGCGGCATTCTTCGGCAAAACCCGGTCGCCGGGTGTCCGGCACCCAAATCTGCACAGGACGCAGACCTGCGGCACGCAGACGATCTCTGTGGCTCTGTACTCGCTGTCTAACAGGTTGGGTTCGCATAAAACATCCTCCTTTTGTTACATGTAACACTGGTCTCAAAGGATGTCAAGGGGCATTGTTCGACATTGATTGGGTGTCAATGCGGCGGTAGTCTGTCTGTAAAAAGCAGCCCCTTTTCTGGGCGCGACTATGAATGTGACCGGCGTGACAGGACTTCCGTCGCGACCGAGTCAACATGAGAGTTGACACCCTTCACTCAATATGAATATGCAAAGGGCGTCCCCAAAGAGTCTCCATGTCCAGGTAATTTTGGTTTCTTCCCCCTATCAAACCGTCCACAAATCTATTGGGAAGCGCAGAACGCGCAGGGGCGAGCGGCAAAGTGTGGCGCACTTCGTCCACGTTTCCCTATGGGAATTGTGGGCGGGCTTCCAGATCATCAAGATAGGAATATGAGTTTGGAGGATAATACACCTTACAAACAGACGGTTACCCATCCAACTCGCTACGTCAAGTTCCAGATCATCATCTCAATAATATCCTTGAAGCTCTTGCCGATCTCCGAGACGACCGTGGGTTCGAACCCGCAATGCATCATACACTGGGCGCAACGGGGATCCTTGCCTACACCGTATTTGCCCCAATCGGTCTTTGCCATCATCTCGCTGAACGTCGGATAATGGGCGTCGGTAATCAGGTAGCAGGGTGCTTTCCATCCCTGCGGGTTGCGGGTGGGGTTGCCCCATGGGGTGCACTCCAGCTTCTTTTCTCCCTTGAGGAAGCGCAGGTACATGGGAGTCGAGTAGAAGCGATGCTTCTTGCTCATCTCGTACACCTCGGCAAACTTTTTCTCAATCTCGCGCCGCTCCAGGAACAGCTTTTCCCCCACGGCCTCGTAGCCGAAACCGGGCGCCACCAGCATGCCGTCCACCCCCATCTCCTCCAAGTGGGTAAAGAGCATCTCGATCTCCATCAGGTCGGTTTCCTTGAAGATGGTCGTGTTGGTGCAGACCCGGAACCCCAGTTTCTTGGCCTTCTTGATCCCCTCCATGGCCATCTTGAAAGCACCCTTGCGCTCCAGGATGCGGTCATGGGTTTCCTCCAGGCCGTCCATGTGGACGTTGAGAATGAAGTTGGGATGGGGCGTCATGTTGTCCAGCGCCTTTTCCAGCAGCACGCCGTTGGTGCAGAGGTAGATGTGCTTGCCCCGGTCGAGCACGCTGCGGATCAGGTCGTACACATGGGGGTAAAGGAACGGTTCGCCGCCGGTAATGGTGACGACCGGCGCGGGGCATTCGTCCACCGACCTCAGGCATTCATCCAGGCTCATCATCTCCTGGATGGTGTCGGCGTATTCGCGGATGCGGCCGCAGCCGGAACAGGCCAGGTTGCAGAGATGGGTTGGTTCGAGCATGAGGACAAGGGGAAATTTTTCCACCTTGGCAAGTTTGTTGCTGATGATGTACTTGGTCAGGTCATAGTTGAGACGCATCGGAAAACGCATTTTGATCAAATCCTTTCAGTTCTTACTGCAAAAATCTGCCACAGAGACACAGAAATAAAGACAGGCCTCCAAGGATGAACAGGATAAAAAGGATAACCCCCTGCACCTCCATTATTGCGTTGTATCAAAGGTGTTTCCATCATGTTCATCCTGTTCACATCCCTGTAAAAACCATTTTCTCAGGTTTTCCTCTGTGTCTCTGTGGCTCTGTGGCAGGTATTTCATTACGATCTTACAAAACCTTCCACGGCAGCGGCGATCCCGTCGGCGTCGATGCCCAGGTCCTTGCGCAGTTGGGACTGGCTGCCCTGTTCGATATACTTGTCCGGTATGCCGAGCCGCCTGATCTTCACGTCATGGCGTCCGTTGTCGAAGAGAAGCTCCAGCACGGCGCTGCCGAAACCGCCTTGCAGGGCGTTTTCCTCAACGGTAACGACACGGCCGGTCTTCCCGGCCACGGAAAGGATCAACTCCGCATCCAGCGGCTTGGCGAAACGGGCGTTGACCACGCCGGCCGAGATGCCCCGCTCCTTCAAAACCTCGGCTGCCTGCACGGCCGGATAGACCGTGGAGCCTATGGCGATAATGCAGACGTCGTCTCCCTCGGCGAGCAGTTCCCCTTTGCCGGTCTCCAGGATAGTCAGTTCACGGTCCATCGCCACGCCGTAGCCTGCTCCGCGCGGGTAGCGCAGAGCCATGGGTGCGCCGGCATACAGGGCGGTCTTCAGCATATGTTGCAGTTCGTTCTCGTCCTTGGGGGCCATGAGCGTCAATCCGGGCAAATGACGCAGATACGAGATGTCGAAGACGCCGTGATGGGTCGGCCCGTCGTCGCCGACCAGGCCGGCGCGGTCCATGGCAATGGTCACCGGCAGCTTTTGCAGGCAGATATCATGGAAAACCTGGTCGTAGGCCCGCTGCACAAACGTAGAATAGATGGCAGCCACCGGCCGGAAACCGTCGGCGGCCAAACCGGCGGCAAAGGTCATGCCGTGCTGTTCGGCAATGCCCACATCGAAGAACCGCTTCGGAAAACGTTCCGCAAAACGGATGAGGCCGGTGCCGTCGGGCATGGCGGCCGTAATGGCGACGACCTTCGGGTCCTGTTCGGCCAATTGCACCATGGTCTCGCCGAACACGTCGGTGTACGATTTGCTCCCCGCCTTGGGTGCGCCTTTGCCGGTGGCGACATCGAAAGCCCCCACGCCGTGGTACTTGTCCGGTGTTTCCTCGGCCGGCTTGTACCCCTTCCCCTTGGTGGTCATGACATGGACCAGCAGCGGTCCGTCCAATTGGTTAATATTGTTGAAGACCTCAACCAGTTGCGTCAGGTCGTGGCCATCCAGCGGTCCCAGATAGTCGAACCCCAGGGCTTCAAAGAGCGATCCCGGCGTAAGAAAGCCTTTCAGCGAGTTTTCCGCCCGCCTGGCGAAGTGGAGGATATCCGTGCCGATGGCGGGGATATGCCGCAAAAGCCCCTGCATCTCCTTCTTCAGGTCGCGGAAGTACCGGCCGGTCATCTTGCGGGAGATGAACGAGGAAAAGGCGCCCACATTCTTTGAGATGGACATTTCATTGTCGTTCAGGACAACTATTAGGTTTTTCTTGAGGTGCCCGGCCTGGTTGAGTGCTTCAAAGGCCATGCCGCCGGTCAGGGAGCCGTCGCCGATAACAGCAATGGCGCGGTGGCCGGTGCCCTCCAGTTCGCCGGCCACAGCCATGCCGAGGCCCGCCGAGATGGAGGTGGACGAGTGCCCCACGCCAAAGGCGTCGTGCTCGGATTCACACCGTTTGGGAAACCCGGAAAGACCCTTGTACTGTCGTTGGGTAGGAAAACGCTCACGCCGCCCGGTAAGGATCTTGTGGGTATATGCCTGATGCCCCACATCCCAGATGATCTTGTCCTGGGGAGAATCAAAACAGTAATGGAGGGCAATGGTAAGCTCCACTGCCCCCAGGTTTGATCCCAGGTGGCCGCCCGTGGTCGAGACCGTGTCCAGCAGGAAGCGGCGCACCTCTTCCGCCAGGGCCGGCAACTGTTCGGGCTTGAGCTTTTTCAAATCAGCCGGAGAGTTAATCTTGTCGAGATATGTGTACATGATTCTTGCTCCATCGAAAAATCACACCGTCTTACTCAGGTTGTTCAAAAACAGTCAGATCGTCAATGAACCAGATGAGAGTTAAAAGTTGAGAGTTGAGTATAACACGGGTTGTTCAAAAATAGTCAGATCGTCGCACCCGCAGCAAACCCCGCGGAGGCGTAGCAGCGCTACGCCGCACAAGGTGGTGAGCGAGGACGCGGCGAGATGGCTGTTTTTCAACAACCCGCGTACCCGTTTGCCCTGAACCACTCCACGGCGCGCTGCAGGGCGTCTTTCACCGGTGTTTGGGGCAAGCCCAACTCCCGCACCGCCTTGGCCGAATCGAAAAACATGAACTTCGCCGCCATCTGCACGCCTGCCAGGGGAATCAGCGGTTCCCTGCCGGTAATGCGGGCAATGCCTTCATTGACATAGGCCGCCAGCAGGATCGGCGTGTAGGGAAGACGTATCCGGGGCGCAGCCAGGCCGGTGATCTCCTCCAGCAGGACAAAGATATGCTTCAAGGTCAGGTTGGTGTTGCCCAGGATGTATTTTTCGCCCACACGCCCCTTTTGTTCTGCCAGGATATGGCCGCGGGCGCAATCCTCGACCGCGATGATATTGAGCCCGGTATCCAGATAGGCCGGCATTTTGCGGCGGAGGTAATCGACAATGATCTTGCCGGTGGGGGTCGGTTTGATATCAAGCGGCCCGACCGGCGTCGACGGATTCACGATCACCAGGGGCAGGCCGCGGGTGACAAACCTTTCAGCCTCCCGTTCCGCCAGGAATTTGCTCTTTTTGTAATGCCCCACCATATCGGCCAGGGTCACCGGCGTGTCTTCGGCACCCGGCGTGCCGTCGCCGGGGTTGCCCAGGGTTCCCACGCTGCTGGTGTAGACCACCCGCGAAAGGCCGTTCTCCAGGGCTGCCTCCAGAACGGCCGCGGTGCCATCGACATTGATACGGTACATCTGCCGCGGATCGCTGGTCCAAAGGCGATAATCGGCGGCAGCGTGAAAGAGCGCCCCGCACCCCTTCAGCCCCTGCCGGAGGCTGTCTTGATCAAGGATATCGCCCTTCCACAGTTCAATGTCAAGTCCCGCCAGGTTGGAGGTATCCGATCCGGCCCGTACCAGGGCGCGCACCTCCCGGCCGTCCTTCAGCAACTCCCTGACAATGCTTGCGCCGATGAAACCGGTAGCGCCGGTGACAAATGTTTTCATAGCCGTTCTTTATCCGCTGAAACAACTGGCAGGTTGTTGAAAAACTCAGGTTGTTCAAAAATAGCCAGATCGTCGCACCCGCAGAAAGCCCCGCGGAGGCGTAGCAGCGCTACGCCGCACAAGAGGACTTTCGAGGATGGCGGCGAGATGGCTGTTTTTCAACAACCTCCTAGGCGCCAGAAACGTCATAAACGGGGAAAGCCCCGCAATGTGGCAAACTCGGGGCTTCCCAGTAAACTGAAATGTCTGTGGCTTCCCATCCGGAGCATCCGGTTGGGAAACAATCTAATTGTTTCCACCACCCTCCGCGAGCAGGCGACGGTACTTGCCCAGGGCCGTCAGCGGGAAGCAGTTGCGGTAAATGTGGTATTTGATCATGAAAAACTTGGGGAATCCGGTGCCGGTGAAGGCATCCTCATCCCAGGTACCGTCCGGCTTCTGGGTGTTCAGCAGGTAGTCAATGCCGCGCGCCACTGTTTTGGAATGCACCTCCCCGGCCGCCATGAGCGCCAGAAGCGCCCACCCTGTCTGGGACGGGGTGCTCGGGCCGCTCCCCATCAGGGAGCGATCGAAATATGACTCGCACACCTCTCCCCACCCTCCATCCATGTTCTGCTTGGACTTGAACCAGGTGATCGCCTTTTTGATGTAAGGCTGGGTCATATCTTCACCAATGGCCTGCAATCCGCACAATACCGACCAGGTGCCGTAGATGTAGTTTACCCCCCAGCGTCCCCACCAGGGTCCCTCGGGTTCCTGCTGTTTCTTCAGGAATGCGAGAGCGCGCAAGGCCGCCGGATGTTTGTTGGAATAGTTGAAGTTGCCCATCAATTCCAGCATGCGGCCGGTCAGGTCGGCTGTCGGCGGGTCGATCAAGGCCTCCAGGTCGGCGAAGGGGATCTTGTTCAGCAGGTATTTGGTATTGTCCTTATCGAACGCGCCCCAGCCGCCGTTTTTGCTCTGCATCCCCAGACACCAGGCGATGCCGCGTTTAACGGCCTGTTCCTTGTGTTTGCGGTCCCGGACCTTGATATCCTTGATGGCCAGCATGACAAAACCGGAGTCGTCAACATCGGGATACCAATCGTTGAGAAACTCGAACGCCCAGCCGCCCGGCTCCAGGTCCGGCGCCTTGATCTGCCAGTCCCCCTTGCGGCGCACCTCAAGATCCAACAGCCATTGGGCCGCCTTGACCAGCGCCGGGTGATCGGCGGGAACGCCGGCCTCCTGCATGGCCACGAGCGCCAGGGCAGTATCCCAAACCGGCGATATGCACGACTGCAGCACCAGCTCTTCTTCGCCCTCGATACAGAAATTGCTCAGTGCCTCCAGCCCTTTTACGATGGCGGGATGGTCGTTTGCGTAGCCGAGACAGTGCAGGGCCAGGATCGAATTGAGCATGGCCGGCTGGATGCCGCCCCAGTCGCCGGTCGGTTCCTGGTGATCGAGAATCCATTGTTCGGCCACGGAGGTGGCTTTTTTCTTGAACGGCCTGATGGGGCTGGACTCGTACACCTTGAGCAGATGATCCACGCCGATGAAGAAATTTTTCCAGGTAAGGATGCCGTCTTCCTTGCTGAAGGTGTAGTCGGTCGGCCGCGGCGGACGGGTGTAGAGTTCCTGCACCCGCGCCCAGGGGGGCAGCTTGCGCACCGGGCGCTCGGCCATGACTACTGAAAGCGGGATAATGGTACCCCGTGCCCAACTGGACAACTCGTACACGTTGAAATAGGCCCAATTGGGCAGAAGCATCAGTTCAATGGGCATCGAAGGGACGCCAAGCCAGGAAAATTCGCCGAACAGGGCCAGGAATATCTTGGTGAAAACTCGCGACTTGATGATGCCGCCATTTGCCAGAATAAATTCCCGCGCCTTGCCCATGGCCGGGTGATCTGCCGGGTAACCTGCCAGTTTGAGGGCAAAATAGGCCTCGATGGTGGTCGAGAGATCGCCGGGGCCGGAATGCCAGAGGGCCCAATATCCCTCCTCGGTCTGTTTGCTGAGGATGTAGCGGGCGATCTTCCGCTCGCGCACCTTGTCGACCATGCCGAGAAAATGGAACAGCATGACGTATTCTGCTGCAATGGTGACGTTCGACTCCAACTCGGCCCACCAGTAACCATCCGGCAACTGTTCCCGGAAAAAGAAATCACGGCTGCGTTCAATGGCCTTGTCGAGCGGACTCTTTGCATCGCCCACCATCTTCTTCCAGATGGAGGGGGGCAGGTGGTGCACCTTGGCAGTTGTTTTTGGGGGGGTATTGCCGGCAGGCGCGGCGGTTTCCGTATTGAATGATGTAAGTGCAGTGGAAATCGGGTATTTACTTAGATTCATTCACAAAGCTCCTGATAATCACAATGAGGCAATGCCGGGGCATTTGTCAGTCAAATTGTGCTTATATATCACAGAAATCGGAAGTTGTATATTTTTTTCGCGATACACGGCCGTAACATTGGCAGGGGCGCAGCCGGCACCAGTTTGTGGTTTGCACTCGTGGACTGGTGTGTTATACACAGTGAATTAACCGGGAATACGGTTCCGGCGTACGAATCGGTTCATTCCCGCAATTCCCGCGACAAACCGCACGGGACGCCACGAAGGAGATTTTCCCATGCTGTCAGGAAAACAGAAACGCCACCTGCGCGCTCTCGGCCATAGCCTCAAACCGGTCATCCTCATCGGCAAGAAGGAGATTGAAGAGGGCTTGATCAGAGAGGCCAACGACGCCCTGGATTGCCATGAGCTGATCAAGGTCAAGCTATTGGAAAGCTGCCTGCTGGACAAGAACGAAGCGGCCGACATGCTGGCCGGGTCGTGCAATGCCGACATTGCCCAGATATTGGGCAAAACGTTCCTGCTCTACCGCCCGGCAACGCCGCCGGTCATTGTCTTGCCGAAAGCTGACAAACCTGCCGGTGGCAAGAAGGCATGACCGTCCGCGCGGCCCTGTTCGATCTGGACGGCACCCTGGTGGATTCCCTGGAGGACCTGACCACTGCCGTCAACCATATGCTGGCCGGCTTCGGGCGCCCTTCCCTGACGCCGGCCTCAGTGCGGGGCCTTGTGGGCAAGGGAGCCCGCAACCTGGTCCGGCGGGCGCTTGCATCGGACTCGGAGGAGGCCATAGCGCGCGGGCTGGCATTGTTCGTGGCTTACAACAGCGCCCACGTCGCAGACAAAAGCGCGCTCTATCCCGGCATGGGAGAAGCGTTGCGGCAGTTGGCCGGAGACGGCATCCGCCTGGCGGTCATCTCCAACAAGCCGGAAAGCCTCTGCCACTTGATCATGGAGGCGCTCGGCATTGCCCTTCACTTTGAATTCATCTGCGGCGGGGACACCTTCCCGGAGATGAAGCCATCTCCCCTGCCCCTGGTGCGGACTCTGGAACGCCTCGGCATTAGCGCCGGGGATGCGGTCATGGTGGGAGACAGCATCAACGACATAGAGGCGGGCCAACGGGCAGGCATAACCACCATCGGCTGCACCTGGGGCTACGGCGGGCCGGAGGAGTTGACCGGAGCCGATTGTCGCGCCGCCTCGCCCGGCGACGTGGCAACCATGTTGTTGAAAGAACCAAGGTCGTTCAAAAAATAGTCGGATCGTCAATGAAGCGGATGAGAGTTGAGTGAGGCGGTTGAAAGTTGAGAGTTGAGAGATTTCTACTCAACCCTCCTCCCTCAACTGATTTTGCAATCCCTCATCCCTCATCCCTCAACCCTCAACAGCCTTAACCTGATGGCTGTTTTTCAACAACCTGCAAGGAGATTATGAACGGCTGGGCCGGAACCATACTCAAGGTAGACCTGAGCGCCGGGACGGCGGAGCGCGAGGAAATTCCCCGCCCATTGCTGGAGAACTACCTCGGCGGCCGCGGTCTGGGGGTGCGCCTGATGCGCGGCCACTTCCGGCGTGCCGCCTCCGATCCAGGCCTGCCGCTGATCTTTGCCGTCGGACCGCTGTGCGGCACCTCTGCCCCGACGTCTGCGCGGCTCTCGGTGACCTCCCGCTCGCCCTTGACCGGCGCCATCTGCGACTGCCCGGCAGGCGGCAGGTTTGCCTGGCGCCTGAAAGCGGCCGGGCTGGATTGCCTTGCCGTTACCGGCAGAAGCCCTGAACCCGTAGTCCTGGCCATCCGGCCCGATGGGGTTGAAATCCTCCCGGCCGGCCACCTGTGGGGCGCGGCAATCTCCGACACGATGAATGCGCTGAAAGAGCGCGGCAGCGTGGCGGCCATCGGTCCGGCCGGCGAAAACGGCGTCCCCTTTGCCGGCATCATGCTGGGGGAAGGCGGCACTATCGGCCGGGGCGGCCTGGGCGCCGTGATGGGCGCCAAAAACCTCAAGGGGGTGGTGGTGGACGGCGACGGCGCAACGACCGTCGCCGACCCCGCCCTGTTCGACAAGGCCAGACAGGATGTGATACGGCTCTTCAAGGCATCCCCGGTAATCTTCGGCCCCCTGGGGATCGCCGAATTCGGCACGCCGGTACTGGTGGATATCATGGCCCAACGCCGCATGACCCCCACCGGGAATTTCCGGGCAACCTTCTTTGAACATTCGGCCAACTATTCCGGACCAGCCATCAAGAATGCTTTCGGGGCCGGGAAAGAGGGGTGCTGCGACTGTCCGATCCAGTGCAGACAATTGGCACGGCAGGGCGGCCATCTGCCGGACTACGAGACGGTTTCCCACTTCGGGGCGCTCAACGAGGTGGACGATCTCCATGCCATCATGGAATCGCACCGCATCTGCAACGACCTGGGGCTTGACCCCATCTCGGCCGCCGCCACCCTGGCGGCCTGGGGCGAGATCAGAGGGCAATTCGCCACAGCGGAGCAACTCCCCGGCCTGCTGGAAGATATGGCCCGGCGCCGCGGCGAAGGCGAACTGCTGGCGCTAGGTTCGCGCCGTCTCGCGGAAGCCATGGGCAGACCGGAACTCTCCATGAGCGTCAAGTCCCTGGAATTGCCTGCCTACGACCCGCGCGGCGCCTACGGCATGGCACTGGCCTACTGCACCGGCAACCGGGGGGGCTGCCACCTGAGCGCCTATCCCATTTCCCATGAGATCCTGCGCAAGCCGGTGCCCACCGATCGTTTTTCTTTTTCCGGCAAGGCCCGCATCATAGCGATTGCCGAGGACACCAACGCTGCCGTGGATTCCCTGGCGATCTGCCGGTTTTCCCTGTTCGGCGCCAGCCTGGAGGAGTATGCCGAGTTGCTGACCGCTACCACCGGCATCGACTATTCTCCCCAGCGATTGAAAGAAATCGGCAGCCGCATCTGCCTGACCGAGCGTTTCTACAACTGCGCCAACGGCTTCTCCCGCAGGGACGACTGCCTGCCGGAGCGGTTTTTCAATGAGCCCGGCACGAGCGGCGACGGTATCAGCATCCCCCCCATCGACCGGCAGCGCTTCGAAGAGGAGTTGGACAAGTACTACCGCATCAGGGGATTGAATAAGGATGGTTGTTTCGACGATGCCGCCTTTCTGGAGAAACTGCCGTGAGATTGTTCGACAGGAAGGCATCCGCCGGGCGGACCGGTCCCTTGCCCACGGACAACAGAGGCGTCGGCGCCCTGGGCGAGGACCTGGCCGTATCCTTCCTCGAAGGCAAAAGGTACCGCATCCTGGAGCGCAATTATCGCTGCAAGGGGGGCGAGGTGGATATCGTGGCCCGGGACCCGCAGGACAAGAGCCTGGTCTTCGTGGAGGTCAAGGCCCGGCGCGGCCTCTCCTACGGCGTGCCCCAACTGGCGGTCACCCCGTTCAAGCAGCGCCAGCTGTCAAAGGCGGCCCTGACATGGCTGGTCAAGCACCGGAGCCAGGACGCCGCAGCCCGTTTCGACGTGATCGCCATCCTGCTGGCAGACGGCGCAGCTCCCATGATCGAGCATATTGTGAATGCGTTTGAGCTGACCTACTGAGCAGGAAGAGCAACAACGGTTGTTGAACATGTTCAAAAAGGAGACCGCTATGGATTTTACGGCCGTACTGGCCCAGATCAAACCCAAACTCGGCTGCGTGGACGACAATCTTGCGCTCATCGAGGAGCGCATCGGACAAGCGAAAATGGCCGGGGCCGACCTGGTGGTCTTCCCCGAGCTGGCCTTGACCGGCTATTTCCTCAAGGATCTGGTGCCGGAGGTGGCCCGGCGGCTGGATTCGCCCGAGATTGCCCGGCTGGCCGAGCTCTCCCGCGGCATCTCCATCGCCGTGGGTTTTGTGGAGGTAACCGACGACTACCGCTTCTTCAACTCGGCCCTCTACCTGGAAGACGGGGCCGTCAAACATCTCCACCGCAAGGTCTATCTCCCGACCTACGGTCTGTTCGATGAACAGCGCTACCTGGCCAGGGGCGAGCAATTCCGCGCCTTTGACAGCAAGTTCGGCCGCATGGGCATCCTGATCTGCGAGGACATGTGGCACCTGTCAAGCTCCTACATCCTGGCCATGGACGGCGCTGCAACGCTGCTCTGCCTCTCCAGCAGCCCCGGCCGCGGCGTGGAGGGCGAAACCCTCGGCTCGGCCGCGGCCTGGCAGAAACTGACCGCCACCACGGCGCTGTTCCTTAATTGCCGGGTGCTGTACTGCAACCGGGTGGGCTATGAAGACGGCGTCAATTTCTGGGGCGGTTCGGAATATATCGCTCCTTCGGGCGAATCGGCCGTACGGGCCAGACTGCTGGAAGAGGACAGCGTCAGTGCCCTGGTGGAGGAAGGCGCCCTTCGTCGGGAGCGGATATTCTCCCCCATGTTGCGGGACGAGAACCTGTTCGTGACCATGCAGGAACTCAGGCGCATCGAACGGGAAAGGAGACGATAATGGCAGGCCTGGCGGCAAATACGGAACTGTTGCGCAAGATTCTGGTCGGCTTCGTGCGGGACGAGGTGCATAAAGTGGGGGTAAAAAAGGCTGTTCTGGGATTGTCGGGAGGGATCGACTCGGCCCTGGTGGCGTTCATCGCGGCCGAGGCGTTGGGAAGCGGGAACGTTCATGCCGTCTGCATGCCCTACAAGACCAGCAACCCGGAGAGCGAGGCCCACGCCCGTCTGGTGGCCCAGGCATGCGGCGTGAATTTTTCGCTGGTGCCGATCACCCCCATGGTGGACGCCTATTTCGGGATGTTCCTCGATGCGGACAATATGCGGCGCGGCAACAAGATGGCCCGCGAGCGCATGACCATCCTCTTTGACCACTCCGCCCTTCACTCTGCCCTGGTGCTGGGCACCAGCAACAAAACCGAACTTCTGCTCGGTTACGGGACCCTCTTCGGCGACATGGCCAGCGCCCTCAATCCCATTGGCGATCTGTACAAGACCCAGATCTGGCAGTTGTCCGAGGCAATGGGTGTGCCGGGCGAGGTAATCGCGAAACAACCTTCCGCCGACCTGTGGGCCGGCCAAACCGATGAGGAAGAACTGGGATTCTCCTACCGCCAGGTGGATGAACTGCTCTACCGCATGGTAGACCTGCGCCTGACCAGGGAGGAGTTGATCGGTGCGGACTTTGCGCCCGAATTCATCGACGCCATCTACAAGAAGGTGCAGAACTCCCACTTCAAACGGCGTCTGCCGGTAATCGCCAAGGTGTCCAACCGCACCATTGACCGGGATTTCAGGTATTCCCGCGATTGGGGCAAGTGACGGCTCCGAACCGGAACACAGATAGTTTTCACCGGCGTTTTCTGGTACAATGAGGAGTAATTGGAGAGAGTATTTATGGTGAAGCATGTAGTGATGCCCGTTTTCGGAAAGGATTGAAAAAAACGTGAAACGGACCGAAGAAGCCACCCTTGTCTACTCCAGCGAAACGGGCCGCATGGACCGCGGCGCAGGCAAGTCCCGGCCGGCGCAGCCGCCGAAGCAACCCGCCGATGGCACGGTTCGTCTGCGTCGCGAGGTCAAGGGACGCGGCGGCGGCGCCGTCATTGTCATTACCGGCCTCCCCCTGCAGGGGGAGGCGCTGAAGGACCTGGCCGGGGCTTTGAAAAAGCGTTGCGGCAGCGGCGGCACGGTCAAGGAGGGGGTCATCGAGATCCAGGGAGACCATCGCGAAACCCTGTGCAAGGAACTGGAGTCCCGCGGATACCGCGTCAAACTGGCGGGCGGGTGATTATTCAATTAATTGCTTGACCGTAATGATTTTTTCAAATATTTTTTACTATTCGTTCATTTACCGGGCGAAGATGCACGGGGCAGGTATCCGGGCGAGAGTGGCGGAATTGGCAGACGCACCAGACTTAGGA
>Ga0187771_10002092_pt1 | contig 13717 bp, 11 predicted proteins | sample 0116_SJ02_MP15_1_FD_133139 | JGI IMG/M metagenome (GOLD analysis project Ga0187771, IMG submission 133139) | Tropical peat soil microbial communities from peatlands in Department of Meta, Colombia - 0116_SJ02_MP15_10_MG | ecosystem: Environmental > Terrestrial > Soil > Wetlands > Peat | place... | reverse complement strand
TTATGACAGCACAGGCGAGAGACCACCTTTCCCTTTCTAGGGAATTACTCCCCTAAATTGGGCTGGATTACTGGTGTGGGCGGGCCAGTCGCCGAAGAGCCAAGCGGAGATCCACACCTGCGCGTTTGTGTAAGTCCTCCAGAGGATGCCGCCTCGTCGCAAACGCTCTCCCATTTCGGCACCGGGTCGCTGGCGGGCGTTGCCCGGATTTTTTGTTGGGTGCGTTCATGCCGCGTGCTATGCTCCAGGGCTCCCTTAAAGCTCGAACGGACGGCTTTTCACCAGGCGCCACCAACGTGCTTTCCACAGTAAGTCTTTGGCTTGCTTCCTGGATCAGCCTAGTGCGGTTTTTGCAGCAAGGCCGCAGCCTCATAGGCCACCGCCCACTTGATATGCATTGATATCGGGAGGTTTAACGGGTATCGAGAATTCAAAACTAAGAGAGGGACGTATGGGTGGTGCCGCGGGACGGAGTTGAACCGCCGACGCCAGCCTTTTCAGGGCTGCGCTCTACCACCTGAGCTACCGCGGCGCCGTTAGTTCATTCTCAGACGGATTTCGGTTCCTGTCAAGAATGCGAGGAGAGTGGGAAGGTTGATGCTCCGTCAAAAGTCGAGCATCACGGATCGACAGCCCAACAGCAAGCGGGGTGCGGGAATACGCGAGTCGTCCCTGCGCTACTGGCCGTCCCAATCCTCGGGCGGGAACTCGACGCCCCAGAAGCGCCGCGCGTCGACCCATTCCAGGCCGATCAATCCTTCTTGCGTTGTGCCTGCTTTCCCCATCCACACCACCTGGAACTGGCCCACGCGCTCTTTCACCTTGGTGCGCACGGAAAGTTCCTGGCCGAGGTTGAGGATGTAGGAGGTCCGCAGCAGCGCTCCGTGCTTGCTGACGCCGAGGGTTTCGGTCTCCTCAGCGAAGTTGAAGCCCTCGGCGTCCTTGCCACTCAGGATGATGCGGGCTTTGAAAGGCATGCGCGAGCTGCGGCGCCGTTCGGTCTGGGAATCAGTGGGCATGAGTGTCCCTCTCAGGCGTTCCTCGGATTTCTCAATTGCCGCTGGATGATCGTACATCACCGAAGGTGAGTCTGCATCCATAATCTTCCTTCCTCTCTCGCCAATGGGAGGCGGGCCTCTCGGGAAGCCTCAGCGCAGGGAGCGGTCCACTTCCTCGAGCCAATTGGGGCGCTTCAGGACCTCGCGCGGCTTGGAGCCGTCGGGGGCGCTGACCACACCGTCCTTCTCCATCATGTCGATCAAACGCGCCGCGCGCCCGTAGCCGAGCCGCAGGCGGCGCTGCAGCAGAGAAGTGGAAGCTTTGCCGGATTCCACCACCAGCCGCACCGCCTCCTCGTAGACGGCATCCAATTCGGCGTTCTCCGCGTCGTCCGCCTCCTCAGTCTCCCCGCTTTCCCGGTCGCGAATCGGCTTCAGGAACTCTTCGTTATATTGCGGCTGCGACTGGGATTTCCACCAATCGACCGCGCGGCCGATCTCCTGTTCCGTCACCAGAGGCCCGTGCAGTCGCGACAGGCGGGCGCTGGCGGGCGGCAGGAAGAGCATGTCGCCGCGGCCGAGCAGGGCTTCCGCGCCATTGGCGTCGAGGATGGTGCGCGAGTCCACCTTGGAGGCCGCGCGGAAGGCGATACGCGAGGGCAGGTTGGCTTTGATGAGCCCCGTGATGACGTCCACCGAGGGGCGCTGCGTGGCCAGAATCAGGTGAATCCCCACGGCGCGCGCCATCTGGGCCAGGCGCGTGATCGATTCTTCCACGCCCTGCGGCTCCACCATCATCAGGTCGGCCAGCTCGTCGATGACAATCACGATGTAGGGTAGCGGCCGCTCGCGCTCGCCGTTGGTGTCGAAGAGGCTGAGCGTCGAATCGGGCTCGAAAATCTTGTTGAATTGCTCGATGTTGCGCACCCCGTGCTCGGCCAGCTTCTTCAGGCGGTCTTCCATCTCCAGCACGGCGCGGCGCAAGGCGTTGGCGGCCTGCTTGGGCTCGGTGACGATCGGCGTGAGCAGGTGCGGAACGCCCTCGTACAGGCCCAGTTCCAGCCGCTTGGGATCGATCAGGATCAGCTTCACTTCGTCCGGGTTCGATTTGTAGAGGATGGAGACGATCATGCAATTCAGCGCCACGCTCTTGCCCGACCCGGTCGAGCCGGCTATGAGGAGATGCGGCATCTGCGTGAGGTCCGTGATCTTGATCTTGCCCGTGATGTCTTTCCCCAGGGGCAGGGTGAGCTTGGAAGGGGAGGCGGCAAATTCGCTCGACTCCACTAATTCCCGCAGGTGGATGATCTCACGGTGCAGGTTGGGGACTTCAATGCCCACCGTGGACTTGCCGGGTATCCGGTCGATGAGGATGGACTCCGCCTTCATGGCCAGGCAAAGGTCGTCCACCAGGTTGGTAATGCGGCTGTACTTGATGCCCGCCTCGGGCTTGAACTCGTAGGTGGTGACCACGGGCCCGGGGTGGATTTGCGTGACGGCGCCGGTGACATCGAACTCCCGGAACTTCGCGGTAAGCCGGGCAGCGCGCTCCTTCAATTCCTCCTCGTCGATGCCCTCGGCGTCCTCAGGCGGCCGCAGCAGCGTGGCGCTGGGCAGCTTGTAGGCGTGCGCGCCGCGTCCGACAATCTTGGGCAAGGAAATCGCGCCCGCCTCGGCGGCCGGTCTCACCGGACGAGGCCCGGCGCTCGCCTGCGAGTAGGCCGGCGCAACCACGCCGGGCGCAGGCATGATGCGGGGTACAGGGGGAGGCGGTGGGGCAACAGTCTCCGCCGGGGCTGGCACGGGGGAGGCGGGCTCCGTCGCGGCCGTTGGCCTCTGCACCGGCTTTTGAATCACCACGGGCGGCTTTCCCACCACGCGCGCCCGCTCCACTTGCTGCCTCAGGCGCTCCGCCGCCCTCGCGGCGCGAGCCTGTTCCCAAGCTTCCCAGCGCGATGCGAAGGGCATCGCCAGTTTGTTGCCCGCCAGTCTCAGCCAGCCGGCGGCCCATGAGAAGGAGAAGCGCGTCACCAGGAAGAGGGAACTCAGAAAGAGCGTGCCCGCGACAATGCTTGCCCCAACCCGATTGAAGGTGTGCACGAGTCCGGCTGCCGCGAGGTAGCCCACCAGGCCGCTGCCGCGTACCACCCCGCGAATCGCCGGAGTGTAAGGAAACAATTCCAGGATGGCGGCGAGGGACGTGACGAACACGCAGGCGCCCAAGGCTTTGGCCCACGGCGCCGCGAAGGGGCGTACCAGGAGGAGGCGCGCGCCCGCCACGAGCAGGGCGAGAGGGATGAGATAGGCGGCCCAGCCGAAGCCCTGAAAGAGCAGGTCAGCGCCATAGGCGCCCGCCGGGCCAATCCAGTTGTGCGCGCCCGTGCCGGCCCCCGCGGTATCAAGCGACGGGTCGAGCGGGACGAATGATGCCAGGCTGAGCAGGGCCAGCAGGCCAGTAACAGCCAGCAAGAAACCTATGAGTTCGGAGAGCCGCCGGGCGTCAAGAAGGGGTGGCTTCTTTTGATCGGAGTCTCGGGCAGTCGCATCGCGCGGCTTGGCCGGTGTCGCAGAGGATGGGCTGGGCATGCCAGTGCCTCTCTCGTCCGTCAATAGACGGGCAGGCCTGCCTGCGGTAGGCAGGCTCGAACCGGCGCATTGAAAGTTAGGTGTTAGGTATTGGGTGTTAGGTGTCGGGTTAGCTCTGGCACCCGAAACCTGTCACCAGAAACCTGCTCTTCAGTGACGCAATCCCCATCCCAGGGCTAATACTACCACGCCCAGCAAGAGGCGGTAAACAATGAAAATTCTGAAGGTCCGGCGTTCCAGGTAGCGGATCAGAAAGGCAATGACGCCGTAGCCGACCAGCCCCGCCACGATGACACCCACCAGGAACGGCAGGTGCATTTCCGGCGGCAGGCCCTCATGCCGGATTTCCAAGCCCTTCTTCAGAGCCGCGCCGGCGATGATGGGGGTGGAGAGCAGAAAAGAGAATCGCGCCGCGGTCTCGCGTGTCATGCCGCGCAAGAGCCCGGCAGTCATGGTGGAGCCGGAGCGGGAAACGCCCGGAATGACCGCGAAGGCCTGCGCCACGCCCACCAGCAACGAATCCCAAAAGCCCACGTGGCCCAGGTCGCGCTTTCGGCTGCCCAGCCATTCTCCGGCCCACATGCACAGGCCGACGGCGATCAACGTCACCCCAATGATGATTGGGGAACGAAGCTGCTCCTCGGCGGCGTGCTCGAACCGCCACCCGGCGGCGCCGGCGGGCAGCGTCGCCACCACGAGGAACCAGAACAACTTCGGGTTTTCGCCCAGGCTGGGATTGGCCGGCTGGCCGACTCCCAGAACCACCCGAAGCATGTCAAGCCAGTAGCGCCAGAAATAAAGCAGTACCGCCACCAGCGTTCCGGCGTGCAGCGCCACGTCAAACGTCAGGCCCGGATCCTTCCAGCCCAGCAGCCAGGGAAACAAAATCAGGTGCGCGGTGCTGGAGACGGGAAGAAATTCGGTGAGACCTTGAACGACCGCGAGAACGAAAGCTTGGTAAAGAGGCATTGTGATTTTGGATTTTAGATTTTGGATTTTGGATTCAGGACCTGAGACACGCTCCAATTCAAAATCGGCAGACTTCAAAAGGCGTTCACAAGATCAGAAGCCGCGACCTTCACTGGCACGGTGCCAGCAAACGCGGGTACACCACCCTCGTGAAGAGATTTCTTTTGCCGGCCGGGCCCACGGCCTCGAGATTCCATTCTCGCACCTTGTCCACGCGCTTCGGCAATTTGATTTGCAGGGAGTAAAACCCAAAAATCTCCCGCATCACGCTGCGGGCCAGGGAAGGCAGCAACTCTTGCTCTCTTGCCTCCGTTGCCGATTGGGACTCCGACATGGGATGCGGCATGAGCGCATCGCTCCAAGGATAGGGAAACGACTCTCCACCCGTCACGTCAGTTAGATTGACTATCGTAGACGGGGCGAAGGCCTCCACCGGCGTCCGCATGCGAAGCTGAGGTGGCGATGCAGTGAGGTACAGAAACAAACGGGTTCCAGATGTCAAAAAGCCAGTTACCACCCTGCTCTCGTGATTTTGGCTCGCATTTTCGCCACCATCGCTGGCGAGAAAGATGACATCGCCCGGGCGTGGCGGCTGGAGCAAATCTAAAGCCGCAAGCAAGCTATCGAACAAAGCGGTCCTGCGCCCGGCTCCTTTGTAGTGGCCCCAGTTCCTCGTTGCGAGCGCATCAAGCTCTTTCTGCAGAGACTCGGGAGGCCGGCCAAACTCGACTCTATCCTCGACGTGACTCGCAAACGTCAACAGGGCAAACGAAGTCCCGTTTGGCGCTGAGCGAACGAGGTTCCTAATCATCTCTATCCCAAATTGCAACGAGCCCGAAGCATTCCCCCACATGCTTTCGCTGGTGTCAAGTAGGAGGACGATGCGGATTCCCTTAGCCACGCGCGTCGCCGAGACTATTTCAACCGGCTTCCCTCGGTATTTGCCGCGGAAGTCCGCGGCGGTGAGGCCTTCCCCGACGAGTCCCTCCCGCGTGAAAACGTTCACGGGCACGGTGCGATTGAGGCAGGAGTCCTCTTGCTCTGCCATGGCGTAGGCGTGTGTGCCCAGCAAAAGGAATGCAGCGATAGCCAGCCGCCACGCCACGCTGTTGAGTACGGCCGTCACCTGCGGTCGGCGCGAGGCCGCGAGTCTGGAATCAAATTCCGAGGCTTGATTCGAACCCAAAGATTTCAAATCCAAAATGTAAAATCCAAGATCGTCACACTTCGAGAATCACGGGCAGGATCATGGGCCGCTTGCCGGTTTCCTGGTCGAAGTGGCGGCGCAGGGCGGTGCGAATTTTCTCCTTGATGACGCCCCAGTCGCCCACTTCTTCAAGGTTGGATTTTTCGATGGTTCGCAGGATGACCTCGCGCGCGCTTTCCACCAGCTCGTGCGCTTCATCGAGGGGCACGAAGCCGCGGGAGACGATTTCCGGCTGGGTCTCGAGCTGTCCGGTGTGCTCGTTGATGGCCAGGATAGGGATGACGATTCCGTCCTCGGAGATATGCCGCCGCTCCTTGAGGATGATTTCCTCGACTTCGTCCAGCGTCCCCACGTCGATGCAGACGCGGCCCACCGGCACGCGGCCGCTCTTGCGCGCGCCGCGCTCGTCAAACTCCAGCACGTCGCCGCTTTCGAGCAAGATCGTTTCCTCGCTGACCGCCGCGAGCTGCTTGGCGAGTTCCAGGTGGCGATAGAGCTGGCGGTACTCGCCGTGGATGGGCACGAAGTATTTCGGCCGCACCAGGTTGAGCATCAGTTTCAGCTCCTCGGTGCTGCCGTGCCCGGAGACGTGCACGGGCGGCTGGCTGCCGTCCTGGTAGTGGACGCGCGCGCCGCGGCGGTATAGGTGGTCCACCATGCGGAAAATCGCGTTCTCGTTGCCGGGAATGACCCGCGCGGAGATCACCACTTCATCGCCCGGCTCGACGGCGAGCCAGCGGTGACTGTCCACGGCGACGCGGGCCAGCGCGGACATGGGCTCGCCCTGGCTGCCGGTCAGGACCACGGCGAGCTCGTGGGGAGGCAGTCGCTTCAATTCCTGCGGCGGCACCAGCAGCCCGGGCGGCACGTTCAGCCGGCCCATCTGCATGGCGATCTCGGAGTTCTGGTACATGCTGCGCCCGACGAAGCAGAGCCGGCGGCGGAATTCCTGGGCGAGGTCGGTGATGATTTGCAGGCGGTGGATGGAAGTCGCAAAGCAGGATATGAGCGCGCGCCCCTTGGCTTCGCCCAGAATCTGCGCGAAGCGTTGGCGCACCGCGCGCTCGGAGGGCGTCAGGCCGGGCCGCTCGACGTTGGTGGAGTCCGAAAACAGCGCCAGCACCCCCTGGCGGCCATAGTGGGCCAGCGTGTGCAGGTCGCTGACGTGCTGGTCCATGGGTGTGGGGTCGAACTTGAAGTCCCCGGTATGAAGGATGGTGCCCAGGGGCGTGGTGAGCGCAAGCGCCCCCGACTCGATGATGCTGTGCGTCAAGTGGATAAATTCCACGCGGAACGGCCCCACCTCGAAGGGCTGGCCGGGCCGCATCTCGCGCAGCTCGACGCTGTCGGCCAGGCCGTGCTCGCTCAGCTTGGGGCGCGCCAGGGCCAGCGTGAAGGGCGTGCCGTACACCGGCGCCGCCACTTCGTCGAGCACGTAGGGCAGGGCGCCGATGTGGTCTTCGTGCCCGTGCGTCAGCAGGATGGCGCGCAGCCGGTCCTGGTTTTCCCTTAGATAGGTGAGGTCGGGCACCACCACGTCCACGCCCAGGAGTTCGGCGTCCGGGAACATCAGGCCGCAGTCGACAAGCACCATGTGCTCGCCGTACTCGAAGGCCATCATGTTCATGCCGAACTCGCCCAGGCCGCCGAGCGGGATGGCGCGCAGCTTGTGATTCGTCGTGGGAATACCTTTTCTCCTCGCGAAATAGTTATGTTACCACATTATGGAGAAGCACACCGGCTCGGCTCATGCCGAAGTGCCGCGCTTAAGGGAGGCGCTACGCCCCTCTCAGGCGGCTGAACAAGCTGGCGAGTTGACTGACGGAGAGCTCTTCGGCGCGAGTGGAATGCGGCAGGCCCAGCTCGGCTAATCCCTCTTCGATACCGCCGGAGGGATACACTCCCTTCAAATTGTTGACCACGTTCTTGCGCTTTTGCGCGAAGCAGCGCTTCACGAATTCCAGGAATTCGTCTTGCGCAATGGCAGCGCGGCCCGGCGAAGAGGGGAGCATCTGAAAATCCACCAGAGCCGATTCGACTTTGGGCGGCGGCGAGAACGCGCCGGCGGGAACGCGCAACACGATGCGTGGCCGCGCGCGAAGTTGCGTCGCCACGCTCAAATACCCGTACTCGCGCCTGCCGGGTTGCGCCACCAGGCGCTCAGCCACTTCGCGCTGGGCCAGCAGCGCCATGCCGCGCAGGCAGGAGGCGAAGCGGAACAGGTGATGAAGGATGGGCGAGGTGATGTAATAGGGCAGATTCCCAAATACAAAACACTGCGACATGTCGTGCCGCCGGCAGAGCGCGGCGAGGTCCGTGGCCAGAATATCCCCCTGCAGGATTTCGATCTTGGGGTGCGCGCTGAGGTTTGCTCGGAGTTTCTCGACCCAGGTCGGATCGATTTCGATGGCAACGACGTGCCGAGCGCGAGCCGCCAGCAGTTCCGTCATCGCTCCGCTCCCCGGCCCGATTTCAATAACCAAATCGTCCGGGCGTAGGGCAAGGGCCTCCGCGATGCGCCGTGGGAAGGCCGCATCACGCAGGAAATGTTGGCCGAGCCTGGGGCGCGCGCGCCTCTTCACGGCGTGTTATTGTAACGCTTTGCGATGTGCCTTGCGCCGGTCGCGGCGTGGGTGGGAGAGTCCTTGACTTTGCGAGGCACCTCTTCTAAGTTAGCGCCTCGGAATCCAGTCAGCCTTAAAAAGGAAGTGGGCCCGTGCGAATTATCTTCGTCGCTTCAGAAGGCGTTCCGCATTCCAAGACGGGGGGCCTCGCGGACGTGGTGGGCGCGTTGCCGCGGGCTCTGGCCGCTTCGGGATTTGACCTCGAGGTGCTGCTCCCGCGTTATCGGATGACCAAGCCTGGCCGGCCTCTCCCCCAGCTCCAGAGCCTGACCATCCCCCTCTCTTCCGGTTTCAAGTTCGCCTCGATTCAGGACGGCGGCAACCTGCGCGGCGTGCAGTCCTACCTGGTGGATTGCCCCGAGCTTTTCGACCGGGAGGGCCTTTACCAGGAAAAGGGCGAGGACTACCCCGACAACGCGCTGCGTTTCGCGGCCTTCTCGCTGGCGGCGCTGGAGCTGATGAAGCGCTCCGCGACGCCGCCGGACATTATCCACTGCCACGATTGGCAGGCCGCGCTGGTCCCCATTTTCCTGCGCAATCTCTACGCCCAGGACGGCTTCTTCAAGCAAACGGGCGTGGTGTTCACCATCCACAACCTGGGCTATCAAGGGCTTTTTCCGCCGCACATCCTTCCCCAGATTTCCCTGCACGCCGGCCTCTTTACCATCGACGGGCTGGAGTACTATGGAAAAGTTAATCTTTTAAAAGGTGGCATTATCTTTTCTGATTTCATTACCACGGTGAGCTCCAAGTACGCGGAGGAGATCCAGACGCCGGAGTTCGGATATGGCCTGGAGGGCGTGCTCAGATCGCGCGCGGAGCGGCTGCAGGGGATCGTCAATGGCGTGGACTACGACGACTGGAATCCCGCTTCGGACAAGCTGGCGCCCGCCAATTACAACCCCGACAATCTGAAGGGCAAGGAAGCGTGCAAGAAAGCTTTGCTCGAGAAGATGGGTGTGGCGGCGCCGGTCCTGACCCGGCCGGTTATCGGGATCGTGTCGCGCTTCGCGGCGCAGAAAGGCTTCGATCTGATCGCGGGCATCGCCGAAAAACTGGCCGCCCAGGAGTTGTACGTGGTGGCCTTGGGCACGGGCGAGCCGACCTACGAAGAGCTGTTCCGCGCCATGGCGGCGAAGTATCCCGACAAGTTCCTGGTCAAAATTGCCTACGACAATACGCTGGCGCACCAGATCGAAGCCGGGGCCGACATGTTTTTGATGCCTTCCCGCTACGAGCCCTGCGGCCTGAACCAGATCTACAGCCTGAAATACGGGACTGTGCCTGTGGTGCGGGCGACGGGCGGACTCGACGATACCATCAAGGCGTTTGACGGCAAGAGCGGCACGGGCTTCAAGTTTACGGAGTATACTCCGCAGGCCCTCTGGGGAGCTCTCGAGAAGGCCTTAGAAACCTACAAACAGCCCAAGGTCTGGCGGCGCCTGATGCTCAACGGCATGGCGGAGGATTTCTCCTGGACCAATTCGGCAAAGCAATACGCCAAGATTTACCAGATCGTACACAAGCTGAAGGCGAAGGCCCCGTCCGCGGCAGGGAAGCCCGCCGGCGGCTGAAGCCTCGCGCGGCAAGGTTTATTCTTATCGGAGGTTTGGGAAGCATGGGAAGTGCTCATACTTTGGAATTCAACGACAAGAACTTCGAGCAAGAAGTCTTGAAGTCCAGCCAGCCCGTCCTGGTGGACTTCTGGGCGGAGTGGTGCGCGCCGTGCCGGATGATGGGACCCGCCGTGGAAGCCATCGCCGACGAGTATGCCGGGCGCGCCAGGGTCGGCAAGCTGAACGTGGACGAGAACCTCTCGGTGGCGACCCGTTACAACATCCGAGGCATCCCCACTTTGCTGCTCTTCAAAAACGGCCAGATTCAGGAACAGGTCCAGGGTGCCACCTCCAAGGACGTCATCAGCAAACTGCTCGACAAGCACCTGTAGCGTTCTGACACTTGAAAAGGTCAGCGGGCGCGGACGGGTGCTTACGACAGGCGCCGCAGGGCGGGGAGATCGCTCCAGCGCAGTCTGTAGGGCCGACGCTTGCGTCGGCCTTGGTCCGTCAGCGAACGAAGAGGCCGGGGCAAGCCCCGGCCCTACGTAGTTTGGCGTGACCAAAACCGAGACATCACGCGCCCCGCCATTTTCCGTACAAACGCCGGGCAAGTTGGGGGTAGAATCAAACACTATCTCGCCATTCGAGGGAATCGAACAGGGTGACTATGGCTGCCAACGTCGTCGTGGTGGGTGTGCAATGGGGTGATGAGGGGAAGGGCAAGGTTGTGGACGCCCTCGCGGAGCGCTTCCATATCGTGGCGCGCTTTCAGGGCGGGGCCAATGCCGGTCACACCGTTTATGTGGACGGCAAGAAGTTTGTCCTGCAGCTTCTCCCCACGGGCATCGTGCGTCCCGACAAGACCGCGGTGATTGGCAACGGCGTGGTGGTCGATCCGGAGGCCCTGCTGCGCGAAATCAAGTTCGTTGAGGAAAACGGCGTCAGCGTGGGCGGCCGCCTGCTGGTTAGCGACCGTGCCCACCTAATTCTTCCCTATCACCGCGCGCACGAAGTGGCCGCCGAGCAGGCGCGCGGGGTGGGCAAGATCGGCACGACCGCCAAAGGCATCGGGCCTTCCTACGAGGACAAGGCCGGCCGGCGGGGCCTGCGGGCCTGTGATTTGCGCGACCCCGAGCTTTTCCGGCGCAAAGTTTGTGAAGTGGTGGGAGAGAAGAACCGCGTCGCCTCTGCGCTGTTTGGGGTGGGCCCTCTCGATGCGGGAGAGCTGGCGGACCGGTACCTCGCCATGGCCGCGCCCATGACCCCGTATCTCACCGACGTCTCCGCCTACCTGAACGCGGAAATAGATCGCGGCAAGCGCGTGCTCTTCGAGGGCGCGCAAGGCACGCTGCTCGATCTCGATCACGGCACTTACCCGTTTGTGACGTCCTCCAGTTCGGCGGCGGGCGGGCCTCGACCGGCACGGGCGTGGGCCCGACGCGTCTTCATGCCGTAGTGGGGGTTTCCAAGGCCTACGCCACGCGAGTGGGCAGCGGGCCATTTCCCACCGAGGCCCAAGGCGCCGAGGCCGAAAAAATTCGCGAGCGGGGAGGCGAGTACGGTGCCGTGACCGGCCGTCCGCGCCGCTGCGGCTGGTTCGACGTCCCCGCGGCGCGCTACAGCGCCCGCCTCAATCACCTCAGCGCCTTGGTCATTACGAAACTCGATATTCTGGACCACTTGGCGGAAATCCCCGTGGGCATCGAATACGAGCGGGAAGGCAAGAAACTCGCTGATTTCCCCCCGGACATCGACGCCCTGGAGCGCGTGCGCGTCCGCTATCGCATGTTGCCGGGATGGCAGCAGCCCACCTTCGGACTCCGCGAATTCGCGCGGCTCCCGCAAAAGGCCCAGGACTATCTTCGCTTCCTCTCCGACCAGGTGGGCGTGGAAATCGCGATGGTCTCCACGGGCCCCCATCGCGAGCAGAGCATCTGGCTCGACCAGAGCCGGTTTGCGAATCTGATCGCCGCACCCTCCGGGTAGGCCTCGGGAGCGCCACGTTTGTCCGTCGCGTTATATGACCTCGCTTACCGATAACTTAATCCTGATTACTTAAGACTGACACAGGGCATGGGCACACCAATCGGTTCAAATACCGTTCTCACCTACGAGCAAGCGCTCTCCTTGGTGCACGAGAAAGTGCGGCTGGCCAATCCTGCCCCTGCCGTCGAGGCCGTCTCGTTGGAGGAGGCTGGCGGCCGGGTGCTTGGCGAGGACGTCCACGCGGACCGCGCCTATCCTCCCTTTCATCGGGCGATTCGCGATGGTTACGCGCTGCGGGCGGCGGACGTGGGCCAACCGCCTGCTGTGCTGGAGTGCATCGGGGAAGTGCGCGCCGGCGAACACTTCCCGGGCGCGGTGGGTCGTGCCCAGTGCGTTTCCATTATGACCGGCGCCCCGCTGCCGGATGGCGCGGACGCGGTGGTCATGGTGGAGCACAGCCGAGCGGAGCTTGCCTCCGGAGGCAGAGCGGGCCACGTAAACGTTCTGCGCAGCGTTGCGTGCTGGGAGAATGTGGTGAAGCAAGGAAGCGAAGCCGCGGCGGGCGCCGTCGTCCTGCGGCGCGGGGGACGACTAACGGCGAGTGAATTGGGGTTGCTCGCCATGGTGGGCCGGGCGCACGTCACCGTGTTCCGGCGGCCGGCCGTGGCGATCTTGCCGACGGGCGATGAGGTCGTGCCGGTCGAACGGCAGCCCGAATGGTTTCAGATCCGCAATAGCAACGCCGTCGCCCTGTCAGCGCAAGTAGCCGCGGCAGGCGGCATCCCCAAGCTTCTGCCCATCGCTCCCGACCGCGCAGACCGGCTGCGCGAGCTGATCGCGGACGCCTTGCGATATGATTTGCTGCTGCTCAGCGGCGGCGTGTCCATGGGGAAATTCGATGTGGTGGAAGAGGCGCTGGCCGGGATGGGGGCCGAGTTTTTTTTCCAGGGAGTCGCGATTCGACCCGGAAAGCCTCTGGTTTTCGGGCGCCTCCAGGACAGATTTTTTTTCGGGCTGCCCGGGAACCCCGTCTCAACTTTCGTGACCTTTGAGCTGTTTGCGCGCCCGGCCATCGCCGCGCTCGGAGGAGCCGCGCCCGAGGAGCCCGTGTTTCTTCGCGCCCGCTTGGCGCAGCCGGTCCGGTTCAAACTTGGATTGCGCGCCTTCCTGCCGGCGCGCGCGCAGCTCAGAGATGGAGACCCTGTCGTCGCATTGGTGGGCTGGCAGGGTTCGGGAGACTTGGTGGGGCTTGCCCAGGCCAATTGCTTTCTGGTGATCCCTCCGGAGCGGTCGGACCTCGCGGCGGGAGATTGGGTAGACGTTCTGCCAAAGCCAGACTAGAAGGCGAGAACATGAAAATCGAAAATTGAAAATCGAAACTCGGACTTCAGACAGCGTAGTATGATGTTTCAAAATCGATTTTCAGATTTCGATTTTCGAATTCCCAGTTTCCGTAGGGTTCGGCGGGATGTCGAATAAGCTGAGTCACTACGATCGCGCTGGCCGCATTCGGATGGTGGACGTCTCCCCCAAGCCGGGCACGCTTCGGCAGGCTGTGGCGCAGGCGTTGGTCAGGATGAGTCCCCGCGCCCTGCGGGCGGCGAAACAGAGTCCCAAGGGCGATCCCCTGGAAATCGCCCGGATTGCCGGCATCGCCGCCGCCAAGCGTACGGCGGAGCTGATCCCCCTCTGCCACCCTCTCCTGCTCAGCCATATTGATGTCCGGGCGGATTTTTGTAAGAATGGAGTAGCCATTTCATCGACAGTCCGCTCGACCGGCCCGACCGG
>Ga0187771_10002091_pt1 | contig 13720 bp, 7 predicted proteins | sample 0116_SJ02_MP15_1_FD_133139 | JGI IMG/M metagenome (GOLD analysis project Ga0187771, IMG submission 133139) | Tropical peat soil microbial communities from peatlands in Department of Meta, Colombia - 0116_SJ02_MP15_10_MG | ecosystem: Environmental > Terrestrial > Soil > Wetlands > Peat | place... | reverse complement strand
TTCATGGCAGCAAGGGCAGCCTGGCCTGGAATATGGAAGAGTGCAACGAACTCCAGTTCTACGACCGCACGGAGCCGTCGGTCCAGCAGGGATTCAAGAGAATTCTCGTGACCGAGGCTGACCACCCCTACGTGGGCGCCTGGTGGCCGCCCGGGCATATCATCGGGTACGAGCACACGTTCGTGCACGCGCTCTACGACTTCCTCACTTGTTTGGAAGAAGACCGCATGCCGGAACCCGACTTCCGCGAGGGCACGAAGGTCCAGGCCGTGCTCGACGCCGTCGAGCGGTCGGCACAGTCGGGGAGATGGGAAAAGGTCAAGCTACAATCATGAACTGCAGGTAGGGAGAGTAAAGTTGAAGGTTTCTATGCCATGGCTATTTGAAGGCGTCCTATGGCCTACATGATGGGAATCGATGTTGGAACCACTGGGACTCGAGCAGTTATCGTTCGTCCGGATGGACACATGGTTGGCGCGGCGACGGGAGATCATCAGCCTATGGCGATGCCCAAGCCTGGTTGGGCAGAGCAAGATCCCACCGACTGGTGGGAAGCCGCGATCAGGGCGATACGATGTGCCCTCGACGTCGCACGCGTGAAGGGTGGTGACATCGAGGGCGTGGGGCTTTCCGGCCAAATGCACGGCGTTGTGCTGCTGGATAAGGATCACGCGGTGCTGCGGCCATCTTTGATTTGGTGCGACCAGCGCAGTCAAACTCAGTGCGACTGGATCACGCACAAGGTCGGTGCTGAACGGCTGATACGCCTTGTTTCCAACCCGGCACTGACCGGTTTTAGCGCGCCGAAGCTTCTATGGGTTCGTGATAACGAGCCACAAACCTTCCAGCGCGCTGCTCATTTCCTGCTTCCCAAGGACTTTCTTCGACTTAAATTGACCGGCGAATTTGCCACCGAGGTTTCCGACGCATCGGGCACGCTTTTGCTCGACATTACGAATCGTCGGTGGTCACAAGAAATGCTTGGCGCCCTCGAGATCGATTCAAAAATCCTGCCTCGGGTCTACGAGTCCCCGCAGATTACGGGTCATGTTACTCGGGAGGCGGCGCTGGTCACGGGCCTTAATGCCGGGACGCCCGTCGTCGGTGGCGGTGGTGATCAAGCGTCAAGTGCCGTGGGGAATGGTATTGTATCGACGGGTCTGACCTCCGCTACTCTCGGAACGTCCGGGGTCATCTTCACGTATACAGATGCACCCAAGCTGGATCCCCTAGGACGTATTCACACTTTCTGCCATGCCGTCCCGGGAAAGTGGCACGTCATGGGCGTCACGCAGGGGGCCGGGCTGTCTCTGCGGTGGTTTCGGGATAATTTCGGCAAATCAGAGGTCACCGCCGCACAGCAGGCTGGCATCGATCCTTACGACCTCTTAATCAAGGATGCAGAAAATGTTCGGCCAGGGAGTGAGGGCTTGCTTTGGCTGCCTTATTTGATGGGTGAGCGGACGCCCCACCTTGACGCGCATGCCCGAGGGATGTGGTTTGGCCTCACTGCCGCCCATAAGCGCGGTCACATGATTCGCTCTATATTGGAGGGAGTAGCGTACAGCCTGCGCGATTCGCTTGAGATCTTCAACGAACTCGAGATTCCGGTGAAGCAGATTCGTGCGTCTGGCGGCGGGTCTCGCAGCTCGCTGTGGCGGCAAATTCAAGCGGATATTTATGACAAACGACTGGTTACGCTGCGGACCACGGAAGGCTCGGCGTTTGGCGCTGCACTGCTCGCGGGCGTCGGCGTTAAGACTTACTGCTCGGTTGAGGAATCGGTAAAGGAAGCTGTCCAAGTTCGTGAAACCGTATCGCCCCAGCCAGCGAATATAGAGCTCTATGACCGCCAGTATCGGATCTATCGAAGCCTCTACCCTGCGGTGAGAGACCTAACGCACCAGTTGGCCGCGCTTGGGACGTGAGACTATTTCATCACGATATAATACCAGACCAAGCCGAACTTATGCAGTAATAAGATAATACCGTATATTAACAAATGAACTCCGCAGGCATATATACCCATGGCCTATTGGTCCGGTCCAGGGGAAAGTGTCAATATGGATGTAACGATAAAATAAGCCTTCTTCGAACACTTTTTCTTGATAGGGACAATCTGTCATCTTGACTGCGATGATGCTTTGCACTAGATTGGCGCTGGTGTTCAGATCCCTGGGATCTTCGTTCGGACGTTAGACCCTGGCCAGAACGGATGGGGCCGCGGTTCGTGTTGGATAGCCCTCATCTCAGTTCATTGGGAGTGGATGAAGGGTGGCAACGTGAGCGTGTTTGTCAATCCAGGGACGGGTTGCAGATGGTTTGGACTACTAATTGCTGGATAGACTTAATGAGTGGGGTAAATCACAATGACAGAAATGACTGACGGCAATCTGCGAGGCGCTTCGCTGTCCAGACCCGTGACGACGATCGTGTTTTGCTTACGGCTCGTCGTGGGCTCGGTGATTGTATACGAAGGGCTATCGAAGCTCTTGACTCCGAACTGGACCACCGCTCCCTATCTCCTTTCATCTCAGGGGGTCTTGTCACCCTTTTTCCACTGGCTTGCCACCATGCCGGGCCTATTGCGAGCGGTGGATTTGCTGAACATCTGGGGGCTTTTGATGATCGGTCTGATGTTGCTCTTGGGGTGTTTCACACGGTTGTCCAGCGCTTGTGGAATCATAATGTTGGCGGTCTACTATGTGGTGCAGCCGTCCCTGGTCCAGCCGGACCCTCGAATCGGTTTTGGAGGGCATTATCTTGGCATTAACACAACCCTCGTCGAGCTTCTGGGTCTAGCTTTAATCCTGGCCCTGCCTTCCGGTGCATCGTGGGGTCTTGATCGACTTCTGCGGCGACCCACAGGGAAGATGGCGGACGTTCAGAGCCAAGCCATGTCCCAGCCACGTTCTGTGAGGCCACAGGGAGGAGCAGTCGGCCTTTTGAGCCGGCGTGAGACACTCGGAGATTTGGCAACGGTACCGTTCCTGGGAATTCTTGGCTACACGACTCGCCAGAAGAAAGATCAGGAAAAAGTACACGCGGTCACAGGCGCGACGATCAAGCTACCGAACCTTAGTCTGAAGGATCTTAAGGGTAAACTGCCGCAGGGTAATTTGGGTAAGCTCAAAGTCAGCCGCGTTATTCTTGGAGGCAATCTTATTGCGGGCGGCGCCCACGCTCGGGACCTGATCTATGTGTCCTCACTTTTCAAAGCCTATAATACAGAGAGGAAAGTCTATGAGACGCTTGCATTGGCCGAAGCTGCAGGTGTCAACGCGTTCCTGCTCGGCAATGGCCAAATGCCGATGCTCAAAAGGTATCGGGAATTGACCTCTGGCAAGATGCAGACGATTTGCCAGGTCTTTCCCAACGATTTCATGCAATTCATGGTGGACCCCGTGCTAACTGAGGATAGGATCCAAGGTTTAGTGACGGATATCAATAGGGCCATCGATTACGGAATGAACGCCATTTACGTGAACGGGAGCGCTGCCGAGCGCTTCGTCAAGCTTGGGCGCATCGACCTACTTGCCAAAGCGCTGGACCAGATTAAGAGTCAAGGCATCCTCGGTGGTCTGGGGGGGCATTCGATTGAGGTCCCGATCCAGTGCGAGAAGGCCGGGCTGGATCCGGATTTCTATGTAAAGACCATGCACCGTGACAACTATTGGTCTGCCCATCCTCGCGAGAACCGTGTGGAGTTTTCGGTCGACTCACGGAAGCTGCCGGATCACAACCAGTTTCACGACAACATCTTCGACCTATTCCCCGAAAAGACCGTTGAATTCATGGGGACTGTCAAGAAACCCTGGATCGCATTCAAAGTGTTGGCCGGCGGGGCTATCCCTCCAAAGGACGGTTTCAAGTATGCTTTTCAGAATGGCGCCGATTTCATCTGTGTCGGGATGTTAGATTTTCAAATCATCGAAGATGTGAACGCCGCCCTGGAGGCCCTGGGAAGTATCGAGAACCGAACGCGCCCTTGGTACGCGTGAAACTAAGCCTGGAAGAGCAGCCTGCTCGGTCGCTTGATTGGACCCCCGAGACCCTGAGAACTTTCCTTCTTGAGGGGAGAAAGCGACGCCAGCGGATGGGTATGGCTTCCCCCTGGTTCGCCCGCTCACCCACTTGCCCTTGAGTATGATCTCTGACTTCTTCCGTCGCTCTGAACCCCTCAGCTGTTCATTTCGATCCATGGGCGGCCTCGCCACTGTCACAATGGGGAGCGCCAACCCCCAACAAGCTGAGACCGTTACAGCGCAGGTCAGCGAACTCTTTGAGGATTTGGAACGGGAGCTCAGTACTTACCGCTCAGACAGCACCGTCAGCCTACTGGCGAAAAATGCTGGGGTTAATCCCCTGGCGGTTCCTGAGGCTACGTGGCGCGTTCTGAATCTGGCACACCATTTCGGACAGCTAAGCGAGGGCACATTCGATGTGACGGTGGCTCCGGTCGTCAAGCTTTGGGGCTTCGGCGGAACGTCAGCTCTCGCAAATCTCCCTTCGAAGGAGGAAATCCAGGATCAACTGAAGTTTGTGGACTACCGACGCGTGATCCTCAAGGGCCAGACTGTATTTCTTCCTTTCAAGGGAATGGCGGTGGATTTGGGCGGGATTGCCAAGGGTTACGCTGTGGATCGTGCCTTCGACAGTTGTCGGGATGCGGGTATCAAGGATTTCCTGATCGACCTGAGTGGGAACATTCGGGTCTCCGGGCGGCCAGATTGGGGAGAGGACTGGCAAATCGGCGTCCGCGACCCATTCGACCGGTCCCGAATCATCGGAAAAATCTTGTTGCGGAGTGGGATGGCACTGGCGACATCTGGAAGCTACGAACGGTTTGTAGAAATTGCGAGCTTGCGTTACTCCCACATTATCGACCCCAGAACTGGCTACCCGGTGACGGGGACGGCTAGTGTAACCGTCCTTGCCCGGGATGCGACGTCTGCGGATTCTTTCTCGACGTGCTTCTTCGTAATGGGGCTAAAGGAAGCTGGCGGAATTCTTCAGAAAACTCCTCCGGTCGATGTGCTAATTGTGCCTGACATATACCCGACCGAGATTTGGTTGACAAGCGGTCTTGCCGAAGCCTTTGATCCCCTCCCCGAGTTATCAAATGGCGTGAAAATCTTAACTCCGGCCGCTACATGATTCACTGCCTGTCTTTTGAACCGTGTCAGGTTATTGCTCGGCAGAGCGACGAAACGTATCGAAGCGAAACAACTGTAGCGAGCTAAAACATCGTCGATCAGTGGCGGCTTGGTTCTGGAGACGCCCCGAATCGTTGCCCTCGTCCTGTCAAGCTCATATTCGGTCTTCGGGGGGAGGTTCAGACGGAGCAGAAGGTCCCGGAGGCGGAGCGGCGTCGGATTCCAAAACGAAAATTCCGATTCATATCGTCCCGGGACTCATATCCTGGGTATTGTTTGCTGGCGGCATGCCTAGTCAAAATACACGCGTCTGCATGATCAGCGGTTAATCGATGTAGGAGGTCCAGGCACGCAGATGGCGACCGATTACAATTACAGAGCGTACCCGTGGATGGTCGAGGGATACGAAAAATTCAAGGGCCCCAATCCCTGGGACTCCGGTGCAGAGACGCTTTGGTACGTGGGCGGCTTCCGATGGGGTGTCAATAAGAAACATGTCTTCTCGCCGCCGAAATCCCCGCGACCCGACGGGACCCAACTCTGCGAGATTTGGGCGGGAGTCTATTCTCCGGACGCCGGGGTTTTGCGCCTGCTGCCCAAAGCGGCCCAGGAACTCTGGTGGAGTGGACAGTTGCCGGCGGAAAAGATGCCCTGGTTCATCCATGAGCTCTCGGCTGAAAAAACGGTGGACACCCCGACAGGGGCATACTTCTACGGGATTCTGCTTGGTGGTATCGCCGCAGCGGTCTGGCTCATTTGCGTCGCGGCGGTGATCAGAACCATCGTCACAGAAGGTACGTTTCAAGACCTTCTCGGCGACACCACGGATTTGGTCGTTCTGGCCATCGCCATCATGCCTTTTTTGATCTTTCCACTTCTGTTTTGGTCGTGGAAAGCCAAGTCTCGGCGACTAAAGGAGCGAGCTCAGGCTATTCTTCGCGGGGGAGCGGATTCAACATAGAGCGGTACGGGTGTCGAGAGCGAGCGGATTGCGGAGTTGTCACTGGAGGGTGGCAAGCGGGATACCCCAAAGTGTTCAGCACGTGGCGTCGAGGAATCAGAAAGTTTTGCATGACCTAGGCGCACCACTTTGCTTCGGGTTGCCGGGATCTCGAGACAGACTTTTGTGGGATGCTGCCCGTGCTGCAGCCCCCGTTTGTGAACAACAGCCCAGTATGAGGCAGCGTAGCTTTCAAAAAAAAGCACTTGACAAAGGCCTTTGTTTATCGTTACATTCTGCGCATAACCTCGGAAGGCTGCTTTCCAATGCGGAGAGTCCCGCGGACATTTCAGGTACTCGAAGAAGGTCTAGGCTCATCTCGGGCCATGTTTCATAGCGTCGGAAGAAGGGATCTTTAGAGAGGAGAGTCCCGCAATGCGAACACGTTATATTCTGGGACCATCAGCGGCCCTACTATTTGCACTTACCGCGCTTGCACAAACCGACCGTGGCACCATCACAGGTAGCGTCACGGATCCCACTGGGGCAGTCATACCAGGAGTCCAGGTGACGGCGACCAGCCTCGAGACAAAAGTGGTCCACCGCGGTCCCACAAACGGGCTCGGCATCTATTCTATTCTGAGCCTTCCCGTCGGTAATTACTCTGTGCAGTTCAAACGGGATGGGTTTAAAACGTTTCAACAGGAAGGCGTGACGATCTCCCTTGGCCAAGTGGTCAAGCTTGACGCCACGCTTGCTGTAGGCGCAGTCACCCAGAGCGTCACCGTCACGAGCGATGCTCCCATCCTCAACGCGGAAGAGGCGAAGATGGGGACGAATCTCAAGAGCGCGGATTTGGAGATCTTACCCCTCTCCGTGCAAGGTGGCCGTGACGTATCCAGCTTCGCGTTCAATACTGTTCCGACAGTGCTCGGCGACGACTGGGCGACCACCATCGCCGGTTCGCTGACGCTGAGCAAGGCCATTGTCGTAGATGGCACGGATGACAATGCAGGAATTCAGGGCACCCAAACCCCTCCGGGCATGGAGGCCGTGCAGCAGTTCGAAGTTCAAACCAGCAGCATGGGCGTGGATGCCTCCGCGACGGGTGGAGGGGCGTTCATGTACACGCTGAAATCCGGCACCAATCGGTTCCACGGCAGTGGGTACGGTTTCCTGGCCAACGAAGTCCTTGACGCCAACACCTGGGACAACAACTATTTCGGTCGGAAGCGCCCCCGCGACCGCTACGACGATTACGGCTTTAGTGCGGGAGGGCCCGTTTACTTGCCCAAAATCTACGATGGCCGGAACAAAACGTTCGTCTTCGGCGACTTTGAGAAATACGACCAGACCGACCTTCGATTCACCGCCAACAGCGTCACCGTTCCGACCGCGGCGTTCCTGAACGGCGATTTCAGCGCCCTCCTCGACAAGAGCGTGAATTTTGGCACTGATTCCGCCGGCAACACTATCTATCGCGGGGCGATTTTTGACCCCAATACAGGGGATGTTTTCGTGGGCAACATAATCCCGAGCGGGCGGATCAGCCCCTTAGCGCAGAAGATGGTGGCGCTGTACAAGCAATATGCGCCGACCACGAGCGGTCTGACCAATAACTACCCTGCTCCCACGAACGATTCTCCACTGATTAATTCAAAGAGACTTGATTTCAAAGTCGATGAGAACTTCTCGGCAAGAAACCACATGAGCTGGTCACTGAACTACTTCACGAACCCCTACACGCAGATGCCGGATTTGCCCTCGCTCTGGCTCGCCGGCTCGTCGGATCCCGGCCCGCTCACCCGGGCGAAATATTCTGTCACCACCTCCAAGGGTATTCGGGTGATTGATGCGCACACGATCACCCCGGCCCTCTTGAACACATTTTCCTTCGCTTACAATTACTGGGGCCAAGGGGATCACCCTGGCTCCCCGACCGTAGGGGATCTTGGCTTTCCGACCTTTGGCACCGCCAAAGGCAGTCTACCCAGGATCTTTTTCGGGTGCGTGAACACCTTTTCACAGATCTGCGAGAATACGATTGGAAACCGCTTCGGTTACGGGTATGACTTCACTCAGTGGCACTTCCGGAACGATCTCTCGTGGATTAAGGGTCGCCACACACTCAAGTTTGGCGGCGAGTTCATCATGTATCGTCCGACCGACACAGGACAACGTGGTACCATGGACTATCATTTCTCGAGTGCCACGGGTCTGCCCGCTGCTCTTTACAACAACACGCAAGCCAGCCAGCAGTTGGGTTTCGGATTCGCCAATTTCCTGTTGGGGGATGTCGCTTCGGCTGACCAGGCTGTGGGAATCGCATCGCAAGCGGGCCGCGACGGCTTCAACTTCTTTATCAACGACAGCATCAAAGTCACGCCCAAGCTCACCGTCAGCGGCGGGTTACGCTGGGATTACAATACTCGCTACCATTCGTACATCAGCGAGTGGACAAATTTCAACCTGAATAAGCTGAATCCGACTTGGGCCCCTCTTAAAGGCGCCTACGACTACGAGACCAGCTCCTCCCAAAGTTATGAAACTAACGAATACCCCCACCAGTTTTCTCCTGTGGTGGGCGTTGCCTACCAGGCGGCAAGTAAGCTTGTCGTCCGCGGCTCCTGGGGATATCACTACATCCCGCTAGGCATCAACCAGTGGGGGGCTCTGCCGTACAACATCGCTGTGGGGTCAGCTCTCCAAGGCTACATCCCGGCCAGCTTCACTTCAGCAGCCCCCACTGCAGTCGCGTTCAACTGGGACCAACAAATTTATGGCGGGACGACCTATCCCGCCACGAGAGATCCGAGCGCCAATACTGTTTATGGCTGGGCGACCGCATCCGTCGATCCCAATACGCTCAAGCTCGGTCACACCCAGAATTGGAACGCCGGTGTGCAATTCGAAATTACCAAGGATACGGTACTCAATGTGGACTACCTCGGGAACATCGGCCGTAACCTCCACGAACCGAGCATTGACCCGCTGAACTATCCGACCTGGAGCGCCTACCAGCCTCTCCTGCTCGCGGGGACAGCAAACAACTGGATCGGCGGCCAGGCTGATGCAACAGCGGCGGGTGTACCCTGGTATCCGTTCCTGACGACCATGCAGGGAGGATATGGCGGCTACCCGGCCTATGCTGGCATCAGCCCCTATCCGCAAATAGCAACCACCTATGGCCCCATCCTCTTCGCTGGAACACCGATCGGCTCGAGTGCCTTCGAAGGCCTGATTATGGAACTCAGGAAACGGACGTCGAACGGCCTCGCAGCTGATCTCAACTACACGCTCCAGAAAACCACGGGAAACGTGTATAGCAATCCCGGCGACAGGAACGGCGGCAATATGAACGAGGGCTGGATCAACTCTTCGCCCTGGCAGGACCCGTATGCCTACCAGTCCTATGCAGATACTCTCCTGCCAGGAGTCCCCAGACACCAAATCAAAGGGTACGTTGTTTACGAGTTACCCTTTGGCAGGGGAAAGCGTTGGCTGCCCCAGGCTCGGGGTCTGAATTACCTGGTGGGCGGATGGCAAATTGGAAGTCTCGTCGGCTATCGAAGTGGCCTCCCCATCCATGCGGTTGTCCCGAGCTTCAGCTACCCGGGGTGGTCGGCCGTCTACGCCAACCGCGTCAGCAGTTCTACGAACACCTTCAAGGGCCTAGATCTGGCCAACGCTGCCGACCCCAGCAATATCATGTACAACAAGTCGGCCTTCGCCGATCCCACGTTTGGTTCGTTCGGCAACCAGCCACTGTTCAGCAACGACTTCCGAAGCTGGGCGTATTACAACGAGGACTTGAGCATCCTGAAGAATTTCCGCTTCGGACGCGACAACCGCGTCAAACTCGTGATTCGCGCGGAGTTCTTCGACGTGTTGAATCGCCACCATTGGTCTGACCCCAATACATACGCGACAAACTCGCCTAATTTCGGCGCGGTGCTCGGAGTCACCGGGAACCGCCGAGGCCAGGCTGGTGCTCGTGTGGAGTGGTAACCCCTGCGGTCCGGGAACGCCGCAGTCCGCGGCGTTCCCGCAAAATTGATTTGCGGTAGGCAAGCCAACGTTGAGGAGTGGTGAATTGCCCACTTAATGTCGTCGTATAATGATGCATTGTGATGTGTCCGAGCTCCAGCCTGCGGCGACGGGCGCTTGCTTCGGCGGCTGCTCTTCTCATCGGGGTCTCCCCCCTATCGAGCGGCCCTCCGCAGATTGACGACTTATTTCTATCGAGAGCAGAGGAACAGGTCCGGCGTCAGAACTGGCGGGAGGCTGAGGCGCTGACGCGTCGTTTCCTGCAAACGAGCGCTGATTCCGGTGACGGCCACGCGCTGCTTGGATTCATTCTCTTCAAACAACAGAGATCGAAGGAATCGATGGCGGAGTACGTGGAGGCCGCCAAATACCGCGACCTCACGGCTTCGGAGCTCAAGACGTTCGCTCTCGATTGCGCCGAGCTGCATCTTTTCACTGATGCCGATAAGTGGCTCAACCGCTCCCTGGAAATGAACCCCGAGGATTCAAAGGGTTGGGAGGCCCTCGGGCATACCAAGTTCGACGAGCAGCGATACGAAGAGGCAATCAAGGCCTTTCAACATTCCCTCGCGCTCGCCCCGCGAGTCGTTTCCGCCGAAACCGGCATCGCGCTGTCTTACGAGCTGTTGAGCCGCTTGGAGGATGCCAAGGCCGCCTACAAAACCGCGATCGGCTGGGAAGCACAGAAGCCGCACGACCCCACACCGTTCCATGGCCTCGGCCGGGTGCTCTTGAAACAGAACAGGCCGGGAGAGGCTTTGCCCTATCTTCGGCAGGCGGTCGAACTGGGTCCAGACGTGGCACAGGCGCATGAAGAGCTGGGGAAAGCGTACTCTTCATTGAATCAGCTTGCAGCCGCGCAGAAGGAGATCGAGAGAGCGGTCGAGCTTGCTCCCAAGGTCGCGCGGTTGCATTTTATGCTTGGACAGTTGTACCGCAAGGCTGGGCTGTCGGAAAAGGCAAAAGCCGAACTCGCTTCCTACGCTGCCCTCGTAGGCACCAGTTCCACTCCGGATGTGGACGCAAAGTGAAATGACCATCCAGCGCGTTTCCGCCACTGACGTTCTTTTTGTTCTTCTGCTCTGCCTTCTGGCTGCAGTGGCAAAACCCGGCTCGACGTCGCGATAGATATGATCAGTCGACGTAGATTCGTTGCCCAGTTGGGAGGGGGGATACTTTCAATTTACAGATCTGCCGGAGCGCAGCCAGATCCCAGGCCGGGGAAGTTCGTCGACGTGACCGTCGCTGGCGGCATACAGTTCCATCACTACGCGTCCCAAACCGCGAAGAAATACATGGTGGAGATCATGGGGTCCGGCGTTGCCCTGTTCGACTACGATAACGACGGTCGGCTGGACATATTCCTTGTGAACGGAGCGCCCATCACCGATCCGACTCCGGCAGGCACCATCCCGCGCAAGACCGACCCCAAGTACTGGCACCGTCTATACCACCAAAAACCTGACGGCACGTTCGAAGACGTAACTGAGAGAGCTGGGGTGCAGGGATTTGGCTACGGGTTCGGGGTTGCCGTCGGAGATTACGACAATGACGGGCTTGAAGACCTGTTTGTCACCGAATACGGAGGCAATCGGCTATATCACAATGAGGGCGATGGAACGTTCACTGATGTCACCGAGAAAGCGGGCGTGGGCGGAAGCGGCTGGTCCAGCGGCGCGGCTTGGGTGGACCTCGATAACGACGGCCTTCTCGATCTCGTGGTTCTTCGCTACGTTCAGTGGGATTTCGAGGACCGGCCGTGCATGGTGAACAGGACCATCCGGGCCTACTGTCACCCGGACAATTTCCAGCCGATCGCACCCCTCGTGTACCGCAACTTGGGGAGCGGTCGCTTTGCCGAGGTGTCGCGTGAGATCGGACTTTCCAAGCCGGGCAAGGGTCTGGGAATTGCGATCGCCGATTACGACCGAGACGGGCACATCGACATCTATGTGTCCAATGACTCGATGACCGGATACCTGTACCACAATAAGGGCAACGGCACTTTCGAAGAAGTGGCCTTGCAGGCTGGCGTCGGTGTGACTGAACACGGTCGTACATATGCCGGTATGGGTGTCGACTTCGCTGACTACAACAACGACGGTCTCCCGGACTTGGCGGTCGCAGACCTGGCGCTCCAGATGTATGCCCTTTACGAAAATGTGGGCAAGGGATTTTTCCAGGACGCCACTGATTCGAGCGGACTCGGAAATATCACGCTGCAGCATTCAGGGATGGGCTTGCGCTTTGTCGACTACGACAACGACGGCTGGAAGGACTTGCTGGTCTCCCAGGGGCACGTGGTTGACACGGTGGATCTGGTCAACCCCAATCTTCATTACCGCGAGCCGATGCTCCTTCTCCGGAACACAGGCAAAGGCTTCGTGGATGTCTCGGCGGCATCGGGTGAGATCTTCCATCAGCCGTGGGCTGGCCGAGGGCTGGCGGTGGGAGACATCAATAATGACGGCCGCATCGATGCCGTTGTCTCGACGAGTGAAGGGCCGGCACATGTGATACTTAACGAGACCCTCACGGAGAACCACTGGTTGATCTTGAAACTGACTGGACGCAAGAGCAATCGCGACGGCATCGGTGCGGAAGTGAAGGTGGTCACGGCTCGAGGCGCGCAGTATGCGACCGTGACAACCGCCAGCAGTTACCTCTCCTCCAGCGACAAGCGGGTGCACTTCGGTCTCGGACCCGAGACGACCGTACGAAAGGTAGAGATCCGCTGGCCCAGTGGAATCATTCAGACCCTCAACGATGTGCGGAGCGATCAGATCTTGCCAGTAGATGAGCCGGGGAAGGAACTGTAGCTCCACAATCGCCTGGATCTTTCTCACATGCTCTGAAGACGCACATTCACAATCGTAGGCTCACCGTGCTTTTAGGTCGTAGTCTGGCGCTGACAGACCAATAGCCCGGCAAGACCGTTTATGGTCAAAGTGCCCGGCGTGTCGGGTGCTTCAGCGATTGCTTGGATAGCGGACATTCCTACGGCTTGCGCGCTCCCGCCAGAATCGTCCGCAGACGTTGTCCTACGATCAGCTCCTCGCCCGGTTGGATGGTCATGGAAACGAACTCCAAGCGGTCTGATTCCCTGATCTCTTTCTTGTCGGGACTGGGATTACCCTCCCGCACGGCAGGCACAAGGCTCGGGTTATCGGGGCCCAGCGGTTCGATTACAGGATCACCCTCGCGCAGCTTCTGGACGCACTCGGCGACACCAAATCCCCAACCCTGGTAATCCCAGGAGACTCTCAAGGTTGGGTAGCGATTCCCATCAGCCGGGACGTAAATCTCGGTTTTGACCCCGGGCACAGTGTTCACGACCTTGGCGATGCGCTTCACGCGAGCATTCCACTCTCGATAGAGGGCGGTCGAATCGAGCTTAAGCCAGGTCTCGATTGCCGTAAGGCAGCCGATCACCTCTTCCTTGCCGACTTTCATGGCCCGGCACACGGCGCCCTCATAGGGGTTGGTATTGAGAAGCGCGGCTTCGATCAAATCTCTGCGGCCGAGCAACACCCCGCTACACTGGGGCCCGCAAAGCCCTTTGCCCCCCGAGAAGGTG
>Ga0187771_10002090_pt1 | contig 13722 bp, 11 predicted proteins | sample 0116_SJ02_MP15_1_FD_133139 | JGI IMG/M metagenome (GOLD analysis project Ga0187771, IMG submission 133139) | Tropical peat soil microbial communities from peatlands in Department of Meta, Colombia - 0116_SJ02_MP15_10_MG | ecosystem: Environmental > Terrestrial > Soil > Wetlands > Peat | place... | reverse complement strand
GCGAGCCGTCCGGTGGTTGATGCGGGATGGCTTGAGCATAGCCGCCAGGTTGGAAGCACAGGCCAAATCGTAGCACCAAAGGTCTACATTGCATGCAGCATTTCTGGGGCCATACAGCATTTGGCCGGGATGAAGAATTCTGAATTTATCGTTGCCATAAACAAGAATAAGGATGCGCCCATCGGCGAAGTAGCGGACGTGATGGTAGTGTCTGATGTGATGCAGTTTGTTGCCGCCTTTATCGCGAGACTTACCAAATAAGGGTGTTTGGAGAAGAAAGTGGTGAACTTTGACATATTGGACTATCTCGCTGCCTTCGAGCCAGGTCAAAAAATCGCTCTCGTTTCTAATACTGGATGAAACAAAGAATAACGACGTGCATAACTCGTGTTATGCTCACCCGCTTGGCCTGACTTAAGAATGCGGTTTGCTCTTGGCAATGCGTGCACCGCTTATTGGACCGCCTCGCAACGCACTGACGAGACATACGGTGAATATACCAGCAACCAAGGGAATCAAGCCGACCACGATGAGGATGATGCCGGCGGTGTCAGCGCCGCGAACGAAGCCCCAGCCGATGCGGCAAAGACAAGCGACAATCCGAGCGGTACCACCTGCCGTGCTGTTCACAAAGTGGGTAAAACCGGATTGAGCGAAAGATTCAGCTAAACTCGTTGTAACCTCCTTGGACCGTAGCAGGCCGTAACCGAGTCGAACATCTGAAGGATCGCGGAACGCGCTGCCTGACAACCTCGCGGTTCATCATGGCGAAAACCGCTGATGATTTCGCATCTGTATCATTTATTTCCTCCTTAAAGTCAATGCCCTTATTATGAATTTATGAAAAGCTATTCGAAAGCTTCTTTCTTTTAACTACATCACTAAAAAAAATATATGGGGTATTTTAGGCAATTACCTAACATGACAATAATGTGGAGGCTTAACAGACACGAATAGCGGAATGAACTATGGGTGTTTCTAAGAGACGGAACTTTCACAGACAGGCTTTAGTTATTGATAGAAAACTATACCAGAAGATGCATTGATACAAACACTATTCCTCACCTCGATAATATTAGGATCTCCGTGAGGTGCACCTCCTATTCCGTGATTCCCCGGTTCTGGCGAGGGCAGTACATTCCGGTAGATGCGTTGAGAAAGGCTGTTTATTATCACAGATAATTCCTTATGCATACCCGATCATTAGAGCGAAACTACCTTCCCGAGAAAGAGGATCGAGCCGGTCTTAATTTCCCGAATGACAAATATATAGGGATGATCGATCGTAAACGACAGAGGTTGAGCCGGCTCCGTAGTCCCAGATATCGTAATGGCGGTCGCGGCTGCTGCCTCTGTTCCGAACTCGTCTACGCTGATGAAGGCTTGATGGAAGACATCTTGGATAAACAGGTCGCGTTTCCCGTCAATGCCGGAGAAATCAGCGGTATCCGGATTGAATGCGTCGGTCATGCCGAGAGATTGCAATATAGAACCGAGGTCAGCGACTTCGGTAAAGGTGAATTTTGGAAGAGAAAGAGCTACTTCCTGAGCTGACAGCTGGTTGGTAATGTCACCCAGTACGGTCGGCGTAAGCGAGGACAGGAACGCATCGAACGTGCCGGGGTCCGGCATGATGACGAGCATCGAAAAGTTGTTTCCGGCATAGGGGATATCGACAGCCTGGCAGCCATCTGCCTGTGCATAGGACACCGTGAACATTTGGTACATGAAGGGAACCGATGCCGTGGAGCCGTCCTGATTGAAAAAGGACTGAGTTGCCGTGCTCGCTACCGAAAACTGCGACGCCCACCTTGCCTTGAACCATATGGCGTTCGTCAGAACGATACGGGTTGCTGTTGTCACGCCTCCCTCGGGGATCAGGTTCTGTATCCTGTTGTTCGTTTGGCTTTCCACCCATGAGTTGATCGTACCCCGCGCGTCCTCCGTCGCATTGATGAAGTCCACGAGGTACATGCCCGCACCGTAATTTATCGCGAGAGTGTCCAAATAAGACGGCAGAATGGACAAACCAACTTGTCCCCAGATTGCGTTGGCGTTCCTGAGTATGGGGAGTTGCTCGCCGGCTGATGTAATGGCGCCTGTGCCCTCGCTCGTGAGCAGAAGATCGAGCTTATTGAAGGCCGCGTTAAGGCGGTCTTGGGGAAGAGTAAACGACAACGCCTGTTCGATCCCGGTCAACGTATTCCCGTTGGCGCCTGGCGCTAAAAGAGCAAAAGCCTGCGTTATGCTATAGGGAGAGAAAACGATATTGCTGCTTGCGCTCGGGTCGAGGAGGGGAAAGACCGTAAGCGCGAAATCCGTATTGCCCGCTACGACCGCAGCGAGGTCCGCGTCAGGTACCTGCGGGTTCGTGTCTCGCGCCATGGACGACTGCGCAATCTGGAACTGCGGCGTCTGCACACCGTTTTCGGATTTACTGCACGCGATTGCGAGACCAAGCAGGAAGAAGGTAAAGAACCGTAACGTAGTAATAATCTTGCTACCCATGAGCAATCTTCCCCAGAAAGGGTTAACGCCTTCGAGTACTACTCGTATTTTGACAGGTCGGTGAAGTATTGTCAATTGCAAGGACTTGCAACTCTGCGCTTTGTGTCGTTCGGGGGGATATATGGCCTGGAACAGAACATCGTACTTTGTAAAAAAGGTGACATGTTGATTGAAGGGTTTTGGAAGGGACCGTCAGAGCACACGGAGCTCGACATTTCATCAATTGATACAACGTACAGTTCTTACTCTCTCAGGATTGGGTTCTGTGTGAACTTCGACTACAAGTTACGGCATCGGATCATTACAATGAAATTGCGAGACCGCTACCTGGTAATGACACATCATAAATCCATGGGGGCGTTTATGGCCAGATTGCTTGGAGCAGTTGTGCTAGGTGGGCGCCGGCCTTTACCAGCTGCTTCTGCTTGATGCTAAACATCTTCCTCCTGTACGTCGATGGCAGTGTCGTGTTCCAGTGACTGTTCTGCCGGTTGCTGAATTTGAGACCCTGAAAGGCTTTCCTGGCTACCCGGACTGTGTCGCTGGCCCACGTCGTGGGCCATTCGAATAGCTGATCAGCCGACGTGGGGATTGCCGCTGCCTGCCTGATAAGGGCCGCGTTCACGTGGGATACGGTCAGTGACGACGGGATATCATCCCACAAGGCGTGCAGATTACGGCTTGTGCCAAGGACCGTGATGTTATTGCCGCCGCGGGTGCTGGTCTTAGGGTCAAAAATACCCGCATCGGGATTGATGCGCTTTCCTTTCGTGTCCAGGTACACCGCGCCGACATGCAGCGGTTGATGGATATCACCGACGTAATGGGTAAGCACCAGGATTACCTCACGTTTATCCTGAAAGCTAAACGGCGCTGGTACGGGATCTCCTTTCAGAACATGAATTGCCGCAGCTATTGCGGCTACAATGTCGTCGTCACGGGCGCCAACAAAGGTGGGGTCATAGTGGTCGTGCTGAATGGCGATATCAGTGTAGTGATACTGTTTGTGGCATGATTCCTCACCGGGTTTAAGAGTGCAGTTCTTGTCATTGCGTCGGACGAAGTCGCTCATTTCCGCTACCCGAGCCGGAGTTTCGAAGATCCTGCACTCCGGGTATTTCCCTTCTGTTTGATAGGTGTAATCCTTGCTGGGGTCAATGCCCTTTGCACAGTCAGCCCACACAGACGCGTCCTGCAAGCTGAGGTCACCCAGTATCTTTTTGACTTCCATGGCGGCGTGAGAACCGGCAATCATGCGGTCGGCGATGGCACCAACGGTATGATGGCCATCCGGTCCCCACGCGAGTGCCTGTCCGGAAGCTATGAAAAGCGTGATTCCGCAGCAGAGTAAACTTTTTCGTAAACGCATTTTGCATCTCCTCGGGAAAAACATTCGACCGCAATACTGTATGATGAAGCGCAACCTTGCGCAAAGCCGCAGGTTCCTGACCTTCACCAGTGTCATCTCGTCCACCAGCCCGCCGCGGCACCGCAGAAATGATTCTACAAATCAGAAGTCTGGCGAATAAAAATAATGCCCGATGCCAAGCGTAAACACGATGTTACCGTAGAGGGCGTGTTCAATCGAAACAACAAGGAGGGATCTGCTCCTCACGTAGGTCATCGCCCATAAGAGACTGGCAACAAACGATCCGACGATGGCTATCCAGTTTCTGAAAAGAATATGGGCGAATGCAAATAGTACCGCGTTCGCAACGATGCTTATGTCCTCATGTGCTAAGAGGGAACCGTATCGGTGGAAAAAAAAAGCCCGATAAATGATTTCCTGCGGTACGACTGAGAGGACAGGATAGGCTATCATGATGCGCATCCAGAGCGCAGGATGGTGCCGAAGGGTTGCCAGCACGATCCCGGGCTGGACAAGAACCAGGGACAGCGTGAGGCAGCTCGCGATGATTACGAAGCGTATTAACAAGGTGCGCCAACTGTGATAACCGTTCAATCCGAACCGGCGACGATCGAAAGTCTTGTCGCGCAAAAGCAGGACAAGGCAGGAGATGCAGACAGCCAGCAGTACGAGGCTTTTGGGAGGGGGAACGAAATCGCCCATCAGAAGAAGAGGCACGCCGACAAAAATTCCCCCCACCTCGAACCATCGCACCAGTTTTCTCGGTATCATACTCATGACTTGTCACTCGATAAAAATGAGGATCACGGTGAAGTCCCCATACGGGTTGAAACACGCATTCACCGCAATTTTACAATTGGTGAGCTCGTCCGCCTTAAAGCCGATCGCCCCTCCTTAAGTGAAGAAGAGGGCGGAAAAGCGCAAAACAAAAAAGTTAAAAAACCCTAAGGTGAGGGAGTTATGGCGAGGCGGAAGCCTGTACCATTGTCCTTGCTGCCCGGGGTGAGGGCATAGCGACGGGCTGCCCGAACATCCTCCGGATCGTTGCCCCAGCACCCGCCGCGACTCACCAGGAAGGCGCCACTCCCGGCATAGAGAGGGTTGTTTCTGCTGTGGAAAGCATAGGCATCACTGCTATAGGTATCTTGTACCCATTCCCACACATTCCCCGTCATGTCATAGATACCAAGCCCATTCGGTTCCTTCTGGCCCTCCGGATGCGTCTGGCCGCCGGAATTTGCACTATACCACGCGTAATCACCAAGCTCTGAGTCGTTACTGGTTCCCGCATATTTTTCATTTTTGCCGCCGCTCCGGGCAGCATATTCCCATTCAGCCTCGGTCGGAAGGCGATAGGTCCTGCCGGTGCGTTCGTTCAGGATGCTGATAAACTCCTGCGCATCGAACCAGCTTACCTCTTCGACAGAACATGTATCGCCGCACCTGCCGAACGCCGATGGGTTATAACCCAGCACGATCTTCCATTGGCCCTGATTGACCGCAAACTTGCCGATATAAAAATCACCCACACAGACCTCGTGGACGGGCTTTTCGTCGCTTTCACCGTCCCCGAAGGTGTCGCCCATCTGATAGCAGCCGCCTTTCACGAGCACGAATTCCATGCCGGTCTCAGGGTCGGTGTAGGTACCGTCGTCGATGTTGCTCTTCATTGCCTCCCCGTGCTCTGCGGATGCCGCTGTTTCATAAGAGCCTGCATCCGTCGCGGTTTTGTCTTCCTCTGTTCCTCCTGCCTGTGCAAGCTGGAAGACGAAGTCCCCGCCCTCATGTCCTGAGTTCCGGATATTGTAGTAATCCGGCGTCTGGCCGGACTTGCCAAGGACGAGTTCCTTTACCCTGTCGCGGAGCAGCTCTTCCGCAGTAAAGCTCTTTTTCCCCGAATCGTTAAGCGCCATGAGAAAAGCAGATGCGAAGACCGAATGATGACCCTTGCTGCCTGCATCAGGGAACGGCTCGCTGCCGCCGCTGACCATAAGGGTACGGGAAGAGTGTTCCATCATCTGCTCGAGGAAGTCAGCCCGTTCCCCCATCGTCCCCATTTGAGTCGTGGCGATTTGGTTGAGTGACCCGGAGTAATAGGAGTCGGAAACGATCAGCACGTGCTTGGCAGTGATGCGCTTGATGTTCGAGGTGATTTCCTCGGCCATGATCCAGCCAGCGGAATCGTCCTTTCCAGCGTCCACGGGTAGCCAGTAGCCCTTGTCCGCGGTCTTGTTGTACTCGCTGTGTCCAGCATAATAGATGAGGAAGCTGTCCGTCTCGCTCAGCTTTTTGCGGAAGTCGTCAATGGCGGCAAGGATGTCCCTGCGCGTGGCATTGAGAAGAAGTTTGGTCTTGAAACCATATTTCTCGGTGAGGACCCGCTTTACCTCCTTGGCGTCGTTCACTGCGGTGCGCAGCCGGGGAAGGTAACGGTAGTCATTGTTCCCGATGACAAGTGCGTAGTAAGCGGTCTTGAAGGTCTCGCTTGATGCTGCCTTTCCCTCGCGCTCCTCTTCCACCTTCATGCCACGCTCGGCACAGGCTGGGATTATGATCAGGACGAGGATTAGTCCAAGAAAATGGCGAAACAGTTGCTTCACGGGTGCCTCCTTTTGCTCAAGGGACGATGCAGTCGCCGCCTGCAACGGCCTCAGGACGCATGATGATCTTTCTAAGAACTTATGTCTTCAATGCAGCCATGCTCAACCGTTCTGGAAGGACTGGCCATCATTCAAAGAACGGCGCACCTGTTGTCTACTTACCTTTTCCGTTGGCAATTCAACCGCTTAACGCATACCTAATCTGCCACACCGGATCCGCTCCTATTAATAATTATAGTAGATGTGGAGCCGGTTGTGAAAGAAAAGTTCCGGCCTCGTTGACGAAGGGGAGCCGGACCGGGTGAGCGTTCTTACGTACGATACTCGAACGGGACAGTTTTCCAGAGCAGTTCGTGAGCATCGCTCTTGTCACGCCTGACGTCCATCGTGAGGGGAACATCGTGAAGAGTATCAAAACGGATCCCTCATGAAGCCCATGGGTTTGAACGTACGTGGTATGCTAAGAATTGAGTGCCAGAACACTTATGGATTTGGAGGTGTGCGGGCTCAGAAGCGTTGACGCAGGGAGTTCGAAGTGTTCTGCGACCGCCCTGCAAAAGAAACACGCCTTTAAGGATTCTGTAAGGCCTTGATATTCCTGGAAGGGAAGAGGGGGGCTTGAAAATCCTCGGGGTGGCTTGCCCGACTGGCACCGTCGGTTCTTCCTGGCCGACTGTATTCCTTCACGACTATCAGCCTGATTTCGTCCTCCTGATACTCTATTCAAACGACAATTTCTTGGATCTTGCGAAAACGAACGCACAATTCTTCTGGGGTAGGTTGCTTGGTAAATCAGGAAAAAGATGAAAAACGGGGAGGCAATGAAGTGCCTTCCGTCGAAGGACCGCATGATGCGCATTTTTCATGACATGATTGACGGTCAGAATCTTACGGGGTCAGAACTGTCCAGTTTTAGCTTGAAGTTCACCAACAAGGAACTCGCTCAGCTTCCGGCGTTTACTCCTTAACAGCTACGCCGTGAGCTGTAGGATAGGTAGGAACAAGGCCTTATAGGTGTGCCAGCGGCAAGCTAACCGTGAACAACCCTGAGAGCCACCAGTAGAAGTAATCTTTCGGTCAACTTCGGTAGAGGCCTGGCCAAATCATACTTCGTAAGCAGGATTGCTGAGCAATACTATTGTAACTTAATACGCTTATATAATATAAGTCAAGAGATCGATTGACATACTTTAATATAAATAAGCTGATTCTTTGATATAAATAAACTAGGAGGATCTCGATAAAGCCAAACCTGTCGTGAGATAGGGACGGAAAGCGGCGGGTCATGCGAGTTTATGATGGCCGAGCTACCGAAGATTAAAATCTCCGGAATGTTCGGCTTTTTTTATACGAGTGCTTGCTGACACACTAACACAAGAAGGGAGGTGTTGATCCTATGATCTTATGGCGAGGGGGGTGATGAAGATGTTTAAAATCGATATTGCAGGAGAGCCGGTGGTCATTCAGCAGAGAGTTCAATGGTTAGCTGGACATGTATATTTGAATGATACCCTTAAGTGGGTGGTAAGATCGGTTGTAAGCTCCGTCATTATTGTTTTATCGTCCTTTGCACTCGCAGATCCGCCGGCAGGGGATCCTGTCTTACCGGGGTATAGAAATTATTTTTCTGATAGATTTTGCACGGCATGCCACTTGAAGACCGTAGATCAGCATTCACAATCTTTTCATGCCCAATCTCATTCAGATCCGCTTTTCAAGGGGCAATACTTTACCGAAATTCTCCCCAAGGTTGAACAAGAGCCTGAATTTTACGAGCTGGAAGCGAAGCGCTGCATAGCGTGCCATTCACCGATAGACTCCATCGCTCAAGATGGGCGCATAGTTTCAGAAGACCAGATTAATTCCATGCTGTCCGGGGTTGGATGCTCTTTTTGCCACACCATAGCAGGATATAGCGGTGAGAAACCGGGAAACGGCAATTATATCTCGAATCCCGATGGAGACCATCATATGTTAGGGCCATTCTTGGAAAAAAATGATTGGCACCATATCTATTCAGAATTACACACGAGAAGTGAATTTTGCGCTATCTGCCATAACGGGAGTAACCGCCATGGACTCGAAATTAAAACTACCTTTACAGAATGGAAGAACAGCATATTCGCTGCAAATGGCATTCAGTGCCAGGACTGTCATATGAATACGAAAGGTTTCCTTCTGGACTGGAAGCCTGTTTATGAGGAGGGGCCGGCAGTCAATCCTGCCGATACTTTTGTGCGATCGCCTAATCGGCCAAAGCTCTTTACACACCGCTTCCCAGGGGCGCATTCCGAAACACAGATTGTTGAAACAGGAGATATCGCAGTATATATAGAAACAGAGAAGCCCTTGGTATCGCAAGGTGATGAAATAAAAATTACTGTATATATTGACAACTCAGGAACGGGACATAAAATGCCGTCGGGAAGCTCAGAGCTCAGGCAACTTTGGCTGGAACTCGTGGCCTACAACGGAGATGAAAGAATAGCAATTCCCGCCATGTCGACGAGATCCGATGCATACGATATCAGTGGTAACGGACCATTGGATCAAGAGATCCTAGGTGAGGACATCCCAACAGGAAGCAGAATATATCGGACAATCTTGGTCGACAAATCAGGGAGTCGAACCTTGTCTTCATACGATGCAGTGAGTGTTCTGTTCGATAACAGACTTAATGCAGCGGAACTCCGGCAAGAAACGTATTATTTTACAGTCCCGGAATATGTCAAAGACGAAATAACCCTGAGGGCCAATCTGAATTATCTACCGTATCCTGGCTCATTTTCGCGGAAGTTTGGGCTGCAGAAACCTGAACCATGGAGAATTACCTCCGCAAGTAAAACGTTACATCTAAAGTGAGGAACTTGCAGACTCTGCACATGTTCGTGAGATGCCCCCAAAGTTGTGTCACGAGGTGAGGTGGACTTATGCACCATCCCGCATCGATAGAACTTTCGCTCCCGCGACTGCAGACGTGACCTCGTTGTACATTTCCGGTGTGGCAATTCCTCCTCGATAAACGAGGTCCGGAAGATTTTTACGCTAACCCTGACCCGATTGTGTTCCAAAAGTCTCTTCCTGGCATGGCCGGACCAGGTTCATAATAGATTCCTCGACAGCGGCTGAGCACTTGTCTTGTACCTTCTCCGGGATGCGATTATTCGGGTACTTTCGCCGTCCACGATGGCGAATACCTCGTTCGCTAACTGCATGTCCGTCGGCACGATCCGCTGCACCTGCCGCAGGTCTAATCCGATGATCTCGGCAGCTTCCGCGTGAGTGATACGATCCTCTATCGCTTGCCGTACTACTTGCAGTCGCTTCGCCTCTTTCACGCTAATCGTGATCCTGCTTTTTCCACACCTCATGCCCTCCCTATATGGGAATACATCCTGATTGAAATAGGAAATTATCACTTTGTTAGAACTCGATTTCGATGGAGTATCGATGGCGTCATGTTTGGAGTATTGCTTAAAATGACAAAAAAGACGAGGTTTAAAAGACAAGAATAGAGAATGAACTATTGATGTTTCGAAGAACCGAAACCATTACCTGCTCAGGATCTCGAATTATGATGAATAGAAATAATTGAACATTTCAATTTGAATTTAAGACTCGGAGGCAATGATACTATTGGTAGTATGCTATCTATGTTTCTTTTCGTCGCAGGATGCTGAAGATCTCCGGTAGCGTTCTTCCCTGCAACGCGGCCTGCGTCCTTCGCACAGATCATACTGATGCTGCAAACTCCGAAGGTTATAAGTTCCCTTCGGTACCATCAACCTGGTATATCTATCATGTTACTGTCCTGCAAAAGGAAAATGCATTTGTGCATGCAAGAAGATCTTGATTTCCTTGGAGGGGTGGGAGGATAGTGGACTACCTTGTGGTGATTTGCCCGGAAAAAAGAGGAAATCAGTGTTTATGTTCTCCTGCAAGTGCAGTATATTGATTTTGTATTTCGTCTCTGCCATATTTTCTTTCCAGTTGTTTTACGATGAAATGTCCCCGCGCCATTGACTGAAAGTGATTAAGGAACAGGAAATTAATTCCTGCACCACCTACTGCACCAATGACGGGTATCATTTCAGCTGCGATTTTTTCGGTTACAACGACATCGAATCGAGCTGCAAGTTTGGTCATCAGGCGGACCAAGACGGGTGCTCCTTCTTCAGCCACCCCCCGCTCAACAATATAGTCAGCAGCTTCCGTGACTGCTCTGCCTAATGCTATGCGGACAGCATAGTACCCCGATTTTGAACTGTCATCTGCGGTTCGCGGTCCGCCTAGTGCGAAGACTTCGAGACAAGCCAGCTGAGTATCAATTTGAGTCAAGTCTTCTCCTTCACTTCTGGCGATATCAGCGATCGATCGCAACATGATTGCTGTTGAAATAGGCAATTCAACCAGGACCGCTGTTATGCCAAAAAATCCACCTACCCCCCCGGTAATACTTACCCCGACTTTATGCCACCAGTTGCTCGGTGACCTGGTTATTGCTTTATTGATTGTCCGAAGGGCGCCACGCAGGGCGAATCGCATTGCTTTTACCGTTGCGTCGGTTATTGCTTCCCTGGCTTTGGAAGGCAACCTATTGACTCCCCATTCGATAGGCATACCTATCGTGTTGGCCAGTGTAGCAACCCAATGTATGTTTTCCAGAAGATCAACTGCTTCTCGGAGACGGGCCCTGTCTGATTCTTCCATTCTCAAGGACGACCTCATTGATTCCTTGCGCTGGAGCGCCGGCATTCACAGCTGAGCTTTTTCGGTTGCCTTGACAGCCTTAGTGACTCACGCCTGGCATCTTTTTGCAATGCGTGCCAATGATCAGGTTTTCACCAGGAGCTCGGCAAGACGATCAAGACTCTGATTCCAACCTTCTGGCATCCCTTTGAGCGCCCCCTGTGCCGCGGGAGCCGACTTCATGACGGTTACGTGCACTGTGATCGTCGACGTCTTCCCCGTCGCGATGAAGGTAATAATATTCATATTTTCAAGCTGGGCATGACCAGTTTCATCTTCGAGAGCGCTGCTAATGAACACGAGCCGTTGCGGCGGAAGAATCTCGTGGAATACGCCCTTCATCGGATACACGGTGCCGTCAGGTCCGCGCATGTCGATGCGCATCGCACCGCCTTGCCTCACATCCATTTCGCATACAGGGTTCGTGAACCCTTTGGGCCCCCACCACTGGCTCATAAGCTTTTGATCGACCCAGGCATTGAACACGCGTTCGCGCGGAGCGTTGAACGTACGGTTGATGACGAGTTCCTTCTCTGCAGACGTTGCTGTGAGATTTTTTTTTGTAACCATGGCGCCTCGGTGCCTCTCCTTTCCTGCGACCAAAGCCCTAACCTGCCCACAGGTCTAAAGACGAGAATAACAGCCCTCTCTTAACTTTTCTTAATTTTAGCAGAAAACAGGAGGTGGGGAGAGAAAGGGTTAAACAGCGCTTGCAGGAGTCCCTCTTATTGTCAGAGGTCGTTTCCTTCCGTCTTTCTTTCGGCACAACGGCAGCTCACTTCCGGACGGTGTGGCATTTTTGACGGGACGCGCGGACGTAAATGCATTTACTTTGACAAGGTGTGTCATCGGTGATACTCTTTAATTTATGGAGGCGATGGTTTTGACTATAAGGAATCCAAGGATCAACGTTGTTTTCGAAAAGCCGCTCGACAGCACAAGAGAGCGACGTGCGAGAGGTTTCACTGTCGCTCACGGCGCGTGATCTCTAGAGGAAGCGCCTGCGATTGCGGAAGATATTGCGCGTTCGGCGTCTGCTATGAAAAGAGAGAAGTCGTTCTCAAAGTCGAAAACGTTGAAAGATCATGAGGTCTGGTGATCGTGCAGTTTGAGCCGAAACACCATGCGGAGGACAGGGCCATTGACATGCCACAGAGTGAAGCAAAGTTGAAAAGCCGCATCACGAACGCCATCGAAAGGAGGATTACTGCGGATCCTCAAGCGCAGGTAGCACCACCTGCGGAAAACACTCCCTGGTTCCTGGAAGCTGCGTGGCGGTGGTGATCGCGCATTTTCGAAATTGTCGGACCAGCGGTTGAGCTACCGGGGATTATCCTTGGAAATAAGGAACATGAGGCGGAAGGCGAGAAGGTTTGTTCAGTTCCCAGGGCATACGTGATCAAATGGCAGCATCAGACAAAGAAGAAAAGTGTCAACCAGACGTCACTGCCTTGATTACTAATCCCGGGAATACTGATCAGACAAGAAGTCAGCGTTCAAGGGAAACAAATGGATTAAAGGTCGTATCCGGATGAAATCAAATAAGGAGGTAACAGCATGAAAAAGCTATTTTGGGGGACAATCTTGTTAGCGTTGGCAATAATCGTTCCTGTTCCCGCAAGGGCACAGGTAAATGTGAATATCGAGTTTCCTCTGCCGCCACCCATCGCATATCCGGGGCCGCCGGATGTAATAGCGCTGCCTGATACGAACGATGTGTACGTTGCTCCTAGCATAGGTGTAGATTTGTTTTTTTGGAATGGTTGGTGGTGGCGTCCATGGGAAGGTCGTTGGTATCGATCACGTTACTATGACCGGGGTTGGGTTTTCTTTCAAAAGGTTCCAAGTTTCTATTTCGATGTTGAACCGGGTTGGAGGGGATACTACAGAGACCATAATTGGCACGGACAGCCATGGAACTATGAATGGATTACTAACCAACGTCTGCAGCAGAACTGGAAGAGCTGGCATACTACTCAATATTGGGGAAGGCAAGCAACTTGGGGCATCAGGGGCTATCAACCACGACCGCCGCAGCAGAGACAAGTGCTAAGAAATCAAAGGCAAGAGGAATATCAACGGAGGCCCGAGGTTCAGCGACATCAACGGGAGATGCAACAGAGGCAAGGACAGCACCGTGGCGAGAATCCCAGGGAAAGAGAGCATAGGGAATAATCAGAACATAGAGAGGAGGAGACGGGCAGGACGGGAGTCATTGACGCTCTATCCGAACGAGGACGTCCCGAAGGCCTGTGTGTCCATGAGTGCTTCCAGATTCTATGAGAAGGAATAAAAAATAACGCAAAGGATAGAATCTGCGGACGGCCTCAGGCACTATCATCTCAACCAGATATGAAAAAACCATCGGAGAAGCCCATTCATTAAAGTGGCCGAAAAGCTCTCATAATCGGAAGGCCGTTAGTTCAAATCCGGCTACCGCCATAAAGTAATTCAGGGGTTTACGGCGCCTGCCGTAACCCCGATTTTTTTATCAGG
>Ga0187771_10002089_pt1 | contig 13729 bp, 13 predicted proteins | sample 0116_SJ02_MP15_1_FD_133139 | JGI IMG/M metagenome (GOLD analysis project Ga0187771, IMG submission 133139) | Tropical peat soil microbial communities from peatlands in Department of Meta, Colombia - 0116_SJ02_MP15_10_MG | ecosystem: Environmental > Terrestrial > Soil > Wetlands > Peat | place... | reverse complement strand
GGACCGTGGAAGGCAGGCCCGGAACCTCGGCGAGGGAGATGTTCACCGTGAGGTTGGTGGTGGTGCCGGAGACCAGGGCGACGACCTGGAAGGCGCCCCCGACCGTCGGCGTGGTCGGTACCGTATAGGTGGCGGTCAGCACCGGTGGGACGTTCGGGCTCGCCCCCGGCACGACAGCGGAGTAGAGCAGCGTGTTGCTCGAGACGACGTAGACCGTGATGTTGGCTGGGAGCTTGATCGAGGTCGCGAACGTGGTGGTCCAGTACTGCCCCGTGGCCCATCCGGGAGAGCTGTTCCCGACGCCCCAGGCGACCGGGATCCCGCTGGTCTGGGAGAACTGCCAGTCCGACGTGGTGCGGCTCGACACCAGGTAGACCCGGTCGCTGGTGGGCACGGCGGGGCCTCCCGACTGCAGGATCGTGAACCCTGTGATCGCGCCCGAGCTGCGGAGGATGCTCGCCTGGAACTGGGTGACGCTCTGCGCCGCCGGGGCCGGGAACCGGCTCACGAACGCGAAGAGGGCGGCGAACAGGACGACCGTCAGCGAGAGCAGCAGGATCGTCGCCACGACGTCGGAGACGCCGCGGCGCCTTCGGCGTCGACCGGCTCGGGATGAACGGGCAAGGGACCAACGCCCCTGTAGCCTAGGCGTGTAGCGGGAAAGCTCCACTACGATATCGAAGGCGGGGGGCGCGTATTTATTCGTTTTCGCGACGGCGGCGGCCCCCTCTCCCGGGCCCGGCGAGCGCCAATCGCCCCCGCCCGGGCAGGGGAAACCCCACGGCGCCGGGGTCGGAGCGTGCCCGCGGAAAGCCTAACCTAAGGGATGAGAAGAAGGAAGAAAGGGGAAGGGGTTCGCTGCCCGCGACCGGTCCGAGGACCGGCCGCTCGACGCTCTTCGTGCCTTAGAAGAGCCCCGACGAGCCGCTCACGCTCGAGCTGCCCAGAGAGACCGCGTTGACGGTGTCCTGCGTGCCGACCAGCGAGGCCCCCGAGATCACGGTCAGGTAGAGCGCGCTCGTCACGCCGACCGTGCCTCCCGTCCAGGCGCCACCGGAGTAGACGTTAGCGATGGTGGCGTTGCCTTGCCAGTAGAGCACGGCGTACCAGGTCCCTGAAGCGGGGGCGCCGCAGTCGGCCGTAGAGTAGGCGGCCGTCGCCTTACAGGTCGTCGTCGACGAGGCCGTTCCGGCGGCGATCGAGGCGCCGCTGGAGCTCTTCAGCGCCAGGCCGAACAGACCGGTCGTAAGGCCGGACGTCGGCGAGACCGCGATCGTCTCGTAGTAGACCCCCGCAGCGGGGTTCGACGGCGTCGGGGTCGACATTCCGAGGGAGTACGGCGTGCTCGCTCCCGTGTGGGTAAGGCCCGCGATCAGCACGTAGAGCACGGCGGCGAGCACCACGGTGATCGCCACCAGCAGGATCGTCGCGATGATCGGCGACACCCCGCGGCGTCGAGACCGGGCGCGGTCGGTGCGGTTTCTTCGTCCGAACATGGTCTTGGTTCCTCCTATCATGAGCTTCGCTGCCTCCTCAGAACGTCCCCGACTGACCGCTGACGGTCGAGCTGCCGGTCGAGAAGACACTGAGGACGTCCAGGGTTCCGGTGAGGCTTGCGCCCGAGACGACGACGAGCGTCTGCGCGTTGGTCAGAGCGATCGTCCCCGCGGTCCAGGAGCCGCCCGACCAGACGTTGACGACGGTGTTGTTGACGGTCCCGTAGAGAACGGCGTACCAGGTTCCCGTGGGGGCCCCACAGTTGGCTGAGGTGAACGCGGCCGTGGACTTGCAGGTGGTCGTCGGCGCGGTACCGACCGCGATCGGCAGGTTCGACTGGCTCGCGAGGGCGAGCCCGAACATGCCCGTAGTGACCCCGGACTGCGGAGAGACCGTGATCGAGTTCCAGTACACTCCCGCCGCAGGGTTCGTCGGCGAGGGGGCCGACATCCCGATCGTGTACGGCGTGCTCGCCCCGGTGTGCGTCAGCCCTGCGATGAGGACATACAGCACCGCGGCCAGCACGACGGTGATCGCCACGAGCAGGATCGTCGCAATGATCGGCGACACTCCCCGCTTCCGATTCTTTCGCCACCGAGTACTAGCTCTGTCGAAGACGTTCATCCGTTCGTTTCCTCCGGGGTCCGCTGACCCCAAGGTCGCGTTCCTGGGACCTTCTATAAGAACGTTGAGCCCTAACGGAACTACGATAGACGATAGTCTGTTCGTTAATTGACGTAATCCGCACGAATGCGCATCAATCCGTATTGACCTCACCGCGGCGCGCGCCAGCATCTGCCGGCGGCGGCGCCGCCATCGGAGAAGACCGGACGGCGATTGCCGGACGGGTCCGGGCTTCCCGAGCCGACCGGGACGCCGGAGGGGGGACGACCGGCCGGCGGCTCACCTGGGACCACCTCCCGACGCCTCGACGATCCTGGGCGGCGGGGTGGACGGGACCATCGGTAAGGCCGGTCCGACCGGGCGCGAGCGGCGGAGGCCCCGGAACGCCTGGGCGAGTCGGGACCGGACGTCCTCGTGGTAGAGGTTCCCGTAGGGACAGGCGCCGACGCAGTCGCCGACCCCGCAGCACTTCGTGCTTCGGTACTCCCCCGTGGTGCGCAGATAGACCGGCATGTCGACCAGGCCGACCGGGCACGACTTGGCGCAGTCGAACGTCGTGCATCGCTGGCAGACCGAGCGGTCCCTGACCCGGAGGCGGAACAGGCTCACCTTCGCGAACGGGACGCTGAGCGAGCCCCAGTGGCAGACCCCGGTCGTCGCGCAGTTGTACGTCCCGATGTAGGGGGTCGAGACGAACATCGCGAACCAGAGGCCGCCGAAGTAGAGCTCCACGGGGAGCGGGAGCGCCGCCGTGTCGTACTGCCCGTTGGCGACCTCGACCACCGGGAGCCGGTGGAGGTAGGCGAGGAGGGAGACGGCGAACAGCGACGCGAGCGCGAGCGTCGAGGCGACGACGTACGCCGTCGACAGGCGGCTCCCGAGGAAGTACTTCCCGACCCGGGAGCTCTGATTGAACTGGCGCATCTCGTGCATCGCGGAGCCCTGGTAGATCAGGGCCGCCCCGCACATCACCGAGCAGAGCGCCTTCCGACCGAAGAGGACGGTCAGGACCCCGACGGTGGCGTACATCACGAGGACCGCGAGGAAGACCCCGGACTCGAACGGCCCTCCCGCCCGGAGGCCGAACCCCCAGCCGATCACCGGGAGGCTCGCGAGAAGACGGTTGGGGACCAACGGGGTCGACGACGCCAGGCTCGGAACGTACACCGCGGCGAGGGCGTACACCCCGAGCATCAGGCCCATCCGGTACCGCTGGGCGGGAGCGTGGACGTCGCGCATCCGGAGGACGACCAGGCCCCCCATCGTGATCCCGAGGGCGACCAGGAACCACGCCGACGCCAGGATCGCCGCCCCGAACCAGAGCCCGTCGTACGTCGCGAGGAGCCCTGCGGAGAGCGCGCCGCCCGCGATCGGGGTGAACGGGATGTACTGCAGGAACCCCCGGCCGGCCACCTCGAGGTCGAGGAGGGCCCCGACGAAGAACTCCGCGAGGAACACATAGAGCAGCAGCTGCACCGCCCACCCCGGGTGGAGCAGCCAGGGAACCCGCTCCCCGGACCGCTCGCGGGAGCTCCGGGTGAGGGCGCGCGCCGCGACCAGCGCGGCGGCGACGCCGGAAAGCGCCCAGATCCATCCGGATCGGTCCAGGGCCCAGAGGAACCACCCCGCGCTCACGACGACCGTGAGGAACGCGGTCTCGAGGACGGTCGTCATCGTCGCCCCCTCGAGCTGCTTGTGGCGGTAGACGTACTGGAGCAGGTAGGTCAACCAGACGACCAGGAACCCTGCCGCGAGGAGGTACAGCGGGCGCCCGAGCGTGGGTCCGATGGCCCCTGAGGCCCCCGCGAGGACCAGGGCGCCGGGAGCCGCGTAGAGCGGACGGATCCCGACCGGCGCTCTCCGCATCGTCCAGAACGCCCAGGCCAGCAGCTCGCCCCCGAGCGCCAGGAGGAGGAGGGGGGAGCATAGGACAGAAAGCGCGGAGCCGGCTACGCCGTGGACCTGCGGAGCGATCCCACGAGCCACGCTCCACCACCCGACCGCCAGCGGCCCAAGCGCCGCCAGCGCGGCCCTAGGTCCCCAGAGCGATAGCCCGCCAGTCCTCCGGCCGAGGTCGAGGGGAGCCGTTTGGGCCACCCCGGCCGCCGATGCCGGACGGGGCTCCTCGACCGGTCCGGCTGCGGGAGCAGGAGCCGGCCCTGGGCTAGAACTCACCGGTTTCGTTCCCCCCATCCGAGGTACCCTCCTGGAGCGCGCCGGCGGGCAGCAGGATCCAGTTCCCGTGGTAGGTCACGTTGAGCGCGGTCTCTTCCGCAGCGATCGCCATCGCGCCCGGGAGGGAGGAGTAGCCCGCGGTCTCGGCGAGACGACCGGCGGCTCCTGCGGTGTCCGACGCGACCCAGAAGAGCAGCGCGACTAACCACTTCGACTGGTTCAGCCCGAGGAGCGGGCCGTAGGAGGTCCCGAGGTCCCGGTAGACGATGGCGAACGTCGTCTCGACCATCGGGTAGACGGTCGAGTTCGCGGGGGCCACGCCGCTCACGTTGGCCCAACCGCCCGCGAGGGCGCTGCTCGAGTTCGCCTCTAGGTCGGCGGCCGCGGCGACCTCGCTCGAGGTCGGGTCGGCGAACGTCTCCGGCCCGGCTTGGACGGCCGCGCAAACGACCCCCATAGGGAGGTACGGGCAGACGTCGGTCGGCTCGAAGCCGATCGCGCCCGGGGTCGACATGACCACGGCCGTGACGTTCGACGCCGATGCCGTCCTGCCGACGGGCCACGTCACGTTCGCGCCAGATCCAATCGCGGACCGGAACGTCCCGTTCCGCTCCGCGAGGTACGTGGTGAACAGCGCGTCGGCGGCTGAGGGGCCCGCGAGGTGGACCGGGGTGACCGCGAGGTCGCTGTGGAGGCCGGGGTTGGCCGAGGTGAGGGCGGGGTCGGACCAGCTCGTGACGGTCCCGAGGTAGACCCCCGCGAGGGCGCCCGAGGTGAGGTTCAGCTGGGCGGGGGAACCACCGACGTTGGCGAGGACCACGAGCGGGGAGACGAGCAGCGGGACGTCGTACGTCGCGGCGGCCAGGCTCGCCTCGTTCGACGGCCCGGGCACGACCGGGCCGACCACCGCGTCGACGGTCATTCCGGCGAGCGACGCGAGCCCGCTAGGGCTCGCTCCTGCCGTCACCGAGAGGCAATTGCCGGTCGCGGAAGCGAACGCCGACGCGAGCGCGGGCCAGGCGCTTGCGAGCGAGGCCGACGCGCCGGCCTCGGTCTCCACGCTGACCGAGATTCCGCCGTCCGAGCACCCTGGAAGCGCGGCGAGGGGGTTGGGCGGGGGGCGGTTGAGGTTCAGCCAGTTCGTTTCGTAACCGACGACGAGGGAACCGACAACGAGGACCGTGATCACCACGGTCGCGAGCCGAAGGTCGAGGCGACGGGCGGTCGGGAGCGAGAGGCCAGCGGCGCGGGCCTCCTCGGCGAACCTCTCGTCCGCGTCTCTAGCTCCGGTGTCCGACTCCATCGCCCGCGGTCGTCGCGGACCGCTGGAGCAAGATGACGGGAGGTCCTTGGCTTAACCGTTTGTCGCTTCGAGGGCGTGCCTGACGGCTGCGGGAGGGCCGCCTCTCCGCGCCTCGGCGGGACAGGATACGTGGTTCCCAGCGACCGACCCGGGCCCGCGCCGCGGGCGGTTATACAGACTGCATCGCGGCTTTTGGGCCTGTTCGACGCAAGCCCGCGTTCGTTCGACACGTCAGGTACATCGCAACCCCGCGGAGGCTCGACGCCGCCCTCAGAAAGTGTCGACTTTGTTTAAGTAGATGGAACGCTAATGGTGTTGCTCGACCGTGTTCGACAACGCCCGGGAAGGGAAGGAGGACCGCGAGAGCGGGCCCGAGGCCTCCCGGCGAGACCGAGAGGAGGCGCGCATCGCGCTGCGATGTACCCTCGGGGAGCTCCGACTGGTCGACTCGTTCGTCGCTTCGGGCGAGTATACGACCCGTTCTGAGCTCTTGAGGGCAGCGCTCCACGCGTTCCTTCGGTCGCGGGCGATGTCCAGCACGCCGACCCCTCCGGTCGATGCGGACGGCCTCGTCGAGGTCGCGATCCGCCTCACGCCAGAGGAGTGCGCCGCGGCCGAGGCGTACGCTCGCCACATGGCCAACCGCGCCGAGCTGAGGGATGCTCTGGCCCTGATCTTCCGGTACGGAGAGCAGGTGCTGAACGTCCGAGACCACGCTCGACGGGTTCGCGAGCAGAACCGAGAGGCCGCGGAGGCGCGCGCCCGCGTAGGGGAGCTCTCCGAGAGCGGGCGCGACCTCGAGCGCAAGGGGGTCGTCGGGCGGTAGGAGCGTCGTCGGCGATGTCGAGCGGGCGGTCGGGGGTGGTTTGTGGCGACCGAAGGGACGGGGCGACAGGACGCTGAACGGACGGCCGAGTCGAAGACGGCGCAGGGCGCGGTGACGGAACTGTATCCGTCGACGTTGCGCCTGGGCCAGGAACTTCGGGTCGTCTTCGTCGCGGTCGGCGGCGGGGCGGTCCGGATCGGCCGCGAGATCGCCGCGCAGCACCTCCGGCACGTCGAGACCGTCGCGATCAACTGCGACCCCAAGGTCCAGGGGTACGACGAGTACGACCGTAGGGTCTACCTCGGACCCGAAACGGGCGAGGAGATCGACACCGGAGGCTCGCCGGTCGTCGGCGGGGTCCTGGCGCGCGCCGCGGAGCCGTCCCTTCGGGGGGTCTTCCAGGGCGCGTCGTTCGTCGTCCTGGTCGGCAGCCTCGGAGGCGGCGCCGGCAGCGGCGCTCTCCCCCATCTCCTCGAGCTCGCCTCCCGTCACGCCGCGGTCGTGAGCGCGTTCGTCATCAAGCCGTTCCGCTGCGAAGGGGACCGCCGCGCGCTCGCGGAGAGGGCGATCGGTCGACTTCGCCTGGTCGAGGCGTTCGCGGAGAAGCGGGAACGCGGAGCGGCGACCCTCGAGATCCTGGACAACGAGAAGCTGGTGCCGGCGTTCGGCCACCTCGCGTTCGCGGAGGTGGGTAGGCACTGGGCGGACGTGATCCGGCAGCACGTCGAGGAGGCGATCCTCCTCCCGGCCGAGGCGATGCTCGCGAGCCTCGCGGCAGCCCCGGTCGTCGGCGACGGGCTTGCGCCCTTGGCCGTCACCGCTGGGCTCGAGCTACCGGAGCGGTTCCCCACCCTTCCCGAGCGGCTCCCCGAGGCCCCGCCGCCCCTCCCCGCGGCGCGCGGGGCGGAGGCCGAGCTCACGATCGAGATCATCAGCGAGCCGCGGGCCCCTCCGGCCCCCTGACGATTCCCGGCGAGGGAGGCCCCCCCTTCCCTCGCCCTCCTCCGGCGGCTCAGCCTTATGAGACCCCCCGCCTCCGTCGGGGGGATGGACGGCAGGGCAATCACGGGGATCGGGCTTCTCGCCGCCCCCACGGTCCTGCTGGGGGTGACGGTCGCCTTCTATTCGTCGAACCCCGTCACGATCTTTGGCCTGATCGCGGTGATGCTCGTCGGGGCCCTCTACCTGCTGACGTACCGCGAGACGTTCGGCTGAGGCCGGGGCCAGGCCCGCCGTTAACCGTACATCCCGGGCTCGGCCGTCGTCTCCGGCTCCGTCGCGGCCTGCGCCGGGCGGGTCTTCATCGCGGCCCGTAGCATCCGCTCGATCTCCGCGGCCTGCTTGCGCAGGGGACCGGTGTCGATCTTGAGCTCGGGGAGGAGCCGGTCGAGCGTCTCGATCAGGACGGCGCCCGCGCGGTGGTCCGGAAGGCCCTCGGCGGCACGCGTGCTGACCAGGACGACCGCGACCGGCACCTTGCGGCCGAGCCCTTGGACGAGCAGCGCCCCCGAGACGCCCCCGATCACGCCCTCCTCCAGACCCCGGGCCTGAGTCCGGGCGAACGCGCTGAGGACCGACGGGTCCCGTCGGGAGAACGCCACCCAGACGTTCTCCGTGACGTCGGTCGTGACGGCCGTCTCCTCGGGCCCGTTCTCGAGCTCGGGGTGAGGGACGACCCCTTCGAGGCAGACGAGGAGGCGGGCGGAGCTCCGTTCGGCGGCGTCCAGGATCGTCCGCGCGATCGGGGTGACCTGGGACGGGAGCGGCGGGAACTCGGAGAGGACGACGCCGAGCCCCGGTCGGCCGTAGACCCGGATCGTCGGGTTGACCTCCCCAGCCTGGACGACCGCGATCGGGGCGAGGTCCGGCGACTCGAACCGGCCGACGCGGGGGAGCTTCAGCGACCGCAGGATGTAGTGGCTCGCGACGGTCGTGGCGAGGCCGGCGCTCGGGAACGACGACAGGAGGACGGCGCCCGGGCCGGGGCCCTGCCCCGGCGGGGACTCGTCCCGCCAGACGAACTCCATGGGAACCTCGGTCCGGCCAAGCGCAGGAGGGTAAAGCGGGTGTGGTTCCACCGGCGGTCGGAGGAGCGCGACGAGTTCCGGTTACGGCCAAGTACTCTTTCCGGCTCCTCGACCGGCGTGGGGCTCCCGCTTCGTGTCCTCGTCACCGCCCAAGAGCTCCCCTGGGAGGCGCTCTCCGGCCGGACGCTCGCGGTCGACGGCTACAACGCGGTCTACCAGTTCCTCGCGACGATCCGTCAGCGGGACGGACAGCTGTTCTCCGACGCCGAGGGGCGCGTGACGAGCCACCTCATGGGTACGTTCTATCGGACCACCTCGCTGCTCGAGCAAGGGGTCCTCCCGGTCTGGGTGTTCGACGGACGCCCCCCCGAGCGGAAGGCCGGGACGATCCGGCGCCGGATCGAGGCGAAGGAGAAGGCCGTGGACGCCTGGCAGCAGGCGCTCGCCGCGGGCGACCTCGAGACGGCACGGCGGAAGGCGGCGCAGACGTCCCACCTCACCCCACCGATGGTCGAGGAGCTCCACGCGCTCCTCCGGGGGCTCGGGGTGCCGGTCGTCCAGGCGCCGGGGGAAGGCGAGGCCCAGGCGGCAAGCCTCGCGGCCCAGGGGGCCACTTGGGCGGCCGCCTCCGAGGACTACGACAGCCTCCTCTTCGGCGCCCCCCGGCTCGTGCGGGGCCTGGCGGCTCGGTCGCGGTCCGGCTCGGCCCCGGGGGCGCAGCTGATCGACCGGGCCGAGCTCCTCACGAGCCTGGGGATCGACGGCGCCGAGCTGATCGCGCTCGGCATCGTGGTCGGGACCGACTTCAACGACGGCGCGGCGGGCTACGGCCCGAAGAAAGCGCTCAAGCTCGTGCAGGAGCACCTCGGCTTCGAGCGGACGATGCAGAAGGCGGGCCTCGACGTCGACGAGGCCCGCGCCGTCGCCGAGATCTTTCAGACCCCGAACGTCGGGGCACCGGGTCCACTCACCTTCGGCCCCGTCGACGAGGTCGGGCTCCACAAGCTCCTGGTCGAGACGCACGGCTTCTCCGAGTCGCGGTTCCGGTCGGCGGTCGCGCGCGCCCGCTCCCGGCCTCGCCCGGCGACCTCCCCGGAGGAGGCCCGCGGGCATCAGACGCTCCTCGAAACGTTCGGGGGGGAGGACCCATGACACCGTTCGAGTGCGTACCGAATTTCTCGGAGGGGCGGAACGCGGGGACGATCGCCGCGATCGCGGAGGCGGCGCAGAGCGTGAGCGGAGTGACGGTGCTGGACGTCGAGAGCAACCCCGACCACCACCGAAGCGTGATCACGCTCTACGGCGACGGGGAGCCGCTGCTCGACGCGGTCTACCGGATGATGGAGGTCGCGACCCAACGGATCGACCTGACCCAGCATCACGGGGAGCACCCCCGGATGGGCGCGACCGACGTCGTCCCGTTCGTCCCGCTGGGAGGCGCGACGATGGCCGACGCGGTCCGGCTCGCGGAGCGGCTCGGGGAGCGGGTCGGGCGCGACTTGGGGATCCCGGTCTACCTGTATGCGAACGCCGCGCGCCGGCCCGAGCGCGCCGACCTCGCGAAGGTTCGCGAAGGCCAGTTCGAGGGGATCCGGGAGTCGATCGCCACGGACCCGGCCCGGGCGCCGGAGTTCGGACCGAGCCGGGTCCATCCGACCGCAGGGGCGGTCGCCATCGGGGCCCGTCCCGTGCTGATCGCCTACAACGTCACCCTCAGCACCGGGGACGTCGCGGTGGCGAAGGCGATCGCGAAGAAGGTCCGCGGCCGGGACGGCGGCCTGCCGGAAGTGAAGGCGCTTGGGTTCGAGCTCGCGGAACGCCAACGCGCCCAGGTCTCGATGAACCTCACCGACTACCGCGTGACGTCGATCGCCCGAGCGTTCGATGCGGTCCGCTCGGAGGCGGAGCGCCTCGGGACGGCGGTGGAGGACTCCGAGGTCGTCGGCCTCATCCCGGAGGACGCCCTCATGGACGCCGCGGAGGTCTCGCTCCGGCTGCGCGGGTTCGACCGTGGGCTCGTGCTGGAGCGGAAGGTCCGCGCCGTCGAGGCGGGCCGGCCCGGAGGAGAGTCGATCGCGTCGTACGCGGCTCGCCTCGCCGCCCGGACGCCGACGCCCGGGGGCGGGAGCGCTGCCGGGGTCGTCGCCGCGCTCGGCGCGGCGCTCTCCCAGATGGTGCTCGCCTACTCGTTCGGCCCGAAGAAGCCGGACGCCGAGCTCGCCGCGCTCCACGGGACGTTCGGGGAGGCGCGGGGGACGTTCCTGAGGCTGGCCGAGGACGACGCGCGATCCTACGACACGGTCCGGGCCGCCCTCCGGCGCAAGAAGGAGGCGCCGAGCGACCCGGCCGCTGCGGCGGCGGTCGTCGCCGCGCTGCGGGGGGCCGTCGCCGTTCCCCTCGAGACCGCGCGGCGTTCGAGGGAGCTCGCCGGGACCCTTTCGGCCGTCCGGGGCAGGACGAACCCGCAGCTCCTGAGCGACCTCGTCACCGCCCTCGCCCTTTTCCGGGCGGCCGCTGACGGAGCGCTCGCCAACGTCGGGATCAACCTCCGCGACCTCAAGACGGCGGGGGAGCCGGTCGGGGAGATCGAGGCCGAGGTCGCCCGGCTGAGCGCCGGGCCGTAGGAGAGCCTTGAGCGCCGACCCGGACCCTCCGACGGACCGACCGACGGTCTGGGTGAACTGCGCGGCATCCCTCGACGGACGGATCGCCTTCGCGGACGGCGCGCGCGCTCGGCTCTCCTCGCCCGAGGACCTGCGGCGGGTCCAGCGGCTGCGGGCGGACGTCGACGGGATCGTCGTCGGGGTCGGCACCGTGACCCTCGACGACCCGTCCCTGCGGGTCCACTGGGAGCTCATCGACGCGCCGCCCGGTCGCGCCCCCGCGAGGATCGTCCTGGACGGGAGCGGCCGCACCCCCGAGCGGGCCCGGGTCCTGGACGGCTCGGCGCCGACGATCGTCGCGACGACCGAGCGCAGCCACCGCGCCTTCCCGCCGCACGTCCGGACGATCGTCGCGGGCGCCGAGCGGGTCGACCTCGGGCGCCTGTTCTCCGAGCTCCGGCGGCTCGGCCTGCGCCGGCTCCTGGTCGAGGGAGGGTCGGCCGTCCTGGCCTCGGTCGTCCGCTCCGGTCTCTTCGACGTCTGGACGGTCTACTACGCCCCGGTCGGCATCGGCGGGGCCCACGCTCCGTCGGTCCTCGCGGGGCCCGAGACCCGGGACCTCTCCGAGGCCGTCCGTCTCACCCTTGCCGGGGTGGAGCGGCTCGGCGAGGGGTACGTCGCCACCTATCTCCCGGCGAGGTCGTCTCGGACGTAGGCGCTCGCTCGCGGGCTTCCTCTCGCTCGGCACTTTCATATCCCAGGGCTCCGGATTTCGCCTTCCGAGCCGCTGGGCTCGAGGAACCACGATGAGCTCGTCCACCCCCGATGCGATGCCGACGACGTCGAGCCTTCCGCCGCCCGCCCCCCCGCCCCGGAAGACGCTACCGGTGGGGGTCGCGCTCCTCTCGATCCTGGTCGGCGTCTACGGGTTCATCCTGTTCCTGTTGGGCCTGCTGCTGTTCGTCGGGCACACCCTAAACATCTCGTTCCTGAGCGCGCCGGTCCTCGGGCTCACCGGCTACACGTTGGACGCCGCGGTCACGATCGTCGGCCTGATCATCCTCGGGATCGCCGTCGCGCTCTGGAGGCTCCGCCTGTGGGCGCTCGTCCTGGCGCTCCTCTTCCTCGTCTACGAGATGGCCGTCTACGCCATCGCCCACCAGTTCCTGACGTTCGGCTTCGTCCTCGCGTTGGTGATCTTCCTCTACCTGATCGCCGTCAACCGGCACTTCCGCTGAGCGGGACGACCCTCGGACGGAGGCCCCGGCGGCCCGGCTGGGCCGCCCGAGCGCGGCCCCCGCGCCCGGGCGACCGCTTATCAGCCCGCCGGCGTCGCTCGGCGACGGAGGGTCCGTGCGATGAAGCTCGTCCACTTCACCTTGCAGGAGCAGTTCCACTTCGGGATGGTCACCGACGCCAACGAGTACGTCGACCTCGACACCGCCTGCCGCGACTACTTCGGGGTCAACCCGGTCAAGGGCGCCGACCCGAGCCGGTTCCGGGACATGCAGGCGTTCTTCTCCGGCGGAGCCGACTCCGTCGCCCTGTCGAAGAAGATCCTCGAGTACATCGACCGTCGCCGCGGGATGGGCTGGACGCCCCGGGCCGCCACGGGGGCCCGGTACCTGTTCAAACCGGAGGAAGGGGTGAAGCTCCTCGCTCCGGTCGTGCGGGGCCAGAAGGTCTACTGCCTCGCCTCGAACTCCCGGAGCCACCTCGCCGAGCAGGGGAAGCCGCTGCCTCCCCGACCGTACGTCTTCACCCGGTTCTTCAACTCCCTGGTCGGTCCCAGCGAGGCGCTCGTCCTCAACCCGACGGGCACGTTCCCGGACGTCGAGCTCGAGCTCGCGTGCGTCATCGGCCAGCGGGGGAAGCGGATCCCGGCGGCCCAGGCGATGGAGCACGTCGCCGGCTACACGATCGCCCTCGACATGGGCTATCGGGACCTCCAGTACCCGGGGGAGGGGGCCGTCGACTGGGTGATGGGCAAAGGGTTCGACGCGACGATGGCCGTCGGCCCGTGGGTCGTCCCCAAGGAGGAGGTCGGAGCGCCGTACCCCCTCGCGATGGAGCTCAAGGTCGGCGGCGTCACGCGCCAGCGCGGCGACACCTCCGACTACGTCTTCCGGATCCCGGAGATCATCGCCCACCTCTCGCAGGGGATCACGCTCGAGCCGGGGGACCTCCTCTCGCTCGGGAGCCTTGGGGGCGTTCCGGGGTTCGAGTTCGGGAACGAGTCGCGCCGGCTCAAGGCCGGGGAGCAGATCGAGGCGTCGATCGAGAAGATCGGGCGCCTCATCCTCCCGGTGAAGGCCGAAGCGCCGCCTCCCCCCGCAGCACCAGGAAAAGCGCCTGCGCCGTAGGGAGCTCGTCGGTCGCGCCCTTCGCCCCTTGGAGCCCCCCCGGGAACGGGTAGCGGACCTCCTCGAGGTACGTCACAGGGGTCGTCCGCTCGCCGTCGAGCGTCGCGTCGCGGAACCGGTCGAACCGGTCGACCTCCTCCCGGGAGAGCGGGACGACCCGGAGCCCGGTCCCTCCGTGGAGCGAGCCGGGGAGGCGGATCAGGCGGTGGACGTCGGTCGTCACCGGCGCGTCAGTCTCCGCCTGCACCTCGACCGCAGCCGCGCGGACGATCGCCTCCAGGAACTCCTTCGGCGCCTCTCCCTTCCCGATG
>Ga0187771_10002088_pt1 | contig 13732 bp, 9 predicted proteins | sample 0116_SJ02_MP15_1_FD_133139 | JGI IMG/M metagenome (GOLD analysis project Ga0187771, IMG submission 133139) | Tropical peat soil microbial communities from peatlands in Department of Meta, Colombia - 0116_SJ02_MP15_10_MG | ecosystem: Environmental > Terrestrial > Soil > Wetlands > Peat | place... | reverse complement strand
GGGCGGGAATGTCCTAGGATCGAGCCTGATCGGCCAGCGTTTTTCGGGGCCCGCGTATTTTCATCCCCGCCCCTCGATGGCGGGTGACGGCTACGACGCCATGAGTTCCGGGGCCAGCAATCTCGGGCCGCTCTCGAAAGCCCTCGTGGATGCCGTCGGGCGGCGCGCCGCCGAGTACCGGCAGGAAAACGGCCTGTCTCACGAAACGGCAGTCCCGGCCGACGCCGTCACGGCCTCGGCGAGCGGTCTCGATCCCGACATCTCCCCCGAGAACGCCGCCCTCCAGGCGCCGCGCGTGGCCCGCGCCAGGGGGATAAGCGAGGCGGCGGTCCGGCGCGAGATCGGAAGGGCGACCGAAGGCCGGACTCTGGGCCTTCTCGGCGAGCCGCGCGTGAACGTCCTGCGCCTGAACATGGCCCTCGATGGAGTCCGGCATGGCGGAAGATAGGGCCGACGCCTTCCTCCGGATGATCCGCCGGTCCCGGCGGGGGCGGCTCAAGATCTATCTCGGCTACAGCGCGGGCGTCGGCAAGACCTATCAGATGCTTCAGGAAGGGCACCGCCTCAAGAACGAGGGGATCGATATCGTCATCGGCCTGCTCGAAACGCACGGGCGGGCCGATATCGCCAGCCTAGCCGAGGGGCTGGAAGTCGTCCCCCGGAGGTCCCAGGAGTATCACGGCATCCGGCTGGAGGAAATGGACGTGGACGCCATCCTGGCGCGCAAGCCCCAGGTCGCCTTGATCGACGAGCTCGCGCACACCAACGCGCCGGGCAGCCGGAACGCGAAGCGATACGAGGATGTCCAGGACATCCTCGCCGCGGGAATCCATGTCATCAGCACGCTGAACGTCCAGCACCTAGAGAGCCTCTACAACATCGTGGAAAACGCCGTCGGCGTCAAAGTTCGGGAGCGGCTGCCGGACTCCATCTTGGCCGAGGCCGACCAGATCGTCGATGTCGACCTGGCCACCGAGGACCTGCGGAAGCGCCTCGAGGAAGGGAAGATCTACCCCTCCGACCGCATCGGAACGGCGCTGGCCAATTTTTTCACGCCCTCGAACCTGGAGAAGCTCCGCGAGCTCGCCCTCCGCGAACTCGCATCCCAGATCGACCTCAGGCGCCGCGAAGCGCAGGGGGAGGATCCCGGCCCGTCGGCGGAACAGATCCTCGTCTGCCTGAGCTCGCACGGGCCCAACAGCGAAAGACTCCTGCGCTACGGCTCGCGCCTCGCCGGGCGGTTCAACCGGAACTGGTACGCGATTTACGTCCAGACCCCGTCGGAGGCGGCCACCGTCATCGACGCCCGGATCCAGCGCCATCTCTCGGAGACCCTGACCCTGGCCAAGGAGCTCGGCGGCATGGTCTTCACATACAAGGGAGAGGACATCGCCGACACGATACTCAGGTTCGCGCAAGAATACCGGGTCGGCCACATCGTCATCGGAAAGCCCCACCCGCGGCCCTTCTGGAAGAGGTGCGGCCGGAACAAGGCCGTCGTCGAGAACATCCTGAGGAACGCCCGGGGGCTGACGATCAGCGTCCTCGACACGTCTGAGGAGCTGCCGGTGTCGGTGCGGCCGCAGCCTGAGATCCCGGAGGAGGCTCCGCCTCCGACGGCCGCGGCCGAAGCGCCGCCCGCGGCTGCCGACCGCCCGTTGCTGAGCCTCTGGATCTCCCCGCATCGCGTCGTCATCTGGAACGTCCCGGTCGACAAGGAAACGGTGCTCCGGACGCTGGCCTCCAAGCTCGGAAAGGAGGACGGGGTCGAGGACTCGAAAGCCCTCTTCGAGGCCATCCTGAAGCGGGAGGAACAGGGCTCAACTTTCTTCAACGAGGGCGTGGCCTTCCCGCACGTCCGGATGGAGGGGACGGCGGCATCGGGTATCGTCCTCGGCCTGACCAAGGCGGGGGTCAGCGATGTGGCGACGGAGAAGCCCATCGGGCTCGTCTTCCTGATCCTGTCCCCGGCCGGGACGCCCGACGTCCAGGTGAAACTTCTCAGCCTGGCCAGCCGGGCCGCCCAGAGCCGGCACCTCCTCCAGGCCCTCCGCGCGGCCGAAACGGCCGAGGAGGTCGTGCGCATCATCCGCGACTGGGAAACGCCGAAGACCGCGGGGTGAACCGGGCGATCACACGGTCGCGACGCGGACGGACGTGGGCTTCAGGACGCGGACGAGGTCCGCCGGTTCGAGGCCGACGATGAAGCCGCGCTTGCCGCCGTTGATGTAGATCTTGGGAAGGTCGAGGATCGTCGCCTCCGGGTAGAGCGGCATTTCCTTGCGCAGGCCGAACGGCGAGGTCCCGCCAACCATGTAGCCCGAATGCCGCTGGGCCGTCTCCGGCACGCACGGCCGGACCGCCTTGACGCCCAGCAACCGGGCCATCTCTTTCGTCGAGACCTCCCGGTCGCCGTGCATGAGGATGACGAACGGCCGCCGCTCGTCGTCCTCCATGACCAGCGTCTTGATGACGGCGTGTTCGTCGACCCCCGCCTCGCGGGCGAAGGCCGCTGTCCCGCCGTGCTCGACGTAGCCGTACGGATGCTCCGTGAACGGTACGCCGGCGTCACGCAGCGCGCGCACGGCCGGCGTCATCGGCGTCTTGTCCTTGCTCATCTCCACCCCTCCTCTCCCGTGCCGGACGGCGCGTCCGGCGCGCGGCCCTCCGGTTCCCGTCCCGTCCTCTCAGCGCGATTCCGGCTCCGCGTGAATGAGGACGTGCTCGACCGACGCCATCTCCCTCTTCAGCGCGGCTTCGATCTCCGAGGCGACCCGGTGGGCCTCGTTGACGGGCAGGTCCCGGTCAAAGCCGCAGCGGAGGGAAACGTCGTGCCTGTCGCCCTGCCGCCGGATGACGATGCTGCGACAGCAATCCCGGCCCACGATGCGGTCGGCGATCCTCCGCACGGCCGCGACCATCTCCGGTTCGCGGGCCGTCACGTCCCGGCCGCGCTCGACGGCCATGCCGCACGATTCGATATGGGTGTTCACCGACCGGATAGCCGGGATCTCGGTCTTGAGGTCTTGTTCGATGCGGCTGGCCAGGTCGTGGGCCTGATGGAGCAGAAGACGATCGTCGACCTCAAGGTGGAGGTCGACGGACAGACGGCCCCTGTCGTCGTGGACGCTGATGTTGTGCGCCGGGATCATGTTCCGGTCGGCCACGGCCCGCACGCGCCGCGCGATCGTCTCCCGCCCGCTCTCCTTCGGGTCCGTGTGGATCACGACGTCGGCGCCGGGAGCGACCGCCTGGATGCGGGCCTCGACCGTCTCGGCGATGGCGTGGGTGCGCTCGAACGGCAGGTTGCGGTCGACCTCCACGTTCATGTCCACGAACAGGCGCGGCCCCGACCGCCGCACCCGGACCTGCCCGGCCCGGATCACGCCTTCGACGCCGGCCGCCGCGGCGGACATTCTTCCAGGCAGCCCGTCCGGGGCGCGGTCGAGCAGGACGTCGATGGTCCGCTTCCCCAACTCGTAGCTGACGAAAAGGATGAGAAACGCGACGCCGAGCGCGGCCACGGCGTCGGCCTTTTGCAGGATCGCGGCGTGCCGGGGCAGGACGTGGAGACCGAGCCAGACCAGGGCCAGCCCGGCGAGGACGACCGACGAGCTCCAGATGTCCGTGCGGAAGTGGAGAGCGTCCGCCTCGAGGGCCTGGCTGCGGTGTTTTTTCGCCGCCCGGGACAGCATCCGCGAACGGTTGACGTCGACGGCGATCGAGGCGAGGACGACGAGGAAGGCCCAGGCATCGGGACTGACCGCGACCGCGCGGAAGAAGATGCGCCGGAAGGCCTCGAAGACGATCCAGGCGCAGGTGACGAAAAGCAGCAGTGTCTCGACGAGGGCGGAGAAGTTCTCGATCTTGCCGTGTCCGTAGGGATGGGCCTCGTCCGGAGGCCGCGCGGACGCCCGGACGGCGGCGAAGGTGATGAAGGCCGCGACGAGATCCAGCCCCGAGTGGGCCGCTTCGGCCAGGATGCCGAGCGATCCCGTGAGCACGCCCACGGCGAGCTTCATCCCGGTCAGGGCCAGGGCGGCGGCGACGGAAGCCGCCGCGGCGGTCCTTTTTTCCGCGACGGACAGATCGACGGCCGGCGACGCGTCCCCGGGCATGTTCACTCGCCACCTCGGCAGGCTTCTCATTTTATCACAGCGGTCCGGGACCGACAACGCGGCCTCTTGATTTGCGGCGGAACCTCGTCTATATTCACGACGCGGAGAGCGGCACTCCGGCAGGAAAGGAGGGACAGCATGAGTTCTGTCTTTCTGGCCCGGCTCCAGTTCGGGCTGACGGCCGGGTTTCACTTTCTTTTCCCGCCGACGACGTTCGGGCTGACGCTCGTCATCCTGATCCTGGAATCCCGCGCCCTCCGGACAAAGGACGAGATCTCGAGGAAAGTCTCCGACTTCCTCATCCGGATCTTCGGCGTCGTGTTCGTCATGGGCGTCGCGACCGGCATCGCCCTCGAGTTCGCCTTCGGAAACAACTGGTCGACCTACTCGCGGGCGGTCGGCGACATCTTCGGCGCGCCCCTCGCCGCCGAGGGCGTCTTTTCGTTCTTCCTCGAATCGGTCTTCATCGGCATCCTCCTCTTCGGGCGGCGGCGCGTCTCGCCGCGGACTTACTGGCTCTCGGCTCTCCTCGTCTTCTTCGCCTCCCACCTGTCGGGCCTCTGGATCATCATCGCCAACTCCTGGATGCAGACGCCGGCGGGCTTCCGGATGGAGGGGGGCCGGGCCGTCCTCACGAATTTCTTCCAGGCGGCGTTCAACCCGTCGACGGTCATCCGGCTGGTCCACACCGTCCTCGGCGGCTGGATCACCGGCGCCCTCGCCGCGGCGGCGGCTGCCGCCTGGCACCTTCTGAAGAATCGGTCGAAGGAGAGCGCGCTCTGCCTCCTCAGAGTGTCCCTGACGGTCTTCATCGCCGCGTCCATCCTCCAGCTCGGGAGCGGGCACCTCCACTCTGTCCAGGTCACGAGGACCCAGCCGGAGAAGATGGCCGCCTTCGAGGCCCTCTGGCGGACGAAGGCCGACGCGCCGTTCACCCTCTTCGGCATCCCCGACGAAAAAAACGAAACGACGCGCCTCGCGGTCCGGATCCCGGGACTGCTCAGCTTCCTGGCCGGCTTCGACACCCGCGCCCGGGTCCTCGGGCTCGATGACGTCCCGGAAGACGAGAGGCCGCCTGTTCTCCTGCCCTTCGCGGGCTACCACCTGATGATCCTCCTCGGTCTCCTCTTCATCCTTATGGCCGTCTGGGGCCTGGTCCTTATGATCCGGAAGACGCTGCCCCGGTCGAAGCTCTATCTCAGGGTCCTTATCCTTGCCGTCCCTCTCCCCTACCTCGCCAACGAACTCGGCTGGCTGGCCGCCGAGGTCGGCCGCCAGCCATGGGCCGTATATAAGGTCCTGCGGACCTCGGACGCCGTTTCGAAGGTTGTCCCGGCCGGAAACATCCTGTTCTCCCTGGCCCTGTTCACGGCCATCTACGCGCTCGTCGCCGCGGCCGGAATCTCCATCATCCTCCGGCTCGTCCGGAGGGGATTCGACGGCGAGCCCTCTTCGACAGGGCCGCAGGGAGGCATCTGATGGAAACCTGGGTCCTTCTCCGGAATATCTGGTTCGTCCTCATCGGGGTGCTTCTCGCCGGCTATTCCCTCCTCGACGGCTTCGACCTCGGCGTCGGCGTTCTTTTCCCGTTCCTGGCCCGGAACGACGGCGAGAAGACGATCCTCCTCGGGTCCGTCGGGCCGTTCTGGGACGGCAACGAGGTCTGGCTCCTGACGGGCGGCGGAGCGCTGTTCGCCGCCTTCCCTCACGCCTACGCGACGGTCTTCAGCGGCTTCTACCTGGCCCTGATGGTCGTCCTCTTCGCCCTCATCCTGAGAGCGGTGTCGCTCGAATTCCGGGCGCACGACCCGGCAAGGAAAAAGATCTGGGAGGGGGCCTTCGTCGCGGGAAGCTTCCTCCCGGCGCTCCTCTTCGGGGTGGCCCTGGGGAACGTCGTCGCTGGGGTCCCGATCGGGCCGGGCATGGAATACGCGGGGACGTTCTTCACCCTCCTCCGGCCTCTGCCGCTGGTCTTCGGCCTCCTGGGTTTGGCCGCGTTCCTGCTTCACGGAAGCGCCTGGGCCGCCCTCAAGACGGACGGAGAGCTCCGGCTGAGGGCCAGGAAGGCGGCGCTCGTGACGGCGTTCGCCGCCGGCGCCTGCTTTCTCCTCTCCTTCATTGCCGTGTGGATCTATCTCCCGGGAGTGCTGGGGAAGATCCCCGCGTGGCTCTTCTCCGTTCTATTCGTACTTTTCCTCATCCTCCTGCAATCGGCCGTCCGGAGGGGCCGGGACGGAGCGGCCTTCGCCCTTTCGTCGGCGGCGTTCCTCAGCCTCTGGGGCGTCGTCGGGTCCATCCAATATCCAAACCTCGTCCGGGCGACGGACCCCGCCCTGAGCCTGACGATCGCCAACTCCTCCTCGAGCGCCTTGACTCTCAAGGTCATGCTCGTCATCGCCCTCGTCGGGATGCCCTTCGTGGTCGGCTACACGGTCTATGCCTACCGGGTGTTCAAAGGGAAGGTCCGTCCGGACGGGGGCGGATACTAAAGTCGCCGGGGGTTGCATCTCCGGCCCGTTTCGGATATGATGGCCAAGAGCCCATCAGGAAGGACAAGGAGGCCACGATGAGAAAGCTCGCTCCGATTGTCGGCCTGTTCCTCCTCGCCTCGCTCACGGCGACCCAGACCGCCACGGTCATGAGCGGTCCCTTCGACCAGGCTCTGGCCCGGGCGAAGAAGGAAAACAAGCTCATCCTCGTCGATTTCTTCTCGGGTGGCTGAGGGGGCTGTAAACTGCTGGTTCAGCAGTTCTACAACAACCCCAAGTACGCCAACTTCCTCAACAACAATGTCATCCTCTACCGCGCCACGCGCGGCGAAAAGATCGGGGATTCGCTCTTCGACAGCTTCCATATCAACGCCACGCCGACCGGTCTTTTCGTCGACAAGGACGGCCATGAGGTGGATTGGATCGTGGGGTACGGCGGGGACCCGGACAAATACCTGGAAAAGGTCCAAAACGCCGTGAACGGCGTCGACACCTACACGTCGCTCAACGCACAGTACGCGAAGAGCCCGAACGACATCGCCGTGGACTTCAAGCTGGCCATGAAGTGCGAAAATCGCTACGCGGCCGAGATGACCGCCCGATCGAAGGAGCTCTTCGAAAAAGTCATCGCCCTCGACCCCGAGGGAAAGCAGGGCTCCTACACGTTCGAGTACATCAAAGCGACCGTTCCGTATACAGAAGCCGCGGAGTTCGAGCTCGGCCAGTCCGCCGCTTACGACCGCAAGGCCGACCCGGCGCCCCTGCAGGCCTTCATAAAGAAATACGCGGAGAGCCCCCTGGTCAAGGAAGCCTACTCCTCCCTCAACTACTATTTCCAGTACTCCGCCCCCAAAGAGGCCGCGGCCAAGTTCTACCAGGAATACACGGCCAAGTACCCTACGGACGCAGGAGTGCTCAGCGCCTACGTCGGGCGGATCATCAAGGACAAGGAGCCTCTCGACAAGGGGATCGAGCTGGCCAAGAAGGTCCAGGAGATCGTCGGCTATCCGCGGAACCCCGAGTACCAGCAGAACCTCGCCCAGCTCTACATCCTCAAGGGCGATCCGGCCAAGGCCGAGGAGGAATACGGCAAGGATTTCCTCGACAGCTACGTTTCCACCGCCGTCTACGCCTTGACCGGCTACGCCGATTTCTGGCTCGATCAGGGGAAGAACCTCGACAGCGCGGAGGCCGCGGCCGACCTGGCGGTCAAAACGGCGCCGCCCTCCTCCACCCGGTGGTACACGCTCCAGACCGCGGCCGGCATCTACATGAAGCTCAACAAGCCCGACAAGGCCCTCGGCGTCTACGGGCCCGAGTTCGTCAAGTCAAATGCCGATGACCAAACGATCCTCGCGAGCTACGCGTCCTTCTGGAATCACCAGGACAAAAACCTCGACAGCGCGTTGGAAGCGGCCAGGAAATCCGTGGACCTCAGGTCCGACTACTACAACAATTTCACGCTGGCGAATATCCTCTTCAAGATGAAGAAATACGACGAGGCCCTGAAGCCTGCGGAGAAGGCGGTCGAGCTCGCCAAAGCCATGGCCGCGAAATATCCGGGGTACTCCACCCAGCAGTTCGAAGCCCTGGTCAAGAAGATCAAGGACGCGATGGCCAAAGAGAAAGGCGGGACGGCAGGCATATAAACCCGGGTCCGTTTGACATCCCGGGGCGGCTCCCGTATATTTTTCTTAGACGCGGGGGACTGCCGGCCGGGGCGTTGCCGCCGAGTTCCCCGCGGCGGCGGTGAAATGATATGAGCGCCGGTCGCCGTCCTCTCCTCTGGGGCCTGCTCCTCGGCCTGGCCATTCTGACCCCGCCGCACGGCGCGTCCTTTCCCGCCCGGCAAACGGCCTTGCCCGGCGATACCTCCGCCCTCGACGCGCGGGTCCGGAGTTTCCTGGCATCCCAGAGAGGTCAGTGGCGGGAGGAAAACGTCACCGAAGCCGACGGCCGCTTTCTCTACGATCTTATCCTGAAGCACCACTACACCCGGGCGCTCGAGATCGGCACCTCGACCGGACGGTCCGGCATCTGGCAGGCCTGGGCCCTGAGCAAGACGGGAGGGCGGCTGATCACGGTCGAGATCGACGAGTTCCGCCACCTCCGGGCCATCCAGAATTTCAAGGCCTCCGGCCTCGAATCCCTGATCGATGCCAGGCTGGCCGACGGCCACGAGCTTATCCAAGACCTCCCCGGCCCCTTCGACTTCGTCTTCATCGACGCGGACAAGAACTGGACCCTCAATTACTTCAAGGCCGTCCTGCCCAAGCTCGAGGTCGGCGGATGTTTCGCCGTCCACAACGTCGTCAGCCTCGGCTTCATGAGGGGCATCCGGGATTTCCTGGAATACGTCCGAGGGCTCGACTATATGGAAACAGTCATCGACTCCACGCCGAGCGGCGGCATCTCCCTGAGCTACAAAAAGAAAAGCCGCGCTTGACAGCCCTCCCTGAATCTACTACATTTTGTGTGGATAGTTATGGACGCTAATAAATATAGGTGTATCGATTTGCAATCATTTGAACCGCGTGGAATTCCTGCTAAAATAGCTGTTTATTTTCAAGGACATACATGATTTTCACGCAAGCCCCCTCAGCGCGACTAAATTCTCGACATGGAATATTATGCGCCGAAGTATACGGTCGATGGCCCAAATGACCACAGGAAGGCCCCAAGCGGCTACCAATGGACCCGTCATGCTCTGCGTCGACGATGACCTGTCCTACCTCGAGAAGCTCCAGCGGACCTTCCGCGATTCGTACACGGTTCATACTGCGACAAGCGGCATCGAAGCCATCCAGCTGATCAAGGCCCTTCCGGAAGTCAATGTCCTTATCGTCAACGAAGACCTCCCCCGGATGAAGGGGACGGAGCTCCTCCGTTTCCTCCACGAGATGTTCAAGGGCTCTGATTCCGTCGTCAAGATCCTGCTGACGGACTCCCCGTCAAACGGGACGGCTGCCGATCTCGCGAGCTACGGCCGGATCGACTTCTCGTGCCCCAAGCCCGCCGACCCGGTCGAGATCCGGCACAATGTCGGCTTCCTCATCGCCCAGCGTTCCCGCGAAAAGCGGACGTCCATGCGCGTCAACCTGAACGGCTCCTCGGACATCCGGATCGAAACCGAGGGACCCGACCAGGCCGAGGTCCTCAACCTCAGCGAGAACGGGATCTTCCTCAAGACGATGTCCTTCGTCCCCGAGGGCTCGGCGGTCCCCATGAAGATCACGCTCCCCGACGGCCGCCAGTACGAGGTGAGCGGCCGCATCGTCCGTCACGACATCGACCAGGGAGGGGTCGGCATCGAGTTCAAGACCCTCGACGAAGAGAGCCGGGGCTCGATCCTCCAGTTTCTCTCCGACTACGTGACGGTCCGGGACCTGGCCGAACTCAAAGTCCGGTACCCGTTCCTGAAGACCGACGAGATGGTCCTCTTCTCGGACGCCTTCAAGATCGAATCGCTCATGCGGGCGGCCCACCGGGACCATGTGGAGGTGGCGGCCGTCCACACCCAGTCCCGGCCCCCCGAGATCCTGGAGTTCTCCGACCTCAAACCGCCGTCCACGTGCACCCTGAAGGGCGAGGACCTCAACATCAAGTTCAAGACTTCGGACCTCATTTTCGTCTCTTTCCAGATCGGGTACGCAACGTACAACTTCGAGACAATGATTTCACGGATCGCGCCGGACGGCCGGGAGCTCGTCTGCCTTTTCCCCAGGGTCATGTTCTACTCAGAGAAGCGGAACGAGAAGCGCTTCTCCCCCTACGGCAATCTCCGGATCGAAATCCCCCTGCCGCCGCCGTTCAGCTCGAGCATCACCGGCCGGATCACGGATATCAGTCCGGGAGGCGTCAGCTTCGTCGCCGACGCCCACGCCCAGGTCCTGCTGCGGGGGACGCCCCTCGAAACGATCACCATCCTCGACGGCCGCCGGCCTCTCTGGACGGAGAGCGGCGAGGTCCGCTACGTGGCCCGCGCCGGCGACGATTCCCTTTATGGCATGAAATACGGCATCCAGTTCGGGATCGGGCGGATGAGCATACAATCGGTCCAGGCTCCCGAGTTTGACCCGGGGCACACGCCCGAGGAACTGCCGGAGAGGCCCGCCGCAAAGCCGAGGCAAGACGAGACACCCGACACACTCTCTTCCGTCCCTCGATCCCATGACGTCATCCGGGTAGAGACCCGCAAGGGGGAGGAGATCGTGGGCCTTCTCGATTCCTCGTTGCCTCTGGATGAGAAGCCCGTACCGGTCGTCATTGTCCCCCCGGCGTTCGGAAAGACCAAGGAAACACTCTTCGGCTTGGCCCTGACCTTGACCGAAAACTTCCGGAAACTGAACAAGCCCCTCGCCGTGATCCGTTTCGACGGCATCCGGAAGAAGGGGGAAAGCCACAACGATCCCGAATCCTCGGAGCCGCCCTACGAGATGCTCAACACGAATTTCACGCAGGGCGCCGCGGACATCGTCGCTATCCTGGATTGGCTCGATCTCAATCCGAAGCTCCGGCCGGGCCCGGTCATCCTTCTGACGTTTTCGTTCTCCGCCCTGGATGCTCGGGTTGTTCTCAGAGACGAGGGCAACCGCCACCGCATCCAATATTGGATCGCCTGCATGGGGACCCCCGAGTTCCGCGACCTCATGGTCCGGGTCAACTGCGGCCTGGATTTTCTGGAGAACTACCAGCTGGGCATCAAGCTCGGCGTGATGCCCGTCCTCGGGAACCTGGTCAACGTGGATGCCTACGTCGGCGACGGAGTCGCCAATTCCGTCGCTACGCTCGAGCAAGCCCGCGAGGACATGGGCAAGATCCACATCCCCATCACATGGATCTACGGCCAGTATGACAAGTGGGTCCGGGCTGAGTTCGTCAGGGACGTCATGAGCATCAAGGCCGACGCCCCCCGCGAGGTGATCTCCGTCCCGATCGGCCACAATGCCCGAACATCCAAAGAAGCTCTCCGCATGTTCGGCACAATCACCTCGTTGATTCATCGTTTCCTCCACAAGACGATGATCCATCCCATTTTGCCCGCAAAAAGAGAGATGGAGATCATGCGCCGGTCCGAAAAGGACCGGCTCCCGCCCCGCACTCTCAACAACCGCAAGGCCTACTGGCACCGTTACCTGATCGGCGAAAACAACCTTCTTGGCTTCGACATCATGGCCATGTCGGACGATTATCAGCAGCTCATGCAGGATCAGCTTCTGGCCCTAGAGCTCCTGTCCACCGACCGGGTTCTCGACCTGGGCGGAGGGACTGGTAACTTCGTCGAGCACCTCCTCGAAAGCGGCCTGGAGCTGCCGGCCCAGATCACCATCGCTGACCTGATTCCCGATGCAATGCGGAAGGCCTGGCAGAAGCTCGTATCCCGCTATAAGGCCCTCAAATCCCCGGGACGCCTTGACTTTCTGTGCCTAGACCTTGAGCTGAGCCGTTTCCTCCCCATCCAGCGGTTCCTCAACGGAGAGACCGGAAGCTTCGAGGAGCTGGCCGACAAGATCGAGAATCTGAGCCTCGAGAGCGCCACGAAAATCCAGGAAACCTACTCCCCGCGGTTGCACCGGATTCTGCGCGGCGAGCCGATCTCGCCGACTCTGGACGATTGGCTGAAAAGGAAATACGAGCTTCATGAATACCGAACCGTCGTCGATTTCAACATGGCCTCGCGCTACGTCAGAAGATGGACAAACAAAAAGCCCGCGTTTCGCCGGCTCGCCCTCCCCGGATTCCTGGAGGGGAATATGCATCTCCCGGTCCGGGCAGGGTGGTACAACAAGATCCTGATGAGCCTTGTCTTGTCCTACATCTTCAATCCAGAAGAGACGCTGCGGGAGGTCCGGCGGATCATCAGGCCCGGAGGCCGGCTCGTCCTCTCGAGCATGCACCCGGATACGGACGCCTCGGGCCCGTTCACGCGCCTTCTGGAGAAGATCGAAGCCATGCCCGATGAGGCCTTGCCGAAAGAATGGCCGAAGTCCGTTCTCCTCGAATCCCTGCGGGCCTTCCTCAACGACGCCCAGGCCCTGGTTGATCTGGAAGAAGCCGGGACGTTCGACTTCTTCGACCCGGAGAAGCTCGAAGGATTGCTGGAGAGCGCCGGCTGGGACATCGACAGGATCATCCCCTCCTATGGCGACCCCTCCCAGGGATACATCGTCGTGGCCAGAGCGAGGAACATCAATGCCTAAAAAAGATATGAATTTCGAAGAACGCCTCAATAAGGAATATAACCTGAGGGGCCGCACGCGGACCGCAGCGCTGCTGAGCATCGTTTTGTACCTGACATTTCTGGGCCTGGACGCCGTCTATTCCCCCCAATATCTGAAAGCGTTTTTCATCATCCGCGTGGCGGTCGTTCTCCTCGTCATCGTGATCATGGCCCTCCTCTCCCGAGCGAAGACTCTCCAGGGAGTCATCCGTCTGGCGGTCCTGCTGGCCTTGCTCGATGGGGCGGGCATCGCTGTCATGATCCAGATGCTCGGAGGGTTCCTGACGAGCTACTATCAGGGCTTGAACATCATCGTTATCGGCATCATGGTGCTCATCCCGCTCGCCTTCCGAGAAACGGCCATCGTCTATGCCTCGATCTGGCTGATGTACATGGTTCCGAGCGCCGTCAAGATCATGGGCGGCCAGAAGCCGGCCGTCGTCAACGGCGAGGTGATGCATTTCTGGCGGTTCGTGACGAACAACGCACTCTTTCTAACCTCGATCATAGTCGTCGGCGCGCTCGGCTCCTACATTATGGATAACATCCGCCGCCGCGAGCTCCGTAACCGCATCGAGCTCGAGGAGACGACGCAGAAACTGCAGGAGTCGAATGCCAAGCTCAAGACCCTGGACGAGCTCAAGACCCAGTTTTTCGCCAACGTCAACCACGAGCTGAGGACGCCCCTGACCCTGATGCTCGCGCCGCTCCGGGCCGTATTGGACGGCACGATGGGAAAGCTCTCCGCGAGCCAGAGAGAGGCGTTCGAAACGATGCAGCGCAACGGATACAAGCTCCTCAAACTCATCAACAACCTCCTCGACCTGAACAAGCTCGAGGAGGGAAAGATGCGGCTCAAGCCGAAGCCCGTGAATTTCATCGACTTCACAAGCTCGCTGCTGAAT
>Ga0187771_10002087_pt1 | contig 13736 bp, 17 predicted proteins | sample 0116_SJ02_MP15_1_FD_133139 | JGI IMG/M metagenome (GOLD analysis project Ga0187771, IMG submission 133139) | Tropical peat soil microbial communities from peatlands in Department of Meta, Colombia - 0116_SJ02_MP15_10_MG | ecosystem: Environmental > Terrestrial > Soil > Wetlands > Peat | place... | reverse complement strand
GGAGAGGAGGGAGCCCAACACGCCCCTCTTTCTCCACCCGGGCGCCCGCCTCGGGGAACTTTTCTGCGCGCCGCTTCTCCTGGTCCTCGAGGGGGCGGGCGTTGATCGTCTTGACCACGGCCGCGACCTCCCTGCCGATGCGCCCGGGGTCGGACCTGAGCGCAGGGACCTCGGCCAGGACGTTCCCTATCACGGCCCCAGCCTCGGCGCGCCCTTTGTGCTTCGTGGCGTTCAGCAGCGCCGCCTTCTCGATGACGGCGCGGACGTCAGCGCCGAGCTCTTCTACCATTCTCTTTCGACTGCGAACTTGGCGTAGGCAGTAAGCATTGCGGCCGCGTCCTTGTCCCCCTCCCACCTTATCCTCCTGAGCGTCCCGAGCGCCTCCTTCAGAAGCTCCGCTGCCCTCTTTCTGGCGAAACCGATGGCGTCGTACCTGTCGATCAGCGACAGCACGTACGACACGTCTTCCGACGTCTTGGCGCTCCTGTCCTTGTTCATTATCGAGATGACCCTGTCCCGCTCGCTCTGGCTCGCGACCGCGAGAAGGTGCAACAGGATGAGGGTCCGCTTCCCCTCCAATATGTCGTCGGATTTCGCCTTGCCATACTTCGTCGCGTCGCCGACGAGGTTGAGGGAATCGTCCTGAATCTGGAAGGCGACCCCGAGTTTCACCCCGAACTCCTGAAGGTCCTTGAGGACCCCGGCCGGCGCACCGGCCACGATTGCTCCCAAGCGGCAGGGGCTCGCAACGGTGTACCAGGACGTCTTCCGGACGCACATCTCGAAGTAGTCCTTCTCCTTCAGGTCCCACCTCTTAGCGGCGACCCAGCCGAGCTCCATGTGCTGCCCCTCCGTCGTCTGGTTCACCATCCTGGAAAACTCTGTCATGACGGCTAGGGTCTTCCGAGTCCCGAGCCTCCGCTCGTTCTTGATCAGGGCCTCCCAGGTCCTCGCATGCAGGGCGTCCCCCGCGTTGAGGGCGAGGGGCTCGGCGTACTTCTTGTGGAGCGCGGGCTCCCCCCGTCTCAGCTCCGACCCGTCTTCGATGTCATCGTGAATCAGGATCCAGTTCTGGAAGAGTTCGATGCAGGCGGCCGTGAGCAGGGCGTCGTCCTCCTTCCCCCCTGCCGCCCTGCAGGTGGTCACACACAGGAACGGGCGCATTCCCTTGGCGGTCCGCGAAGGGTAGTCCCTCATCATCCGGTAGAGGAGGTCTACCTCACGCACCCCGCTGGACTTCGGCAGCAGCTCCGTGAGGACAAGGTCGTCGACTCTGGCCTTCACCCGTTTCATCTCGTCCTGGAGGCCGGGCATGCGACTATCCGCCACCCAGCCCGCCTAGGACCTTACCACAGTCCCGTAGAAGTCGAGGCCCCTTAGAGCCTTCGAGAACTCGTTCCGCCGGTAGCCGGAAACGAAGCAGACCTTTGTCCCGAGGGACGCGATCCTTGCCGCCGCCTCCAGCTTCGACTTCATTCCGCCGGTGGCGTCTTCCCCCTCGGGAACTCCCATCCTTCTGATCTTGGACGGCGTGAGCTCTGGGATAATCACTCGGGTGTTCTCCTCGTAGACTCCGTCCACGTCGAGGGCGAACACGCACCTCTCGGGGGCCAGGACCTTGGCCAGGTGCTGCATGATCACGTCGCCCGAGAGTACCCTGAATCCAGTAGGGGTCAGGGTTACGTCCCCGAAGGTAACAGGGGTCAGCCCCTCCTTCAGGAGCCCCCTCAGCCAGCTGGCGAGCTGCGGGCTCCCAGCCTTGAACGCGATGTCGAAGGGAGAGAAGGGGTAGGGGTTCAGCTTGAACTCCATCATCGTCTTGCAGACCATGCGATTCAACTCGTACATGGCGCCCCGGGTCTGGGCCACCCCCACCGCCGGCGCCTCGCCCACCTCGGAGCTTATCCCGTGCTGCTTCGCCACGACATGGCCGAACGAGCCTCCCCCGTGGACGACAACCACCTTCTGGTCCGAAGACGCGATCTCCTCCGAGAGTGCGGACACCACGTCGGGGCGGTAGGAGAACGGCTTCGACTTGTCGGTGATTACCGACCCTCCGAGCTTCGCGACTACCGTTCTGACCAGCTTCTCACTCCCTCTGACGGGATTTTCACCGCGAACGTCTCAAACCCTCGCGCCGTGAGCCCCGATACAATGCTTTTTTCCTTTGCCTCGGGCGCGACCGCGACCACGCTCCCCCCTCCCCCCGCCCCCGTGAGTTTGGCGCCGTAGCTCCCGAGAGAGGCGCACAGGTCGACCATCTCGTCAAGAGTGTCGTTGGACACCCCGACGGTGCCCAGAACGGCGTGGTTGACGGTGAGCAGGTTCCCGAGCCCCTTCATGTCCCCATCCTTGAGCCTCTGCGCCGCCTCAAGGCTGAGCGAGCCGACCCCATCGGCAAGCATCGAGAAGAGGCCCGGGTGCTTCTGCTTCATCCTGGCAACCGTGTTGATCTGTCCCTTGGTGCTCCGCTTCTTCCCGGAGTAGGACACTATGAGGGTCCGGGGGGAATCCAGCGAGATCTTCTTCGGCTGGGAGCCGGGCCTGAAGAGCAGGACCCCGCCGTGGGCGGAGGCAGCCGGGTCGATCCCCGACGGGTTCCCGTGGACGTGGTGCTCCCCGACCATGGCGAACCTGACTATCTCGTCGGTCCCCAGCCCGAGGGAGTTCAGTCTCGAGAAGGCAGCGGCGACCGCCACCATGGTGGCCGCGGACGACCCAAGGCCCGCGCCCTCGGGGATGGCAGATGAAATCGAGACGCTGACTGCGGGTTTGACCGAGAACTCCCGGGCCATGGTCTCGACCACCCTGGAGACGGGGAAGAGTTTGACCGAGCTGCCGGTCCCGAACCTGTCAGATGACACACTGAACGACTTCGCTGGGATGACCTCGACCTTCACCCTTCGAGGGAGGGCGGCTGCGAGCGCCCAGGCCCCGTGGACCACGAAGTGCTCCCCAGTGATTATGACCTTGGAGGGAGCCTCTGCTATCGCTCTCAACGCTGTACGAATCTGAGGGCGCCGTAGCCCACGACTTGAAGGTTGTCTCCTGACGTGTCTCCGCTCGAAGCGTACTTCAGCAGCTCGGCCTTCCTCAGCCCCAGGGACCAGGCGGTCTCCATTATCGTGGCGATGGCCCCGTACCCGCACGCCGTCACGTCGAGCCTCTCCAGCGTAGAGTAGTAGCCGTCCAGGTCCATCTTTAGCACCTGCTCGAGGAGAGCCGTGTCCTTCCGGCGGGCGGTCTCGGCCGGCTCGTAGTGAGTGAGGTCGGAGGAGGCCACCAGGACGGCCCTCTTCCCGCGGACTACCTTGGCCAGAGCCGCCGAGAGAGCCATGGCCGTGTCCACGTCCTGGAAAATCAGAGACACCGGGAGGAGAGGGACCCTGTCCCCGTAAATCTTCTGGAGAAAGGGGAGCTGAACCTCCAGGGAGTGCTCGAGCCTGTGGGCGTCGGGGTCGATGGTGACGATTTCGGCGCTGTCAGCGAGGTCCCGGGACGCCTTCGAATCCACGCGCATCCTCCCCAGGGGAGTCTCCCACTCTCCCTCGGCGAAGGTGGAGACCCCGCTCCCCACGCCGTAGTGGTTCGGCGCCACGACGACAATCAGCTCAGGGTTTGGGAGCGAAGACACGTGGAGGAAGGAGTGGGCCGCGACCGGGCCCGAGTAGACGTACCCGGCGTGCGGACAGACCACAGCGACAATCTCCGCCTTCCCCGGCGGCGCAGGCGGCTCCTTCCCTGGGCCTAACCTGTGCGTGTAGCACTCGTCGATGAGAGCCGAAAGCTCCTTCGAATCCCTTGGGTAGAACTGCCCCGCAACTGCCGGCTTTCTGACCAGCATTGTCGAGCTATGTCGGTGTCCGTTGGATATACGCTATTCGCGTCTGTCGGACATGTGCTCTTCCAGCATCTCGGATTTCTGCTCCTCGTCGATCTTCGTCTCGAAGTCTTCGATGCTGTATTTCATCGGCTTGTCGGGCTCCAGCAGGTTCGCGTGGGTCAGGGTCGCCCTGGCCAGGAGCCAGAAGATGGCGGCGATGGCCTTGCGCCCCCTGTTGTTGCCTGGTATCACCAGGTCGATGTCATCGGTGACGTTGTCTGTGTCGCAGACTGCTATCACCGGCACCCCCAGCCTCCCAGCCTCGATTATCGCCTGCATGTCAGACATCGGGTCAGCCACGACCACCAGCTCGGCGTCGAGGTGCCCCGGGTACAGGGGGTTGGTGAAGGTCCCCGGCATGAACCTCCCGATCCGCGCCATGGCCCCGGTGAGCTCGCAGAACTTCTCGACTGCCATCGCGCCGTGCTCCCGGCTGGTGTAGACCACCGTGTTCTTGGCGCCAGTGGCTGCGATGAACTTCCCGGCGACGTCGATGCGATGTAGGGTCTTGGCGTAGTCGATCATGTGGAGCCCGTCGGGGCGGGGCCTCGCGGTGAACTGCTCCATGGTCTTGGTCCTCACCGGCGTCCCGATTCGGATGCCGGTCGCCAGGAGCGCCTTCTCTGAAAGGCCGGCGACTATGATCTTGTCTTCGGAGCCAGCCTCGTCATCGTCGAATTCTGAAATGGACATCCCGCAGCTCCTCTAGCTATGGCTCTGCCTTCCGGCTGTAGAACGGAAGGACCTGGTCTATCACGTCGACGGACGAGATGAGCATCCGGCGGCAGCAGTACCTCTTCAGGCCCAAATCGTCCAGCACCTTGCCCGGATCTTCTCCAGCCTTCACCCTTGACTGGAACGAGGTGAACTTGTCGCCTATGAGGCCGCCGCAGGTGAAGCAACGGATGGGGATCATCATGGCATATCACCTGTAGCTCTTCTGGCGCTTCCTTCTCGCGCCTGGTCCTCCGAACTTCTTGGGCTCAGCTTGTCGCGGGTCGCCCGATAGCAGGTATTTATTGTATGCATTCAGCTTGTCGCGGATATCGCTCCCGCGGACCTGGTCGACGAAAGCCCTGGCGATTGCCATTGCTGCCGCGTCCGCCTGGCCCATGAACCCCCCGCCAGCGACGCTGACGTCGATGTCGTACTTCTCCCTCAGCTCCCCCACGACGTGGACCGGGGCCAGGAGGTGAAGCCTAGCCGGCTCGGGCTCCCAGAGCTCGACTGGGGTGCCGTTGATCCTTATCCTCCCTGCGCCAGGGAGTATCGCAGCAGTAGCCCTCGCAGTCTTCCTGGCTCCTGAGTAGAGCTTCGGGGGCTTCTTGACCTGGGGCTTGAGGGTTGAACCTGGCATGGCTACTCGTTCCATCCTAGGCTCTTGGACAGGTCGGCCATGGTGACATAGACTGGGGTGGGCCTCGTGGCAGCCGCGTCATCGAACTTCGTGAGCTTGGCTGAGCTTACCGCCGAAGGCACGCCGATGTATACTCTGAGCCTCTTCATGGCAAGCGCGCCCTTGGGCTTCTTCCTGGGAACCATCCCCCTCACCATCCTCCTCAGGATGTTGTCCGGCCTGCGGGGATGGATTGGGCCGTAAATCGGGTTCACATGGCTGGAGAGCTCGAGCCTTTCCTTCCACTGGTTGACCACCGAGGTCCGGGAGCCGGAGACGAGCGCCTTCTCTGCGTTGACGACGACTACCCTCTTGCCTGAAAGAACGAGTTTGGCCACCTTGGAGGAGAGCCTCCCCGCTATCTGGTCTGTGGCGTCCACGTAGACCGTCTCGCTACTTGACAAGCTTCACTCCGCTCCCCTTTGGGTACTTCTTCAGGAATTCCTCGACTGAAAGTGCCGAGCCTCCTGAGGCCTCTATCTTCGACTTGGCAGATGACGAGAACGCGAAGGCGCCCACGACGACCCTCCTTCCCATGACCCCAGTCCCCAGTACCTTGCCGGGGACGAAGATCGCTTCGCCCTCTTCGGAGACCCTCGAGATCCTCGCGATGTTGACCTCGACCCTGGTCCTGGCCGAGTTGGACAGGAGGGCGGAAGCCTCGCTCCAGATGGGGGCCTTCCCCTTCTTGCCTGCCCTCTCGAGCATCACTGCTGTGTGCCTTAGGATCGGGTTGGAGGCTGTCATTCGGCACCACCGACGGCGACCTGAATCTCCTTGAGCTTCTTCTCGAGGAGCTCTATGGCCTTCAAGACTATCTCGCTCGCCTTCATCCCGCCCGCCGACTCCACTGTCAGGTTGAACACTCCCTCCTTCTTGCCGTCGGTGAGGACCGCGATGGTGCAGGGCTGCCACTTCGCGTGCTCCTTCCCCCTGCCGAGGCGGGCGTAGGCCTCCAGCTTCACTGACTGCCCGTATGCCAGCTTGACCAGAGGAATGGTCTCGCTCACCGGGCGGACATCTCTGTCCTCAGAGACCAGGTCACCAGACATGACGGTCGAGACCTTGTCCTTCCCCTTGGCGTCAAGGACGAACAGGACCCTGCACTTGTGGCACCCGAGGGGGTTGCCACAGTCGCACTCCTCCGGGAGGTTGTACCTGCTCAGGTCTGTCTTGATCGGTATCATGCCGAGCCTGTGCGCGAGGATCTCGTCGTACAGGACCGAGGAGTTCTCAAGAATCACGACATCGTCTATGGCCATGGCAGGGACCTCGGCGATGCAGAACCGGCGCACCGCATTGGCGTAGGACCGGTCAATGCCCTCAAGCTGCATCGTCACGGAGATGCCTGTGTCCTCCAGCACCTTCACTTCAACCAATGACCACACCTTCTAGGGCGCAATTTACACACATGAGACGTCAGATTTGGCGGGCCGGAATGAGTTCGGGTTAAAAAGCTTACCAGCGCCCCCGGATGAAAACCGCGCCGCGATGGGAGGCCCTGGACGGACTGGGGGTGGCTGGAGGCCGCCTCACCCCGATGTAAGCTTATAACCGAAGAGTGGCGGGCACGCCCAGAACATGTCAGAGGCTACCGAGTTCAGGCACCTGGTCAGGATATCCGGCCGCGACCTCGACGGGGGGAAGAAGCTGATAGCTGCCCTGTCGGACCTGAGGGGGGTAGGTTACAATTTCGCGAGCGTCATAACCACGAAGCTGAGCCTCGACCCGCGGGTCAGGCTCGGGACCCTATCGGAGGAGCAGGTCAAGGAAATCGAGGAAGCAGTCCAGAGCGCCTCAAGGGCGTCTCTGCCGAAGTGGTACTACAACAGGAGGAACGACCCCGAAACCGGGGATGCGAAGCAGCTTCTTGGCTCGGACCTCGACTTTGTCCAGAAGAACGACATCGAGGACGAGAAGAACATTCAGAGCTGGAAGGGCATTAGGCACGGACTGGGGCTTAAGGTGAGAGGACAGCGGACGAGGACCACGGGAAGGAAGGGGAGGACAGTGGGGGTCCGCAAGGCCGCCCTTGTGGCCGCAGCCAAAGAAGCGGCTAAGAAGGAAGAGAAGTAGGATTTGGGAGACCCGAAGAAGGCTAGGAAGCAGTACAGCAGGCCACGGAGCCCCTGGAGGGCGGACCAGCTGGCACAGGAACTGTACCTTCTCGGCACCTTCGGGCTGAGGAACAAGAGAGAGCTGTGGAAGGCGCAGACCCAGCTTAGCGCGGTCAGAAAGCAGGCAAGGACCCTCCTCGCTGCAACTCAGGCTGTAAGGCTCCGCGAGGAGAAGAAGCTCCTGGACAGCCTCCAGAGAAAGGGGCTCATCCATGAGGGAGCGACCCTAGACGACATCCTCAGCCTGACCGTTGAGGACATGCTCGCCAGGAGACTGCAGTCCATGGTGTTCAAGAAGGGGATGGCCCTTTCGGCGCTCCACGCAAGGCAGCTCATCGTTCACGGCCACGTAGCCGTCGGGGAAAGAATCATCACCATCCCCGGATACGAAGTCGGCGGCAGGGACGAGGGCACGATCAAGCTGGTCGGAGGGGCTCAGCAGAAGGAATCGCTCTCGGGTGAGGAGGCTGCGAAGCCAGAAGTCAAGGAAGAAGCGCAGCAGGCGCCGGCGGCGGAGCCGGCAGGGGCCAAGTGAGATAGTTGGCAGTAGAAGAGGAAGCGCTCACAGACCGCTGGGGCGTCTGCCACATCTACTCGTCCTACAACAACACGATTGTGCACATAACAGACCTGACAGGGGCGGAGACCATCGCGTTCTCCTCAGGAGGGAGGCACGTGAAGGCTGACAGGTTCGAGTCGTCCCCCTATGCAGCCATGAGGAGTGCGTCCGCAGCTTCGGACGTGGCCAAGGCGAAGGGGATTACGGCAATGCACATCAAGGTGAGAGCCGTGGGCGGCACAGGACCCAGGACCCCTGGGCCTGGAGCGCAGGCTGCCATCCGAGCTATTGCAAGGGCCGGCTTCAAGATAGGCAGAATCGAGGACGCCACCCCTATTCCGCACGACACCACGCGGAAGAAGGGTGGACGAAGAGGAAGAAGGGCCTAGGGCCTCAAAGCTGCTTCAGCAGGTCCACCGAGTCCACCTTACCGTCTCCGTCCTTGTCCACCCCCCTCAGGAGCGCGGCGAAGTCGCCGGACCGGTACCTCTGGAAGATCACCTCTGCAAAGTTGCAGATCCCGATTATGGCCGCCTTCGTTCCCGCACCCGTCAGCCCCGCGGCTAGGACGCAGGTCTTGCTCGGGTCCCAGGGGTTGCGGACCTTCTCCACGATGCAGTCGAGCTCCGAGCCGTAGGAGTTCCCGCTGTCGTCCACGATCGTGCTCCAGAATCCCCCCTGGCTGAACCTGACCTTCAGGTGCGGGTTGAGCTCCTCGGCGACAACGTTCGTCCGGGGACCCCCTACAACAATCAGGTTCGAGGCGAAGAGCTTCTCTGACCTGAGGTCCACGTCCAGCTTGACAGGGAAGTTTGTCGGGAGGGCGACGAACTGCCCCAGCGCGAACCCCAGCTGGACCGCGTAGTGCCCGTCCCGCGCCTGGGTGCCGGCCTTGCCGTGCTGCATTGGAGAGCCTACCACTATCCACCCGTCGAACTCGCCTTCCCTGAAGAACTCCCTGAAGAACCTCCCGAGCGCCTTCGATCTGCTTGAGGACGACAGTGTGGGCATGGGTTCCCCCTTGACTGGGAACTCCACGGCGTAGCCGTCTGACGCCAGCGCGTAGAGGTTCGCCTCACCGCCGTGGATCTGCTCGCTCCTGACCCTGGAGATCAGGCCGGCCTTCTCGAGCCTCCCTATGTGGTAGTAGACCGTCTGATGGTGGGTCCTGAGGGACCTGGCCATCTCGGCAGGGTACTTCGGCCCTGTCGACAGGAGCTCGAGAATCTTCTGCCCTAGCTCGCCCGAGGCGGGCCTGAAGCCGTCCGGGGTGTCGGACACGAGGACCCGCTTTACGAGTCCGGATCCTGACTTCGGGTCGAAGAGGATCTTCTCCTTGGCCATGGCCGCCGGTGCAGGGACCCTACATAAACGGCTTTGCATGGTGACCGGCCCGGGACTCGGGCGGCCGGTTCAGCCATGCACAACTGGTTCTGCAGGCAACAGCACGGTGTTTTGCGGTGTTTAAAGCGGCAGGGGAAGAGTCGGAGGCAGATGTGCGGGATCATAGGGTGCGTGGCAGAGGAGCCAGTCGCGGGGATGCTCCTGGAGGGGCTGAGGCGGGTCGAGTACAGGGGCTATGACTCGGCTGGAATGGCGACCATAGACGGCGGGACGCTGGAGGTGCGAAAGGGAGTCGGGAGGGTGAGCGACATCGAGGAGAAGCACCGGTTGTCCGCCCTCAAGGGGAATACGGGGATGGCCCACACCAGGTGGGCGACCCACGGCGGGGTGACGGACAGAAACGCCCACCCCCAGGCGTCGTGCAGGGAGCGGGTTGCCGTCATCCACAACGGGATAATCGAGAACTACCTCCCCCTGAAGAAGGGGCTCGCCGCTCGGGGGCACAGGTTCAGGAGCGAGACGGACACCGAGGTGATATCTCACCTGATTGAAGAGGAATACAAGAGGCTGAGGGACCCCCTGAAGGCGACCATTTCGGCGACGAAGAAGCTTAGGGGGCAGTACGCCGTTGCCGTGATGTTTCAGGACAGGCCGGACGTGATAACTGGGGCCCGGAAGGACGCGCCTCTGATAGTCGGGGTGGGGAAGGGGAAGATGTTCCTCGCCAGCGACGTCCTCGCCTTCATCGGCCAGACGGACCGGACCATCTTCCTCGACAACTTCGAGGTGGTGGAGCTCAGGAAGGACAGCGTCAAGATTGTGGGACCGGGCGGGGTGGAGGTCAAGAGGAAACCCACCCAGGTGGCCTGGGAGCTCGGCGACGTCTCGAAGAGCGACTTCGCTCACTACACCCTGAAGGAGATCAACGAACAGCCGAGGACGGTGGTGGCCGCGTCGGTGCAGGACGCTGCGAAGGTGGAAGAGTTCGCCAGGGCGATAAAGAGGGCGAAGTCCCTCTTCATCACAGCGTCTGGGACGTCTTATCACGCAGGCCTCCTGATGAAGTTCAGGCTGAACAGGGAGGCGAGGATAAGGGTCGACACCGTTGTATCCGGAGAGCTGAGAGAGCACTCCGACTTCCTGGGGAAGGGGTCCGTGGTCGTCGTCTTCTCACAGAGCGGCGAGACTGCGGACGTGCTTGAGGCGGTGAAGGAGGCGAAGAAGCACGGAGCTAGAGTATACTCGATTGTCAACGCAGTCGGGTCGACCCTCGCCCGTGAGAGCACTGGAGTACTCCTGCTCAACTGCGGACCTGAAGTGGGGGTGGCAGCCACCAAGAGCTTCACGGCCCAGGTCGTGGTGGCGAACATGGTCGTGGACGCAGTCCTCGGGAAGAAGAGGCAGAACGGGTACAAGGAGCTCTCCGAGGCAGTCACCGAGACCCTGAAGTGCGAAGGCCAGGTCCTCGAGCTCGTCCGCGAGTACAGGGACAGGCCCGACTTCTATTTCGTGGCCAGGGGGTACGGGAGCCCGGTGGCGATGGAAGGGGCCCTGAAGCTCAAGGAGCTTTCGTACATCCATGCGGAAGGGATGCCAGCCAGCGAGCTGAAGCACGGGACCCTCGCGCTGATCGAGAAGGGGACCCCGGTCGTGGTGCTGAACCCCAGCGGGGACGTACATAACGACACGCTGTCGAGCGCCGAGGAGCTGAGGGCCAGGGGAGCGGACGTGATCGGGATTTCCGACATGAAGGACCAAGTCTACACACACTTCATCAAGGTCCCCAGGGTCCAGCCGAAGTTCGAGCCGATTGTCGAGGCGATCCCCCTCCAGCTACTTGCCTACCACTTCGCCGTGGCCAGAAAAAACGACCCGGACTACCCACGGAATCTGGCCAAGTCTGTCACAGTCAAGTGACCGCGGGGATTGCGGATCCTCACAAATTAATTAAGCGAAGTCCGCAGACGGTCCGGCGTGGTGTCAAAGAAGGAAGTTCTTTCCAAACCAGTGGCGACCATAGAGGTCGGCAAGAAGAGCATCTCCGATTTGTTGGACGAGATGTCTCAGACAGGATTCCAGGGCAAGAAGCTCGGCGAGGTGGCGAGAATCTGGGCCGACATGGCCAAGCAGAAGGACCTCACCGTCTTTCTCGGCCTGACCGGGTCGCTCAGCACGACCGGTCAGTGGAAGATAATCAGGTGGCTCGTGGAGAACAGGTTCGTCGACGTGGTCGTGAGCACCGGGGCGAACATATCGGAGGACATCCTGGAGGCGCTGGGGTACCACTACTACCAGGGGACCTGGCTGGCTGACGACGAAGAGCTGCTAAAGCTGAAGATCGATAGGTTCTATGACATCTACGCGGACGAGATGCAGTACAGGAAGCTGGAGAACACAATCTACAGGTTCGGGTCGACCCTAGAGAACGAGGGGGTCTACTCGACCAGGGAGTTTCTCTACAGGTTCGGCGCATTCCTCTCAAAGAAGGGGATCAACAGCATAGTGGCTGCCGCCTACAGGGCCAAGGTGCCGATCTACTCCCCCGGCCTGATCGACAGCGGCTACGGCGTGGCCCTGAGCCTCCTGAAGAGGCAGAAGGGAAAGATGATACGCCTCGACCAGACGAAGGACATGGAGGAGCTGGCGCAGATTGCAGAGAGGACAAGGAGGACAGGGGTCGTGTACCTGGGCGGTGGGGTGCCCAAGGACACCATTCAGCTGTCGACAATAATCAAGTCGCTAGCAAAGGGCGGAGACGAGGAGACCCCCCACGAATACGCCATACAGATTACGGCGGACAGCCCGCAATGGGGTGGCCTTTCAGGGTGCACCCTGGAGGAGGCGATAAGCTGGGGGAAGATTTCCTCCCAGGCCAAGAAGGCGACCCTCTACGCCGACATCACCTTGGCTCTCCCCATCGTGGCCCATGCCCTCAACGAGAAGGTCAGCAAGAGGAGTCACCCGCCGGACCTCAGCTGGGTCTTCAGTAGCTAGATTCTGGAGGTTCTCGGGGCCGTTCTGCGAGGGGACGGCGGACCCGGGTAGCTCGTGTTCGCCATTGCTCACTCCGCTGATAGGAGAAGTGTGGTCAGAGCTCGGCGGTGGTCGACCTATCCTCGCCGTAGGACACCAGCCTCACCCTGACGCCCAGGTTCTTCTCAAGGTAGTCAACGAGCTTCCTTCCCTCCTTGGGGAGCCCCCCCTCGAAGTTCGCGCCCCGCAGTGGAAACGGCGACTCGTAAACAGGCTCGACCGAGCCGAGGTGCCCGATGGATGACTGGAAGTCTGTGGTCTCGCTCCCCTGCCACTTGTAAGCGACGCAGACCTTGAAGTCCCGCACCTGAGACATCACGTCGAGCTTCGATAATGCAATCTCCCTGGTCCCATTAAGGTCGATGGCGTACCTCAGCGCCACGAGGTCGAGCCAGCCCACCCTGCTCGGCCTCTCTTCGGTTTCGTTGAATTCGTTCCCCGCAGTCCTGATGCTGTCTGCCAGAGAGTCCTTGATTTCTGTGGGGAAGGGGCCTCCTCCGGCTCGTGTCGTGTAGCACTTGGCGACCCCGAGTGAAGGACCGGTCGCGGAAGCGGGGATCCCCATGGCCGCTGGGACATGGGCCGCAGTGGTGTTCGTGGACGTCACGTAGGGGTAGGATCCGTGAGTGAGGTCCAGCAGGGTGCCCTGGGAGCCTTCGAACAGGACGGATCCGCCCATTTCGTTTATCTGCTTGACCCGACCGCCGACGTTCCCGACCACGCCGTCGAGGAGGGCCTCCGACTCTTCACCCCACCCCAACAGGGAGCCTGCATCCACCGAGAGTTTCTCGTAGAAGCGTGCCATTGCGGCGTAGTCGAACCCCTCGAACAGGTCGATGACCCTGGGCGAGAGCCTCAGTGCCCTGGCGGCGTAGGAAGGTCCAATCCCCCTCAGGGTCGTGCCTATCGCGAAGTCCCCGCGCATCCCTTCGACAGCCGAGTCAAGCTGCTTGTCAAGGGGCGAGACCAGGGTGCACCTGCCGTCAATCAACAGCTTGGCCCTCGCGTCGGGGAAGACGCTGAGCTCTTCCGCGAGCACCATCGGGTCGAGGGCCACCCCCGCTCCGATCAGGAGCTCCTTTCCCTTTAGAACGCCGGACGGCAGGAGACGGAAGGTGTGCCTCTCCTCCCCGACCACGACGGTGTGTCCCGTGTTGCTCCCGCCGCTGAAGCGCGCGACGGCTTGGAAGCCGTCGGCGATGTAGTCAACGATCTTCCCCTTGCCTTCGTCCCCCCATTGGAGCCCCACAATCGAAAGGTTGGGCATGCTAGACAGCCATCTGGAAGGCGATACCGATCCACACGCCTGGAAGGGAACCCTTCACCTGACTTCAGGATGGCATTGGGTTAATAGTCGTTGTGGAGTTTGGATGCGCCGGGAGAGGGATTTGAACCCTCAACCCG
>Ga0187771_10002086_pt1 | contig 13737 bp, 11 predicted proteins | sample 0116_SJ02_MP15_1_FD_133139 | JGI IMG/M metagenome (GOLD analysis project Ga0187771, IMG submission 133139) | Tropical peat soil microbial communities from peatlands in Department of Meta, Colombia - 0116_SJ02_MP15_10_MG | ecosystem: Environmental > Terrestrial > Soil > Wetlands > Peat | place... | reverse complement strand
GGCTCCTTTTCTGCTCCAAGACTCGCCTCAGACCCCGCACAAAGAATAGACATCACCACTACGAATAAGTAAACCCATCTGCCCACTTTCATGGTTTTCTCCTCCCTTTGTGCGTTATTTCCAACCTCAGTGCTTCCAACCTCTTCGGCACAGGTTCTCCGGTTTTTTGATCCCATCCCCTCTCCTGGTAATATTCCTCAAGCATGGGAGTGAGACGGACCAGTCGACCCTTGGCCGGACCATCGAACACCGGTTCTGTAAGAAATCTCTGGGGTAAGGTATCCTCCGCTGGAGTCAGCCCCTCCCGCAGGTTGAAAAGGCGCTCTAACTGAACAATCCTCTCCCCTGCCATGCGTAACTCCTCTGCGTCCCATTTCAGCCCTGTGACAGAGTCAAAAAGGTCTGTCAAATATTCGGGGTATCCCAGCGGGCCTTGAGTGGCAAACTTGCAAAGTTCCAGCGAATCAGCGAGTGCTCGGATGTCTTCACAATAAGCGACCACCTTACCCTTTCCCTTGATTCCGTTTGGATCAGCAGCCTCTGTCGTCCCTGCAACCTTTTCTAACATCTCATCCGTCATCCCATTCATTTCAGCGAAACACAAGGCCCGACAATGGTCCGCTCCCCTGCTCGAAACGGCATACATTAGTCCCCACGTTGGCCAGACTCGAGGGTCAGCGTCCGTGGTCTCCATCCCTTTCACGTGGAATGTAAAGGGCTTCGTCTCTTCACCCCACTCTTCGGAAAGCGCCTTCACCCCACGGTTGAGAAGACGTCCGAACCCTTCATTCTGTCCCATGAGTTCGATCGACTCAAGAACGGCATCATTGGCATTGGCCCAGGAGAGGTCCAAGCCCTCTGTCGTGTCCCTACCGATCATGCCGCGCTGATAACACTCCATCGCAAAAGCGATCACCACCGGAGCGGAGATGAGGTCCAATCCATAAAAGTTAGTTCGAGCGTGAGCCTTCAGTATGGCTTCGATATCTGTCATGCCACATTGAGCACCAAAAGCTAAACTGGTGGCCGCTTGAACACCCCTGCCTTTCACAGGGCCGTATTTCCCTTCCTCTACGACAAAATAATGGGTGCAGGGCATAGGACATCCGAAACAAGACTCTGAAGGCCAGAGATAAGGGTACATCGCATCACCGTCGATCTTGTCGAGATGAGGACAACTCCCCTTCTGGCCATTAAATGTCAAAAATCCACCCAGCACCCCATATCGATCCCTCAACGCAGACATAGAACCGTATTTAATGAACCGGGAGTAATGTTTTTGCCCCATCAGATCATCGGTCATCTCTCTCGATTTTCTGTTCACAGCCGGCGGGTCAAAAACCTCAATCTTCCGGCTGCCTCGTACGGCGAGCGCTTTCAGATTCTTCGAACCCATGACAGCACCGAGTCCTCCCCGGCCGGCAGAATGATCTTCAGAAAGGATGATGGCCGAACATACCCCCTCTTCTCCAGCCCGGCCTATTGCGGCAATTCCGAGGTGGGGATCTCCTGTTGAAACCCCTATCTCAGAACGGATGGTAATAGCAGTTTCCTCAGGCGATTTACCCCACAGATGATCAGCGCTCTTTAAGAAAAAATTTCCGTCGTCGATTAAAAGGTAAGAGGGTTGGGCGGCCCTTCCAGAAATGACCAAGGCATCCAAACCTGCCCACTTTAAAGCAGGTCCGAAATTCCCACCTCCGTTTCCAGACCCAGTTATTCCGGTGAGAGGACTCTTTGCTGCAATACTCCAGCGACTGGAGGAAGGAACCTTGGTTCCTACAAAAGGCCCCACAGCAAATATCAACATGTTCTCTGGATGTAGAGGATTCACTTCCGGAGGGAGAAGCTTGTAAAGCAAAAAAGCAGCGAGTCCCCTTCCTCCAATAAATGGGAGAACCTCTCCTTCTATCCAAGGCAAATCTGTGACTGTTTTTTTTGTCAGATCATAATGGGCCATTCTGCCTGAATAGCCTCCGGGTATTACCATCCCTCGCTCCTTTCTTATGCCTTCACCCTATCACTGTACTTCTTCAGTAAAGAACCCCGCCCTATGGGTGGGGTTCTTTGTTCCTATCAACTCATTTTCTGGAAAATTTTTAGATCAATTCTATTGGGGAATTACCAGCCTTTTTCTTTTGGAGAGTAAAAGTATTTATCTCCAGTATATAGTTTGACGATTTCTTGCGTGTCAAATTTATCTTTCATTTCGTTTGGGCCTTTGCCACGGGCAACGACAATGGGTTGGACGGTTGTGTGATCCCCTGTCTTTCGAATCTCAATCTCCCCTTTTCCATAATCACCTTTAAAACCGACTAAGCCAGCCGCTACTGTCTTTGGGTCAACAGTCCCGACTTTATTAACCACATCCGCCCACATGGCGACGCTGGAATAATGGAGGAAATGGCGCATGGATGGACGTTTACTAGTCCCGTATTTTTTGAAATATTTCTCCAAAAAGGCTCTGTTTTTGTCCGTTGGTATATTCCAAAAATAATCGGTAACGAGCAATACATCCTTAATCACTTCGGGACCGCAGCCGTTGACCTCCTCGATGTTGACATGGAAAGTCACGAATTTCATTTTATCTTTGAGACCCATGGCATAGGCTTGTTTCATGCAGTTGATAAACATCATCCCATTGACGATAAAGGTGGCATAGTCAGGATTCTTGGCCATGACCTGCGTGAGAAAGGGTTGAAAGTCTGTCGTTCCAGGGGGAACGGCAAGGGTCCCGAGGATTTCACCACCGTTTGCGGTAGCATTTTTTATAAAGGCATCCCGAATGACCCATCCCCATCCAGCATAGTCTGCATAGAGGACAAACGTTTTCTTCCCAACATTTCGGGCCATATGTTCGCCTCCTACCAGCCCATAGGCCTCAAGGGAGCTGCCACAAAAAAATAGATTGGGCTGCATATTTTGGGGGTTTTGCTCTAAGTGGGAAGTCGCTGCCTGAAACAGAATCACCCCTTTGTCCCCCAGTTGTTTATTGACTTGCTGAATACTGCTTGCCACTGGGGCAAAAACAATTCCAGTATGCATTACGATTCCCTGATTTTTAACGAGATCTTCAAACCTTCGTGTACCTACAGGAGGTTTCATCTCATCATCACGAACATGAACTTTGAGCGGCCTTCCGAGGAGACCTCCCCTCGCATTGATTTCATCTACGGCTAATTCTGTTCCCTCCACTACATTTTGAGCCTGGTCGGAAAGATAGCCTGTCAAGGAAGCAATGACCCCAATGTTTATAGGTTCCTTATCTGCGGACCAAACGACTCCAGACACCATACAAAAAATAGATAGAGATACTGAAAATAAAATGGCCCATTTTTTAAACTTCATGATTCTTCCTCCTTTCTTCTTTAGGATCGTCTTGAGGCTTTTCGGCCTTGGGGCTGGCTTTCTATAGGCCAATGGTCATAATTTCTTCATAAGGCCATTGTGTCAACACTTCACATCCTGTTTCAGTCATTCGATAGGTGTTCTCGATGGCCACTCCCCCTGCTTCCCCTTCCACATGGAAAAGGGCATGGTAGGCGACAGTCATATTCTTCTCCAATGTGAATTCGGGGTCATCCGTTGTATAGAAATAGGGTGAAGAATCCCAGGCGATTCCCATACCGCCGAAGTGGTTCTTCCATTTGCCGCGCCAGCTCTTTATCTGCTCAGGGGTTCTTAGGTTTTCCCCAGGTTTGGGCCTCGATTTAGCGATATTACGGGTTGAGAGGCCCGCCTTGAGCAAATCTCTCACCCTATCACACATTTCAACCACTGTCTGATAGACCTCCTTCTGGAGGTCTGAGGGTTTCGCTCCGACCAAAAAGGTCCTATCATAACAAACCTTATAGCCACAATAATTGATATGACAAAACTCCGCCGACATAAATTCTCGGGGCCGAATCGGCCGATCCGACCAATTGAAACTCCTGGGATTGGTCCTGTCCCCTGCATTGAGCACCCACCCCTCTTGATATTCTGCCCCTGCCCCATAAATCACTCCAGCTACGATATTCTGCACTTCATTTTCTCTCATTCCAACTCTGAACTCTTTGACGATAGCACCGTAGGCCCTCTCGTGAATCGCCGCTGCCATTTTCATGAGGAGGATCTCTTCATCAAATTTCACCATCCCGCACTCATCGATCCAACCGTTTCCATCGACTACCTTTAACCCCTCTTCCTGAAGGGCATAAAACATGTAAGGATTGCAGTAATCGACAGAGATCGGCAGGTCAGCAACGCCATGCTTCTTCAGGATGCCTTTGATCTGCTTCGCTGTAGTGGCCCACTGCTTCTTTGCCTCTGCTGGCGGTATGTACCGGTAGGGTTTGGGCTGAAGAAGTTCGTGTTCCGTTAATAATTTCCCTTCAAGCCATGGACAATCCTCTTTGACCCGCGGTCCATCGACCACCTCCTCTATTGGCACATAAGGAAACCCAGCATTTCGGATCAGAAGAACGAAATTATAAGGGATATGTTTTCCATAAGGATGGGTCCAAACACTGGAGAGATATCTCCTTCGATCGTGGTTGTATACAATGGCTGATCCAATTCCCCATTTCGCCATGAATTTCTGCGCTCGGTCCACCCTCTTTTTCCTCAACTCTTCCCAGTTGATCCTTTGCTGCCAATCCACATTTCCTTGTCCGAACCTCAAAGGGATCCTTTCCTCCGGTTTCATCGCATCCTCCTTGAATGATATTTGTTAGCATCTTCTTCCCGACCTCTCAGGGTCCCAGCACGGATCGTCCGACCATCTCGCCCATGCATTTCATCACGTCTTCTTTAAAGCCTACCTGCGTTTCAAAATATCCTTTTGTTCTTTTTATTTCGAAAGGACTTCTGGATTCACAACATTTTTAGGCTTTTCTCCCTTCAATACCCTGACAATTTCTTCTGCCCCCTTTACCTGCAAATCGTCCCGTGAGTCCCACGTCCAGCTGGCCATATGGGGAGTAACGATGACATTCTCCCTATGAATGAGGGGATGATTTTCATCCGGCGGTTCCTTTGCCAAGACATCCAGTGCTGCTCCAGCAATCAACTTTTGATCTAAAGCTGTGATGAGATCATCTTCCCTGATGACAGAACCTCTGGAGGTATTGATCACCCAACCTGTTTTTTTCATAGCACGGAATTCTTCAAAGCCGAAGGCATTCTCTGTCTCTTTCGTAAGTGGAGAATGGAGAGAGATATAATCTGACCGCCTCAATAGTTCTTTCATCTCCACTTTTTCCACCCCATACTGAGACATCTCTTCCTTTTTTACATAGGGGTCGAAAGCAATGCAGTTCAATTTAAACCCCCGGGCTTTTTCTGCGACAAGGCGGGAGATACGGCCAAATCCAAAGAGACCAAGGGTCTGTCCTCTGATTCTAAAAAAGGAGGTAAATTCGATGGCTGTCGGCCCCCATTTGCCCTCCCTAACCCCTTTTTGACCCTGAATGATTCTTCGTGCGATCATCAGAAGCAATGCCATAGTGTGGTCTGAGACTTCTTCTGTACAGAAATCGGGAGTGTTTGACACCACGATGCCCCTGGAAGTGGCCGCGGCTATATCCACATTGTCAAACCCAACTCCCATCCGGACAATAATCTTACACTGTTCCAGGGACCCAATGACTCTTTTATCAATGCGTGCCATCCCCACCATGATCCCATCAGCCTCCCTCGTATGACTAATGATGGTTTCAGCATCTTTGGTTTGAAGAGCCTCCATTTCGATTCCATTTTGATTGAATACATTTTTGGCGAGGTCGAGCGATGGGAAAGGGTGATCTGTAATGACCGCCTTCATTTCAATCTCCTCTCGTTTTTTTCTGCCTTCTATCGAGCTCTATCGAACCCCGAAAAATCATCAAATTTGATCGCAAAAGGAAAAACAGGATCAGAACTCTCCTCGAGAGAGGTACCCTCCGTCCACATTCAAATTATGACCGGTGACCATTTCGGATGCATCCGATGCCAAGTAAATCACCGCGCCTACCAAATCGTCCGTTTCTAATACCCGGCCGACAGGGAAGAGATGTTCATAATGGGCTTTCAATTCAGGATCATCAAGGCGTCCTTTTATCCTTTCAGTTCGTGTGGTTGAAGGGCTAACGGTATTGACGCGAATTCCTTCTTTGGCCCATTCAACTGCTAACATCCGGCTAAGGTGTATCACTGCCGCCTTACTCACCCCATAGGCAGCGAAGTTACTGACACCTATGGATCCATAATTCGATCCGATATTAATGATTCTCCCCTTTTTTTGTTTCACCATGACTTTTGCCACTTCACGGGAAACGAGAAAGGTTCCTGTCACATTAATCCGAAGGACTTCTTCCCAATCCTCCACTTTCATTTCAATAGCTGGTTTTCGAATATTGATGGCTGCATTGTTGACTAAGATATCGATTCTTTTAAATTGATTAACCACCCTCTCCACCATCTTAGAAATATCATCCGGCTTTCCATTGTCACAATAAATCAAAGAGAAATCTTCCCCTTCATTTACCCCATGGTTCACAATATCTGTAATGATCACCTTTGCCCGAGCCTCTCTTAAACCTCGAGCGATGGCCAGTCCAATCCCACGGGTCCCTCCTGTCACAATGGCTATCCTATCCGTTAAATCGAATCTTCCAATCAAGAATCCTATCCACCGCCTTTCATTTTATCCGATCACCATTCCGCCATCGATGAATATCGTTTCTCCAGTGATGTAGTCTGATGCATCTGAGGCAAGGTATACCAATAAAGGCCCCACTTCCTCCAATCTGCCGAGACGGCCGAGGGGAATTCTTTTTCTCCTCTCCTCGTTCAATTTCAAATATTTTTCATCAGTGGACTCCGGGTAGAGGTCCAATGAACCGGGTGCGATACAGTTTACTCTTATCCCTCGAGAGGCCCATTCTGCAGCCAGAGCCCTGGTCATCTGAATGACGGCAGCTTTGCTCACACTATAGCAGATTCTTTCCGGAGCGGCCCTGAATCCCAGCGATGAGGCAATATTGATTATCTTTCCGAAACCCTGAGCAAGCATTGTTCTGCCGACGATCTGGGTCACCAGAAATACTCCGGTGACATTTGTTTGAATCATAGGAGTCCACTCATGCTCAGGGATCTCCTCAAACCTGTGTTGGACATAAGAGGCATTCTGCCCCGCGTTGTTAACGAGAACATCAATTTTTCCGAACTCCGAGATAACTTTATTTGCCATCTCGGAAATATCATCTCGTCGTGTAATATCGGTTTGGATGGCTAAGACTTTCGATCCAATGTCTTTGACCTCTTTTGCAGTGAGGTCAATTTCTTCCTGATGGCGTGCCACCAGAACAAGATCGCTTCCGGCCTGTGCGAGTGCCAATGCCAGTATCTTTCCAAGGCCTCTCCCGGCCCCTGTAACGACTGTGGCTTTTCCCTTAAGGAGGGCTGGCGAAAAGATTTCTTTGATTTCCATTCCCCTATGCTCATGAAACAAAGTTTTTCAAAATGCCTATACCTTCTATTTCGATTTCGACCACATCCCCCTTTTTCATCGGTCCGATGCCTGAAGGCGTCCCAGTGGCGATCAAATCGCCTGGCAATAGGGTCATATACGTTGAAGCAAAACTGATCAAGTGAGGGACTTTAAATAGAAGATCGTCCGTATTGGAGGACTGTACCGTTTTTCCATTCAGCCGGGTCTCTATTCTCAGATTGTCAGGGTTCAGACCGGTCACGATATAGGGTCCGAAGGGGCAGAAGGTATCCACCCCTTTTGACCTCGCAAAAGAGTTATCTTGACGGTGATAGTCTCTCGCTGAAACATCATTCACAATGGTGCAACCGAGGATGGAGTCCAATGCCTCGCTCTCTTTGATATCCCTTCCTCTTTTTCCGATTACAATTCCAAGCTCCCCTTCATAATCGATCCTGCTGGAGGTTTCGGGGAGGACAATATGGTCTAAGTGACCGATAATGGAACTGGGCGCTTTCAAAAACATCATCGGCACCTGTGGGGGCTCAAACGGTGACTCTTCAATATGCCTCCGATAATTGAGCCCTATCCCAATAATTTTTGTAGGCGACACGGGCGGGAGAACTTTCACCTCCCCGAGGGAAACCTTCTCTTTGGTTTCCGTTGCGCCTGTGAAAATATCTCCAGTTAAAAAATAGATTGTCTCGTCATGAAGAGACCCCAGATAGATTTGGCCTTTGTGCTCAAATCGTATGATTTTCATTTCCTCCCCTCCCGATCTCTTTTCTGGTATGCTCTGGAATTACATCCTCAAGACCATTTAGGCATTTTCTATGATATTCCAATAAATTATTTTTTCAAATACTTTTTGTTCTCTTAATTGTCAAAACATACCTTTGGACTCCTGACCGCCTCTCTACGGTAGGAAATGTTAGCTCAAATGTCAATGATAAGATATAACGGTATCATTTGAAATTGAAGAGTGCATAGGTTTTGATGGATCTAAAGTCTTATGTCTTGCTGCTGGAACAATTTGCAAGAGGGAAAAGTTGAAAAAAGAGGTTTTTTGTTTCACTTACTACTGTTCAGACTGGGTAAATGAAAGAACCGAAGATTTCCAATTGAAAGTGAACAATTTCAGGGCATGCCGGGAAAGGCTGATTACAGATGAGCTAAATGTTTACAGAAGATTGACAAAGTAAGCCCTGAACCCACATCTTGACAAGTTGCGTAGTTCTTCTTTAATGCCCCGGAAAGCGATTTACCGGTTTCATTCCTCTCTTAAAGAAGTTCGTAAATGTCTCTTTCCCTTTTTAAAAGATGGGGTTCAATCCTCCGTGTCCACTCAGTTTGAGCAGCTTTTCGGTAAGCTTCACTGTGTTGCACATTTATGTTTTCGTGTTCGTAGACTGCGATATATTTTGGACCTTCGCCAGTATTGACTCCTCTCTTTGCCCAGAGGACCCCAGGCACACTCAGTAGAGTAGGAATGTGTTCTTCGTTATACCACCGGTTGAATTCCTCCTCCATCTCTGGTTCTACATCGATACGCACGATCAGAAGAACATGTTTTTTCGATTTCATTACATCCTCCTTCTCTTTCTGTGTTCCCTCAATACAACTGACTTATTTCCCAAAATGAAAGAAGCTCTCTCTGCACGTTCCATCATCAATATTGACACTCACTTTTACCTCTTTGCTATTCTTCTGTCAAGTCGCCTGAATAGTTTCAATGGATTAAGAAAAAAACTCATTCAAGCACTCCGGAAACCTCTATAAATTATTGGGGTCACGATCATTGTCTTTGTTCATTATGGAGTGAGGAGATACATTCGATTGACTTATTCCTAAAATGGGTCATAATCACCCCATGGAAAGACCACCCAAACTTGGTTTTTTACTGCTCGCATCCCTTTCTTTGCTATGGGGGATCAGCTGGCCCATGATGAAAATTGGACTGGGAGAGATTCGACCCTGGACTTTTCGGTCCCTCTGCCTCATTTTAGGAGGTTTTGGCTTACTCGCCCCCCTAAGGGCGATCAGGTTACAGTCGGCTATCCCTAAAAAGGAAATTGGGCCTCTTTTTTTAGTAGCCTTTTTCAACATTACGGGTTGGCATCTTTGTTCTGCCTATGGACTCATCTATATGAACGCGGGTCGTGCTGCTATTATAGCTTATACCATGCCAGTCTGGGCATCATTGCTTGGGACGATCCTTTTAAGGGAACGATTGATTCCCTCTCGCGTGATCGGACTTGGTTTAGGTATGGCTGCATTAGCCATCCTTATCGGACCAGAGATAAAGGGTCTTGGCTCTGCTCCCTTAGGTGTGGTCTTCATGTTAGGGGCTGCTATTTCTTGGGGGGCGGGCACGGTTTTTATAAAATATTTTCGCTGGACGATCCCAACCCTAAGTCTCTCGGGATGGCAGTTGATCCTGGGAGGTATCCCGGTCGTCCTCGGAGCTTTCATTTTGGAGCCGGTCTCCGCTTTGTCGCAGGTTTCTTGGCGTGGAGGCTGGGCCACGGCATACGTTGTGATACTCGGCAACATATTCTGTAATTGGGCATGGATTAAAGTGGTGCAATTATTTCCCGCAAGCGTAGCTGCCATTGGAACCCTTCTTATTCCAGTCGTGGGGGTGTTCAGTAGCGCCTTGATTCTTGGAGAGTTGATTGGTCTTCAGGAGATTGCAGCCCTCATTCTGATGCTGATGGCTTTGACGATCGTCATGATTAGACCTAAACATTTTTAATCTCCCCCGCATACTATGCGGCTGTTAGATCTGCATATTTTTTTGTTTTAAGTAGCTTCATCCTCTGTGGGATTTACCCCAAAAAGAGCTTGTGGGTGGGGAGGTGTCAGGGGGGAGGCGTCAGATCTGCACTTTTCACAAGTATCATCCATAAAAAAGTTGGCGCTGGTTCAATTCCAAATTTCAGATTGCAAATTTCAAATTTAAAACATTAGAGAAAAAGATATTTCCAATGCGGAATGTAGATTGCGGAATTTAAAACCTTCGAAAACAAATATTTTCCAATGCGGATTCCGGCCCAGTGAAGTTGGCTCCGCAGTGCACGGGCCAGGGATTGCCAAATGCGGAATCTAAAGCTAAAAGCCCCAGGCACAGAGGGCAGAGCCCCTGCTTCCATTCGCCTATGAAAACCGACAAGGAACTTTATCGTGAGTTGCGGGTCTTATCGTGTAAAAAGTTATGGAACGATGAAGTGGCGCGGTTCGATCGATCACGTCCAGAGGAGCGAATAAAAAGGGTGGCCGTCATTCGCGCGGTGGGCGTGGTCTTTTCCGAGTCCGGTACCAAGAAGCAGAAGGCCGAGGTGAGGTCGTGGCTTGTTCGTCTATTGCAGGATCCGAGCGAGAAGGTAAGACGTTATGCCATGAGAGCTCTGCCAAAGCTTGGCGCCGGACCGAGTGAGGAAGGGGCGCTCCTTTCCTTGTTGCGGACGACCACGGTCGAACGCGAGAAGAGATTCCTGGGGCAGGCTTTGGATAAGATCGGTGGAACGGCCACACTGAATGTCGTGGCCGGGGTCCGTGGCTTGCCTCCGCAAACCGAGCAGAAGGTTAAAGCCAATGTGGCACGAAGGGAAAGGCCCGGTGTTATTCGAATGGACCGTCTCCTCTCCGGTGTCACCCGCTTGCGGATCCATTTGCACTGCCGCAAGGGGCTGGAAGAGATTGTCTGCGATGAGATAAAAAATTATATCGCGAAGCACGAGAAATTCCGCATCGTCGAGGTGCGGAAAGGCCTGGTCGCGATTAGACCGGTGGCGCCCTTTTCCTTAGCCGACATTTATACCCTCCGGTGTTTTGCCACCGTTGGCTTTTCTCTTGGCCAGGTTCGGAGCTCAAACCCGACAGAGTCCATCGATGCTCTGGCATCGATGATAACATCGCCCTTGTCGCAATCTGTTCTGGGGACTTTCACAGAAGGATCGATTCGCTATCGTCTGGAGTTTGTTTCCAGGGGGCACCAGAGGGAGGCTGTGCGTCTACTGGCGAATCGGGCTTATGCGATGTGCCCAGACATTCTCAACGATCCGCGAGGTGCTCCCTGGTCGATGGATCTCCTTCCCACAGGGCATGGCATCTCTGTTGAATTGCGGCCGAAGTTGACACCCGATCCGCGGTTTACCTATCGTGAAGATGACATTCGTGCGGCCTCCCACCCTCCGTTGGCTGCCTGTATGGCCCGCCTTGCCGGAAAGGTCAACTATGAGATCGTTTGGGACCCTTTTTGCGGATCGGGTTTGGAACTGATAGAAAGGGCACTGCTGGGTGGCGTACAAAGTATTTACGGAACGGATCTCAGCCCCGATGCCATTGCCATCAGCCGGGCCAACTTTGCAGCCGCTAAGATAAAGCCCGTTCCATTGAAGCTTGCCTGCTGTGACTTTCGCAACTATGCTACGGTTGAAGGCTTGGGACCGAAGAGCGTTAGCCTGATCATCACCAATCCTCCCATGGGAAGGCGAATTCGTGTCCCCAACCTGCGCGGATTGTTCGGGGATCTTTTCGCCGTGGCTGCTGCGGTGCTTAAGTCCTGTGGACGGCTTATCTTTGCCAACCCGTTGCGCATCGAACCTACGGACCCATCACTCAAATTGAAGTACCGGAGGATGATTGATCTTGGCGGCTTCAATTGCCATCTCGAAATGTATCTCAAGCTGCCGGGGTGAAGGAAGATCGTCTCCTTCGTGGGAAAGTGAAGCAATCCTATCCTTTGACCGATCGGCTCGGATATCTTGAGACATTGAGGGAGGAAAGGGCTCATGGTTAAAAAATGACCTCGCCATTTGCTCCGCAATCTATTTTCTCAACCTTGCCCATATCTCAATATCCCCCTGACACAAAGATTATACACTACCTCATCAAATGGGGGTGCTTGCGAATTTATTAGGGCTGTGTTATCGTATCGGAAATTCAATTTGAGGTTCGGAAATGGCAAAGGTGAATGAGATTATGAATCAAGCCAGGAAAGAGAAACGGACAGTCCTCACAGAGATCGAATCGAAAAAGATCTTGACAGAGATCGGCATCAATTGCACCGACACACGGCTGGCAGCTACTCGTGAAGGCGCTGTGACGTTGAGTAAAGAGATTGGCTATCCGGTGGTGCTTAAGATATCTTCGAGAGATATCACTCACAAAAGCGACGCCGGCGGGGTGAAGGTAAACCTCAAGGACAAGGCCGAAGTCGAACGAGCCTATGATGAGATTATGACCTCTGCCAAAAAGAAATTCCCTGCTGCCGTCATTGAAGGCATCTCTGTGCAAGGCATGGCAAAATCCGGTATCGAAGTCATCATGGGCATGATCAAAGACCCCAGTTTCGGTCCGGTGATCATGTTCGGCCTGGGCGGTGTATTCGTGGAAGTATTGAAAGATGTCGCCTTCCGCATCGTACCGATCGAAAAGTCCGACGCCGAGGACATGATCAACGAAATCAAGGGCAAGAAATTGCTGGAAGGCTATCGCGGCCAGGAACCGGCCGATGTCGCCTGCCTGCAGCAAATGCTTCTGAAACTTTCTGACTTCGTCAACGCGACCCCAGAAATTGAAGAAATCGATATGAACCCGGTATTCTCTTACAAGGACGGAGCCGTGGTTGTGGACGCACGGATCATTCTTTCGGCCGCATAAACTTCGCATGGGCTGCGAGCCGCTTAAGAGGAATGTAATAGGGCGACAATTAATAGATTTATCATTGATGAAAACGCGATAAAAGGGACGGTGAACCATGATGGATGTATTTTTCAAGCCAAGATCCGTTGCAGTCCTCGGAGCCAGCGGAACTCCCGGAAAACTGGGCTATGTCATTGTAAAAAATATCGCCGATAGCGATTTTACTGGAGAGGTTTATCCGGTAAATCCGAAATCAGATGAGATATTAGGATATAAGGTATACCATTCTGTAACAGAAATACCCGGTGACGTTGATCTGGTTGTCACGGCCCTTCCAACACCAAAAGTTACCGTTGAAGCGGTGGAAGAATGTGCCAAAAAAGGAGTTAAAGCAGTCATTATTGAGTCCGCCGGATTTGCTGAAATGGGTGGAGAGGGCAAAGCTTTCCAGCAACAAATCGTTGATATCGCCAAGAAAAACAATATCCGAGTCATGGGACCAAACTGCTCCGGTATTGTTTCTCGCGATATTGTGACATCCATTTATCCAATGACCAAAAAAGTCTCCAAGGGTAACGTGGTGCTTATCGGACAATCCGGTCTCTTAGCGGCTGGGATGGCTTCGGATATCGTTGAAAATG
>Ga0187771_10002085_pt1 | contig 13741 bp, 12 predicted proteins | sample 0116_SJ02_MP15_1_FD_133139 | JGI IMG/M metagenome (GOLD analysis project Ga0187771, IMG submission 133139) | Tropical peat soil microbial communities from peatlands in Department of Meta, Colombia - 0116_SJ02_MP15_10_MG | ecosystem: Environmental > Terrestrial > Soil > Wetlands > Peat | place... | reverse complement strand
GTCGTACCGTTAGTAAGGAGATAGAAATAGTTCTGGCAGGAACCCACTAGCGGGTTACTGTACGTCGTAGAAGGACACTGGTAATAGGCGAGTTCTCCATAAACCGTGATATAGCTTGTATTAGCGCTCGCGGTATTCTGCAGGAGAGACAAGGCGCTAGCCAGAAGCATAACAAGGATCATGATGGATGAGGCTCTCACATTAGCTTCCTTCAAAGGGCCAGATGCCCCAGAGCAACCCTCGTGACCCAACAAACTCCCTCGGTCTGTATCATAAGAATATGGCTATCGAAATCCATACAGTGTCGTGCTCGTGCATAGCGAACCAATATTTTTCCGGTAACAGATTACGAACAGTAGAATTTGGCTAAACATTAGCGGCTGGAGCTTGCTACTAGCGCGCGAATAGGCTCTGGTTAGCGAAACGCACGCATCAAGGTACTCGCAAATCTTGTCAAGTGAAGTTTGCGGTTTCTGTGATTGCTGAGCTCATGGTGACGGTTGTTGGGTTTCTGGTTCCATTGTAGTGCCCTTTGCCGGTGCCTGTCCAGGATGTGAACGTGTGTCCTTCGTTTGGTGTGGCTGTGATCGTAATTTTCTGCGCTGCATTATACCAGCCACTGTTGGCAGAGACTGACCCGGGTCCATTGGTTTGTATTGTCAGGTAGTATTGGCGTTGGAATGTGAAGACTATTGAGGCAGCTGAAGCCGTTCCGGTCAGTGTAGACGGGTTTGCGTACCACTGCTGGGTTGTTGTTGAGCCAGTAAGTGGGTTCTGTGTCACGTACCAAGTGGACCCAGTATCTACGGAAACGGATTTGGAAGTTTTCTTGAGCGTCAATGACTTTGCCACGCCGTGCAGAATATAATGGAAGACGGGCGCGGTTGGAGTCCCGCCTCCGACAATCGAGTAACGCACAGTCATCGTAACTGTCGAGGCAGCGGAGTTACTCTCGCTGAAAACAATATCTCCACTACCCTCCGAGGAGCAGGAACCTAAGTTGAGGTTGTTAGTTTCCGCCGTATATCCTGCGTTCATGCATGAGGGCACAATAGCATTTCCACTCTGGTCTTTCAGAGCGTTCGTGACGGTAATCGATGTTCCCGCGTTGAAATTCGCCTGTGAACCGTCGCCGAGGCCGAAGACATTGAATTCGGACTGAAGCCAATACTGGTATAGGTCCACGACCTGGTCCGTTAACGCTACCGTGTAGCAACCTTCTCCAGATATGCAGAATAGGTTCTCGTCGTTTGAACCGTAATTAGCGTAACCTGTCAGTGCTAGGTTGGCGAGGTTTGAAGCTGTCTGGGTTGGAACTGACGCTGAAGCACTGTTCGCGTAGCAACTGCCCGAATACGCGTACCAGCCGTCTCCGCCTGGCGGAGGTGTAGCTGGACAGCTACCGTAGGTATTCTGATAGTTGATTAACCAATATTGAATGAATATTTGTGTCCCGTATAACCCGCTCGGATCATTTGCGAAGACAAACTGCTCCCAACTATACTCATACCCGGACTTGTCGCCTGTGTACAGGGTACTGACGCCTGGAAAGAACTGAGAGTTGGCCTGAAGCCCGAACTCATTAGCCCCAAAGATGGTGTCGGTTTCGGTCGCTAATCCGGTTATGGATTGAAACGACCCGGTTGAGCTGCCGATTACGGTGCCGGGAGACTGCGCGACCTCATCATTTCCATCGCCGACCGTGGAGGGCTGTAATCGCAGTGACGAGGGCACGGTTCTGCACCCTGTGGGTTGCCACGTAGTGCTTGGATAACTGACGGTAAAGCACCCTGCATTCGGTGTCTGAATTTTGGATATCTGGTTGTGCCATGTGGACCAGCTTGGACTGGGAACCTGCGGGGGAGTGGTTGCCGCGGTCTCCCTCAACGCCACTAGCGGGATTAGCAGAAGCAGGGTAAGTATGCAAGCAACGACGGGTGTTCGCATGATTCTCACGCCGAACGCCGGAACGGGATATAAGACCATCCGTCTGGTACTGGCCGGTGATCCACTCCAGACAATCATTCTCGACTACATTAGTTGCCATCGTTAACATCGCTGTGTCGATGAGTTACACGGTCAGTCAATGCACCGGAACAACTTGCGCACTTCTCTACACAGTTTTCAGCCTAATAACGGTGCGAGAAGTAAGAGTGCGATAATGATGAAGCTGGTACCGGAGATGAAGGAGAGAATGCGTAATCCTCGTTGACCAATGATTCTCTTTCCGCGTTGAATTGATAGAATTATCGCAAGAGCCACAATTGAGAAAACCCCTAGGAAAGCGACCCCGAAGACAACGTACGCCAATTTCCCTACGATCCCTACACCCGTTTCTATCAGCAGGGAGCCCACCGTCACGAACCATAGGATGAGGGGAGGATTGAGCAGTGTGAGCAGGAAACCACGGACATAGGGGGTGCCAATCATTTCACGACTATGCGAGGAAAATCCCTTGACGGCTGCGCGTATGGCTGAGAGAGCCAACCCCACCATCAGCGCAGCCCCGGCAACTCTCAGTATGTCCAGAAAACGCTGAAGTAGAAAGACGAAACCCACATCTACCGACATCAGGAGCACGCACTCACCAGCAAGCACACCCAAGAGCATCGCAAGGCCGCTGCGCAAACCACGCATACCCTCATTTATTGTCAGGAAGAAGATCGGCCCTGGGACTATGAGTATGGCAGAGCACATCAAGAAAACGTAGAGAGCATATCCCGCCGGCGTCATATCGTTCGGCTTCTTCACGCAACCCAAAACGCGTAATACTATATGGTACGTAAATAATTTGAAGGCTGGTGGCCGGGGTTAGCGTAGGGTTGGGTTACAAGAGTAGGGTTAGGGCTACGCTACTGACTTTACTACTCACCTGGTTCGTCTCGGTGAATCTGAACCCTGCACGTGCCACAGTTACGAGCATCAGTCCTCCGTCACCCACTGCCAACCAGCCCTTCACCATATCCGGAACAAGTGACGGCAACCCGCTGGTCGTTTTTTCGGGTTCAGGCTGCCGTGGGAGTCCGATATTCTCCACCCCGCTTTTACCAATGGGCGCTCCTTACTCTTTTACTGTGCCAGGGCAACCTGCGGGCCAATACAGCGCCACTGATTTTACCGGCGCTGGTTGCGTGACCTTCACAGTCATCCCCGCAACAGGCCCATAAAAGAGCTAACTCGCTAGGTTCAGAGACAGCTGGGGAACTCATGTTCTTCGCACTTGTCTTTCATAAGGGATAGCAAGGGTCACGAGTGTGCTGGTGGAGAGCCCAGGTATGCTTTCATTCGTTGTCGAATCTGCTTCTAGGTGAAAGCTGTAAGAGTAACTCCAATCTGTCCAGTATCGGTATCTGTATAGTCCACCCAAACCGTGGAGTGGGTCATTACAGCACAATTGCGCTTGAATTTGGAAGTGGTATGATCCGCTCTCCGAAATTTGAATCGGAAGTATCTGCATGGGAACCGCTATAGACTGAAATGCTTTCATCGAAGAGTCGTTGCTACACTCGGTCAAATTCGCCGGGATCACGTTATCGTAAACTACGGTCGACCCCAGCCCAAACCACGTGCCGTCCTTAACGATTCTGTATTCCCAGGAAGGCTGGTAGGTAGTCATTCCGTTCGCCAATCCGCCCCCGTCATCAAAACACGCAATACCGGTCATCATGACCGTGAAGTTTGACCTTAGAGTTCGCCCATCGAAATCGTAGGCAAAAGTTCCGCCTGCAATACCACCGTTGGTTACGCTGCATGGCCCAAACAAGAACCCAGCCCAGCATCTTTGCTTAGCTGGGAGTAGGCCAACGCTTGCACCTTCGCCAGCGGTGTAACCCCCCACTACACTCAGGGCAAACGGGCATGTAAGAATAAGGACGATGAAGGGAAACGCGGTCGTCATTCGTGGGCTCAGCGGCCATCAGACCTTCCGATCTTCAGAAGAAATTCTGCACCTCTTAAGCGGAATACGGTGCCCCATCGGCCCCTCCTGCCAACACCGCCGTTGTTTTCTAGGAATTGAATGAGATCGTCTCTTTGACTTGCTGTGGATTCTCATAAACCTGTAGCCTTAGGGCTTTCATTTCATCTATCCTAACTGGCAGATAAGCGAGAGACGCGTAACGTCCAATTTTCGGTTGTTTTGCAAGGAAGCCCATCTACAGCATTCCGTTGGCTTTCTCCTTTTGTCGAGTCTGTGTTTTTGTCTCATCATATGCTTTTTCATTCAGTCGGGCATTCAGTGAAGGTACGAGTCTTCTAATAATGGGAGAATGTGGTTTGATCGTAGATTTCCATAACCATTTCTATCCTCAATCGTACATGAACGAACTTAAGAAACAGGAAGGATACGCCAGGTCAAGCACGGACAGCAAGGGCAGACTTCTAATCCAGTATACCGGAGACTACAATGTAGTAGCTGATTCCCACGTCAACTTAGACGTTCGACTGAAAGCCATGGACCTGGGAGGAAACGCGACCAAGCTACTGAAGTTATGACATGAGCTCTAAACTAGAAAACTCGAAACTAATGTCTCTCACCGTAGCCTTTCTTGTTTTCTGGATTGTGTTACGGGATTGAGTTGTTGGATATTTCCACGGAACATGTCGCCTTACTTCGGGTCTACTGGTTTCCAGCGTGAGTCCTCCCGAAATGGAGGAACTACGTGAGTTGGTTCAATCTTAATGAGAACGCGTCTTACCCCCGGCCGGCGCATTGGATACTTGTCTTGACCGAGGTATTTCTTCGCCATCCGGTCTATGTGTTCCTCCGCTCCATCGAATGTCACTTGACGGACGCGTCCGCGGATTGCGGCCGTGTTGTAGGGGGCGGTTGGATCGCAGACGTCGAGCGCGACTTTGGGGTCCCTGACAGCGTTTCTGTGCTTGAGGCTTCCCTCGTAGGTGTTGATGATGACGATGTCTCCCTCATGGTCAACCCACGTCTGAGTGACGTGAGGAGAGCCGTCTGGCATGAGCGTGGCAAAGTTCGCGTAGCTCCTCGCGTCAATAAGTTTCTTGACGGAGTCTGGAAGAGGTTTCAATTTACGCTTAGGAACAGATTGCTTTTTGTAAACATATCGGCGCTGCTCCAAGTCAACGCCACGAAAGAACCTCCCCTCTGTTTCCCTACGACGGTTCGGCTCTCTGACCTGTTAGGTTCATCCACCGCTTGATCGTCACAGCGCGGTGCGCCCCCCCACTCATGTTTTGAACGACCCTCCTAATGGGCGAGGTGTACGCAACTGAGAAAACGCCCGAACCCAGTTACCTTAGCACGCAGCCGTCTCTATCCACCAGAACTCGTGTTTCAGAAAAGGCCTTTCGCGATTCGGTCACGGCCTCCCGGTCAATCGCCTCCAAAATTCGCAATTGTTAAATTCGGCCTGGGGAGAACTGGTAACATCGTTGGCCGAGACACAACGATATGAAAACGTAAGTTCAAGCCCCACGCCATTACCAAGAACCTCCTGACTTTAGTTTCAGTAACTCAACGGGATGCTCGAAGACACGTTAATTGGTATCATGCAGATGACGCATAAGTTTCAGTCATCTCTCTGTGTGAAATAGTTCAACAGTGGGTCTTATTACGGGGGAATCGGCTACGCGTAGTTTTCCCGCGGCGGGGGATAGCCCCAAGTCAAAGAAAGCTAAATCTTCGCCCTCCGTTCAGACGAGTGAGATCTATTCTTGGGCAAGTCAACTAGCTTCCGAGAGCCGTAAGCAGGATTGGATCTTCGAATGGTACGTGTGGCCAGACGCAGTTCGAGAGATTATCAAGAAACTGGAAGCGATGAATGGCGGAATCATCTGTCTTGTCGGGCTTCAGGGGGTCGGAAAGAGCAGCGCACTCCTCGCGATGATGGAAGAGTATCGCAAGAAGAACAAATCTGGCAACGATCTTGATCTTCGAGAGGATGTGATTCGTTTCAAATGGCGCAGATATGCAGAACTTATTCCGAGCCTTCTGAACGGGACGCACGAACTCTCGGAAAGCTTTCGCTATGTTTACTCAGCGATCCTCATACGCCGTCTCGAAAACCGTCTTCCATCCATTTACCAAACGCAACTCGCGGAAGTCAAGAAGGATCCCGCGACTCTGAACTTGGATTGGGCTGAGAAAACCATTGGGAAAGGTCAGGCGAAAAGCATGCGCGAGAAGGTCTGGCTTGAATTCGTCCGTGCGAGGAAACTCCTCTTGATTGATACTCCGGATTATTCTAAGACCGATCGTCGTTTGATGACTAGAGACCTTGAAGAGATCTACTGGTTATGGAACTGGCTTTCGCGACAGAAGGACTCCAAAGATCAGACCAGGCCGAACATTGTGGTGGCTGTTCAGAGGGAGATGTTGGGCGAGCACTTCTTTTTTGATAAGATGGATAAGGTAGAGCTTGAACCGCTCAGGCCTGAGCAGGTAGTTGAAGCGTACAGGAAGCGTTTCAAGACGATTGATCCGTTCACGGAGGACGCGCTCCTAGAGTTGGGGAGGATGAGTCGCGGCATATTCCGCCGCTTCCTAAGATACCTCGCGCTCACACTCAGGTATTGGGAGAGAAATGGCAAGGGAAGGATTGACGCTGGAATCGTGAAGCAAGCTGTGGCGGTCGCGAGGCTAGCTGAAGACATGGAGCTTGAGCTCGCCGAGCTGTTTCCGAAGCGTAGCGATCTGAGGTTGCTGGCTTTGCGATTGCTGATGCTGCTAGAGGAGTCTGGTGAGCGGAAGCAGAGTGAGCTCGCGGAATTGTTGGAAGTGCAGCCGTACATGGTGAGTAGGTTGTTGACGAGGCTTGAGGAGACTCGTTACGTAATCCGCAGGCGTGAAGGAAACGATAAGATCGTTAGTCTCCGTCGGCTTGGCAACCTGACAAAATCGTCTTAATGTAGCACACATCTACAGTAAGCTTCACAGGCAACCAAAGGCAGGGGTAGGGGGGTCGGCCGCCCCGGAAACAAAATTAGAGCTGCAATAATGCAACTAGATTTGGTTTGAACTCGAATGAAACCAGCTTGGAGTTCAGGGTCACGTGTTGTTGAGCTGGGTTAGTAGGCGCTTGAAGATGGGTTCAGCAAGGAGTCCAAGGCCCAGAACGAGCAGATACGCGCTTAGCAGGCAGACGCCTATTATCGAGTAAGTCAAATCTGTACGGAACAGAGTACGCGTTGACTAAGGCAAATGTGATGCGTGACCGTAGCAGATCAGTCATGGTGACAAGAGTACTGTGAGTGTTACCGGTTTCTTGTAACTTGGGGAACACTAAGCCCTTACCAAGCATAGGCAAAACATTGCTTGGACATGGTTCGAAAAGCGATTTGGCAACGACGATCCTTGAGGGGGAGTGGGTGTGGTTAGTCGCGGTGCACTGTTTCTGATTGTCGGTATTCTCATAATTGCGTCCGTTAGCGCGGCTGTGTTCGTCACTATCCCCTTCACGGCTAGGACGCAGATTCAATCAGTGACGATTCAGGCTCCGCCAATTACGACTACGACCACCAGCTACGTTTCAGTCTCATTCACGGTAAACGTCACCCTACCCGCCGCGAACGCTTCCGGTGAAGAGGAGTTGAACTTGGAAAAGTACAGATGGGATATTTTCAACACGACCGACGCGACTGGCGCGACAAGTGAGGTTAACTTGATTACGTTGGGCTTCCAAAATGTCGGGTCTGTTCCCATGAACCTCTCTCAAAGCACCGTGTCCGTAGGCGGGATACCGGCACCTCAACCGTCTGCTAATTGTGGTGAGACGCTCAACCCTGGGTCTGAGTGCATGTACAGTTTCACGCCGCCGGATGGAGATTGGGTCGGTGGGAGCGTCTATACGCTCCAGTTGGTGGCGCCCGACGGTAAAGTATTCTCATACTCCATAATTGCTGGAGGAAGCAGCTACTGAAGAAGAAGCGAATCCACAAGCTGTCGAATCATCTAGGCGGTCGCGTTGTTCTTGTGAAAGCGTTTTCTAGGAAGGTTCGTGTGTGTTCGTGATTCAATAACAAGTGCTCATCTTTCTTAATGGCCTGAGGCGACCGCTGTCGAGTGCGTCGAGACCCTTAAGATCGGCGAGGAGGAGAAAGAGAAGATCCTGGGAGAGAACGCAATAAAACTTCTGAAGTTATAACGCTTCGGTCGCCCTGTTTCGCGCATTTCACGATGGCGACGGTTACTCTTTTTCCAGACTCAGATTGGAGCCCTTAACATTGGCCTCCTAGAGGTTTGCTGATGATGACGTTAGCGTAAGATTAGGGCTCATAGTCAAAGTCTTGTTGGGTTTCCCGAGGTAAGACGTAATCATGACGATTTGATTTTGTTGGAGATTTAAGAACGGAACCGCATCGCACGCGTCCGAGAAGACTAGAATTGTGTAGCGGAACACAGCGAAGTTGATGGTGAAGTTGATGTGAATCGATCTAATGAAAAGAACGCGCGGTAACCTTCCGATCGCGCGTAGGGTCTGAATGAGAGCCGAGCCCTCGCGAACAGTAGAGGAAGATCGAATATCATCTGTCCCAGTACGTCAAAGGCCTATTCCTAGGTCGCAATGTCGAAGGCAGGACCTTTGTGAAGACAAAAAAAGGAGAAAAGAGGAGGTTTGGGCTTAGTTTTCTCGTAAGCTTAAGGTGGTAGGAAAAGTTGTATGTCTTGAACGAAGTGGGCTACGTCCGGCGAGCCCCAACCAGTTGTCGAGTCGTAGCCGCTTCCGGCCACGTACCCGTTTTGCGATACTTCTCCGGGTTCACAGAACTGAGACACACAGTGTCCAGGGGATGGGGAGTCGGTGTTGTTGCCGACCCTTATGTCGTGGAAGGCGTCACTGTAGAGGTAGCTTTGGCCTAGCTCGTAGATTGCGGGGGTGATGAACCCGACAGGACCTCCGTGTAGTTGCTGGACTAGGGCTATGATCGCAGCCCAAGCCGGTGAAGCAGCGCTGGTGCCCCCGAAAACGACCCAACGACCGTTGCAATAAAGGCCGTAATAGTAGCAGTACGTCCGGGCGAATATACTGGACGGGCTCATGAACGCGAGTACTCCGCCCTCCACTGCGGCGTTGAAGGAAACGTCTGGTGTCACTCGACCTAGGCTGGGTTCCCATACGCCTCCGTTGTAGGTGATGCCACCGCTACCGCTCTGTACCATTGTACCGTTCGTCAACCTCCAAAACGCAGGCAGGCTCGATTGGTAGCTGGGTCGCGCGTATGTTTGGATGGCCGGGTAACCGTAGCTAGGGTAGCCGGCGTAGTAGTCGTTGCTGATTCCCCCGCCTGAGGAAGCACGGGTTGGATCGACTAGAGGGGCCTCTTGCCAAGTCTGTTCGCCACCGTAACCTGTTGGGAAGCAGCTTGTGGGTTCGCCTGATGTCCGAGTTGCGGTTGTTGAGCATCCCTTCGTTCCGCCGTTAATTACGACTAAGCCAGTGTAGCAGGTTGCTCCCGCAGCGCAGATGAGCGTTCCTCCTGGCCCTGGTGGGAAGTTCAGGACTGCTGGATTACTTGTTCCGTATTGGCCTCCGTACGGGTAGCCTCCTGTGCCTCCGACAGCTAGAACATAGGGATTCGTCGCTGGGTATGAGGGGGTTAACTCTCCGGTCCCTACTTCTGAGAATGCTTCGTTCGCTCCGTCGTCGCCCGATGAAGCCATGACGGTCCACCCGGCAGCTTGGGCGGTGGCCATATTGTGGTTGTAAGTGGTTCGGATGGTGGGGTCGAAGTAGGGCGGAGGCATTCCAGCAAAGCCTGTGATATTGCACGGGAAGTAGTAGCAACCAACTAGGTCGTCTGCTTCGCCAAAGCTCTGGGTCATAATACTGCCGGCTAGTTTGTGTTGGCTTACAACTGCCGTCTCGGCTGCGTTGAGGTCTACGTCCATATCCGAGTTCGCGACGACCAAGATTATCTTTGCGCCTGGGGCTAGGGCGTGGGCTTGCGTTACGTCGAGGGTAATTTCCTCCGTCCATGACAATTCGTCTGCGATGTTCGGGTCAGTGACTTTGATCGTTGGACAGTGGTCGGTGGCCGCTCCGGTCCAGGTTGGGCCGCAGAGTATCTTGAGGCTGGGCGGTGCTGGTACGCTGAAGTTCCCGTCGAAATCCTTCAGGTCTGCCGGGATGCTTGGGCTTCCGAAAGCGTCCACTATGACGATTGTCGAACCCTTTCCTGTGAGTGTTGATGGGAAATCATAGGCTTTTCTGAGGAAATTGGGTGGGTAGCAGATGACCGTTCCAAGCGAACCGCTGTAGCAGAAGGGTGCTCCGCCTGGAGGAGCATTTGGAGGAAGGTTCGGGTTAAAGACTCCGGCCGGATTAAAGGTTGAGTCAAGTACGATCAGGGGTGGGTGGGCTATTTCGTGAAGACGAATTCCCGTACCCGTCGCCGCAATTGTTCTTGTAGCTACAAGAGATGTGGTAGTGAGTAGAACTAGTGTCAATGCTAGCAAAAACTTCAATATAATTTTCATTGGGTGAATACACCCTAGACGACAAGTCGTCCTGCGAACGGGTAAAAGACTTTGCATTATGCCTTAGGGCATGCGTCGGAGTGCCTGTGTAAGCCGCGGCGGCTTGTTCAAGAACTACCACAAGGATCCGTCTGACGAGGACCCAATGTCACCCTGCATAGAGAGCAATAAAATCCGATCTTCGGCCACATCAATCCGCATAAAATTGCTCTTCGTTCTAAAGGCTAGATTTAACACTAAACCATGCAAGTACGTGTTGAGGGCTTGCGATTGCGCGAACAATTGCATGCCACCTATGTCCCGATGTTTGTTTGCGTAGCAACGCTCATGGTTCTGCTCGCTCCCGCCGTCTTAGGAAACGTGCAGCCAGCTGCACAGGCTTGCAGTTCCTTAGCCGTGCAATCCGATAAGGACGCTTACACACTGGGGCAAGTTGTGATCATAGCCGTCACTTTCCGCGCCACGCTGCCTAGCTGCGCTGAGCCGATGCTCGTTCAAGGCTACTTGCTCACTATCCAAGTCTTCAACGCAACGAACAATGAAGTGTACTCGTGGAGTCACACAACCCCCGCATCCGTAAACATCACGGAATCCTGGACACCAACCTCCGTTGGGGACTATTCAATCAACGCGACCTCATGGGTCACGGTCCTAGGGAACGAAGTTATGATGAAAGGACTCGAAGCGTCCAAACTAATTCGCGTTCAAGACACCATACAATCCGCGGCGACCGAATCGCTTACACTGGCCGCGATTGCGATTATTTCTGTGGCAGCCGGGTACCTAACGCTGAGACACAAAAGGTAAGTTGCATAGGGAGCGCTCCAAATGCTCCAAGAGTTCCAGTCGTTTACATGAAGCGTCTTGAGTGGATTTGTGATCTGTGCGGCAATCCTGAAACTGAGGTCAAAGAAGCTACTTGTTTGATGGCTTGGTGGTGGAAATTGTGGCGGTACGTTTAACCTCTGAGACGCGGTCGTCTTCCGTGAGAGGTGACAATTGGATATTGAAGAACCGTTACTATGTGTTGCTAGCATTTGCTATCATGCTTCCGCTGGCTACTGTTGCAGCGAACCTGGGGGCTGTATCCGCTGAAACTTGTGGCTTGCAAGTTGGCTCTATGGCTGCTAACACGCAGTATTCCGGCGGATACTACTATGGGCCGAACAACCCTTACAGCATTCAACTCACAGTGCCTCTATCGTTGGCTTGCCAGAACTTTGGCAACCCATTGTGGGTGGTCGGGACTGCATACGACACCGTTACTGCAAGTAATCTCGGTTCAAATAATATTGTGATGAACTGGTACAACGGCTACTATGGTGGGCAATTAGTCTTCCAACTGCCCATGTCCGTCGTCTCGCACCAGCTTCAGATTCAGATCCAAGTCTTCAACACCTACAATAACGGCCAGTATAGTGGACTTGTTGCAGCGGCTTCACCGACTGTCACCATAGACCCCACTGGCTATTACCAACCCTACGGTTATTACAACGGCTATCCGTACGGCTACTACAACGGCTATTACTACTACTACGGTAATCCGTATTACTACAGTTACGGCTACCCGTATTATCCGTACTGCCCGACCAATAACGGACCACATCCCCCAGAATACGCGTGCGTGCTTTACCCGCATCGTTGAACGTCCAAGGTCCCATAAGCTGAATTCTTTCTCTCACCATTTTTCTTCCTCTTAGGTAGTTTCTTCTCATTCGACAAGAACACCGGGAGAACAACCGAATTTTGACAGCCACAAGAAACGAGGACTCGGCGTTACCTTGATTCTATGTCATTTACTTTTTCACCGCTCTTGTTACCTGCTAAGTCAAGTTCGATTCCAGCCGCTTGCGCGGGTGTTTTTTCCCTCTAGGGCCGTGTGCGGTATTAGGTGGTCGTAGTAAGCCTGTTGACCGTCAATGAAAGCGGAGTAGGTTTTCCTGAGTGCTCGCATAACTTTGCTTCGTTCCTTGAATGCGCCGTGGTAGCGATCCATGCCGTTCACTCGTTTTTCAATCCAACTCCTGAGGCATGAACAGCATTCGGGAATTGAAACCTCTCGAAGGGTCTATACCCAGCGTGTCTTCGTGCCGTCTAATGCTGGGTAACTGGCGGTCCTCAAGGCAGTCATTATCCCTAACCTGTTTGCTCAGCACCCGTATTGTGATCTCCATCCGACAGCCTGAGCCAACTAGGTCTGGGCTTGGATGCTTGTTACGAAGGTGTCGCCAGCGAGTGCCAGAGTGGGCTGGTAGAGGCTAGTGGCTGGCCACGCCGACGGTGTGCAGAGCCAGCCCGGTGACTACGATACGAGCGCCGTCAAGGTAACGGGGCTGCCTTCCAAGGAGACGGTAGTTTTCGCCATCGGTGGCGCAATAAGTTCTCACACAGCTCTTCGGAGTTGGACAACGAGTTGGAAGCCGCTAATGATCAACCCCACTCTGGGGAATGCCAAGAGTCAGGAGCTGCCAGGACCGTACGAATGGTCTTGACAGTAGTCTAATCTTTGAATATCCCACGAAGGGAAGGGCGGCTCTCCTAATTCGATTCGCGGGCGGGGGGTATGCAGCGTACGGCGCATCATGCACACACCTTGGCTGTCAAGTTCACTATAACAAATCTGAGAATTTCTGCCCGTGCCATGGGGGTACGTACGATGCAAGGACCGGGGCGGTGCTGGCAGGCCCACCTCCGAGGCCCCTGCCTAAAATCAGGCTGGAGTTCGGACCTCAAGGGGACATCTATGCGGATGGGTACGAAGCTGGTCTTCCGCTTTACGGCGAGGGCTAGCCATCCACAGCAGATCTCCAATCACGTGTCGACGCTAATAGAATGGTTATCCCAGCGTACTCAACTGTCAGACCACTGTGTGAGGTTTCACGGAGTTAGCGACCGGGTGCGATTGGATGTACTAACCAACAGTCATTGTTACCGTTGTGTCGGTGGGAGCTACCACCGTAGCGATCACCGTCATCCCAGCACTGCCTCCTAAACCTCCACCGGTCATGTAGCCTAAACTAATGATAATGCCGCCGCCATCTCCTCCGCTCGCCACGATCGCGTTGTTGCCCAGTGGATCCTTCATCATCAGGAAACTCAAGTAGCTTGGCATGGACTGCACAATGTCACCGTAAGTCAAACCTGAAGGCACAACGACAATTTGGGATGAAGGTGCCGAGCCCGAGCCGGAGAGTTGAATTGCACCTGTGCTATCGACATTGATCGTGTTCATAGTTATGGCTGATGTAGCTGGCAAATCGAGAAACACAGTCAGGCTCGAGACGAAGAAGGGAG
>Ga0187771_10002084_pt1 | contig 13744 bp, 9 predicted proteins | sample 0116_SJ02_MP15_1_FD_133139 | JGI IMG/M metagenome (GOLD analysis project Ga0187771, IMG submission 133139) | Tropical peat soil microbial communities from peatlands in Department of Meta, Colombia - 0116_SJ02_MP15_10_MG | ecosystem: Environmental > Terrestrial > Soil > Wetlands > Peat | place... | reverse complement strand
GAATTGGGCTCGTTTTGCCGCGACAGGACGGTGCTGATCGTCTCCCATCGCCTGTCGGCCTTTCGTGACTGCGACCGGGTAATCGTGCTGAAAAACGGCGGGATAGCTGAACAGGGAAGGCCCGCCGAATTGTTGAGGGAAGGAGGGCTGTATGCCCAGATGTATCGCATGCAGCGTCTGCGGGAGGAGCTGATGTAGGCCCCTAGAACGGATATCCCAACCCTACGAAAACGGCTGGTCCTTCGCGGCCGATCCCCACGTCGATCCGGCCGGTGATGTTGGGGCGGACAATGGCCCGGAAACCAATGCCTGGGTTGAATTCGAAATCGTTGGCGCTGGCCCTGTCCAGGGAGTTCACCACGGCTCCCAGATCGACAAAGGGGGCGAGTTCCCAGTCCGCGGTCACATTGAATATCTCCCAACGGAAAAGCCGGATCCGTTCCTCCAGGTTACAGAGCAGGAAGCTGTTGTCGATGAAACGGTTGAGACCGTAGCCCCGCAGGGTGTTCTCCCCTCCCAGGATGCTTTGTTCCAGGAAAGGGACTGATTTCCCCATGGTCTGGTTGAACATGAGACGGTACACGCTGATGTAACTGGCATTGTCCAGGGGGATGAATCCCTTGGTTTCAACCTCGTAGTGACTGAAATTGGCCGTGCCGCCAAGAGCCTTGAAGGAGTGTTCGATGGTTGCCTTGGCATAACTGCCGGTGGTGGGGGCGTTAGGGGAATCCAGCGTACTGTAGAGCAGCGAAACTCGTTGGGCATGGGTGGCGAATCCGTTGATTCCCGGGACAGAGGAGGCGCCGAATTCGTCTTTGATATAGGGAATGCCCTTGACGGCCCCGGGCTCGATTGCGACGTCACGGTAACGTTCGCCCAGAAGCACCTGATAATGGTGGCCGATGTCGTAAGCTGCGGACAGGTTGAAACCGACCTCTTTATCGGTGTAATTGGTTTCGTGCTGCAGCGGGCTTTTGGCCTCAAAACCGAAAAATCGGGCCGAACCGTCGCTGAAGACAAAGGTTGAAAGATTCGTCTCCAACTTCCTGTCGAACAATGTTTTATCGTGCAGTTTGAACTCGTAATCGTCATTTATGATGGTGGACTGGGACAGGTCCACCTCGACATTCCGGTCGGGGGAAGGATAAAACGCGCCGTACAGGGTCGTGGTGACGCCGAAATTCGTGTTGTAGTTCACCTGCGGGGCCACCAGGGCGTTGACCACGTCGTTTTTGTCGTGAAACAGAAAGGCCGTCAAAGCCCCGCTGGTTATCCCTTCATTGGGGCTGGAGGCAATTACCGGCAGCGGTATGGTGACTACCTTTGCCGGGACGGCACTGGAATAGGAGGAAAAGACACCGGGGACCTTTTCCCGTGGGATGTAGCTGGTACAGCCGCTGGGCAACAGTACGAGGAATAGAAAAAAAGCGAGCGGAATCAGGCTGTTGTCTGCTATGTGACATATTTTAAACATAACAAACAAATTTATCATTCTGCAGCACGCAGTGTCAATGCTACATTTGGCCGGCAACGTTATAGCGCTTGTTTCCGGAGCCCCCCTGGGCTATAATTTCCCCCATTTCCGACTATGCAAGGGTTTCCATGAAGCTCAACGCCAAACTCGTCATTATCATGATTACATTGCTGGTGCTTGCCATGCTGACCCTCTTTGTTCTCAATCAGTATGCGCAGGATGACCTGGTGCGCGAAATCCAGGAGAGTTCCCAGGAGATATCCAAAGCGGTCCAGATGAGCATCGCGGACCTCACATCCGAAACGGAAACCTCCCATTTGACCGATTATCTAAAAAATGCCCGGGACAAAGGCATCAATGAGATCAATATCATCAGCAACGAAGGGGAGATCATCGACTCCTCCAATCCCGAAAAGATCGGCAAGAAGCGCGAGGTGAAAAAGCTGGAGAAGGGGCTTCGGGCGGTCCAGCATTCCGCTGGCGGGTCCCTGCTCTCACAGAAGCCTTATGAGGTTGTGGTGCCGGTCATCGTCGGCGACGAGCAGCTTGGCTATGTGCAGATCAACATGCTGCTGGACAAGATTCATGACATCCAGCATGCTAACTTCATCCGCCGCCTGTTTGCCACCAGCATGGTGTTCGTTGTGGGCACCGCCCTGATCATCTTTCTGGCCCGCCGCTACACGGACCCTATCCATCGGCTGGTCGATGTCTTCAAGAGGGTGTCGTCGGGCGACCTGTCGGTGACCATGCCCGCCGACACCAAGGACGAGATCGGGGACCTTGCCGTTGGTTTCAATACCATGGTGGAAAAACTGCGCGAACGGGAGGCGCTGGAGAAACGGCTTTACGAGGCGGAGCATCTCTCCCGTGTCGGCCAGCTGGCGTCGGGCATTGCCCATGAGATCCGTAATCCGCTTAATTACATTAGCCTGGCCATCGATCACCTGAAGGCCGACATGCTTCCCTTGTGCGGCGAGCGCAGCGACGAGTTGGAAAATCTGGCCGGCAAGATCAAGGACGAGGTGCGCCGGGCCAACTACATGGTGCTCAATTTCATGAATTACGGGCGGCCGCTCAAGCTGCGCCGGGTGCTGGTGTCCTACGGCGATATTCTGGCAAAAACCTTGCCGCTCCTGAACGAACGGCTGTCGGAGCAGCATGTAGTTCTGGAGCAGCGCGTCGCTCCCGACCTGCCGCTTTTGTGGGTTGATCAGGAGCTGTTGCGCAACTGCATCATCAACTTTGTCACCAATGCCGCCCAGGCCACAAACGATGGGGGAGTCATTACGCTGGGAGCCGACCGGGACCAGGGGGCGGATCGGGTGCGGTTGACCTTTGCCGATCAGGGAGTAGGCATCGAGGAGGAAGATCTTGCCAAGATTTTCCAGCCCTATTTTACCACCAAGGAGGTGGGCATCGGGCTGGGCCTGGCCATAACCGAACGGATCATCAGGGAGCACGGCGGCGAAATTCAGGTGGAGAGCCGGCGCGGCGAGGGTACGACGTTTACCGTGATACTGCCGCTTCAGCCGGAGGAAGCGGATAATTCAGGGGATGAGGGGGCTGTTTAGTGGCTGCCACACTGGGAAGCATATTGATTGTCGATGACGAAAAGGGACAGCGGGATATTCTTACCGTGATCCTGAAGAAGGAAGGCTATGACGTCGCCGATGTCCCTGGCGTGCGCGAGGCCCTGGAACAGTTGGAGCGGCGGGAATTCGACCTGATCATGACTGATCTGAAGATGCAGGGCCAGAGCGGCCTTGACCTGTTGGAGGCGGTTCAGGCCGCTGATCCGCAGCAGTGTGTCATTATTATGACAGCTCACGGCACCGTGGATTCGGCGGTTGAGGCCATGAAGAAGGGGGCCTTCGATTACCTGGAAAAACCACTGGAACGGGACAACCTGATCCTGACTTTGCGCCGGGCCTTCGAGCGCATCGGGCTGGTTCGGGAGAACCGGGTCCTGCTGAAGCGGGTCGAACAGATCCAGACCATTCCCAACATCCTGGGTGAACATCCCAAGATGCGGGAAGTGTTCCGCATCGTGAGCAAGATCGCAGCGACCAATTCCACGGTGCTGATCGTGGGTGAATCGGGCACCGGGAAGGAGTTGGTGGCCCGTGCCATTCACGACGGCAGTCAGCGCCGGGACAAGCCGTTCATGGCCATCAATTGCGCGGCCATACCCGATTCCCTGATGGAAAGTGAACTTTTCGGCCATGAAAAGGGGAGCTTCACCGGCGCCAACGTTCGCGAGATAGGTATTTTCGAGGCGGCCAACGGCGGCACGGTGTTCCTGGACGAGATCGGCGAGATGAATGTCGCCATGCAGGCCAAGTTGTTGCGGGCCATCCAGGAAAAGGAAATACGGCGGGTCGGGGGCAAGGTCAATGTCCCGCTGGATGTTCGTATCCTCTCCGCCACCAACAAGGAGTTGGAGCAGGAGATCAAGCGGGGCAATTTCCGCGAGGACCTGTTCTATCGTCTCAACGTGATCCGTATCAACCTTCCTCCCTTGCGTGAGCGGGGCAGCGATGTCAAAAATCTGGCAGAATTTTTCATCAAAAAATACAGCGATTCCTCCGGCATAGGTGTGGAGGGCATTTCAAAACCGGCATTAAAATTGCTTATGAATTATACTTGGCCCGGCAATGTGCGCCAGTTGGAATCGGTAGTCGAGCGATCCGTGCTGATGGCGGAGAGCAATTATATCGAGCCGGAAGACCTGCCGGCCGAGGTGACCCTGACGTCAAGCCTCTCCGGCGGCATCCCCTTCGAGTTGCCGCCGGAAGGGATCGCCTTTGAAGAGTTGGAGAAAGGGATCATCGTCAAAGCCATGGAGCGGGCCGACTGGGTGATCGGCAAGGCAGCACCGCTCCTGGGGATGAGCTACAAGACCCTGCAGTACCGCCTGGATAAATTCGGGATTGTGCGGCCGGAGAAACGGTTGAAATGATGCGGCCCAAGTTTACGCGGCGTCATGGGGAGCAAGCCAGTGGCTGATTTCACTCTGTTCGAATATCTGGACGATGCGCTCCGGCACCATAAAGCCGGGCGAGCGGTGGAGGCGGAACAATGCTACCGGCAGGTCCTGGAAATAGATCCCGGGAATTTTGACGCGTTGCATCTTCTGGGACTGCTGGCGCATCAGGTCGGAAGAAACGATATTGCAGTGGAACTCATACAAAAAGCCCTGCAAATTTCAGCAAACCCTGTTGCGTTCAATAATCTGGGGCAAGCGTTCCGCGCTCTTTCCCATGGGGATGACGCAGAGAAATGTTTCAGGAATGCCATACAGTTGAAGCCGGACTATGTCATTGCGTACAATAATCTGGGCGCTCTTCTGCAGGAAACCCGACGGCCCGGGATGGCCGAAGAGGTATACCGGCAGGCGCTTGTCCTCAAGCCGGATTTTACCGAGGTCTGGTGCAACCTGGCCAATGCGCTTCAGGATATGGGGCGTTTCGTTGAGGCTGAACAGGCGTGCCGGCAGGCCCTGACGCTCCATCCCGAACTTGCCGTGGCCCATAACATTCTCAGTAATGTGCTGCAGCACCTGGGCCGGTTGGAAGAGGCCGAGCAGGCAAGCCGGCGGGCAGTGGAGCTTTCGCCCGGCTTTGCCATGGCGTTCAGCAACCTCGGCAGCGTACTCCAGAGGCTCGGGCGATTCGATGACGCCGAACTGGCCTATCGCCGGGCTCTGGAGATACAGCCTGATCTAGCCATGGCCCATAACAACCTCGGTATGATGCTTCGCGAACTTTCCCGGCTGGAAGAATCGGAAGCGTCTATCCGCCGCGCAATCTCCCTGCGTCCTGATGATGCCGAAGCCTACAGCAATCTTGCCGCCACGCTGAAGGAAGCCGGAAGGCTGGCTGAGGCGAAGGACGCCTGCATCAAGGCATTGGCAATTGATCCGGATCATATAAATGCGTGCAACAACCTGGCGGTCATCGCCATGCAACTCGGGCTGTTCCCACAGGCAACAGAGGCTTTTCAGCAGGTGCTCGCAAGAAGCCCGGATCATGCGGACGCCAAGTTCAATCAGGCATTGCTCAATCTGTTGAAGGGGGATTTCGAGCGAGGCTGGGAAGGTTATGAATGGAGGCTGATTGCCCGGGACGATCCACGCCGGGAATTGCAGATTCCGCGCTATGACGGTTCGAGCCTCCAGGGAAAAGCGGTTTTCATATATTCGGAACAGGCAATCGGCGAGGAGATCATGTTTTCCTCGTGCCTTCGCCATGTGATATCCCAAGCGAAATTTTGCCTGTTGGAGTGCGACGCCAGGCTGGTGCCGCTATTCTCCAGGTCGTTCCCGTCTCTCGTTGTTCTCCCGTTCATGGCGCTTGACAATGGGGCATTGCTGCAAGGCTTCCCCCAGATGGATTTTAAGCTTTCGCTCAATTCGCTTCCGAGGTATTTCAGGCATTCCGAACAGGATTTCACGGGGCCGGCCTCCTGGCTGATTCCCTCGCTTGATGCGGTCAAAAAATGGCAGCGCAGGTACGAGGCCCTCGGCAAGGGGTTGAAGGTCGGCATCTCCTGGCGCGGCGGGTTGAAGCAGGGAAACAGGCGGACGCGATCGACGGCCCTTAGCCAGTGGAAAGATATTGTAACTCAGGATTCCTGTCATTTTGTCAGCCTTCAATACGGCGACAGTACGCAGGAACTCCAGGATGCCCGGCAGCAATTGGGGGTGTGTATCCATTCCTGGGATGATGCCGACCCGCTTCGCGATCTTGACGACTTTGCCGCCCAGATTTATGCCCTCGATCTGGTGATTTCCGTAGATAATTCGACGGTTCACATGGCCGGGGCCCTGGGGAGGCCGGTCTGGTGCCTGTTGCCTTTCGTTCCTGACTGGCGGTGGATGCTTGGCCGCCGGAATTCGCCGTGGTATCCCACTATGAAGCTTTTCAGGCAAAAACAGCACGACGGCTGGGAAGGGGTCTTTGCAGATGTGGCCGGAGAATTCAGGTCAGTGCGCGAATGTCATACATCGTGACAAGAGCGGCGAGCTGACAATCGCCCGGGAAATCTGCTCCCTGGGCATGGGCATGCTCCACGCCGGCAGGGTTCACGCGGCAGGCATCCAATTCAGGAAGGCATTAGGCATAGCGCCCCAGTGTGAGGAAGCGCTTTTCCTGCTCGGGTATTGTCTTCATCTCAGCGGCGACTACGATGAAGCGCTGTCGGCGTATGATCAGGTGCTGGCAGTTTCTCCCCGTCATGTGGCTGCATGGAACAATCGCGGCAATACGCTTTTGAAGCTATCGCGTCATGAAGAGGCAGCAGAGAGCTATACCCGGGCCTTGCGGCTAGAGCCCGGCCTGCATGACGCCCGTATCGCCCTGGCGACCTGCTATCAGGCACTTGGGCTGATAAAGGAAGCGATGTCGGCGTGCAATGAGGTGCTTGCGGCTGTTCCGGAACATGCCGAGGCCCACTGGAACAGGTCGCTTTTGCTGCTCCTGAACGGCGAGTACCGGGAGGGGTGGCGGGAATACGAGTGGCGTTGGAAAAAGCGGGGTTTCACCTCGCCGTCCCGTCGCTTCGATCAACCGTGCTGGCAGGGCGAGGAGATAACCGGCAAGGTCATTCTGGTCCATGCCGAACAGGGTTTCGGCGATACCCTGCAGTTTTGCCGCTATGTCCCACTGCTCTCGGCCCGCGGGGCGCGAGTGGTCCTGGAATGTCAAGCCCCGCTCGTCCCATTGTTGTCAACGGTTGCGGGCGTTTCGGCGGTGATCCCCACGGGAGAAATGCCGGGCCGGTTTGATCTGCAGGCGCCGATGCTCAGTCTTCCGGGGATTTTCGGCACATCGCTGGAAAACATCCCCACTACCGTCCCCTATGTGGCGCCTCCTCCCGATCGTCTTCATTTCTGGAGCACCATGGCAGGCAATGGGAAACGCCTCAAGGTGGGACTCTGCTGGGCCGGGAAATCCTATCCCGATCCGGGGCGAAGTTGCCCGGCGGACCAGTTGGCGCCATTGGCGGATGTGAACGGCGTTGCCTTCCATTCCCTGCAGGTTGGCCGGGAAGGCGCCGTGCCGTTTGCAATGATCGATCATACGGGCCTTGTTCGCGATTTTGCCGATAGTGCCGCCCTTATAGCCCAGCTTGATCTTGTCGTCACCGTGGATACTGCCGTGGCGCATCTGGCCGGCGCCATGGGAAAACCGGCGTGGGTTCTGCTGCCATACTCGCCCGACTGGCGTTGGCTGCTGGACCGCGACGATTCCCCCTGGTATCCCTCGTTACGCCTCTTCCGGCAGTCGTGCCGCGGTTCGTGGCAGGATGTGGTGCAACGGGTGAAGTCGGAGCTTCTGAACAAATTGGCGTTTCCCGGAGAAAATCATTTAAATAATGGCCGCATTTTTCCGAAAAATGATGTATAAATGGTAAAAAAGGAGTGGACCATGAGCTCTTCGGTTTTTATTCCGACCACCAACTCATTCAATATGGCGACAATACTTCAGACTGCCCAGAGTGATCGAACTCAACTGGCCCAGTTTGCCATTTCCCAGGCCGCCACTTCCATGGCGAACAATGACGACAACTCGGCTATTGCATCGCTCAAGAAAGCGCTGGCCCTGGACCCCCAGAACTCCACGGCGTATAATTATCTGGGCAAGCTCTACATGGCTCAAGGGAAAAATTCCGACGCCATAAATGCCTACAAGCAGCTTGTCAGTATCCTGGCCAGTTCGGCAAGCTCCTATAGCTCATCCGTAACGGCGACATCGATCACAAACGCGACCCAGAACCTCTACTCGTCAGCCGCGCCCACATTGCAGACCGCCTATGTCAGCCTGGGGAACGCCTACCTCCAGGATAAGCAGTACACGCAATCGGAGTCAGCCTTCAAAAAGGCTGAGCAATTGAATCCCCAGGACCCGGTTGCCCCCTATACCCTGGGGCAGCAATACCTTACCCAGGGCAATCTCAGCGGCGCGTTGGCGCAGTTCCAGAAAACGCAAAAACTTTCTCCCAATGACGGCAACGTGTATTATGCCCTGGGAGAGGTCTACAACCAGATGGGGAACTACAAACAGGCGGTGACGGACCTGACGAAGGCGCTATCTCTGAAGTCCAGCTTCCCCGCCGCCAACTATCAGCTCGGACTTGCCTACAACGGTCTTGGCCAGACTGCGGAGGCACAACAGCAGCTATCTATTCTGGACAATTCCGACGCCACTCTGGCTTCCCAATTGAGTTTTACGCTCGATAAACCCCAGATGGTTGCCATAGACAGTACCGCGACCCAGAATAATTTCTTCGATTCGGTCCTCGGCGCCAATACCCCCCTCTGGTTCCTTGACCCGTCTCAATTGACGGATCCCAATAGCTCCGCACAGTTTTCCGTCACTATTTCCTTTAATAACAGCATGGATGCCGGCTCGATCATGAACACCGCCAATTGGACCATCTCCAAAGCCAATAGCTCACAGGCCGGCTATTACAACGACATGTTGCCCCAGACCAGCAACGATGCCACATTGCCCACGACTCCCTCTTCGGTTACCTATAACGCCCTTACCAATGAGGCCACCGTAACGTTCCAGTTGAGCCAGAATGCCGACGGAACTGCCGTGATCGATCCATCGCACCTGGTATTCACGTTCAACGGCAAGGATGCATCCGGCCGGAGCATGGATACGACCGCGAGTTCGATAGATGGCGCCAACTCCGCTCCATTCTGAGATTATTCCGACAGGTTATAACTATAAATATTGTCGATCTGCGAGGACTTATGACCATACCCACCAACCAAAACCTGATTGCCATTGAAGGCGCCGCAACCTATGAACGGATTCTGGCGCTGGTCAGGGACGTCGAGACCGGCGAGGCGATCCAGCATATCCACGACTTTCTGAAAATTTATCCGGAGTTCGGCCAGGCCCACAATGATATCGCGGTGCTCTTCCATCGCGCGGGGAATTCCCTCAAGGCCCTGGCGCACCACGAAAAGGCCCATAAACTGGACCCGGCGAATATCACGTATCGCAAAAATCTGGCTAATTTCTATTTCGCAGAGCTTGAGTGGACCGGTGACGCCATTCACACGTATCTGGACATTCTCAAGGATAACCCTTTCGACATCGAGGCGCTCAATGCCTTGGGCAGCATGAGCCTGAAGATAGGGCGACGGGAGCAGGCCCGCCAATACTATACCCGCACCCTGCAACTCGACGGCAACAACAAGGAGGCGCGCCAGGCCCTGCAGCAGTTGGGAGCGTTTCTCGGTGCTCCCCCACCCGTCACGCCCCCGATTGCCGAAAGCCCTCTGCCGGAACGCAAGGAACCGGTTGCCGGCACATCTGCGCCGGTGTTTCCGTTCATTTCGCCGATTGCACCTGAACCGCCTGCCCAGGAAACCCGTTCGCCCGAGGAGCTTCACCGGGAGGCCATATACCTTGCCGACGAAGGCAGGATCGATGAAGCGATTCTCAAGCTTGAAGCCTTGTTGGAGCAGCATCGCGACTTTGCCCTGGCCCATAACGACCTTGCTGTGCTGTACCTGAAACGCGACGATCTCCAGCGTTCCCTCCAGCATCAAGAAGAAGCCGTGCGTCTTAAACCTTCCAGCATCGTTTTCAAGAAAAATCTGGCCGATCTGCTGTGTGTGGGGTTTGGCAGGTTTGAAGAAGCCCTGCGCATCTATGTGAGCATTCAGGCCAGGGTGCCGCAGGATATCGATATACTCAAGTCGATTGCCTATGTGTGCTGGCGGGTGGATATGCCCGACAAGGCGAGATTTTTCCTGGAACGCGTACTTTCCTTGCAGCCGTGGGACCAGGAGGCGCAGGATGCCTTGACCCGGCTGGAATCGGACAGTATGGACGAAGGGCTGCAATGAACGTCTCCATGCCCAGCGGCCGAGCCCATGGCTGGGGAATTGCCGGTGAATATCTTACCAAGGAAATTGCCAGACTTCCACCCTTGGAGGGGGTGACCCTCCACTGCATCGGCGGTCACGACTTCCGTCCCATGAATCCTGCCTGCTGGAATCGGGTTAATATCGGATACTGCTTTTTTGAGAACGATGTGGAGGCGCTTCGGCACACCCGCAGGGCGGCTCGGGAATGGGACTTTATTGTTGCCGGATCGTCCTGGTGCGAATACCAGCTGAGAATCGGCGGCGTCCGCCAGGCTGCCACCATTCTCCAGGGGATCGACCCGTCCAATTTCCATTCCGTTCCTCCCCGGCAGCAGGATGGCCGTTTCATTGTCTTTTCGGGCGGCAAATTCGAGCTTCGCAAGGGGCAGGATCTGGTCATTGTGGCCATGCGGCATTTCATGCAGCAGCATTCCGACGCCTATCTCGTCTGCTCCTGGGTAAACCAGTGGCCCTACTCTCTTGCCACCATGGGCAACTCCTCCCATATTTCGTTCAGGATGACGGATGGCGACTGCCTGTCAATTTTGCAGCGGACCCTCCAAGAAAACGGCATCCCCCTCGAACGGGTCTGTCTGCTCCCGCTGGTGGACAATGCACAGATGCGGCAGATATACCAGCAGACCGATATCGGCATCTTCCCCAACCGTTGCGAGGGGGGAAACAACATGGTTATGTGCGAATATATGGCGTGCGGCCGTCCCGTCATTGCCAGCGACGCCACGGGACATGCCGATGTAATTACCCCCCATAACGCCTTTCCCCTTGCCGAGTATACGCCGCAAGTAATCAACGACGCCGACGGCCGGCCTTCCGCCATCTGGCATGAACCATCGGTTGACGAACTTATTGAGCTTTTGGAAACGGCCTATCTGGATCGAAATGCGTGCATGGACAAAGGAGTTGTGGCTGCCGGCGATATGGGACGGCTGACATGGGACGATGCCGCGCGGAAATTTCACGGCATCGGCAATAGCCTGCTGCAAAAGCGCATGATATGAACATGTCCGGCTGTTGACGCGGCATTTTCCCGAGGATGTTTTTAAAAGGAAGCAATATGCACGAGCATGTGCCGGGACCCAGTATGAAAGAGATGAAAGTATGGCTCAGTTACGTCGCGTATCCTGTCACGACTGCTGCGTATCTCGAACGCGCATTGCGCAAGATATGCCGAACTACTACCATTGGCCCCCCCCTTCCCGTTGACCTGATCGACAGGTGGCAACTGCACAACATGAAACTTCCCCTTGGGGAACAGGACATTTCAACCGGCTTTACCCCGGACATGGCCGAGATTGCCGGCAATACGGCTGCGGCCGATTTGCCCGACCTCTATCTGTGGGTTGAATCCGTGGGTGGCCATGCTCCTCGGAATCTGGCTGCGCTTACCTGCCCGAAGGCATGTTATCTCATCGATAGCCATCTCAATCTTTCCACGCATCTTGCCTGGGGTAAGAATTTCGACATGGTGTTCATCGCCCAGCGGGAATACCTGGAGGCATTCCGGCAGCACGGCATACGGGCCTTCTGGCTGCCGCTCGGTTGCGACCCGGAGGTCCACAGGAAAACAGGTCCGGAAAAAGAGTTTGAAATCGGCTTTGTGGGAGGGGTCCAACAAGGGTCCAGGCGCCAGCGGCTTCTTGCCACGCTGGGCGCCCATTTGCCAATCAGGTACGAGCGCTGCTTCTGGGACGACATGGCCCGGCTCTTCTCGAAATCGAAGATCGTCTTCAATGAGGCGGTTCGCAACGACCTGAACATGCGCGTGTTCGAGGTCATGTCCACCGGTACAATGCTCCTTACCGATCTTGCCAGGAACAGCGGCCAGGATACCCTCTTTGTGGATGGGGAGGATTGTGCCGTCTATCGGGATGACGAGGTGGTGGATGTGGCCCGGTTTTACCTGGAGAACCAGGCCTTGAGGGACCAGATCGCCCTCCGCGGCCAACGCCTGGTCCACAATGCCCACACCTACGGCCACCGGGTGGAAGATCTGCTGTCGGTCGCGCTCGGCGGCAAGCCGGACACCTTTTCCGCTGAAGAGCTGCGGGAGCGCTCTCTTGCCGGCGTGCCTCCGGTGGATGCCGGGATTCACCAGTTTGCCTGCATCAGCTCGGCCAGGCGCAGTTTTGTCATTCCGGTGCTGGACATGTCCCCGGCGAGCGAATACAACATCAGCACCCTGCTGAACGATCTCGAAGAGATTGACGGCGATGTGATCGTGATCTTCAATGGCCGGGAAGTGGCCGAAAAGCTTAAGGGGCATCCTCGAATCGACCGGTACGCCATCATGAAACAGAACATCGGGGTTGCCCGGGCCTGGAACCTGGGGCTGGAGATGGCCGCAACCCCGACCGTCTTCATCATGAATGCCGATCTCCACGTGGAACGGGCAGCCATCGACGCGCTCGAACAGGCGCTGCATTCGCTGCCGGACGCGGCCTGCGTCGGTCCCCAGGGGAGTTTCGTCAATTTTTCCCTGACCAGGGATTACGTCTATTTCGACAAGGGGAGTTTCAATCGGGCGCAGGAAGTGGATGCCGTTTCAGGGTTTTTCTTTGCCGTAAAGCTGGAGCATTTCAACTCCAAACTGATCCGTTTTGAAAATGGTTTCACGCCGTGCTATTTCGAGGAGTGGGACCTGGGGCTGCAGATCAAGCGGGCAGGCCTCAAATGCTATATCACGCCCACGACATCGTACGATCATCACTGGAGCGGCACCATTCGGGCCATGAGGGAGATCCCCTATTATGAGCGGTCCGAAACAGCCGGATCGATCCTTCTCCGCAACCGGCTGCTCTTTCTCAACAAGTGGCGGGGAATTGCCGACCGCGAACATAATCAGCCGCTTCTGGTGAGCGGATTTTTGGCCTACGCCATGGATACGGCACAGGCGCTGATCACGGAAGGACGCCTCAATGAGGCAGGGAAATGGCTTGCGGAAGCGGTGAAGCTAAGCGGGACGAATCCCCAGCTTGATGCATTGCAACGTTTTATCAATATCCAGGCAATTAAATCGGAAGAAACTCCAAGTCAGAGGGAACGTCAGGACTCATGATCAAATATATGCTTGGCAAATTGGCGTCCCAGGTGCGTCAGGCGGTAACTCTTCAGAAGGAAGGAGATTTTGCCGCTGCACATGAAGGATATGACCTGGTTTTTGAAGCGCTCCGATTCTATGAGGAAATCGGCTGCTTGCCCGAGGTTGGCGAGATACGGCGATTGGCGCTGGAACCACAGGATTCGCCGGCGCTGGCTCTTTATTTCCATGGGCTGGCGCTTTTTCACCGCAGGCATTATTCATCGGCCGCAGATGCGATCGATGCCGCTCTCCTGCTGATGCCCGATATGCCGTTCAT
>Ga0187771_10002083_pt1 | contig 13747 bp, 14 predicted proteins | sample 0116_SJ02_MP15_1_FD_133139 | JGI IMG/M metagenome (GOLD analysis project Ga0187771, IMG submission 133139) | Tropical peat soil microbial communities from peatlands in Department of Meta, Colombia - 0116_SJ02_MP15_10_MG | ecosystem: Environmental > Terrestrial > Soil > Wetlands > Peat | place... | reverse complement strand
GCGGGGCTCGACGCGTCTCACGCCCCTGCTTTACCCCAATTTAGATCCGAAGCGAACAACTGGACGATGCCTTACGCAAGAAAGACAGCATCAATCGGCTTGCATTGGTCTTCTAGGTCTTCGATGATATCCATGTGACGCTTCCTCTCTTACTGGGCACCCCGTTGTGTCATGACATTTGAATATTCAAAATGTTTGTTCGCCTCTTGACATTCGTTCGGTGATGCTGCCTCAACCCGTAAGTAAGACACCAAACACTTCTGTTTTTTCGACCCAGAATGGCTCTGGGAGAAAAGGTAACGGAGGAAAAGGGCAAACTCACTGGGATGTCTATCAAATCCATAACCGCTGAAGGAATGACCATCGAGGCCAACTTTGTCGGCAAGGTACAGGGCTTCGGCCGCTTTGCGAGTGGTACGAATATGGCGTCGATGACCATCCTCCAGGGGCCCAAAACGAACAGGGCTACAGGACAGGGCGTAATCGTTACCGAGGATGGAGAATCCCTTCCGTGGCACATGAGTCTCATCGGCAAGATTGTCGGGGACAGACGCAAAGATGTAGGCATAGCGACATTTAGCACCCTTTCTCAGAAATACGGTTGGATGAACGACACCCTCTTCGTTCTGGACCTCAACCTCAGCGCGGACTTGTCGGAGTACACTGACACGGCCTACGAATGGAAATAGACACCCCTCCCTTCCTTTTTGCTCACAATGGCGTCAAACAGAATCCAACACGCTTGGCGGCGGGATGACATCCCAATCCGACGAAAAAGGGGCAACCGACGGCCGCCGTAAAGAGCGCAAAATTGGTCAGAGCCGGTCAGTACCCACCGAGTGGAACGTTGCGACCCCGGTGATGCCAGCCGTGAAAATGGATGTTGTGCTCCGTCTTTTTCTTATTCAACGCTGCGTAGGATCTTGCTCAACGAGGCTGGTTCAACACCCACGAGCCGACCCAGGCTTTCGAGCGTAATCTTCCGCGGAAACTCGAAGTATCCTCTCTCAATCGCGACCGCTATTATCCCCTTCTCCTCTTGAGTCAGAGTAATATTCCTGTCTAGCGGTGTAATGTCTTGGACTCTCGCCTGAATCCCTCCTTCCCCTAGTCTAGTGATAATCTCCCCCACATCACCCGTCTTTCTTGTAGCGAAACGCCACCTCGCCGGAACCTCGGTTGAGTTGAACGGACAGTCAATACACATTATCTCGCTGTCCTCTGTTGACCTGCAGATACGTGGCTTCTCTAGGGCTATGAAGACGCGAGTCGATCGGGCGTCCCGGTCCGACTCGATCGCCTCCTTCACGCCAGCCGTCTCTTGGAGCATGGAGATTGTGTTCTCGATGGCGGTCGGAGTCCCTGTGAGTTCCAAGATCATGGCCATTTCCCCTCTGTTCAGTGGCCAGCAATCAGCGATGGAAAGCATCGCACCGTTCATCTTGGCGGCGGCCATCAGGTCGTTCCTCGACTTCACCTCAAGGGTGACCTTCTTGAACATCGTTCCCTGCATTTGCCCGTGCGTGACTTATAATCGTCGCGCCCCCTGCAAGTATTCGCTTCAAGCGCACCGTCTATCCGAGACGCCTGACTGCCCCACTACGTCCGCAGTGGTGTTTCTGCTTCCGGCGTTCGCATGATCCAATTTCTGGAAAACTAAGCGTCCTGAGACTTCAGATTGGCACCCGTCGTCGCCTGTGGTTTTGCATTGCTGGGTTGTATGGCAGCTGTCTAGTAGTCTTCTAGGGGTGCAGCAAACGCGGTCTCCATTATCCTGCGCTCAGCTCCCCTCAGGATCTCGCTCAGCGTCGATGGCTTCACGCCCACGAGCTTGGAGAGTTCCGTGAGATTGGTCTTTCTCGGGAACTCGAAGTACCCCTTCGATACGGCGGTCACCATGATTTCCCTCTGCCTCTCCGTGAGTGATGGTCTCGGCTCAAGAGGTGCTACATCTTCAATTCTTGTTCGTACTCCCTCCCGCTCTAGACCCTTGAGGACCTGCCGTAGGTCGCCAGCTCTTCTTGCAATGAATCTCCAGGAAGCGGGCTGAACCGTGGAATTGAGCGGACACTCGAGACAGATAATGGCCGATTCGTTCGAAGCACTGCAAAAGACAGGCCTGTCAAGCACTACCAGCAGTGGCACTACTTCGCCCCCATCTTCACCTTCGATTGCCTGCCTGACACCGTCAGTTTGTCTGATCGAGGCTATTGCTGCGCGTATTCCCTGCGGCTCTCCTCTTAGTTCAAAGAGCAGCGACATTCCAGCCCCGTTGAAGGGCTTGCAGTCAATCTTGCTCAAGGTTACGCCATGCTCCTTCGCTGCGCTCTGAAGCTTGTTCTCTGCCGTGACCTGCAACGAGACTCGTCTTAACATCCCTAACGGGTAAGGCCCACACCAATATAACGGCGTGAGACGATTCCCAAGAATGAGAACCATCCGGTCACGGGTTAGGGTCACCCAAGGTGGCCCTCTGTCGTAAGAGCTCGCCACAAGAGACGCGAGCTTGCGAAGCTCTAACCCGAAGGGCCCTAGTTCTCGGTCCTCGCATCGTCCGTCGGGTCTTGTGCTTAAGTAAAGAGGAAAACTAAGGGCAGTACTCGTGCCGACGTTTCAGCCCGGTGAAGCGCCTCTCTGGTCAGGCGAAATGAACTACGAAGAGAAGTACACTGGTACGCTTTACATTACGAACAGACGGTTGATCTTCGAACACAAAGCTGGGGTAATCAGTAGGAGAGACGTCCTGGCCGCCGAAATTCCGCTAAGGGACGTGACGAGTGCTTCTGTCGAAAAGGGCCCCTGGGACTGGACCGTATTGGTCATTGTTGCGGGTGGGCAGAAGTACAGGTTTCTCTTCCGTGTGGAGAGCCCAGACGTGTTGATCAAACGAATAAGCGAGCTAATCGCAGGTCAAAAGGCATAGGAAATCTGAGAAGGGGCACAACCGCCTTCAATGCAAGGGGCGAAGCCATAGCGGCCACGTGCGAATCCGACGTCCCCAGGCTCTGAAGTTAACGCCGTCGGTAGCATCCCTGACACCTTACAAGAATATATAGCGAGCCCGTCGCTTCATAATGATAGCATGCCACACAACGTGGAGCTCTCGGACAAAGCATACGGGATGCTATTGAAGGCAAAGAGGCCTGGCGAAAGCCTATCAGATACGATAACGCGCAACCCCGAGATAAGAAAAGCCAACCTTCAGAAGAGAGGTGAAGTAGAGATTACTACCCTCGAGGGCAAGAAGCTCAAGGCAGGCATAGTCGAAGACCTCTGCCTTGGGACGGGGTTCTGTGCGGTACTCGCTCCGGAACACTTTTCCTTGGAGAGGAAAGAAATCGGGGAAGAACCCCTCGGAATAGCTGACGCAGACGAGAAACTCGTTGACCTTGAGAGGCTCCGGCGAGCGGCTGAATCATGTCCTTGGAGAGCCATATACCTGAAGGACGCTGAAAGTGGAGAATACATAGTCAGAAGCGGCTAGCGCGCCGAGGCATCACGAACTTCTCGAGTAGAGCGGCCATGAATTCGGCGGAGACTACCGCCGTCAACCTTGACGAAAAAGTCGGCTAATCAGACGGATTGTGCGCCGGAAACTCGCTACCCTTATATACGCTGGAAGGGGGCGACTTTCTTGTAACGAGTGACGCAGTATGGCAAATAAGGCTCACCTGAACCTGATAGTAACTGGCCACGTGGACCACGGCAAGAGCACGACCATGGGGCACTTCCTCTTCGACCTCGGCGTCGTCGACCAGAGGATGATCGAAGAGTTCGCGAAGGAGTCAGAGAAGACGGGCGCAGGGGACTCTTTCAAGTATGCCTGGGTCCTGGACCAGCTCAAGGACGAGAGGGAGAGGGGTGTCACCATAGACCTCGCCTTCCAGAAGTTCGAGACGCCGAAGTACTTCTACACGCTGATCGACGCCCCCGGCCACCGCGATTTCATCAAGAACATGATCACGGGCGCCTCCGAGGCGGACGCCGCCGTCCTGGTAGTCTCTGCAAAGAAGGGGGAGGAGGACGTCGCCCTTGGCGCCGGCGGCCAGGCCAGGGAGCACGCTTTCCTCCTGAGGACCCTCGGGGTGACCCAGCTCGTCGTCTGCGTCAACAAGATGGACGATCAGACAGTGAAGTACTCCGAGCAGAGGTACAACGAGGCCAAGCAGGACATCGAGAACCTGCTGAAGACAGTGGGGTACAACGTCTCCAAGATCCGCTTCATCCCCGTTTCTGGATGGACAGGGGAGAACCTAATCAAGCCGGCCACAAACATGCCCTGGTACAAGGGTCCGACCCTGCTTCAGGCCCTGGACGAGTTCGTGGAGCCACCGAAGCCCATCGAGAAGCCACTCCGCCTCCCTGTCCAGGACGTCTACACGATCACCGGGGTCGGCACGGTCCCGGTGGGGAGGGTCGAGACGGGCAAGATCAAGGTCGGGGACACGGTCGTCATAATGCCAGAGGGGCTGAGCGCAGAGGTGAAGTCCATAGAGACCCACCACACTCAGATGCAGGAGGCCATGGCAGGGGACAACATTGGATTCAACCTGAGGGGCGTCTCCAAGGGAGAGTTCAGAAGAGGGTCTGTCCTCGGCCCACCGAGCGCTCCCCCAACAATAGCGAAGGAGTTCAAGGCGCAGATCATAGTGGTGTACCACCCTACCGCGATCGCGGCAGGCTATACCCCCGTTTTGCACCTCGCAACCAGCCAAACAGCAGCTACCATTAGCGAGCTCATCGCCAAGATCGATCCGAGGACCGGCCAGGCGACGGAGGAGAAACCGAAGACTCTGAAGACTGGGGACTCTGCAATAGTCAAGATTTCGCCACTACGGCCATTGGTGGCCGAGACGTTCAAGGAGTACCCAGAGCTGGGGAGATTTGCGCTTCGAGATTCTGGCTCAACCGTTGCAGCCGGAATCATCCAAGAAATAACCCAGAAGGGATCCGTAGAGAAGAAAGTCGCCGCGAAAGCATAAACACGGCCCAAATTCGACTCCTTCCAGCTGGCTAGCGTAGGCGTAGAAAAGGAGCGGAAGTGCTAGCTCATGTACGGACTCCTCATCTTCTGGTACCTGTAGCTCTTGACAAACTCGTTGAAGACGGGTAGCGTCGATGCTTCTCTCCTGCTTACCATCGTCTTCAAGGGTTCTCCTCCTTCGTAAGACACGTGCGCAGTTCGCAGTCCCAAGCTTCGTAGGAGGTCGCTGAAGAGTTCAGAGTTGGGAACGCTGGCAATCTCAACTTCGTACCCTTTGACGCATCCATCAGAGTCTGCGGCCCCCTGAATGAATCTTACTCGGAAAATTCGGGGAGTATTGAAGATCCAATCCATGTGCACCTGATGAGTAGTGGTGGTTTCTCCCCAGCCAAGTCCCAGGCACACCGAGAACATCCATGCAAGTAGAGGTGAGCGCTCGGAAGTCCACCTGTACGCTGGCGCCGGCTCTTTGCTCTCCCGCGTTTGACCAGTCGGTTGTTTGTCCCTTTTCCTTTCCATTCCAATGCCGAGGCTATTCGCGCAAAGCATTACGAACTCTCCAAGCCTCTCGTTGGTTACCTGCTTTTGAGTCAGTTGAAGATCTAGATTCATCGACGAGTACCGAGGTTGTTCACCTCCCAGCTTGCCGGAGTCTCCGACCATGATTCCGAGCTGGTACGCAAACAATTCGGGCCTCATGCCTTGAACTTGGGTTTTCGGTAATCCGAATAGACTCGCGCGGCTGTATGTCTCTTCGAGCGGTTTGATCTGGCTAATGACTCTCAGCACGTCGTTGTACGACTGAATTACATCCGGAACCTGAATCCAGCCAGAAGGCTCGCTTCCGCCTGAGACAAGGTGCATTGGCAACATCTTCCAACCCGTCGGGGGGGTTATGGGGAAAGTGTCATTTGCGGCTCTAACCGGATATGGCTGATCGGTTCCATCCCTCCAGTGCGAGATCGTCGATTGGTGAGCCGAAAGCATCCGTGCCATTTCCTTGACCCCGACACCCTGATGGTGCAACCTAACGAACTCGCAGAAGCTCCGAAGTTGCCTTACCCCAGTCGAACTTGCCTGGATCCCCCACACGCGGCTCTTGACGAACTCGAGCACTGCGTCCGGTCCCTTGTCTACAAGCTCGATGAACTGAGGCGGGTACTTCAGAGGCAACTGTTCCACCATGTGATGGCCCTTAACGACGGTATACCCGAGCCTGTGCAACTGTTGGCTCACAGTGCCCGGGTCCACGTTTTCACGTTCGGCGATGTGCACAATAGTAAGACCGCCCTTGAAGAGTTCAGCCCATTTCTGGATGTCTTCATCATTGTTCCGCCAGCGCTGCCGTTTGGCAAATAGTGGAGTCTGGTTTGCCTGGGATAGACTTCCTTGATTTTGCGGAGCATCGTGACTCATCGCTAATTCCGCGAATCAGGATTCGGCTTATGAACCATGAGCGATTTTGATCGCAATCGTCTGTGGAGGTCCCTGAAACTAAGAGTCCTGAACTACTGGCTCTCTTTGCATCAGACTTGCCGCCGATGCTAACATCGTCGTGTCCGTGGCAAACATCTTCTCCGACCTTGGACAGGCTATCTGTAACGGTTAAACAGCCATCACAATCGCCACGCCCCAATGAGCTTCGATGAGCTCCTCAAAGAGGTCGGGAGCTTCAGGAAACTCTTCGCCCTGGGGAGGAGGCAGGGGGTGGACATCGAAGCGGAGTTGGAGAAGGCAATGGCCGTCGACAGCGATCTGTTCACGATCGTCGGGTTCAAGGTTGTGAAGGTGCGCAGCGGCCGGGCCGAGCTTAGCTTCCCGTACAGCAAGGCCGTGACGAGGCGGGGCGGGATGGTCCATGGTGGCATAGTCATGTACTCCCTTGACAACGCCTCGGGCATAGCGGCGATGAGCGTCAACCCGGGGACGGACCAGCTCACGATGGCACTCACGGTCAATTTCCTCCAGCCCCTGAAGAAGGGCCCGTTCAGAGCCATAGGGAGAGTGGTGAGGGCGGGGAACAGTGTAATCGTGGTCGAGGGGGAGGTCAGGGACGCGGACGGGGAACTCTGCGCTAAATCCCTTGGGTCCTGGTTCATAATCAGGCAAAGGGCATAGGCGGGCATGGATTTGCGCGGCATGCAATCGATAACCGTTTTGTAGCAGCCCATGGCCGTCGGCGAGGATGGGGTTCCTCCGCGTGGTCGAGGTCCTTCCGCCGCTGTTTCCGTCTTCCAGAAGAAAGGAAGATCACATCGACTTCGAGCACTGCATCGAGCGTTTCCTCGATGATGCCAGAAGGGTGCGAGCCTGCGCCGATGTTCTCCTCGTCGCAGACGTCAAGAACACGAAACTGCTGAAGCTCTCAACGCTCGAGGCGGCCGCACTACTGAAGGACAGGCTCAGGGTCGAGGTCGCCCCCGTCCTGGTCGCACGTGACTTCAACCGTCCCCAGTTCCTCTCGATGATCGTGACAGGGTTGTCGCTTGAGCTCGATTATCTAATGATCGCCTGGGGGGACAACTATCCGACGGCGGCTGGTGTGACGAACGTGAGGGACTTCGGTAGCTTGGCGGAAGTGATACGACAGGCGACCTTTCTCCGGAGAAGGGCCAGGGCGACCACCAAGATCATCGCCCCCATAAACGTCGAGCGACTCACGAAGCCCGGGGAGGCAGCACGGGCCAGGGAGAGGATCAGCGCAGGGGCGGAATACCTTCTAGCACAGCCCCCGACCACAGACACCGAGGCGCTGGACAGGCATGCATCGCTCCTCGGAGAGGCAAAGCTGAAGGACAAGGTACTCCTCAACGTGTTTCCCTTCAGGGACTCTAAGGACGTGATGGAGTGCGAAGCCTACTTCGGATGGCGGCTCCCGAAGAGTCTCCACAGCGCTGCGGAGAAGGGAGCGAAGGCCCTGTTCGAGGCAGAGAGGGAGGTGGTGACGGCGCTTCGGGACCAGGGATTTCCGGGCGTCTACCTCAATGCAAGAGGGACTCCTGCCACTGCGGAAAGGCTTCTATCCTAGTCTTCCGTCAACGCAAAACCGTTATATCTGCGTCCCCAGCCGCCGGTTCGTTTCATGGCAAACGACAGAGCTATCGGCGGAGGCATTCTAGTCGGAAGTGTTCTCGGAATAATCGTCTACGGCCTTCTCATCTACTGGTGGCCGCTACAGGTCCTCGAGATAACGGCGTTCCTAGCCGTCCTCGTTCTGCTAGCGATACTCGCCTGGATTGGATACACCATGGCGACCACGCCGCCTCCAGAGCCCATAACGGACATCCCCGAGATGGCGCCGGAGAAGCCGGCTTCCGGGACGGGAATGCCCGAAGCCCCCAAGAAGGAATAGGCTCCTCGTAGTCCTCAGAAACGCCGAAGGAACGAGCGTGCCATCCCTCTGAACTTCGAGTCTAGGGTGTAGACCAGCCCGAAATAGACCGCCGCACCTAGAAGGACCAGAAGTACCAAGCGGACTCCGTACGACAGCGTTCCCAGAGTCCGGGTCGCGACCTCCGGGGAAATGAAGTACAACACTCCCGCCATGACCGCTGCCGCGAGAATGTAGACCACCACGCTCATGCTCGGGAGGAGGCTCGCCACCCCCCTGGCCCTTCTGACCTTGACGAGCATGAACGCGACAGTCGCGGCGAGCTGCACTAATGCCCAGGTTGCGACGTCCATCGAGTCGCTGAAGCCGGCGGCAGCCGCATAGGAGACCGCAAGGAAGAGTATGACCAGATAGAAGACGCCATACGCTATGTTGACCATGGACACAAAAAGAAGGTTGCTCCGAGCAATCTTCCGGAAACTGGGCGTTGCGCCAGCATCAACCTTCTCTGTTCCCGCTAGGGTCTGGTCGAGGAGCAACGAGACGTTGTTGAAAATGAACATCACGGCCAATATGCCCAGTCCCTCGGCCCCTGCCGTGTACACCGGGCGAAAAATGAACAGAATCGGCCCCGCCAGGACCATGCACCCTGCAGCCATGGGGATGGCGAAGAGAAGGGAGAAGTCGAGGCTTATCGAGGGGAGTCGGATGTCTCCCCCCTTTAGAAGCAGGGGATACATGGAGAACACAAGTCCCGAGGCGTAGGTCACAATCGAAGCGACGATGAAGGCCGCCTGATAGGTACCGACGACGGCGGTGCCGTGGATGAGTGCCACGATTACAGAGTCTGCAACGGCGAGGTCTGCCGCCAGATAGCTGAGGGCTGGGAGCCACCAGAGTCTCACCCACCTCTTGACCTCGAGCGGGTCGAACTTCTCTGTGACCGCATTTCTAACCATGTACGTGCTCGTGACCGACTGGACCAGGTATGCGGTCAGTAGTGCGAGAATGACGCCATCTATTCCCAAATGGAGGACGTAGAGCCCTTCATAGGCAACGCCAAGTTTCGCCAGTTCGGAGACGATTAGAGAAGTCCCGTACACAGAAGGACGGTAGCCTGTCACAACTGCGCTCGCCGCCGCGTTCAGATAGCTGAGCGGCACCAGGAGGGCGCCCAGGAGGAAGGGGGCGATCGATGCGGCTAGCCGCGAGTAGGTCGCCAGTGCGAAGCCAAAGTATATCACGAGTCCAAGTGCGCTGAGCACTGCGCTCGCAAAGAGCGCAGTGCGACCCACCAACCTTCCTCTGGCGACATCGCGAGTGGCCCAGTATGCGACCATGCCTACGGGGTATGACGAAAAGGTCACCAGCGTGACGATGACTTCCCAGGTTCCGAACCCCGAAGGGTCGAGCCACCTCGCCGCCATTACGGTGAAGAGCAGTCCCGTGAAGGCGCTAACCAGCCGACCGGAGAACACGATTAGGCCCGTGGACCTGAGACCGAAGCTAGAGGTCAATTCTGTCTGAGATCCAGGCTCCTTTCATGCGGACTTCGCTTGGGCCGTCTCAAGGGTGTCGTATTTTACCTCTCGCAGGCTCCGGACTGCGGAACCTTTTTTCCACTCGCATTCTCCGCGGGAGATACTTGGGCCCGAAGGTCTTGCACGTCTGGAACACAGCCGGGGTTGCCAGCGTCATCGCGAAGTTCACCGACAGGCAGTTCGGCACCAGCAGCAACGTGATAACGCGCAAAGCGGCGGACAGAGTTGGTCTGACTACCTATGGCACCGCCTATCCCGAAGGTGCCTCGCGCTTCTTCGCGAGGGCTCTTTGGATAGCGCGGTCAGCGGATCTCGTCCACGTCCACTCCCTCGACAGGGTCGTCCCATGGCTCAAGAGGCTCTACTCGAAGCCCGTGGTTATGCACTATCACGGTACGGACATAGAGGGGAGGTGGCGAGAGAAGGAGGGGAGATGGAGGAAGGCCGAGTACATCGCCGTTTCCACCCCGAACCTGCTCGATGGTGCGCCGCCAAGTGCTGTGCACATCCCCAACCCGGTTGATACTGACCTCTTCAGACCGATTCCGGGGGAGCGCGACCCGAACTCGGCAGTCTCCTTCAGATATGGCATGGACGCGGACGCCGAGGCCATTGCGAAGAAGCTCGGCTTGAACCTGGTCATGCTAGAAAGATGGAGCGTCAGGTACGAGCAGATGCCTCAGACGCTTTCCAGATACGCCTACTACATAGACATGCGAAAGCCGCCCAACCACATCGTTGCCCGCTCGGTGGGAAAGGCTGCCTTGGAGGCCCTGGCATGCGAATGCAAGGTCATCGACTGGGAGGGGAAAATCATTGAAGGCCTTCCCCCAGAGCACGACGCGAAATCGGTTGCTGCCCGGTGGGACGCGATCTACACGGGGCTGCTCAAGAAGTAGAGAGAACCCTGTCGTAGGCCTTGTCCAGCCGGTCCGCCATCACCTCCCAGCTGAAGTTTGAGACGAAAGCTGAGTAGGAAGCCTGTGCCAGGTTCCCGTAAGCGGTTCTGTCAGTGGACAACTCCAAGATGGCCCTGCGTACGTCTCCCGCGTCCTGCCAGTTGACAGCGATGCCACAGTGATAACGCTGCACTATCTCCGCCTGGTATGTGCCTGCCGGTACCAGCGACGGGATGGAGAGGGACATGGCGGTCATCAGCTTCCCAGGGGTCGCTATCTGAGCGTTCTTGGTCTTTGGTTCGTAGAGCGAGGGGATGAGGTCCGCCTGAACGATTACCGGCTCAAGGTCCTCCATCTTCAGCCAACCAAGGAACCTGATGGACGGGGCACCCGATGCCGCCTCCCTGACGTAGGGCTCCAGTTCCCCCCTCCCTGCAAGTGTGAGGGTGACCCCTGCCAGCCCCTTTACGGCCTCTACTAGGAGCTTCACCCCCCTCTCCTCCCCGAGCCAGCCGTAGTACAGGACGTTGAACTCTTCACCGCGCTCCCTCTCTTTCCGCCCGCTCCCGATCGGAGGGGAGTTCATCACGACCACCAATCTCGATCTAGGGAATCCGAGCTTCCCCAGGAAGCTGACGAAACGGTCGTTGACCACCACCACAATGGCAGCGGCGCTCCTCGCCGTGGACAGGAAGACCTTCTGGGTGACAGCCGTCAGAGGGAAGAACCGCAGGAACGCCTCGGGCAGGTCATGCATGTCGTAGACAAGCTTGGGTCTCCACAGCCTCACTGCCCTTGCGGCATAGCCCGCCGGAAGTGTGTCGACGTCGTGGCAGTGGATGGCATCGGCGGCCATCCCCGCGAGATGGGCGACGCACCATGCGTAGAACAGGATGAGCTTGGGGACCGTGAGGAAGGGGGTGCCGTGCCCTGCCCTCACCCTCATCCTCTTGATGACCAGGCCGTCCTGGAAGACAGAGTCCGAATCCGTCTCGAGCTCCCTGTCCCAGGCGAGGATCGTCACCTGCTTGCCTGCCATGCAGAGAGAGTGGGCTTCCTTCAGGGGCCGCTGGTCGAAGGTGGCAGGGTTCGAAAGTAGCATCACTATCCTTCGTTTCCGGTCGCCCTGGGGATGTTCCATTCTCAGTCTCGTCCGAATTTCCTGAGGTATCCCTCGACTGCACCAACGACTTTGGCAGAGGCATTCCCGTCCCCGAATATCCGCCTGGCCGACCTGAATCTCGCAGGATCCACCTTCTGCAACCTATCATACCCTCGCTGGATCCTCCTCGGGTCGGTCCCAACCAGAATAGCAGCTCGGGACCTGACGATCTCTCCCCACTCTGTCGTTTCCCTTGTGATCAGGGACGGCTTGCCCAGCCAGAATGCCTCTTTTTGGAGACCCCCAGAATCGGTGATGACCAGCCGGGATCCGGACACCATCCCCAGGGTCTCGATGTACGGGAGCGGCTCCATCGGCTCCACGTTCGGGCGCGGGGTGATCCCGAACTCCTTGAACCGCGCCCTCGTTCGTGGGTGGACGCTGAACGCGACGGGCAGAGGTAGTTTCCCCACCGCACCCATCACCCTCCGCAGAGCCGCTGGGTCGTCCACCGTTTCTGCCCTGTGGAGCGTCATGAAGACGTATTCCCCCCGCCTCAGCCCCAACATCGAAGCTGGGTCAGACGTTCTAGCCCTTGGTGCAAGTTTCAGCAGCGAATCGTACATCGTGTCTCCCGCGTTGACGACAGAGTCTGCGAGCACGTGCTCCCGCCGCACGTTCGCGACGCATCTCGACGTGGGGCAGAGCAGGAGGTGTGACATGTGGTCGAGCAGGCGACGGTTGACCTCCTCAGCCATTCGGAAGTCTCCTGACCTGCATCCTGACTCCAGATGGGCGACCGGCACCCCTGATTTGACACAGCCGATTCCCGCCGCGAGTGCGGAGTTGGTGTCCCCGGGCACGAGGGCAATTTCGGGCTTGGCCCTCTCGAACAGCTCGCCCAGCCCCGAGACTATGGCTGACACCTGCTGGCTGGGGGTTCCCGCCCCGACGTTGAGGTCAGCCGCGGGGTCGGGGAGCTGAAGCTCAGAGAAGAACTGCCTGTTCATCTCGTAGTCATAGTGCTGCCCTGTGTTTACAATCTCGCACTCGAGGCCCCGTCTGCGAAACGCTGCGTAGACAGGGGCACTCTTGATGATCTGTGGCCTGGTCCCCAGAATTATAGACACCTTCATCCTTTCGCTACCTCCTCCCTGGGCCCGCCGGCCCGCACAACCGCAATATCTCTTTGTGAAGGTGCACGTTGGCCGAGGCGACGAAGCTGAGCCTGTGCCCCAGGTCAAACACCGCCCTGAGTTCCCTTCCGCGTTCGTCGCTTATCTCCGCTCCTGCCTCGGCCGCCACAAGGTAGGCCGCTGCGAGGTCGGTTATCCTGATTTTGCCCCTGGTGTCGACGAACCCGTCAATGGTCCCGTCAGACACCCAGCTCAGCTCGAGCGCGTTCGCTCCGAAGTGGACCTGACGACTGGCAACGCTGATCAGGGGGGCCAATCTCCCGATGAGCTCAGAGCTTCCCCTGCTGATGTCTATGGCGAGCACCGCTCTCGACACATCGGTTTCCCCGCTGGCCTGCACGGAGGCTCCGTTCTTCTTCGCGCCCCTTCCCTTTACAGCATGATAGACGTCTCCGGTTACAAGGTCCCGGACCACTCCAACTTGGATATCTTGCAGAGAGTTCCCTTCAACCACGGCCACGGAGGTGCAGTAGTACGGTATTCCCTTCGCAAAGTTCGATGACCCGTCGAGTGGGTCGACGACGGCCAGGGTGTTCCCATCCGGGTCTCCCCGGAAGCCTGCTTCTTCGCTGAGGACCCTCGTTCCTTTCACGCTGAGAAGCGCCTTCAATAGTTCGTCCTCGGCTGCCTTATCCGCCAGAATCGTCCTGTCCCCAGAGGCCCCTATGCCCACTGACTTCCCTCTTTCCTCTCT
>Ga0187771_10002082_pt1 | contig 13748 bp, 12 predicted proteins | sample 0116_SJ02_MP15_1_FD_133139 | JGI IMG/M metagenome (GOLD analysis project Ga0187771, IMG submission 133139) | Tropical peat soil microbial communities from peatlands in Department of Meta, Colombia - 0116_SJ02_MP15_10_MG | ecosystem: Environmental > Terrestrial > Soil > Wetlands > Peat | place... | reverse complement strand
CCCCCGCCGTGGCTCTATAGCCTCGAATTCCGCAGCACGGTTTCTACGGCTTCTCGGACCTGGTCGAAGGTCACGGAAAGGATACACTCCGGACGATCAAAACGGTAGCACCGGTCGCCCGGGCAAGGATTGCAGTCATAGAAATTCTGAACGACCCGCGAGCTAGGGTTCGCTTCGACCCGCGGCCACGGTCCCCAGATGGCGGAGCTTGACGAGCCGAAGACGACCACCGCGGGGCGTGCGAGCGCCGCCGCCATGTGCGCGGGCCCGCTGTCGTTCCCCACAAATAGCCGGGCCTTTGATAAAGCCGCCGCGAACTGCCCGAGGCTTGCGCCTTCCAGGCGGCGAATCGGCGTCCCGGAAGCATTCTGGACGGCGTCGAGCACGCCTTGCTCGCCGGGACCGCAGGAATAGACTGGCGCCAGCTTGGTCTTTGTTTCGAGATAGCTGCCAAGTTGAGCGAACTTTTCCGGGGCCCATTCCTTGGTCTTGTACAGGGCTGTGGGGTGAATCACCGCATATTCCTGGCCAGGCGGGAGGCCCAGGCCGGCGCGTTTCTCTTCCCACCACGTTTGGTGTTCGACAGCCACAAACAAGCGCGCGGCAGGAATTTGCGTGCGAGGCAGGCCGAGATGGAAAAATGCGGAAGCTTGGTGCTCAGCCGTGTGGACGGAGGTCTGGCCCAGGATGGTGCGGGCATCGGGGACGTGGACATTGTAAAGGCTCGGGGAACGGAAATGCGCGAAGCCCACCTTCCATCGCGCCCCGCTGGCGCGAACCAGCCATCGGCTGGTGGGCCCTCCGTGCAAGTTGACGCACAGTGCGGCACTTCGGCGGCGAATCTCTTGCAAGGCGTGAAGCCGCCCACGGATCCCGCTCCTTCCTTTGTCATCGCCGGGGAAGAGGACCTCTTCGACGTCGGGATTCCCTTCCAGGAGCTCCCGGAAGCGCGCTTCGACGACCACCAGAAGGCGCAAGTCGGGCCTCCACTCCTTGAGGAGATGTAGCGCCGGGGTGAGCAACACGATGTCACCGATGGAGCGAAGGCGAAGGACCAGGACGCGGGTCCCGGAGGGCAAGTCGGGAAGGAGCGACGCTGCATTCATTTGGCGAAGCAGTGCGCGGAAGACTGCCTGCCCTGCCTGCGGCTCCCAGGCGAAAGGGCAGGCCAGGCTCACTCTGCCTCAATCTTGGCTTCGTCCACGAGCATGACGGGAATGTCGTCCTTGATGGGGTAGACCCGCCGGCATTGGCCGCACTTGAGTCCTTGCCCGTCCGGCGTGAGCTTTACCGGAGCCTTGCAGAGCGGACACACGAGGATGTTGAGCAACTCCTGCGACACGGCCATTTCCGAACCTCCGGGCCTGAATCTAGCAAACGCGAACGACGAATTCAAGGCGTCAAGTCCCCGAAATCATAAGGCACACGGGTTTGAGGCGGGGCAGGCAGGCTAGCGTGATGCCAGTAGTGGCCCGGCACGGAGGAGGTTGAGAGCGAGCTCCACCCCCAAGCCCATGTCATTCCTTGTCGGTGTGCGGAGGCGATTCCACAAGCGAGGACTGATGCGAGGGTTTTTGGGCAGCGCGACTTCTTCTGCGAATCTCCTCGGCGCGTCTGTGAAGATCTTCCGCGAGTGCGGCTTTACCCTCCTTCCAGTCCACCCGAGCCAGGTTGTCCAACATGACCACCAAGTTTATGCTTTCAGGGCCGTAGGCTTTCACCTGGATCGCCAGGGCCTTCTCGAAGAGCCCCTGGGCTTTCACCAGCTGGCCTTCACCTTCATAGGCTAGAGCAAGGCGATTGTATGTGAAGGCGACTACGGGGTTCTCCGCCCCGAAGTATCGCTCCTGGATGGGCAACGACAATAGGGCCAGCTTCACCGCGCGTTGGTATTGGCGTTTATAAACATACAGCAGGCTCAAGTCGCTCATAACCCCGGCAACGCAGGGATGCTGATCGCCAAAAAAGTTTTCGCAGATGTCCTGCGAGCGCTGGAGGACATCTTCGGATACCTTATATCTGCCCTCCTCCATGTAGCATCTTCCCAGGTCTCTAAGGATCGCAGCCACATTCGGGTCGGCGCGTCCTGTCGCCTTCTCTTGAACCGCCAGAGCCTTCTCAAAAAAGGGTGCAGCCCGCCGATATTGGCCCTGATTTTGATAGAGCGAGCCAAACGCGGCTAAGGTGTTTGCTGTGTGCTGATTATTAGGGGGTGTGGGCTTCTCTTCAATGGCCAGGGCACGCTTTAGCGGCGACTCGGCATCCGCGTATTTGCCCTCGTCCGCGTAAACCCTTCCCAAGCCGTTCAGGCCATCAACCAAACTTTCCGCCTCGCCTTCAGAATTCTTCTCCCCCATCTCGACAACTCTTTGGTACAGGGCTTCGGCTTCCTTCAGTCTGGATTGGCCTTCGTAGAAATAACCCAAACGAGCGAGGGCCCAGGCGGTCATCGGGCCCTCTCGTCCCAGGAAGTTCTCAAAGACGGCGAGCTCTTGCTTATAAGTTCGCTCAGCATCCGCATATTTGCCCTCGCGCTCGTACAACCAGCCAAGGTTGTCGAGGGCTTTCCCCCAATCCTCTCCAGGGGGTGAAGGATGTGTTTCGTGGGAGGAGCCGGCCGCAGGATTCTTCTGGTAAATCTCCGCCGCCTGCAAATAGAGCGCTTCAGCCTCATGAATCCGATTCTGATCACGATAGACTGCGGCCAAGTGTACCAGGCTAAGGGCGACTCTTCCGCTACCGGGCCAATGGCGCCGGGCCTGCTGAAGAGATTTCTCAAGGAGGGCGGCCGCTACAACATAGCTGCGTCTCTCCCTGGCGGCGTCGCCTGTGATTACCAGTTGCTCCCATATGCTAGCCGGCTTGACAACCAAAAGCCAGAATCCGCCAGCGAGAGCAATGGTCGCAGCCACGAAAGTCAGCCAAATTACCCTTCTCGTCATTTTCCCCACGCCAATCGTCCCGCAACAGTCCGCTGGCGTTCGCGCTGGATCAGTTTGCCAGCGAGTTGGACCCCCGCAGCGAGGCCCGTGCTGGCGCAGCACACACAACCTTATACCACCAGTCAGCTATCGACGTTGTTAGGAGAGTGTGAGGCTTTCCTGAGGGACCGCAGGGTTCCACGGCGCGATTTCCGCGCGCAGCGTGCAGGTCAAGGTGCGCCAGGATGGCGGTTCCACCTTCCAGACGGCGAGGATGGCGGAACCCTGATAAACACGCTCAAACCCTAATTCCGACTGCGAAATCGTCTCGATGGGAACGATCCACCAGCGCGGCTGCGGCCGGGCGTCGAGAAGGATTTTGACCCGCTGCCATTCATCGACCAAAAGCAGGTTACGCGCTTCGATTTCCCCTCGGAATTCCAGGGGGCGACGGACTTCGTTGGCCAGGAAGTATCGGTCGTGAGCGTCGGGGGCCAAGAGGTTGATGACCAGCTCCAGGCCCAGCGCCAATCCGGTGGGGCAGGAGCGGTCCGTGGAGAGGGTCGAGCGGCATTCGAGCTGCCAGGAGTCCTCAGAGGCCTTGAAGGTCAGCAGCTTGCGGGCCGCAACTTGCATTTCGCAGTCGTGGATCCGCAGGAGGACCTGGTTTTCCATGTCCAGCGCGGCGTCGCGAGTCCGGCTCTGTGAGATCGGCGCCGCCCTCCAAATCCCGCCCGCCAACGCCGTGTCTTCCTCCAGACACAGGTTTTCGAAGTCCTTCCACTGCTTGCTGGCCGGGAAGACATAAGTGCGAAAGGCGTGGCGCGCATAACGATCGTACCGCAGCAGAGCATCCAGGTTCGCCTCCTTGCTTAGGACCATGTCATGAATGGAGGCGGGGCCCTCGTGAGGGGCTTCCTTTGTAGTGACGCGATGGCGCACCAGCCCGTGGTAAGCTTCCGGACGTCGCATCAGAGAATTGATGAGCTCCACGTCGCGAGGTTTGAATCGCAGGCTCGAGACGGTGCCCCCGTCCGCGGGGCGGACTATCGCACCGAAAGCCGGCTGCTCGACGAGGATCTCTGCGTACCCGTCCACATCGAAGTCTTCCTGTCGCACAGCCTCGGGTTGGCGGCCCCCGATTGCGGTCTTGTCGAGCAGCGCCTCCGCCTGGATCAAATGGCGAAGCACGGCGGTGCGCAGGTGAGGCGCGTAAAGCCCGCCAAATACGCCGTGCCAGTACGCGTCGTTGCACTCGGCGGCGAGCAGGTGCGCCCGCGCTTCACGCAGCGGGCCGGCGGCTGCGGCATCGGTGGGGGTCTTATGGTTCGCTTCCTGCCAACGCCGGCTGAACGCCAGCAGGAGCTTGTGCATCTGGTTAGACTCCGGGTATTTGCTTAGGAAATTGCGCCACAGGCCGCCGCGCAGGAAGCGCCGGCAACGCTCGCCTGAGCCGGTTCGCTCGCTTTCCTCGAGGCACTTTTTCAGCTCCGCGGAGGCCCCAGCCGGCAGCGCCCATTCCATCATCTCGGGATAAGACGCCGCGGGCAGATAAATCCTTCCCAGCGGCACATGCGAAGCAACGTAGCCAGAGACGGTCGTCGTTTCGAGCCAGTCCGAGGCGTCTTCGAGCGCTTTGAGGAACCTTTCAAGCCAGCCCTTTGTGTGGACGTGTTCGTAAGTCCCAGGCCATACGCCGAACTTCTCGCAGTCATCCCCCATGGCCAGGAGCGAGCCTGGCCGGCTAAGTCCTTCGCGAAGGATTTGCAGCGTTTTTTCAGGTTCTTGGAACGGAATCGTGTAGCGCAGGGCTTTCAGGCTGGGGACAAGGCGTAGGGGCGCGCCCTGCTCCTCCGTGATGTAGACGCCCTGCAACTGGGGAGGCTCAAGCCCCGCCGCCAGGAAGTGATTGTCATCGAGGACGACATACTCCACCCCGGCCTCCGCCAGCGGCCTTGCCAAGCCGGGCTCCCAAACGCGCTCCGCGACCCAGGCTCCGCGCGGGGCGACCCCGAAGTGCTCCCGCAAATAATCCGAGAGGGTGCGAAGCTGATCGAGTTTGTCGGCGTCCGGTATGGCAGGCAGGATCGGCTCATAGTACCCGCCGCCCAACAGTTCTGCCTGTCCGCGCTCGGTGAGTTGCCGGAGCTGCGCGAAGAATTCCGGGTGGCGTTTTTCGATCCACTCCAGCAGGATGCCCGAATAGTGCAAGCTCAAACGGATGCGGGGGTGAAGAAGCAAGGCGCGAAGGAAAGGCGCATAGGATTTCTGGTAGGCCTCTTCGATCACGTGGTCGAAGTTCCCCACAGGCTGGTGCGAATGGATGACAAGCGCAAATGCGACTTTGCTCAACGGACCATCCTCACGAAGGGCATCCTCCCCGCGCCTGTGGAACGGCCTGACGGTGCTCTATGGGCTCACCTATCAACTGACCAGCGGCCTTACTCACGCGGTACAACAATTCGACAACCCAGGTAGTGAGCTACCCCGGTTTCTCACCGGATGCGTCGGCCCTCGAGACAAATTGCAAGAGGTGTGCGTATTCGTCAAGTTGGTCCGCGGGCACAAAGGTGCGTCCGGCGACGCCGTCAACGATCATGATTCCCCCGCCGAACTCCTGCACGTACCAATCTCTTTCCGGGTCTGCCGGGTCAAATGCCACAAACTCGATGTGAGCTGGCTTCTGGAAATGCAACACACGGTCACCCTTCTTGATCTCTTCGCCGGATGGATACCTCAATACCACGCCTAGCCTTTAATCGCTCACCGTCGCCCGCGACCAAAACCGGGTGTTTGCGCGAGCAGCTAGGATAGAATGAAACTCCGTTGGTTGTCAGTAGAAAACAACCGGGGATAGTATTTCGGCTTGATTCGGAGGGGGGATTCCGCCCCAAATCCCGAATACCGGCGTGCCACTGAACACGCCGCACCGACCAATTCCATGGAGGTCGATTGGACCCGAAACCATTGCTGGCTTATTGCCAGTCAGAGACGGATTCTCTCTTGCGATGCTTGCGCCGGGCAGTGGAGATTGAATCGCCCAGCAACTCGAAGTCAGGGGTGGATCGTCTGGCGGTTTTTTTTGCGCGGGAGTTCGAGCGCCGGCATGGCCGGGCGCGTGTTCTTCCTCATCCGAAGGTGGGGTCAGCGGTTTGTGCGGAGTTCTGGGGGCCGTTGCGCGGCCAGAAGTCCATCTTGCTTCTCGGCCACCTCGACACGGTCTGGGGAATAGGAACCCTCGCCCAGATGCCGTTCCGCATTCGCGCCGGGCGCGCCTACGGCCCTGGGATCCTGGATATGAAGTCAGGGATTGTCTGCGGGCTTTGGGCGATCCAGGCTCTGCAGGCGCTGGGCATCGCTCCTGCCCGCCCAGTCCGTTTTTTTCTGAATTCCGATGAGGAAGTTTCCAGCCAAGCTTTTCGACAGTTGATTCTCAGGGAAGCGCGGCGGGCCCGCGCGGTGCTCGTGCTGGAGCCCGCGGCGCCGGGAGGGGCTCTGAAGACCGCGCGCAAAGGAGTCGGTGATTTCAAAATCACCGTGCATGGCCGCTCCGCTCACGCAGGGGTTGATCCGGAGGCCGGAGTGAACGCCGTCTCGGAGTTGGCGCGGCAAATCATTCATGTCCAGAGCTTCGCCCGGCCGGACAAGGGGCTGACGGTCAGCGTGAATGTCGTAGAAGGTGGAACCAGACCGAACGTTATTCCCGAATGCGCCTTGATGCTGGTGGATGTGCGCGTGCCGCGCCGCCACGATGCCATGGTCATTGAAAGGAGGATTCAAGGCCTCAAGCCGTTTGATCCGAAGGCACGGCTAGAGATTGAGGGCGGCATTAATAGGCCTCCGATGGAACGGCGAATGGCGTTGGGACTTTTCCAAAAAGCGCGCGCCTTAGGCTGCCAGATGGGCATGCAACTGCGGGAAGCGTCCACAGGTGGCGGGTCAGACGGGAATCTCACCGCGGCTCTCGGCGTCCCCACTCTCGATGGCTTGGGCGGTGTCGGGGAGGGCGCCCACGCCCGCCACGAACATGTCGTCATCCATGAACTTCCCCGCCGCGCGGCGTTGCTCGCGGCGCTCCTCGCTACACTGTAGAAGGCAGTGTATGATGCCGGAGGCCTGAAAGGTTTACTGCAAATTAATACATCAACCTTTAACCTTTAATCCTACGCCCCGTAGCGCTTGGCAACGTAGTTGGCGACTTCCTGCTCGAAGGCGGGAAGGTCGAGGCGGAATTCGCCTTGGAAGAGGGAGTTGAGGTCGGGATTGGAGGACATAGCTTTGAGCAGTCGGCGGATTTCGCCCATGCCGAAGGTGTCGCGCAGGTATTCCAGGGCGGCCAGGGATTTCCCATAAACGAGGCCTACTTGCTCGGGAGGCAAATTCGCAAAGGTACCTTCCAGCGCCTGGAAGGGTGGAAGCTGTCCGGCAGCCAGCGCCTTTGCTAATCTCGTTCCCAGGGACGCCGTCGTAGCTCCTTCCTCGAGTTGAGCCAAGCCCTCGTTGAACCAAGTGGGGCATCGGCCCACTGTAATCTGGCGCACGAACGAGTGGGTCAATTCGTGTTTCAGGACGCGCGCCAGTTCCGTGTCTACCGTCTGGAGGCCGGAGACCGGGACTCGAATTTTGCCATCGTTCAATGCCCCCACCCAATTGGGCGAACGCGTAATATCCCGGAATGCTTGATTGGGGTAGAGAAGGACAACGATGGTTTCTCTGGGAGAATAATCGAGGTCCGTGACCAGATCGCGGAAAGAGCCCTCCAGGCTGTTCAGGACCTCCCCACTCAGCTTCTCGATTTCACGTCCTTCGTAGCGCAGCAGAAAGTGCTCGCTGTGGAGCTCGAGATAAGAGCCCGCAACGGATCGCTCCCTCTCCGCTTTGGCGACCGCTTCCCGAAGACCGGGGTTGTCTTGGATGGCCAGCGCCTTGTTCCACTCCGCAATGGCCTGGTCCAGGTTCTCCATGCCGTAGTAGGCTGACCCCAGCAACAAGAGGATATCCGGAGATTCCGGATGCCGGTCACTCGCGGGCAGCAACAAATCCATGGCCTCAAGAAAATGGCTCTGGGAGACGTCAAGGTAGCCCAGGGCTAATGTGAGCGCCAGATCATTGGGGAAAAACTTGAGCGCCTCACTGTAGTTCTGGATGGCCCCTTCCGGATCGCCCTTGCGCATCAGGAAGACGCCCGCCTGCTGGAAGGCCTGTTTCAGCAGGTGGGCATTGTCGGGTGAGGTGGTGTGCGTCATGTCGTATTCGAGCCGTTGCAAATACGCTTCATCCACCGCGCCGTCCTTGATGACAGGCGAGTTTTCCTCCGCGGAAGACTGAGCCAGCGGAGACGGCGGGAGGGGCAGTTCTTGCCCACGGGTGGAGGGAGGCGTGTTGCCGCCCCCATCTGCATCCAGGGCGGGGAGGGGAGACTTTTCGATGTGGTCCACCAGCCCACGAGGGATGGCCAGCTCTCCACCCGGGACTTCATAAAAGACTTGCTTGGAGTCCTCGCGCGTGATCTGGGCAACAATTTTGCGCCCGTTCTTCAAATAAATCGTGTCGGCAAGACAGTTGGGTGGCGAGGCTATAACGGCCAGAACCGCGACCGAAAGCCCAAGCCGAATTGCATAAGTACAACAGACCCGCCGGATGAGTCTGCGGCTCTCGCCCATCCTTAGGTTTTCGGGCTTTTGTCCGAAGAGAACATTCCGGGGAGCTTGACCTACAGACCACCTCGCGGCTGCACATCTCCGCAAGGAATTGCCTGCCTCACCAAGCTGAGTTCTACGCCCTGGCATCCTTGGGAAATCATACCTCAGACGGGGCAGGGCAGTCGAATTGGGGCAAGGGTGCCTTGGCCGTGGACAGCGGCGAGCAGGTCACACCACGGGGATTGAGCCGGAAGAGGCATGAGAGTACAGTAGCGGAAGAAATGAAAGTGAAGGGGATGGACTTCTTGCCCGTGTGCGTGCCCGCCCGTGTCTTGACCTTTGCTGGCGTTAATCATAGTGGGGCCCTCGGCCGTGCCGGCCGCTTCCTCCTTTGCGGGTTCTTTTGTGTGACGCTGACCCTTTCTTCGGCGCTAGGAGTGGAGCGTCAGAATCCCGACCCTACCGCACTGCTCAACCAACTGAACAACGCCCTGGTGGATCCAGCTCAAGTCTATGCTCTGCGCGACACGCGCATCACGCGCGATCGGGTCACCCTTTATTTCAATCGCGGCTTCATCGCTTTCTTAACGAAAGTGCAAGGAGAAACGCTCGGAGCCATTTTTTCCGGCCGAGGGGAAGTTCTCTTAATCCCACCCGATACGGTTGAAAAGCAAAATCTGGCGCAGTTCACCGAATCCCCCATCTTGGAGGAGCAGTTCACCGCGGCCTATTTGCGCTTTACGGACGGGACCGCTCAGGAGTTGCTGACGGCGGCGCACCGGCCGGACCCCGAGGATCCTGAGCAGCCGCCCAACTTCGCATCGCAGTGGAACGCCGCGCTACGCGCCCTCAACCCTTTGAGCTCCACGCGCATGATCGCCGACCTTCTGGAAGACCGCAGGAGCCCGTTTTTCCGGGCGCGGCTCGACGTGCTCGATCGGCCCCCCTTTGACGTGGTTGTCGATGAGCGCCTGCCCGAGGCGGTGAGCGTGGTAGCTACGGCGAAGACCGGCGAGGGGCTCTATAACGACGTGTGGTGTTCCTTTCCCAGCAAAACGTCGAAGGCGCGATTCACCTCATTATTGAAAGGGCCGGCGCGAGTTCTCTCGTACAAGATCTATACTCGCATCCTGGCCGACCACAGCTTGGAGGGCCGGGCCGACCTGCAAGTGGAATCCTTATCCGGCTCCAGCCGCGTTCTGCCCTTCGTGCTTTCGCGCTGGCTCGAGGTCTCCAAAGTGGAGACCGAAGAAGGGAAGAGTCTGGTGGTGTTCCCGGATGCTTCGGAGGAAACGTCCGAGGGGCCTCCCCGGCGAAGCGACTGGATCGATGTGGTGTTGCCCACCCCGCGCCCAACGGGGGAGCGGTTTCACCTGATTTTCACTTACCACGGGAATGTCATCGGCGACGCGGGCAACGGCGTCCTTTTCGTGGGAGCGCGAGGAAGCTGGTATCCCAGCCGCCCCCTTAACGAACCCGCCGTCTACGATCTGGCTTTTGATTACCCGCAAAATCTCACCTTGGTGGCAACCGGCACGCGCCTGGAAGAAGGGCCCTCCGGGAATGGGATGCATAGCCATTGGCGGTCGGACGGCGGGTTTCGCGTGGCGGGCTTCCACCTCGGTCCTTACACCTCCGTCGAGCGCCAAGTCGGGAAAACCCTGGTGGAAGTCTTTGCCACAAAGGAAGCCGAGGCCTCCCTCGAGAAGCGTCATGTGGAGCGCGCGCCACCGATGATCGATATATCACACCAGACCATCAAGAACCCGGCCATCAGGATCCTTCCTCGGCTGGTCTCCCCGCTAAAACCCGAGGCGCTGCTCGGCCGAGTGGCCGAAGACGCTGCGGACGCGATGGCATACTATGAGAAGCAGTTCGGGCCTTTCCCCTATCCTCATATGGCGATCGCGCAGGTTCCCGGCAGTTTCGGCCAGGGGTGGCCGGAACTGGTCTATCTTCCCACGCTTACTTTTCTTCCCCGTTCCGAGCGTTCCGCCCTTGGGTTCACCCAAACTGAGGACGAGCTTCTTACCCAGAGCCTGGAGGCTCACGAAATCGCTCATCAGTGGTGGGGGAATTTGCTGGGTTTGAAGACTTACCACGACGTGTGGCTTTCCGAAGGGGTTGCCAGCTATGTGGCCGCGTGCTACCTGGCTCAACGAAAAGACGGCGAGCGGAAATTCCGCCAAATGTTGGAAATCTTCAAGCGGGACCTGTTGAGCAAAACCCAAACGGGAAAAACCGTCGAGGCTGGCGGGCCGGTGTGGCTGGGAGACCGCCTGTCAAACTCTCTGAACCCAAACTGCTACACCAACGTCGTGTATAAGAAATCCGCCTGGGTTCTTCACATGCTGCGCGGCCTCTTGAGCGATCCCGCCACCGGATCTGATGAGAGGTTCTTCCGGATGCTCCGCGATTTCTTGAACGCACATCGCGGCGAGGAAGTTTCCACGGAAGACTTCATTCACCATGCTGAAAAGTACATGACGCGCGCCATCGACCTGGAACACGATGGCCGGCTGGATTGGTTCTTTAACGAATGGGTGTACAACACCGGAATTCCCACCTATCAGCTCACTTCCCACACGCGGCGGCAAGGCCTGGACGCGTACCTGGTTCAGGGTACGATCGAACAAAGCGGCGTGCCGAGCCAATTTGAAATGCTGGTCCCCGTGGTGGCGTGGAACGCCAAAAACAAGCGGATGAAGGTGGAGCGCGTGGTGGTCGGCGAGGCGGGGGGCCACTTCCGGTTTACCACCGCAACCAAGCCTGCACGGGTCAGCATCGACGAGGACAACCTCCTGGCCGTGGTGCATCAACCTTAGCCGGGAGGCCAGTGAAACACGCGCCCCCCCAAAAGGTGTACGTGCAGGTGGAACACCGACTGCCCGGCCCAGGGCCCATTATTGATGACCGTCCGGTATCCCTGGGTTGCGAGCCCCCGCTCCCGTGCGAGATGCGCGGAAACGGCGAATAGGTGGCCCAGCAGGGTTTCGTTTTCCGCCGTCGCCTCCTGCAGGGTGGAGAGATGCTTGCGAGGAAGGACCAGGAGGTGCACCGGCGCTTGCGGGTGAATGTCCTCGATCGCCACGGCCTGCTCGTCCTCGTAGACAATCCTGGCGGGCGCGCGACGTTCGATAATCCGGCAGAATAGACAATCTGGCATGAGGTTGCGACGCTAGTTCAGCCTGACAACGAACGTTTCCGTGGCCAGGTTTGCATGGCGAAGTTTCAGCGCCAGATCCTGCGCGGCGTCCTCAGAGGTCTCCTGGCCCACACGAACGCGGTAGAAAACCCCATCGCCGCGAGCGAAGGTCTGAATGGTCACGGGGCGGAAGCGAGCCTCGATGAGCGCTCGGAGGCGCTCGGCGTTCTCGCGCTGTTGAAAAGCCCCCACCTGCACTCCAAAGATCCCCACCTCTCCACCTGATGGAGCCTCGGATAGAATTTCGAGGCGGACACGCGCGAGGTCAGGCATTTTGATGGCCTGGGCTGCGGCGTAGGAAAGGTCGATGATCCGGCCTTCCACGAAGGGGCCGCGATCGTTGATGCGCACTTCGACCTCGCGGCCGTTGCCCAGGTTGTGCACGCGCACCTGAGTCCCGAAAGGCAGGGTCCGGTGCGCCGCGGTCATGCCGTACATGTTGTAGATCTCACCGCTGGCGGTCGGGCGCCCATGATAGGGATGGCCATACCACGAGGCGATCCCTTCTTCACCCTGGATGATGGGCGCGGGACGCGCGGGGGGAAGCGGGGCCCTTCCGGCCGCCACAGGGCCGCGATGCCGGTGCAAGCAACCGCAGGAAAGGACCAGAAGGCCGAAAAGGAGACTCTGCCGCCAACCCCTCCGCAGCAAGGGAAGCCTGGACAGGACAATGCTCGAGCCGAGGTGCCTAACCACGAGTTCGGCGCTTGGCCGCCTCCAGTTTATCCGCCAATTCCGCCAGATGCTCCGAGGTGCTCCGCAATAGCTTGGCCATGTCACGGCGTGTGGCGGGCTTGAGTTCACGAGCCACGTACTTGCGCAACTTCTCCAATTCCAGGTCCAAGGCCCTGCCGGCCTCTTCGAATTTCATAGCGCCGCTCCTGATGGGACGCCGCTATTCTACTGGAATCTGAATTGCGGAATCTGGAAATTTAGGGAGGGCGAAAGTGGGCGCTGGGCTATAATGAATTTTCGGCTCCATACGGACGGGCAATCGGAATGCAATTACCTCCCAGGTTCTGGTTTCAGCTCCAGAGGCTGAAGAAGGCGTTTCAGTCGGCGTGGGGCGAAAAGGGGCAAGCGTACGACACCGCGCACCGCATGTGCCCCCACTGCCGAGCCCTGGTGGAACGGGGCGCATCGGTGTGCCCTTTTTGCGGAGGAAGTCTGCGCAGCGCCCGCGCGCGCGCCTCAACGAGCACGCCGGGGAGAATCCTGGGCGTCATCCCCATCCCTTCGACGGCGAGTTCCGTCATCGTCGGCGCGAACGTTGCCCTTTATGGCATCGCCTGGTACTTGACGCAGTCCGCCGCGGCGTCAGATCTCGGCGCGGCCTCGAGCATGGGGGGAGTGAGCGGGGAAGTCCTCTATCGGTTGGGCGCCAAATTCGGACCGGCGATTGCGGCCGGACAATGGTGGCGGCTCGTGACCGCCTGCTTTTTGCACGCCGGGCTCCTTCATATCGGCATGAACCTGTGGTGCATCGTGGATCTGGGACCCGAGGTTGAGTCGCTCTTCTCCACAACCAAGTTCGTGGTCCTCTACCTGGCCACCGGCGTTTGCGGGTTCGTCGCCAGTTCGTGGTGGAGCGCCGGGCTTTCTGTGGGAGCCTCAGGCGCGATTATGGGCCTGATTGGTATCCTGATCGGGGCGAGTTATCACCTGGGCCGGTTGGGGAAGGACTATCGCGGCATGCTTTGGCGATGGGTGCTCTATATGCTGATCTTTGGCTTAATGCCGTTTTTTGCGGTTGATAATGCCGCGCATGTCGGCGGTTTGCTCTCCGGCCTGGTTTTGGGCTATTTCGTTCCTCACGGCGAGCCGCAAACGCGCGCGAGCGAGAATCTCTGGAATGCGCTGGCTATTCTTTCTGTGCTCATCATCGCCGGGTCGTTTGCTTTGATGGCTCTGCAACTGAATCAGCAATTACCCTGGTAACCCCCGGCGCCTTGGGGCGCTACACCTCGGCGGTCGTCGGAT
>Ga0187771_10002081_pt1 | contig 13750 bp, 12 predicted proteins | sample 0116_SJ02_MP15_1_FD_133139 | JGI IMG/M metagenome (GOLD analysis project Ga0187771, IMG submission 133139) | Tropical peat soil microbial communities from peatlands in Department of Meta, Colombia - 0116_SJ02_MP15_10_MG | ecosystem: Environmental > Terrestrial > Soil > Wetlands > Peat | place... | reverse complement strand
CAGGGTCTTCGGCAGTGAAGTTAGAGTGTGCAACTAAAACCTTTCTGGAACAGAAGTTGCCATCATGTCGTAGAGATATCGCCTGAAGCTTGTAGAAAATTCATCCTCTGACCTGAGATGGATTAATTTTGAGATAGGTAGCTCATGACTATGGAGCCGTTGTTGGAGTTAGAAAGTTCGGGGAATGCTTAATAGCCCCCGCAAATTACGCCGTTCTTCAAGACGGGAAAAATGCAGTGACGCCGGAAGAAGAAGACAAAGTCGTAGAAGCACTCGAAGAACTCAGAATAAACTACAACCTGAGGCAGTGGAGAGTCTGTTCACTAATTTGCGAATCCCTAGCGGACAAATTCAAGTCGATAGCAAAAAGCGATAAGTGATTCCTGGGCGAGCAGGTTAGGAAGCGGTCTTAGAGTTCTTTTAGCTTCCGATGGAATTCCAGCAATGCTTTGGTTTTCTCCTCAGCCTCGTTTAAGGTAAATATCTTCATTCCGCCGTCGAACTTCTCGTATAGTATAATTCTTTCTCTGATGAGAGGCTCTACGATTCGCGCTACTGTTGAGGGCGATAAGCTGAGGAAGTTTGCTAGTGTTGCTTGGTTGAAGACCCGTTGTGCGCCAGCGTTCTCTAGGAAGTATTCTAGGAGCCTCACCTGGGCCTTGGATTGGAACACGTCGGATAATTTTGACAGTTCGTGTCACCTACCCGTGTTCTATCCGTGTTCCTATCCTCTCGTTCCGAAGCGCTCGGGACAGGTTGGATGGATTTCTTCCGTCTAGGATTATTGTGTGAATCTTGGACCTTTGGATTATGCGTAGGGCGAGCGGGTCCATCAAATCATAGGCTCCAGCCATCATTTCCGTTTTGGAGAGGATCTTCGTCAATTGTGCTACTGACACTTTATCCAGTTTTTTCGCTCGCTTATCTTTTTCAGGATCGCTGGTGTATACGCCTTCAACATCTGTGGCGTTGATTAACAACTCGGCATCCACGGTCTCCGCCGCAATTGCAGCGACTGCATTTGTCGAGTGCCCCGGCGTTAATCCACCCATGCCCACAATTTTTCCTGAAGCGAAGTAATGCCTCAAATCATCAACGGTGGTTGGAATCTCAGGAAACGCGTACTCGGCTAACCCGTCGACCAGAAGGCGTGCATTCAACCTACTTACGAGAATGCCAAGTTGATCGCACAGCGACTCGGCCACTCCCATATCGCGAGCGGCCTTAATGTAGGACCGCGCAATTCTTCCGCCTCCAGTAACAACTACGAGATGATGTTCTCCAACGGTTCCTCTGAGCAGTTTGACGTATTCCTCTACTAACGGTTTGGTGGTTCCACTAAGGAAGGCGAAACCGCCGAGTTTGATCACCGCTTTCAAGACTCGCGCCATTCTTGTACTGTTCTTGGGGTGTTATTTGATTTCTGAAGTTGGGACAGAACTTGCCAATGTATATAAAATCCGGAACCTAACCCTGCGCAAGGGCATTTCCAATGTCGGCGACAACAACCACTTCAGATTCCATCTCCCGCTTTCGGTTGAAAAGAACACTGGAAATGCTCGCCTCGAAGGAGGGCCGCGGCACGGAGCTCATCAGCTTGTATGTGCCTCCTGGGCGAAAGATTCACGAGGTCATGGCAAACCTGCGCGAAGAATACGGAACCGCCTCCAACATCAAGTCACGTACCACTAGGAAAAATGTTCAGGACGCGATCGATAGAGTAAGTCAGAAGCTGAAATTGTTCAAAGAGCCCCCCAAGAATGGATTAGTAATCTTCTGCGGCGCGATTCCAAGAGGTGCGCCGGGAAGCGAGAAGATGGAAACCTATGTTCTCGAACCACCCGAGCCAATCAACGTTTACTTCTACCGTTGCGACGCGAAATTTCACATAGAACCATTACTCGAGATGGCAACGGAGCGTGATGCGTTCGGCGTAATAGTAATCGACTCAACCGAAGCCACCGTAGCTACAGTCAGAGGCCAGAGAATGGAAATCCTTCAGGAATTCACGTCTGGAATACCTGGAAAACATCGGGCCGGGGGCCAATCAGCTAGGAGATTCGAAAGAATCAGAGAACAGGCAATGAACGACTACTTCAGAAGAGTTGCCGCTCACTCTTACGAGTCGCTAAACAAGGTTCAGGGACTGAAGGGAATCATAATCGGAGGGCCGGGGCCAACAAAGTACGATTTCGAGGAAGGAGATTACTTGAACTACATGTTGAAGGAGAAGATTCTAGCAACGGTCGATACGTCTTACGTTGGTGACCAAGGCGTCGAAGAAATAATCAACAAGAGCCAAGACGTACTCAAAGGCGTTCGCTACCTCGAAGAAAAACGGTTGGTCCAGAAGTTTCTGTACGAGATCGGCCACGAAACCGGACTCGGAGTATACGGGGAAACACAGGTACGAAAATACCTGAATGCCGGCATCGTCGACCTGCTTCTCGTTTCGGAGAAAATGAACATTCTGCACGTTTATACTAAATGCAAGAATTGCGGCGCCGAAGAGGACTCACTCATACCGCAAGCCAACTTGGTAAAGTTCGAACAGGAACTGCTCACTACGCCCTGCAAGAAATGCAACGCAACCGCGCTTTACATCGAAAACACGGTAGATCTGGTGGATGAGTTGATCGACATAGCAGAGAAACAAAGCGCCAAGATCGCGGTGATCTCCACTGAGACGGACGAAGGGGTCATGCTAAAGGATTCTTTTGGCGGCATCGCCGCCATCCTGCGGTACAAAGCATCCTAGTGGTCGGGTTATGGGAGGACGCGAGCCCCTATCGAATGGCGCGGCCTTGCAAGGGTGAATTCTTGCTTACACGCGTCTTCCGCGGCGGCCACCGGGTCGTCTCGTGCCATCATGCGGAACGGGTGTTACGTCTTCGATTCTTCCTATCCTGAACCCGGCACGGGCCAACATTCTGATCGCGGCTTGCGCGCCCGGGCCTGGAGTTCTCGCTTTATGCCCCCCTGGTGCTCTTACCCGGATGTGAAGTGAAGTAATCCCTCTGTCCTTCGCGACACGCGCGGCCGCGCCGGCCGCCTGCATAGCTGCATAGGGTGACCCTTGAAGCCGGTCAGCCTTAACGTGCTGTCCACCGGCGCTGCGCGATATTGTTTCGGCACCGCTAAGATCAGTGATATGAACCAACGTGTTATTGAAAGAGGAATAGATATTTGCGATTCCCCATCGTTGAGGGGCCTTCTTTTCTGACACTTGCATATCCTCGCGAATCAGGTCAAGAGCCGACCCGCCATATTTAACCTTCTTCAAGCATTAACTGCGTGAGAGTCATTTGCTCCCCACGTCGTCCAGCGCTGCGCGCATTAGGCTTGCGACTAAAGGTGACCTAGATGCAATCTGCCGACTTGAGGACGATTCATTTTCGGATCCTTACCCTCGGACCTTGCTCAGCCGATTGTTACGCGAGCACGCCAAGAATTTCTTCGTCGCGGAGATTCCTTCAGGAAAAGTGGTTGGGTACTGCGTTTGCGTTAGAGATGGAAAAGTTGCACATCTGATCTCGATCGGCGTTCTCAGCGAGTATAGGAAGAGAGGCGTCGGGGCGGTGCTTATTGAGCATCTGCTCGCGCAACTTGGATCAACTGCGAGGGAGCTCTGGTTGGAAGTTAACACCCATAATGACGAGGCGGTTAGGCTGTACGAAAGATTTGGTTTCGAGAAGGTAATGGTCATTGAGAACTATTACTCTGACGGTTCGTCTGCATTGAGAATGCAGTTGCCTCTTGATCAGCGAGGACGACAATCTGCGGTCTCTAGGCGGTCCAGATGAAGTGTCGCTTCTACCTCCTGGATATCAATGAGGGTGAGTGGGAAGGGAAACCTTGCGTTCGGCTTTGGGGTCTAAATGCTCAGGGTCAAAGAGTGCTCATCCTCGCCACGCAAATAATGCCTTACTTCTATTACCTCCCCTCAACCGACAGCGATCTGGATTCGGTCCGCGAGAGGTTGCTGGACGATAAGAGGTTTGGTAGAGTTGCTAGTATAACGATCGAGCCCCGGAAGCGTCTGGGTAAAGAACAGCGTGTTCTCCGGATCGTGTGCTCTGACCCCAGCGCTGTAACCAAGTATTCCGAACAGATGCCAAGAGCTTTGGGTGGCACAAGCTACGACGACCTGAGGTTGCCTGTTCGATATGTCGCTGATCTTATGCTGACAACGTGTGGGTGGAATGAGTGTGAAGTCGAGCCAATTGACCTGCACGGTGTGGCAGTTGACAAGACATATGTTGCCACAACCGCTCCGAGGGGCATAGGTGATGGCGGCCCTCCTCCCAAACTACGTTGCCTTTTCTTTTCAGTACTAGCTGTTGCGGAGAAGGGCTCCGCCAAAGCAGAACATGACCCTGTTCGGGGAATAGCAATCGCGACCGATTCCGGCAGGTCTGAGCTCTTTACATCTGCAGGCGATGACGACTCGCAAACCCTGGACTTATTCATAACCTTCGTTAAAGAATACGATCCCGACATCATTGTTGGTTTCGAGAGCAACAGGCTCGAATGGCCGTACTTAACTCAGCGATCTAAACTCAGTAAGAAGAAACTCGCTGTAGGACGCGATTTCAGCGAACCCCACTCAAGCGTATACGGGCACGTATCAATAACTGGAAGAGCAAATCTAGACCTGTCTGACATAGCCGCCGGCATCTCTGAACTAAAAGTGAAAACTCTCGAAAACATCGCGAAATATCTTCGACTGCCCTCCGCAGACAAGATAACGACAATTGATGAGTGGGATCGGTATCTTCTCTGGGCTACTGCGTCAGGAAGGGACCAGCTTCTCAAAAACACCAAAACGAATTCGCAAGTAGGCCTAGAAGTGGCCGAAGCGACAATCGATTATCCAATGCAACTCTCAGCGATCACGGGGCTGCCGCTCGACCAAGTCATGACAGCGGCCGTAGGCTTCAGGGTCGATTCTTATTTCGTTCGCCAAGCGCATGAAATAGGCGAGCTTGTTCCCGCAAAGAATGAACTGCCATTCCTGACGTATCGCGGCGCGATTGTTATCGAGCCCGAGACAGGAGTACACGCGAACATTGCTGTACTGGATTTTGCTTCCATGTACCCGAAACTCATGGTAAACTACAATCTTTCACCCGACACACTAGTCAAACCTGATGAAATCCTTCCGGAAGAATCAGTCTATGTAATTCCTGATGTGGGTCATCGTTTTCGCAGAGAACCTGACGGTTTCTACAGGATAGTTTTGACTTCCTTGATTGATCAACGCGCTCGTATCAAGAAGGATCTCGAGAACTTAACGTCTCATACGACCGTCTTTCAGGTTTTGAAAGAACGAGAAAGAGCGCTCAAGGTCATCACTAACGCTTGTTACGGTTATGCAGGCTGGGCCGGGGCTAGGTGGTATGTTAGGGAAGTCGCGGAGTCGGCAACCGCGCTTGGAAGAGAGGCAACTACGAAGGCTACTAAGAAGGCAAAGTCGCTAGGGTTGAAGGTGATTTACAGCGATACGGATTCAATATTTGTGTCAAACGAGAAGGCCAAGATTGACGATTTGCTCCTCTGGGTAGAGAAGGAACTTGACCTCGAGATCAAGATTGAGCGTGAATATACTCGTGTTTTCTTTACCGAGGCGATGAAACGTTACGCTGGGCTACGGAAGGATGGCACAATAGATTTCGTAGGCCTGGAGGTCGTCCGGGGTGATTGGTCGGATATAGCTCGGCTAGTGCAGGAGCAGGTCCTGGTAAGCATACTGAAAGGCCAATCAACGAAGGAAGCGATTGAGATTGTTCGAAGAGCCCTTAAGCAGTTGCGAGAAGGCCATGTGCCTATCGCAAATTTAGTTATTCGCAAGACGTTAACGAAGCCGATCGAGGATTATCGGGTTAGGGCGCCTCACGTGGAGGTAGCTAAGCAGCTGGTGAAGGAAGGATGGCACTTGACGGTCGGCGACAAGGTAGCCTACCTCATTGTGAAGGGTCGGGGCAGCCTGTTCAAGAAGACCAGGCCCTACAATCAGGTGAAACCCGAAGATGTAGATGTTGACTACTACGTGGAGAACCAGGTGAAACCAGCTGCTATGAGGGTCCTTGAACGCTTCGGGGTTAACGAGAGGCAGTTGCTTGTCTAGGCTGTAGGTGGCCCTGCAACCTCGGGCAGGGTCAGGATCCTGATCGAGGCCGGCCTCCTGGCGAGCTCGGCTATTCGATCACCCACAACCAGTTTCACACCGCGCTCCTCGGCTAAGTCTAGAAGCCTCTGTGTTACCACTCCGTCAAACACAATGGTGTCGACGCCTTGGAAGTCTGCGAGTTTGCTCGCCAATTCGCTTACGGGCAGGCGCGCAACCTCTTTCATGCTCTGATCTAGGAGTATGCCTTCAAGCGTTCCCCTGAGTTCACGTGCCTTAGTAACAACATCCTGTGGAAGCTGAATCTGCGGGCGCGGAAGTTGAACTGGTTCCGGGCGTGCGATAGGTCTGCCTGCTTCGACGGGCACCTTCTCTCGTAAGGACTTCATTATCTCCTTCGGAACGAGGTCTTCAACTTCTTTTCCCAGCGGCGCGCGGGTAACGTAGTCGACCGGGGCGACCTGCATTAGCTCTTTGAGAATGAGGTCGCCGCCTCTGTCTCCGTCAAGGAAGGCTGTAGTTTCTTTGTTCTTGCAGAGTTCGATTATGGTCTTGGGGATCTTGGTTCCTTCTATGGCGACCGCGTTTCTGATTCCGCATCTGAGAAGGTTGACTATGTCGGCTCTGCCCTCGACGAGTATTATTGAGCCGCTTGTTGCAACATCAGGTCCTGCGGGAAGATGGTCGGCTCCATACTCAGTCACGTCGGCTGAGCGGATGACGCCGGAGACGTCTTTTACCATCTCGTCTGTGCTGGGAGATTCCTCGATGACCCACGTCCTAAGGATGTCCTTGGCCTTGTCGAGGATTTGTTTACGTTTTTCCTCCCTTATGTCGGCCACTTTGTCTAAGCTGACCTTGGCCAAACATGGTCCTATTCGATCTACGCTTTGCACAGCCGCTGCTATGATCGCCGTCGATGTCTTGTCTAAACTCGACGGGATCGTAATTACTCCAAACGTCTTGTCTTGCTTAGATTCTAGTTGGATTTCTATTCGGCCGATTCGGCCGGATTTTTGAAGCTCGCGTAGGTCCAGATCCGGACCAAACAATCCCTCTGTTTGACCGAAGATGGCACCTATCACGTCAGGCTTTTCTACTACGCCCTCCACTTCGAATCGGGCAACGATCATATACTTTGTCGTAGCTGCATATTGAGAATTTGATCCCAATTACAAATGAACCTCCTATCGTGCTCACGCTTGCGTGAGTATGATACATGAGCATTCGATTGGTACCTTCGAGAATTCCCAATATAAACGCTATGTACTAGAGGGGTTCGAGAATGGAACTGAGAAAACGTCTTATTCTCAGCTTCAACGACTTCGAAGGCGGGCGTTCGCGGACAATGGCTAAAATCGGAATAAACGGGTTCGGAAGAATTGGAAGATGTTTCTTCAGGGCTGCGATCGGAGCCGGCGTCGAAGTCGTGGCGGCTAATGACGTTATGGACGTGAAGACTGCCGCTCACTTGCTCAAGTATGATTCAGTATTCGGAAGGTTCCAAGAAGCCGTAAGTGCACAGCCTGATGGTTTGAAGGTAGGTGGGAGAGAGGTTAAGATTCTGTCGGTGAGGGACCCGGCTGACATCCCTTGGTCGAAGTTTGGTGTGGATATAGTAGTTGAATCGACAGGGCTCTTTACGAATCGAGAGGCTGCGGCCAAGCACATGAAGGGAGGCGCGAAAAAGGTTCTGATCTCTGCTCCGGCAAAGAATCCTGACGTTACGATCGTTCCAGGAGTGAACTTGGATAAGTACGATCCCAAGAAACACGATGTCGTCTCACTTGCGTCTTGCACGACCAATTGCGTTACCCCCGTCGTCAAAGTGTTGCACGATGCATGCACGATTAAGCACGGGTTTATGACGACGGCACATGCATACACGAACGACCAGCGCATCTTGGATTTGCCGCATGGGGACCTTCGAAGGGCCCGAGCTGCTGCTCTCTCGGTAATTCCCACTTCAACCGGTGCAGCCGTCGCAACAACGGAAGTTATCCCAGAGTTGAAAGGTAAGGTAGACGGGGTCGCGCTTCGAGTTCCCGTCCCCGATGGATCCATCGTTGACTTCGTCGCGGAAGTGGAGCGTGATGTTACGGTCAACCAGGTCAATGACGCGTTCCGGACCGCTGCTAATGGGTCGATGAAGTCAATCCTTGAATACTCGGATGAACCTCTCGTCTCCTCAGACATTGTTGGTAACCCCCACTCCGCTGTATTCGATTCCTTATCCACGATGGTTCTAGACAGTAGATTGGTGAAGGTCTTCGCATGGTATGACAACGAATGGGGGTACTCGAACAGGCTCGTAGATATGGTTCAGGCAATGAGTAAGTACCGTTGAGACGACAGTCAGCTCCCGTGTCGGATGTCGGCGACGGGAGATCGGTGAAGGTAGAGTTCGGTTTGGAGACGCGCGTATAGGTTAGGTAGTTCTTGAATGCTCCTAAGGTCTGACCTCGTGAGGTTCCGTAATTCTCGCCACAAAACAAGATCCGCGTGAATGTTCTGCGAAGTCAGAGTGCGGGCCAGTTTCTTCGCTAGAAAAACGCCTTCGCGGTCAAAATCCGTCAAGACGATGACTTTTTTTTCGCCTTCAAGATCTTCGGCGAACATGGTCGCATTCTTTCGGCTGCTCTGTAGGCATAGAATGGCGCCCTTGATTCCCATCGCCCTGAGTGCCTCGCGGTCGCGAAGCCCTTCAACGATTATGACGCTACCCTTGTCGGCCTCGTCGTTTACGCGGTCGATCAGTTTCTGAAGGCGTTGGAATCTAACTTCAGGCGGGGCACGCATCAGGTCGTCATCTTGTGATTTCCATTGCTTCCATTTGACGTAGTAGTTCGGGATGCTGCTTGAATTCTTCGCGAACAGGTTCTAGAATTTTGATCAGGGCTTCAGACACGCCATTCTTCAGGTCCAGGGGATGGACTCTTCCTAGCCTGAATTCCTTCTCAAGCTGTGCTGGTTCCTGGAAGGTTACCTGACCACCGTACTTGCTCGGCCTTTCTATTGTGAGTGCTTCCATCCATGGGAAGATCACGTACCGGGCAATCTCTATGACGGGGTTGTTCTCAGTTTCCTTTTCTGGGCAGTAGGCGGAGTGCAGTTTCTTTTTGATGGTCTCTGGTGGGTCATGGACGAGTATGCCGCTCTCGCTGACGCTTTTTGACATCTTCGAGGTGATTTGTGCGTTGAGTTGCCGGTTTTCATCGAAGTGCGTTGTGTCCATTCTCTTCATTCCTGACAGTCCGGGTAGTAGGTGCACGTGTAGGCTCGTGGGCTTTTTCCACCTAAGTTTTTCGGCGACGTCTCGGGCCAATGCATGCGCTTTCCGCTGGTCCATTCCTGCGCATGCCACGTCTAACCGCATTTCGAATATGTCTGCGACCTGCATGCATGGGTAGAAGGCGGAAGCAGCTTCCAGATCCTTGGTGTCCATATCTCTACCCATGATTGGGAGCGCACGCCATATGCGACTTACGTTGACCGATTTGGCAACCCGAACGACTCTTTCCCAGTACTCTCTCTTCGAGGCGAGTTCCGAGGCCCAGAGGTATGTGGTCTTTGACGGTTGGACGCCGAGCGCGGTGAAGCATTCTCTTAGGTATCTGCTGCAGGTTTCAATGTTCTCCATTTTACCGCCTAGTTTGTTGTTGATCCAGGAGTGCCAATCTGCCATGAAGACTATGTAATCGAAACCTGCCTCAACCATATCGATAATTTTCCTTCCGCAGACGAGGCCCATGCCGATGTGCATGAGCCCACTTGCTTCGAACCCCCAGTACGCACGTGGCCTCGTCGTTGTTTCTAGGAGCGTCTTCAATTCCTCTTGGGTGATGATCTCTTCCGCATATCGCGAGACTAGGTCAAACCGAGTTTCCGTATCCAATCAACCACTCCTCCTGGGCTAGGCGCTTATTCCTGTAGCTAGATTGTATGCTATTCTTCTTTCGCTGGAGCAGTTTCGCCGCAGGGTTGAAATCTCGGACAAGCCGATTTCTCAGCCCTTGTCGCCCACAACACTAACACGCAAACTTCACTGGAGGGCTTCGCCCCACTCAGTTGGCTCTCTCGGAGGTGGGCAGGCTCTGGTGCGTCTCCAGCGGACTAGCCACATATTCTGAACAAGCGGTTAAGGTCTAGCTCCATGGCGGCTACCGGGTTCTGGAGCTTCCAGTTCTCGATGACTTGAGGGTGAACCTCACCTATTATGCCCACCTCCTCTTCCCCGATAAGAATGCTCCCTACTCGCCCTTGCAGAAAACTGGGGTGCGCGATCGGTTTAATGTCGAAGTTCAGCCCCAGGTTCGTCATTAAGGGTTCCAAGTGCGACTTTATTTCTGTGAAATTTGCTTTTGAGTGGGCAGAAACGCAGGCCAGTTCGCGCACGTCCTTCGATCGCGTGAAAAGGCTCGGATCCCACTCTACGTAATCGCCGACTTCAAACAGCCGTTGGGGGTACTCGACGTGTGTGTTGTTAGAGAGGAAGTCCATAAGCCCGGGTAGCAACCAAGAACGTAGACATGTCAAGGTCATGACTTTAGGGTTTGCAACTTCTACTGCCTGCCCCGGTTCACGGTTCATTTTCGTGAATAATTTGTCTGGGTTGGTCATCATGAAACCTAGAACTTCTTGGAAGCCAAGCCCGACCATCAGCTCCCTGATTGTATCTGAGAACTCCTCCATCCTGGATAGGCCTCCTATCGTTAGGTCCGAAGGCCACTGGGGGTCCATCCTATTCAGGCCGTAGGCGATTGCAATGTCCTCGATTATGTCTACTGGGTGTAGTACGTCCAGGCGATAGCAAGGTACTCGTACGTGCAGGTACTTTCCTGATCCAGCCTTCGCGTCGTACCTCGCCCGTCTGAGTAGCTTCACAATCTCCGTTCTATTCATCTTCAAGCCGGTCAGTGTGTGCACATCTTCAAGCGGCACCTTGACGAGGCGTTCGCTGAAGTCAGGCGTCATGACGGTGCGTGTTTTGCCATATGGGTAGTGAATCTTAGATGAGTAGATTTCTGCGCCGCGGTCAGCGAGACATGTGGCTAATATCGTCAGCGCCGTCGACACTGTTTCTTCAGACGTTCCCGTGATCTCGACTAGAATGTTTCTCGTTTCGGGAGTTATTCGACCTAGGTCGTTGGAGTTGATGATAGGTGGGAACGATAGAACTTTGCCTGTTGAGTCGAGAAGTATCGGCATTTCAGAGTATTGGTTGACGATGTAGCCATATTCCTTCCCCTTCGGGTGTTGCTCAAGGATTTCACGAAGGGAGAGTGGGTGGTCCCATTCCAGTGGGACAAACTTGACCTCATCAGGCTCGGAGACGCCGTACCGGAGAGGTGGTGTGATAAGGTCGAAATCGTAGAACCCAATTGACGATCGCTTCCGGTGTCGGCCGTAGGTCTGGTCGAGTTTCTCTTGCAGTTGTACGATGCCGCGAATTATCGTATCGTTGATAGTTATGTTACGCGCTATTGCACAACAGATGTAAGGTCTTATCTTTGCAAGCTTCTTGTCGACGTAGATTTCCACTAACTGTTTCCGAGCCGAATACCTCTTGATTCCGACTTCCAGTCCCTGGTATCCTCTCAATGCACGTGCTATTCCTTCCGTGCTCCATGTGTCCGGCCGGTTTGTGTCCTTGTTTTCTAGTTGAAGTTCTGCTTCACTTGAGATCGGTTCGATTCGGCTTAAACCCGATAGCTCGCATTTGACGGAATACAGTAATTCGTCGAGTTGGTCTTCGTCTCGTGGGAGTTTCTTACCGAATAGTTGTTCCAAGTCGTCTAGTCTCGTGAGAATTGTGACCATTTCATAGAACCTTCTGCGTTCGCAACCATTCAAGATCTTGCGCGAAGAGGAGGCGAATATCTTCGATTCCTGCGCGCATCATGTAGAGTCTGTCGGCTCCAATACCCCACGCAAGCACGGGTACTTTCACTCCCAATGGAAGTGTGAGTTCTGGCCTGAAGATTCCGGATCCACCGAATTCAAGCCAACCGTAACCTTCCTTGTAGGCCTGTAGTTCGACGCTGGGTTCAGTGAATGGGAAGTAATCGGGTCTGAACCGAACTTTTTCAGCGCCTGCGATATCTATCGCGAATCGCTCAAGCACTCCGAGAAGGTCACGGAGGGAAAGATCTGGGCCGACGACGATTCCTTCCACTTGATTGAATTCGGTTAGGTGTGTTCGGTCCACTTGGTCGGGCCTAAAGCATCTGGCTACCGAGAAGTATTTGCCGGGAATCTGTAGGTCTTTGCTTATGAGTGTCCTGGCGCTTTCCGCAGTGCCTTGGCTTCTGAGTATTAGTTTTAGGGCTTCGTCGCGGGAGTAGGGGTACTTCCAACCTGTTGACCCCGTCTTCCAGCCGTTTTCATGGGTCTTGGCTACGGGTTCTAGGAATCGTGAGTTCTCTGCCAAGTCTCCTTTCATGTCAGTTTTGATTAAGTAGATGTCGTGGATTTCTCTTGCCGGATGGTCTTGTGGCATGAAGAGTGCGTCGCAGTTGAAGAACATCAATTCAACCGTAGGCCCAAGCATCTCTTTGAAACCCAGGTTGACCAGTTTCTTCTTGAGGTCGTCTAGGAACTCGCGGTATGGTTGCCTTTTCCCCGGCCAGGAAGGGCTTACAGGAGCAGCGATGTTGTATTTTCTGAATGTGGTGTTCTTCCATTGATGCGTCATGAGTAGTTCGGGCGTGAGGTCGCTAACCTCGGTTGGAACGGTGACGCCTTCTTCTAATGCCTTCCATCCTTGTGATGTGAGTTCAACGTAACGTTTCGTGTGTTTTCTAGTCTCGACTAGTTGGCGACGCTTAAGCGTCTCAAGGCCGCTTCGGAGGCTTGCAGGTACCTCGTCTAGTGAGAATTCAGGTTTCACTGATAAAATCTGAAGTAGTTTCTCAGTTTCTGTTTGATCTGGAATGCGAGCGACGCGCAGTACGACCCTCTGCAAGTGGGATGTGACTTCACACCATTTCGCCACCTTTATCCAGCCAAGAGCGACGGAGGCCATGCTTGCGGGGACTTTAGCACGCCTGGAGGCCTGTTCGAGGGTGGCTTCGCCCCCTAGCTCCAAAGCTGCTTGTATGAGTCTGCGTTCCGGTAGGCCTTGTTTTGCGTATTCGGCGCCTTCTTCCGTAAGTTTGAGTAGAACTTCATCGGTTCCCCTGACTTGCACGAGTTGCTTTTCCTGCAGCGTTGTGAGTGCTCGGGTAACGGCCGCACTCTCTTGCTGCGAACTGGCGATCAATTCGTCGAATGAGCAATTGCCCCCTGATGACTTCAGGGCTTTGAGCACGGCCGCTTCATTGTCGCGTAGCTGAATCAAAAGTGCACGTCCTTGGAGGCTGCGAGCTGAAGATTTCTCAGGGTTCTGAGGCTAACGGTTACCGTAGTGGGTGAGCAGAGGCCTGAAAAGGCAGTCACCTGCAATCATGGCTTCAACCTGAACGTTCGTTGCTAACCTTGCGTTGCTGTATATTAGAATATATCAGATTGCTCTCTAGGCATCCTTCGGATTGAAGAGATATTCTTCAAATCTATCCTTGGCCTTCTCACGTTTCTCCTGGTGTTCGATTAGGAATTTCTTCACTCGTTCTGCTAAGATTTGTT
>Ga0187771_10002080_pt1 | contig 13750 bp, 13 predicted proteins | sample 0116_SJ02_MP15_1_FD_133139 | JGI IMG/M metagenome (GOLD analysis project Ga0187771, IMG submission 133139) | Tropical peat soil microbial communities from peatlands in Department of Meta, Colombia - 0116_SJ02_MP15_10_MG | ecosystem: Environmental > Terrestrial > Soil > Wetlands > Peat | place... | reverse complement strand
CCAACGCGGGGACAACCTCCCCCCCGTGAGGTGCAATGCAGGCGTAGACTAGAGGCACAGCCCACGCGGACTTCCTACACGGTGTTCAAAAATTCTTCTCGAGGTGTGACTGTCAAAGCGTCACCGCTAGCGGTGTGACTGTCAAAGGTAACATCGTTCGGGACAGTGGGCAGTATGGCATCGCCCTAACGAGCACCAACGCGGACTTACTTCCAGTACCACCGCCAGCTAGCAGCAACAACTTCATCATAGGAAACTTCGTGCATGGCAGCGGTGTCTACGATCTCTACTGGGACCAAGCCACTGGTTCTACTAACAACCATTGGTGTGGAAACACCTACACGACCTCCAATACAGCCCTTTCGTGCTAGGAGTCCACAATTGGTGAGAACCTTCGGTAGAAAGGAGTGGGGTCGGACGAACCCTGCTCTCCTCCTTTGTCGTTTGGACGGGTTGTCTCTTTTTCCCCGATGAGCTTCCCGTCTTCATCGCGGGGGCTTTCGGTGGTATGCCTTTCTTCGCGGCTTGAAGGGCCGCTCTTTCAGGCCCCTCAGGCGCTCTTCTCCAAATAATGGATTATTCCCATTACAGAAGTTCTTATCGAGACCTGGACATACATGGGAAGGTCGGCCGTCCCGGCATCCCTGACTATCTGTGCCTGCATGGCTTCAGTCGCTCCATCCAGGGACATCCCTTTCTTCCATAGCATCTTCACCTCTTCGACCCACATCTGGACCAGCTCCGTCGTTCTATCGAAGACCCAGTCGACGTCCTTCCTCGCGCCGAAGTGGGGGACGAGGAGCTCGGAGGGCTTCGTCTGCCTTATGCTCCCGATGGTCGCAACCAGCTCCGTCGGGTTGAAGCTGGGTGGGGGTGTGGTGGGGATCAGCGCCTTTATTCCAGGATAGACTATTCCCACCGCGTCCGCTGTGAACATCGCTTTCGGCTTGTCTAGCACAATTGAGATCTGATGGGGGGCGTGGCCCGGTGTGTGAATCAGCGTCGCGCTGAGACCGTCTCCGAGTTCCAGACTCGCCTCTTTTCCGACCGGCGTTATTCTGTCTCGAGGGATTGGCTCCGGGAGACCGTACAGCGCTATGATTTCCGAGCCGAAGACCCTAGTCGAGCTCTCGATCAGCCTCGTCGGGTCGACGAGGTGGGGGACGCCTCTTTCATGCGCTAGGACCTGCGCGTTTGGCATCTCTTTCAGAAGCCTCCCAGCGGCACCGGCATGGTCAAGGTGGACATGCGTTGGGACGACGTAACGGATGTCCGTCGGCATCACTCCCACCTCGGCCAGACCCCTTAGCACGCTCTTGTAAGACGAAGCGTAGCCGCAGTCCACAAGGGTAGGCTTTGGCCCCTTGACCAGGTAAACGCTTACCGCTCCCGGCTGGCCCCAGGCGTAGGTGTCCAGCATGTAGACGCGGTCCGAAACCTTTGTCGCGTACATCTCAATGCTCCCGGGAGGGGCCTCTCGGGTTCCCAAATTCGAATGCGAGCATCGCTAGGGACGCGGCACCGAACTTGAGGACGTCTTCGTCCACCTTGAACTTGGAGCTGTGGTTCGGATAGATGCACCCCTTCTCTGGGTTGCGACTCCCGAGGAAGTAGAACGTCCCCGGTGCCTTCTGCAGGAACCTGGAGAAGTCCTCCCCTCCGAGCATGGCGTCGACCCGTCTCACCCTGGTCTCCGGGATCCTCTTTAGAACCGCTACGACCTTCTCCGTGGTCTTCGGATCGTTGACAGTCACGGGGTAGGCGTCCTTCTCGAACTCGACCTCTGCGCTTGCGCCGAAGGTCTTGCAGACCCCCTTTGCCACGTCTTCGACCTTCTTCTTAGACAACTTCCTTGTGGCCTCGTCCAGGGTCCTGATGGTCCCGTCTAGTGTCGCTACATCCGGGATGATGTTCTCCTTGGTCCCTGAATGCACCGCGCCCACTGTGATGACGAAGGGACGCACCGGGTCTATCATCCTGGCAGACACCCCCTGTAGGGCGAGTATCACGTGGGCCGCCACGTAGATGGGGTCGACGGTCTCGTGTGGGGCTGACCCGTGTCCTCCCCTGCCTATTATTCTCACCTTGAAAGTGTCCGGCGCGGCTGCGATTGCTCCCTCCCTCACCCCGAACTCCCCGGACCTTCTAGTGGTCTCGATGTGAAGACCGAACACGAAATCAACCCTGGGATCCTTCATGGCCCCGTCCTCGATCATGGGCATGGCGCCCCCCCTTCCTCCGTGTTCCTCCGCGGGCTGAAAGAGGAACTTCACGGTCCCGTACAGGTTCTCCTTGTGTTCTGACAGCAGCCTTGCCGCGCCCAGCAGCATCGCGATGTGCGTGTCATGGCCGCAGGCGTGCATCACTCCGTCGACCTTCGACCGGAAGTCAACATCTGATGTTTCCTGGACCGGAAGGCCGTCCATGTCTGCCCTCAGCGCCACGACTCTCCCCGCTTTCGCCCCCTTCAGGACGCCGAGCACTCCCGTCCCTCCGACGTTTCGCCTCACCTTGATTCCCATGGATTCTAATCTGTCTGCCACGAGCTTCGATGTCTCCACCTCGTGGTACGCGAGCTCCGGATGCCGATGGAGGGCTCTCCTCGTCCTGATTATCTCTGGTTCGATGTGCTTGGCCTCTGCCAGAAAATCCACGTGCGCCGCCGGACTGCGCACCAATAAAAGCTCGACAGATTGGCTTTTTCGCACCGGTCTAGAATCTCTCCGCCAGGTTAGAACATGAGGGACCCCTGAATGTTCAGAGGTGGCAAGTCCTCGGGATCCACCCTCAGCTCGACAAGGAGAGGGAGGTCAGACTTCCTGGTCAGGAACTCGACCCCCTCCCGCACCCTGTCGTCCGAATCGATTACCAACCCTTCCGTCCCAAATGCTTCTGCAACCTTCGCGAAGTCCGGGTTGGAGTGCGTCGTCCCGAATATTCTGCCCATCTTCTGGATTTTCTGCCTCATCAAGAGCACCTTGTACGAGTTGTCGTTGACGATGACGATTTTTACTCCGACCTTTTCCCTCACTGCGGTCTCCAAATCTTGTATCGTCATCATAAATTCGCCGTCGCCCATCACCCCAACGGTCTCCCTTTCAGGGAATACTATCTTCGCACCAACGGCGGCGGGAAACACAAATCCCATGGAGCTCATGTTTATGGCTCCTAGGAACGACCTGCTCGAACGAACCTTGAGGAAGGAGTAGGTATAGAGCACATGCATCCCCTGGCCAACTGCGAGGATGGCGTCCCGCGGCAGGCGGCCGTCGAGTGCAAGCAGAAACTTGCCTGGATTGACAAACCCCTCCTTCCTCCGCGATTCCGTTTCCTTCAGGAGAGCGTCCCATCCCTTCCTCTCGCTCTCGATTCTACCCTTCCACTCTTCCTCTATCTTCTGCGGAGCGGCCCTCCGCGCCAAGCTCCGGACGAACTGGGTCGCGTCGCAGGCAGCGTGCATTGCACACGGTACCGGTTTCCTGTCCCAGAGCGGGTCCAAATCTGCGATCATCACCTCTCCCTTCGGCGTCAGGTTGAACCCGTAGGTGGACACGTCCGAAAGGCCGCAACCAATACAGAGGACGGCATCTGCCTCGACGAGAGCGCTGTCCGCTACCCTGTTCCCCCCGGCGAACCCGATCCTTCCCAATGCCAACGGGCTGTCCTCGGGGACCGCCCCCCGACCGTTCCCCGACGAGACAACGGGGACCTCGACTCGCGAAAGGAGCGCCTGAAGGGCCTCCGCCCCCTCAGAGGTGTTGACACCTCCTCCGACCACGATTAGGGGCTTCTTGGCCCTCCCCAGCATCTCTGCAGCACTTGCCACCTCTGCTTCGGTCGGGGCCTTGGCTGTCCTTGTCGCGGGTCCCACCACTGCGCTCCCCGCCTCAAGGCTCCAGACGTCCTCCGGCACTTCGACGAAGGTTGGGCCACAGGGCGCGGACCCCGCCAGAGAGTAGGCATCCGCGAAGATTCTGGCGGCCTCCGACCCCCTCTCCACCCTCCACGCCTTCTTGACGACGCTCGCCACCATGGCAGACTGCGGCACCTCGAGCCAGGAGTCCATCCCCACCATCCTCCTCTTCACCGCCCCCGCGACAAGCACCATCGGGGAGCTGTCCTTCCAGGCGTTAGTGATACTGATTAGCGAATTGAGAAACCCCGGTCCTCCATGGACCATGGCGATCCCTGGCTTGCCCGTCAATCGTCCCTCAGCATCGGCCATGCTGACAGCAACCTGCTCATGCCTGGTAGAGACGTATCTTATCCTACTCGACGACAGAGCGTCCAACAGCTCGAGTATGGAGGTGCCTACGAGGCCGTACGCCCTAGTCACTCCATAGCTCTCAAGAGAGCGGACCAGGAGCTCCGAGACCTTCATGGGTTCACAACATTGATTGGCGTCTGCCCCACCGCCACCCTGACCACGTTGTCCACCGTCGTTTGGATTATCCTGAGCCTCGCGTCGTTGGTGGCCCCGGCCATGTGCGGTGTCAAGACGACGTTCGCCCCATCCCTGGCGGCGACAAGGAGCGGGTTGTCCTGAGCTATGGGCTCTGTGGTGAACACATCGACTCCTGCCCCGCCGATCCATCCCTGGGTGACCGCCCTCGCCAGGGCTCCCTCGTCGGTCAGCTCGCCTCGCGAGACGTTGACGAAGACAGCGTAGGACTTCATGAGCCTGAACTCCTTCTCCCCCATCATCCCCCGCGTCTTGTCCGTCAGCGGGACGTGGATGCTTACGACATCGCTTTCGGCAAGCAGGCGCTGCAACGGGAGGAACGTGACGCCGAGCCTCTGCTCATCGGGTTCGGGGAGCCTGGCGATGTCTGTGTACACGACGTTCGCACCCATCGTCTTCGCCCTTGCGGTGACCTCCTTCCCAATCCTGCCCATGCCGATGACTCCCCAGGTCTTGCCATGTACCTCCGCAGCGATGTTCAAGAGTTCCTCCTGAACCCATGCGCCCTCGGTGATCCTCCTGTGGGCGTACCCGATGCGCTTCAGCAAGACGAGTGCCATGGTTAAGGTATGCTCGGCAACGGAGACCGAGTTCGCACCTCCTATGTTAGTGACGGGGATGCCCTTCCTTCTGCATGCTGCCAAGTCAATGTGGTCGTATCCTGTCGAAGGCTGAGCGATGAGCTTGACCTTGGACATGGATCCAACCATCTCCGCAGTTATTGGTATCCTGAAGGTATAGTCCCCTATCACTATGTCAGCCCGGCGGAGCTCGTCTATCAGCTCAGGCGAGCCCGGTTCGCTGATGGTCTTGAAGTCCGCCTCGATCTTGTACTTCTCCATGCTCTCGGCAAAAAAGAGCCGAATAAGGCCCTCCGGCATCGGAGACAGGATAAGGACCTTTAGCACGCGAATTAGGGACGACCTCATGATTTAACGGTTCTGACCATGTGGCGCTGCTTGCCCGGGCTCAACCTTTTAGCACGTCCTTCGGCATACCGCTGCGGATGGCCCGTAATTATGGGTCCAAGGCGGGGGTCCTTCTTTTCCTCGGCGTCGCACAGTTCTGGCTCATAGAAACGATTTCAGAGACGATGTATCCGAACTACAATCCCGCGACCAACTACATCAGCGACCTTGGGCCCCCTTGCAGCCCGGGCGTGGCGTGTGGGTCCCAGTCGACGTGGATGCTTTTCGACACCTCAGTGATAATCCTTGGCATCGCGGTGCTCGTCGCGGCCTATTTACTGCAAGGTCAGTTCCGTCAGAAGCCATTGACCGGCCTCATGGGCATTGCAGGATTGGGGGCCATTGGTCTCGGAGTCTTTGATGAGTCGGCTCCATTCATGCTGCATCACATATTCTCTATGATCGCGTTTCTTGCGATGGGATTAGCCGCGCTGGTTTCCTTCAGACTTCAGAAGCCCCCACTCGGCTACTTTTCGATAGTCCTTGGGTTGCTAAGCCTCATCTCACTGGTGCTCTATCTGCCCGATACCGGAGTCTCGGCAGGTGGATATCTTGGAATAGGCGGAGGAGGCTTGGAAAGGATGATTGTCTACCCTGTGTTCCTTTGGGCCCTTGCCTGGGGCGGCCAGCTGATGGCATCGGAAGACGCTCGGATGACGTAGACAACGGCCATCAACGATCAAAACAGAAGGGCTAGCGTAAGCACCAGACTACTAGGCCGTCCCCATTCGAGGTTCTCCCTGTACCAGGACATCCCTCAAGAAACTACTCTCCTGAACTGAAGTAGGGTAGCGGCGAATGTCAGGACTGCGATGACCCCAATTAGCACGTACGCAGAGGCGAGTGAATCGAGAGTCAATCCCCCCACTACCAAGTTACGCGTAACATCCGAGGCGTAGCTTACAGGGTTGTAGCTCGAGAAAGTCTGCGCCCAGGAGGGGAAGAAGGAAATTGGAAACATCGCACTACTGATGAAAATCAGCGGAAAGAAGAGCACGCCCGATAATGCCGAAATCGTCTCCGTCTTCCGGGTCCGTATCCCGACAGTGAGAAAAATCCCAGAAAGGGCAAACTCGAAGAACCCAACGGTCAGAAGGATGAGCAGAATACCTAGTAAACCGGAAGAGAACTGAACCCCCATCAACACCGCAACGGTGATGGTTATGATTGATTCTGCAACTGCCATTAACACGTCTGTCACCAACCTTCCCAGCAGTATCGCTGGTCTCCTAACCTGTGTCAGGAGCATCTTCGAGAGAAACCCAGAATTCAGGTCGTTGGCCAGAGAAACTCCACCGAGCGGGGCACTGATCATGGCGTTAAGCATGATTACCCCTGGCGTTAGGTATGCAAGGTAGCCGCCGGGGGCGCTAGGTATGAATTCGCCGAACTTGGTCAGCAGCTGAGAAAAGAGGATCAAGAAGATTACTGGAGTAACCAGGTTTGTGGCCAGGAGAGTGGGATTCCTGATCAGCTTCGTCAGGTATCTTTCCAACAGAGATTGTGTGTCAAAGAGGATTCGCATTCAAATCAACTCACATAAGGAATGGCTCCGTCTCCTTCCTCGACAGCTCGTCAGCCCTGATTCGGCGTCCCGTCTTGCGCAGAAACACGTCGTCCAGGGTTGGAGATGAGATGCTGAGGAAAGACGGCTGGATGCCTGCCCGGTCGAGGGATGTGATGATTCCCGCAATGATTTGTCCGGCACTCTTTGCGTAGGCGGTGACTCCGCCATCGGAGTCCATAACGTCGACGACCCCTGGTACCCTCATGAGAATCTCTTTCGCCTTGGGTTTCAGGGAGGTATCTTTCAAAGTAAGATTGATTGTGTCGCCCCCCATCGATTCTTTGAGTTCCGACGGAGTGCCGTTTGCAATCAGCTTTCCGTGGTCGATCACCGATAGCTTGCGGCAGAGCCGATCAGCCTCCTCCAGGTATTGGGTGGTTAGAAAAATCGTGATGCCTTCATTCTTGTTTAGCTCTTCCAAATACTCCCAGATGGCAACGCGCGCCTGGGTGTCCAGACCCGTAGTGGGCTCGTCTAGGAATAGGAGCTTTGGCCTGTGGATGAGGGCGGAGGCGAGGTCCAGTCTCTTCCTCATTCCGCCGGAGTAGCGGCCCGCGGGCTTCTTCGCCACATCCTCGAGCTGCACGAGCTTCAACAACTCGGCAATGCGCTCCTCAAGGACCTGACCGCTCATTTGCTGCAGGCGCCCCTGCAGATGCAGGTTCTCCCACCCCGTGAGGTCGACGTCAAGGCTAGTCTCCTGGCTCAGAACGCCAACGTTCTTCCGAATCTCTCCTGGCGACCTGTCAAGATCGAAGCCTGAGACGGACACTCTGCCCGAGGTCTTCCTCAGGAGTGTGGTGAGGACTTTGATTGTGGTGCTCTTCCCTGCGCCGTTCGGGCCAAGAAAGCCGAAGAACTCGCCCTCATCTACACCGAAGGAGATACCCTCCACCGCCCTCGTCCCGTCTTTGTAAACCACAACCAGGTCCGTGGCAGAGATGGCTTCTCCCGTGTCCCCATCGCCCTTCCGCCCCCCTGGTGGGCATCCTATATAAGTTAGGTGCCCCTAACATCTGTCCATGCGTCGAAACAGTGTAGTGGAGCCGAAATGCGGGGGCAAGTTGTGCAGGCCGGGACCCTCGAATCAGGCATCTGAGTAACTCGATGGTGGTTCTGGCTTACCTGCAGGTGCCTCTCGCCAAAGGTGTAGGGGATCGTCACCAAGAGTTCGAATCCGGTGGGATTGGCTACGAAGTGGTTTCAAACCCCCGGTTCTGTTCGCCGACAAACCACCCCGACCACTGTGTCATACAGTTCCTACACATAGTAACATTTATACGACATTATGTCGCAACCATATGACATGGAGGAAGGGGGAACACCAAACGGAGGGCAGACGAGCGTGTTATTCGTGAAGTCGGAGTTGGAAGTCACGCTTTCGGGGGGCTCATGACTTGACCGACTTCTTGCAACTGGCCTCTGGCGTGGGCCTGATTGTGGCCATTACCATAGTCGTCGTATTGACCGCAGTCAAGACTTCGCAGGATATGAGAGCAAAGAAAGCGGGCTTCAAAGTGAGCGATGAGCGGACGCGACAGGTTCAGGGACAGGCAGCCCTATATGCTTGGGTGGTATCCGTGGAGTTCACCACAGGCTTCGTTCTCGTGCTCCTTGTCGGTTCGCAGATCCAGTGGTTCCCTTCGATCAGCGCCATGCTCGCTCTGGAGGCGACTCTTCTCGTGTCTATCGCGTCATTCCTTTTGTTGCGATGGCATCTTGATCGGAAGGAACTCATCCAATGACCTTCAAGACCAGAATCAAGGAACTGAGGGCAAGATACGACTTGACGCAGGAGGACCTGGCGAAAGAGGTCGGAGTGACGAGGCAGACGATCGTCTACCTTGAGAAAGGAACTTACAATCCCTCCCTCGACTTGGCCCATAGAGTGGCTAAGGTCCTGAAAACGTCAATCGACGAGCTGTTTGTTTTCGACGAGTAGTCAACCCTACCGTAAGTTAGTGCGGGGGATGGGATTTGAACCCACGAACCCCTGAGGGATGGGATTTCCTCTGTTTTGACTTAAGTCCCACGCTGTTAGCCAGTCTTAGCTACCCCCGCGAGGCGCACGCACCGGTCTTCTATTATTTAGATTGGAATCGAGTCACGCGACGGATCGGAGGAAGTCCTTCAGGTTCCTGGTGTTCATAACATCCTTTGCCTCCAACCATGCCCGCCTCGCAACTATGACCCCATAGCTCATGTTGTCGAGCTCCCCCACGGAGTGTGCATCCGAATCGACGACGAGGGGGACCCCTTCATCCATCGCCTTCCTTGCCCAGACTTCGTCCAGGTCCAGTCTCTCTGGTTGCCCGTCGATTTCCAACATCTTCCCGTTGTCCTTTGCCGTACGGATAATCCTGTTCAGGTCGATGGGATTCCCCTCTCTTCTCCCGATAAGCCGGTTCGTCGGATGGCAAAGGAAGTCGACCGAAGGGTGAGACAGCGCCCTTACCGCCCTCTCAGTCAGCTTGGACGCGTCCTGCTTGAAACTCTGGTGAAGGGAGGCCCCCACGAGGTCGAACTCGTCTAGGAACTTCCTGTCGAAATCCAATGAACCATCGCTCTTGATTTCAATCTCCACTGCCTTTAGTATCCTGAAGGGAGAGAGCTCGTCGTTTAGCTTCTCGATCTGTTGCCACTGTTTCCTGAACCTCTCCTCCGAGAGCCCGTTCGCCACTCGCACCGATACAGAGTGGTCCGTTATTGCCATGTACTCATACCCTCTCTCCCTTGCCCCCTTCGCCATTTCCTCGAGGGTGGCGGACCCGTCGCTCCAGGTGGAGTGCATCTGAAGGTCCCCTTTGATGTCGTCGCACTCGATTAGATGGGGCAGTTCTCCCGCGGCAGCGGCCTCCAATTCTCCCGTGTTCTCCCTCAGCTCGGGTGGGATGTAATCGAGACCCAGCTTCTGATAGACTTCTGTCTCCGTCTTTCCGGCCAGCCTCCTCCCTGCCCTTTCAAAGAGGCCGTACTCGTTGAGCTTCCACCCCTTCTCTATCGCTAGATTCCTCAGGGCGATGTTGTGGTTCTTGGACCCTGTGAAGTACACCAGGGCGGCGCCGTACTCTTCGACAGAGAATGTTCTGAGGTCCACCTGGACGCCGTCCTCGAGCTTGGCGCTTGTCCGCTTTGGGCCGCTCTCAAGCACCTGTGCCACCCCCGGACATTTCCTGAACGCGTCCGTGGCCCTGCGTTCGGTCGAGAGGAGGTCCAGGTCCCCGACTGTGCTCTTCCCCCTCCGCAGGCTTCCGGCCATCCCCACGTTCATTCCGAGTGCCTCGAAGTACGACGACAACCTCTGGAAGTGCCCCTCCGCGTCAGGGAGGAGCATCCTCTTCTCGAAGCTCTGCAGTCTCTCTATCCCAACCCGGAAGGACTCCCTCACCGTAGGGCCGAATTCTGCGTCCAGTCTGCCTGAATCAAGGGCCTTCTTCAGCTCCTCTACGCTTGTTACACCAAGGTCGTGGGAAAGGTGAAAGGCGGTCCGCGGTCCTATCCCCTGAACCTTCATCAGAAGTGGCACACCCGGGGGGGTCTTCTCCTTCATCCTGTCCAGCAACTGGAGCTTGCCAGTGCTCAGGTACTCGTCAATCTTCTTCGCGATTCCTTCTCCGACGTACTGTATGTCCTCGAGCTTCCTCTCCCTCCACAACTGCTCGACGTCCTCGTCCATGTTCCTGACGCTTGTGGCAGCCCGGTGGTAGGCGATCACCTTGAACCTGTCCTCGCCGTTCGCCTCCACCAGATCCCCAAGCCTGTCCAGTAGGTCGGCTACCTCGCTATTCCTCACGTCGGCGTTTTCAGGTTGCAACAGTTTTTAAAAGCAGTCTTGGGCGCGCCTCTTCAGATGCCAGTCTTTCAGAAGGCTTTCGTCCTAATCAAGGTCAAGCCAGGCAAGGAGCGCCAGGTCATGGACGCTCTCATGAAGATTCCTGAAGTGACAGAGGTTCACATCGTTCCAGGCGTTTGGGACCTCCTTGCCGTTGTCGTTTCCAAGAAGGAGATTGCCATCGGTGGCGACGAGAAAGTCTACAGACTCGTCCTCGAGAAGATAGAGAAGATCAAACACGTCGAGGACACCAATACGATGGTGTCCCAGTTCTCGAAGACGAAGTAGTTCACTTCCACCAGCCGAAGTCTTTCGGGGTGTTCGTTATCGCCACGCCCTTATTCCCCTCGATCAGCACATCGTCTTCGATTCTCACCCCCAACTTCCCCCTGATGTACGCTCCAGGCTCCACTGTGAAGCACATTCCATTTTCTAGCTTCTCCTTACCTCCCTCAACGATGTATGGGGCCTCGTGAATTTCAAGCCCGAGGCCATGCCCCGTCCTGTGCGTGAAGTACTTTGCCAGCCCTGCCCTCTTCAATGTCCCTCTGGCCGCGCCATCCACCTCCCCCACTCTGACCCCCCTCGCAGCCTTGGCAATTCCGGCTGTGTTAGCTTCGAGTACCTTCTGGTATACCTTCTCCATCTCCTTATTCTCCCCTATGCAGAACGCTCGAGTGACGTCCGAGTAGTACCCCTCGTAGGTAGCCCCGACGTCTATGATGATGCTCTCGCCCCGCTGTATCTTCTTCGCCGAGGGGAGCCCGTGTGGGTCCGCCGCCCTGGGGCCCGACTGGACAAGCATGTCGTCAACATGGGTCGCACCCTTCGCGTAGATGGCGTCTGTGGCCGCCTTGGCCACCTCGAGCTCTGTCAATCCTTCCTTGATTATGGCCGGGAACTCCTCGAAGGCACTGCTCAGTATGCTCGAAGACTTCTTGAGCAGCTTCGCTTCTGCCTCGTCTTTCACCTCACGCATCCCCTGAAGTATGGGTTCAGCGTTCCTGAACTTCGGCGACGCTTTCTCCATCAGTCTGTCAAGGTAAAGGAAGGGCGCCTTCCCTTCGACGCCCCACTTCCCCTTCAGCCCTGCCCCTTTCGCTGCCTTCGAGATGGCACCCGCTGAGCCTTCCGAGTCGGTCCACGGATGTATTTTCATCTGAACCGGGCCCTCGGCATAGGGACCGGACTCGAACGCGGGGGATACCAGGTGTGGCTCCCCTTCGGCCGGGACCAGCAGCATGAACGGTCTTTCGAGAAGCAAGGAGTTTACCCCGGTGAAATACGTCATGTTTGGGCCGGGTACTATTATCGCTCCCCGGAGTCCCTTCTTGTTCAGCCTCTTCCTAAGCGTCTCCAATCGTCCGCCATAGATTGATTCCTTCTTCATTCCCGCCTTTGACATTCGGATACTGAGTTAATATGTCGTCCTTCTCGGACGCGGGTCGTCTTGGGCCTCAAAGAGACATTCGTGTTGCCGCTGGCGAAGAGATGGATTTCAGGCGTCACAATGGATTCGGCCATGGCGGACGCCAAGAAAGCAAACTCCAAGGGGATCGGTGTCCTGGTGAACTTCCTCGGGGAGGAGATCAAGGACCCCGTGGAGGCCGACGCACACACGACCGAATACCTTCGCCTCCAGCAGACCATGGCTGATAGCGGGATCAACGGGTTCGTTTCGGTGAAGCTCACGCAGCTGGGATTGGGATCGGACGAGCAGGGGACAAAGGCTCGTCTGGAGAAGATAGCGGTCAACGCGGATCGCCTCAATCAGCTGTTATGGGTCGACATGGAGAACTCGCCTGTCATAGACGCCACCCTCGAAATCTATCTTGACGCGCTCTCCAGGCACCCCCGCATGGGCATCGCCCTGCAGGCGTACACCAGGCGCAGCGAGTCCGACCTGAAGAGGATCCTGGACGCCGGAGGGACTGTCCGCCTGGTCAAGGGTGCATACAGGGAGAGCCATGATTTCATCTATCCCACAAAACGAGAGATCAACGAGAACTTCGCCAAGCTCCTAGGGGTGCTTTTCGAGAGGGGGGACAGATTCGCGGTGGGGACCCATGACTCTGCACTTGTCGACAGGGCGAAGGAACTGGCCGGGTCGAAGAGTGTGGACTTCAGGTTCGAACTCCTCAAGGGGATTCGGGACGAGCTGAAGGTCGAGCTAGTGAAATCAGGCTACAAGGTCTTCGAGTACCTCCCCTACGGGGACAGATGGTACGCCTACTCCAAGCGCAGGATAACAGAGCACCCGAGCAACATCTGGCTCCTGCTAAGATCACTGGTCTAGGGCGCCTTTCGCGCGTAGCCCGCGTTGATTACGGGCTCAATTTGAATAGACTACGCTCGCAAAATACCCTCTGGGGGAGTGATATCATACAGGTACTAAGACAATGGCCGAATATCAAAGAGGACAAGTCTGGGGAGCCCTCCGCAAGGCCTGGAAGGGGTACCGGATCGCGAAGGTCCAGGGCGACAACGCCCGCATGAGGGAATATGCGACCCGCATCAGGACCCTCCAAGGTCAGCTTGGCGTTCCTCAGGCGAGTTTTCCAAACATAGGACTGTAGAGGAGCTCCGCTCCTCTATCCCTTTTTAGTCGATCCCGGCTAGCTCTTTCTCTATCTCTTCGAGGATTTCCCCGACTACCTGCTTCTGAAGCCCCAGGGACGCGCTGATGCCAGTTATCCCGTCCCCTTCCTCCCTCATCAGATACCTCAGGACCTTCCTCCTGTCGTCGCTCGGAAGCGATGTGGTTATCCTGGCCGCTTCCCTCAGTGCCAAACCCCTGACGTACAGAAATACCGCCCTTTCCTCCTCCATTTCCTTCAGCTTCTTGTCGACTGCAGCCACTACCTGTGTGAGAGGCCTTATCCTTGAAGCCCCGTCGGGGTATCTCAGCACCTCCCCTACCT
>Ga0187771_10002079_pt1 | contig 13752 bp, 13 predicted proteins | sample 0116_SJ02_MP15_1_FD_133139 | JGI IMG/M metagenome (GOLD analysis project Ga0187771, IMG submission 133139) | Tropical peat soil microbial communities from peatlands in Department of Meta, Colombia - 0116_SJ02_MP15_10_MG | ecosystem: Environmental > Terrestrial > Soil > Wetlands > Peat | place... | reverse complement strand
TTCGAATTTCGGCTCCGGCATCTGCACCGAGAAGACCGGCATCCTGCTCACCAACCGCGGCGCTTGCTTCAGCATGGAGGCGGGGCATCCCAACGTGTTCGGGCCGAACAAGCGGCCGCTGCACACCATCATCCCGGCGCTCGCCATGCGCGAGGGCCGCTGCGACATGAGCTTCGGCGTGATGGGCGCGCATTACCAGCCGATGGGCCACGTGCAGATCGTACTCAACATGCTCGACTACGGCATGGACGTGCAGCAGGCGATCGATGCGCCGCGCTTCTTCTTCGAAGGCGGGCAGACCGTGGTTGAGCGTGGCACGCCGGCGGCGACCGTCGAGGGGCTGCGGGCGCGTGGGCACGACGTCGTGTTCGCCGATCAGCCGTGGGGCGGCGCGCAGACGATCAAGATCGATTGGCAGCGTGGCGTGCTGATCGCGGGCTCCGAGCCGCGCAAGGACGGCTGCGCGCTGGGGTATTGACGGCTTGATTTTATCGGTTTGTGAGAGCCGCCGCCGTGCGGTATGCGGCGATGGCGTCTTCCGGTTCGGCGCGCCGGCGCCTGCGCGTCTGCGGGTGCTGGTCTTTGATCGCCAGCAACTGGGCGAGGAACGGCGCCTGGCGGTAAATGGTCGGCGAACCGGCCGCATCGGCGGGGGCGATCGGCATCAGAGCGCGGCTCCCGGCTGGCTCGGCCGGCTTAGGCTCGGCGGCGTGCAGCACGGAGCCACTCGTCCGGGTCGCCACTTTCCTGATCTCGCCAAGCCGCATCGCCTGTCTCTTTTCGGGACAACTGCCCTGACGCTGCCTTGGACGTGGCAAGCGCCGTGCCGCCCTCGGAAACGCGTCTTAACCGGCCCGAATGATGCGTTTTTTCGAATTGTTTAAGTATTGCCCGTAGCTTCGACGGACATCCATTCCCGCCAAACAACGCCCGCCGCGGCGAAGGGTTCCCAGAAAGGGGCGAGTGTGACCCGAATCGAGCAAGCTGGAATGCCCAATGCCGCCGAAGTCCTGCAGGCGGTCGGCGACGTCGCCTATGAGTGGCGGCTCGACAGCGACGCCCTGTCTTGGAGCGGCAATGCCGCTGCCGTCCTCGGCGAAAACGACATCGTCACGGGCCGCGCCTACGCCCAGCACGTCGACGCGCAGGATGGGCAAAGCCGCCTCGACGCCATCACCGCCTCCGGTCAGACCGACGCCGGCCATGGCGTCGTCTATCAGGTTCAATATGGCTTCCGCCGCGGCAACGGCGAGACGATCTGGCTGGAGGACACCGGCCGTTGGTTCGCCGGCTGCGACGGCGCGCCGCTGCGCGCGATCGGCATCGTGCGCGCGATCACCGAGCGCCACGCGCGCGAGCAGGCGCTCATCCGGCTTGCCAAGTTTGACGCGCTCACCGGGGAAATGAACCGCGTGCATCTCACGGAGGTGCTCGGCGCCAAGCTCGACGACGCCGTGCGCTTTCGCAGCTCGCTCGGCTTCCTGTTGATTGCTATCGATCATCTCGCCCATCTCAACGAGGCTTATGGCTTCGACGTCGCCGAGGAGGTGATCGCGCATGTGGCCAAGCGCATACGCGCGCGCCTGCGCGGCAAGGATTTCCTCGGCCGCATCTCTGGCAACAAGTTCGGCGTGCTCCTGACCGCCTGCACCGCGGACGAATTGTCGGTCGCCGCCGAGCGGCTGCTCGCCGGCGTGCGCGACGAGACGGTCGCCACCAGCGCCGGTCCGGTGGCGGTGACGGTGACGATCGGGGGCGTGACCGCCCCGCGCCATGCCCGCAGCGTGCCGGAAATCTTGAGCCGTGCGCAGGAGGCGCTGCACGCCGCGCGCCTAAAGCGGCACGGCTCGTTCGCCGCCTATCAGCCGAACGCGGAGCGCGACGCCCTGCGCCGCGACAGCGTGCGCGCGACCGACGAGATCGTGGCCGCACTCAACGAACGGCGCATCGCACTCGCCTATGAGCCGGTGGTGGACGCGAACAACCGCGAGATCGCCTTCTACGAGGGCCTCATGCGGGTGTATCGCGCCGATGGCCGGCTCGCCCACGCGCACGAAATCATTCCGGTGGCCGAGCGCGTGGGGCTGATGCGCATGCTCGATTATCGCGTGCTCGAGCTAGTGGTCGGCGAGCTCGCCGCCGCGCCCGAACTGACGGCGAGCGTGAACGTCTCGCCGGCCTCGACCGTCGATCCCGACTGGTGGGCCGGCCTCGGCGCGCTATTGCGTGCGCACGCTGGCGCGGCGCAGCGCCTGATTATCGAGATCACCGAGACCGCGGCGATCCAGGACGTGCACGATGCGCGCGGCTTCGTTGCCCGCGTCAAGGACCTCGGCTGCCGCATCGCCATCGACGATTTCGGCGCCGGCCACACCTCGTTCCGCAATCTGCGGAAGCTCGGCGTGGACATCGTCAAGATCGACGGCGCCTTCGTGCAGAACATCGTCAAGTCGGAAGACGACCGCGCCTTCGTTCATACGCTGATCGATCTTGCGCGCCGGCTCGGGCTGAAGACCGTCGCCGAATGGGTGCAGGACGAGGAAGCGGCGCGGCTGTTGGCGAATTGGGGCTGCACCTATCTGCAGGGCGCGCTGAGCGGGCTCGCCAGTGACGAGCGGCCGTGGCTCAAGCCGCGCGCGGCGAGCGCGTAAACCGTCGCCGTCATGCCCCCCGAAAGCGGAGCATCCAGTAATCACAAATCCTTTCGATTAAATCGCAGACGCCGGTGATCCCGGATCACCCGCTTCCGCGGGTGAAGACAGCCGAAAAATCATTCCTTGCTGCCGAGCTTATCGATGCGCTTCTGCAATTCGTCGAGCTGGCGCTTGAGCTCCTCCATCTCGCCGCTCGAGCCTTGCGGCTTTTCCTCGGCCGGCTTGCTCTGGCCGCGCGCGAAGGGCGCGAACATGGCGAAGGTCTTCTCGAACATCTCCATGTTCCGCCGCACCTGGTCTTCCATCGCGCCGAAGCCGACGCCGCCGAAGGCCTGCGCCATTTGCTCGCGCAACTTGCCCTGCTGGCTGGTGAGCGACTGCATCGACTGTTCGAGGAAACGCGGCACCAGCATCTGCATGCTGTCGCCGTAGAAGCGGATCAACTGGCGCAGGAAGGCGATCGGCAACAGGCTTTGGCCTTCCTTGTTCTCCTGCTCGAAGATGATCTGCGCCAGCACGGACCGCGTGATGTCCTCGCCGGACTTCGCATCGAATACGACGAAATTCTCGCCCTCCTTGACCATGGTGGCGAGATCCTCAAGCGTCACATATGCGCTTGTACCGGTATTGTAGAGCCGCCGGTTCGCGTATTTTTTGATTGTAATTGGCTCTTTTTCGTCTGTCATGGCGATCGCTTTCCCACTGCTCTTTAGTTAAGCATAACCGGTTTCCACTTCCGCGGGCCACCGTTTTGTGGCATCGCGGAAGGACGGATGGGCAGTGCGGTAGCCCTTGAGAAAGGTCAAGAAACCGCCAATTCTGGCTGATATCTTCGCCTTGCGCGCCATTGACAGGGTTCCCCTCGCTGCCAAGGATGCGGCAACGCCAAATGGCCGCCTTGCCGCCCAACCGCATGCCAAAAGGAGTTTCGGATGCAGGACGATATCGTCATTGTCAGCGCCGCCCGCACCCCGGTCGGCGCGTTTAATGGGGCATTCGCCAATCTGCCAGCGCATGAACTGGGTAAAACGGCGATCCAGGCGGCTATGCAGCGCGCCGGCGTTGAACCGGCGCGGGTCAACGAGGTGATCATGGGTCAGATCCTGACCGCGGGTCAGGGGCAGAACCCGGCGCGGCAGGCTTCGATCGCGGCCGGCATTCCGGTGGAGAGCCCTGCGTGGGGGGTGAACCAGCTATGCGGCTCCGGCCTGCGGGCAGTGGCGCTCGGCATGCAGCAGATCGCCAATGGCGACGTCCAGATCGTAGTGGCGGGTGGTCAGGAGTCGATGAGCATGGCGCCGCACTGCCAGCATCTGCGCGCCGGCGTGAAGATGGGCGCGTTCGAAATGATCGACACCATGATCAAGGACGGGCTGTGGGATGCCTTCAACGGCTACCACATGGGCAACACCGCTGAGAACGTCGCCAAGCAGTGGCAGATCACCCGCCAGCAGCAGGACGAATTCGCCGTCGCCTCGCAGAACAAGGCGGAAGCGGCGATGGCCTCTGGCAGGTTCAAGGACGAAATCGCGCCGGTCACCATCAAGTCGCGCAAGGGCGACATCGTGGTCGATACCGACGAATATCCGAAGAAGGGCGTGACGCTCGAATCGGTTGCCAAGCTCCGACCGGCCTTCGACAAGGAAGGCACGGTGACGGCGGCGAACGCCTCCGGCATCAATGACGGCGCCGCCGCGGTGGTGCTGATGAAGGCCTCGGAAGCCGCCAAGCTCGGCAAGACGCCGCTCGCCCGCATCGTGTCGTGGGCGCAGGCCGGCGTCGATCCGGCGATCATGGGCACCGGTCCGATCCCGGCCTCGCGCGCCGCGCTGAAGAAGGCCGGCTGGAAGAAAGAGGACCTCGATCTGATCGAGGCCAACGAAGCCTTCGCGGCGCAGGCCTGCGCGGTCAACAAGGATCTCGGCTGGGATACTTCCAAGGTCAACGTCAACGGCGGCGCCATCGCCATCGGTCATCCGATCGGCGCCTCTGGCGCGCGCGTGCTGGTGACGCTGCTCTACGAAATGCAGAAGCGCAGCGCCAAAAAGGGCCTCGCCACGCTGTGCATCGGCGGCGGCATGGGCATTGCAATGTGCGTGGAGCGCAGCTAAACCGCGCGAACGCGCCGAGATCGTTTCGCAGCGCACAACGGATTGATCTGCATCATGGCCGGCCTTGTGCCGGCCATGCACGTCTTTAAGCTGTCGGTCAGCACGCCGTGGATGCGCGGCACAAAGTCGCGCATGCGTCGCGAGGTTTCTGGGAGGAAGGCGTATGTCACGCGTTGCGTTGGTCACCGGCGGCACCAGGGGTATCGGAGCGGCCATCTCGAAAGCGCTGCAAGCTGCCGGCTACAAGGTCGCCGCCGTCTATCACGGCAATGACGAGGCGGCGGCCAAGTTCAAGGCCGAAAGCGGCATCGAGGTGTTCAAATGGGACGTCTCGTCCTTCGACGCATGCGCGGCAGGCGTCAAGCAGGTCGAGGCGGCGCATGGTCCGGTTGACGTGCTGGTCAACAATGCCGGCATCACGCGCGACACCATGTTCCACCGCATGAAGCCGGAGCAGTGGACGGCGGTGATCAACACCAACCTCGGCTCGCTGTTCAACATGACGCGGCAGGTGTGGGAAGGCATGCGCGAACGCAAGTTCGGCCGCGTGGTCAACATCTCCTCGATCAATGGGCAGAAGGGCCAAGCGGGCCAGGCGAATTATTCCGCCGCCAAGGCGGGCGAGCTCGGCTTCACCAAGGCATTGGCGCAGGAAGGCGCGCGCGTTGGCATCACCGTAAATGCGATCTGCCCAGGCTACATCAACACCGAGATGGTGCAGGCAGTGCCGAAAGACGTGCTGGAGAAGAGCATCCTGCCGCAGATCCCGATCGGCCGCCTGGGCGAGCCAGAGGAGATCGCGCGCTGCGTGGTGTTCTTGGTCTCGGACGCGGCCGGCCTGATCACCGGCTCGACGCTGACCGCCAATGGCGGGCAATATTTCGCTTAAGCGCGTGGTGTCCAGCCCGCCGGCGCCAGCTCAAATCCCTCGAAGGTAAATCCGGGCGCTACCGTGCAGCCGGTGAGCGTCCAGTCGCCGGTGGTCTCTGCCGCCTGCCACGCGCGCGCCGGCACGGTGAATTGCGGCACCTCGCCGGCATGAACATCGGCGCCGAGGCGCACGATTTCCTCCTTGGCGCCGTCCACGACTTCGAGCTTGAGCGGCGCGCCGGCGTAGTAGTGCCAGATCTCGACCGCGTCGATTCGGTGCCAATGCGAGCGCTCGCCGCGCTTGAGCAGGAAATAGATCGAAGTGGAGGCGGCGCGCCCGTCGATCACGCGCGGATCGCGGAACGTCTCGCGGTAGTGGCCGCCTTCCGGATGCGGCTTCAAGTCGAGCGCGTGGATGATGTCGGCGGCGGTGGGCACTGGTTTTCAGAACCTGTTCTTCCTCGCCCGGATCTCCGCGAACACCTGCCAGGCCTCCTTGCCGGCCATGCCGATGCCGGCGGCGACCTCGGGCACGTCCGCGCGCAGGAACGGATTGGCCAGTTTCTCCTCGCCGATGGTGACCGGAATGGTCGGCTCGCCATTGGCGATCTGCTGATTGGTCTGCGTCTCGCGCGCCGCCAGCACCGCGTTGTTCGGCTCGATAGTGCGCGCGAACTTGATGTTGGCGGCGGTGTATTCGTGGCCGCAATAGATTTCGGTGTCGTTCGGCAGATCGCGCAGCTTGTTGAGCGAGCGCCACATCATCTCGGGCGTGCCCTCGATGACGCGGCCGCAGCCGATGGAGAATAGCGTGTCGCCGACGAAGGCAAGCTTGTCGGCGTGGAACCAGTAGGCGATGTGGCCGTTGGTGTGGCCCGGCGTCTCGATCACGTTGCCGGTGAGCTTGCCGACCGCCACCATATCGCCCTCGCGCACAGGCTCGTCCACCGCCGGGATGGCGGCGGCCTCCGCCGCCGGCGCCACCACGCGGCATTTGTACTTGCTCTTCAGCGCCTGGATACCGCCGGTGTGATCGCTGTGATGGTGGGTGACCAGGATATCGCTGAGCTTCCAGCCAGTAGCCTCGAGCACGGCCTCGATCGGCGCCGCTTCCGGCGCGTCGATGGAGGCGGTGGCGCCGCTTTCCGGATCATGCAGCAGCACCCCGTAATTGTCTTTCAGGCAGAGAAACAGGCGGGTTTCCGCAGGCATGACAGACCTCGAATTGCTGACCGAAGTTAACCGTAGCACGTAGACGAATGATCCCGCATCTCTTGCCTTGCATCAAAAGCATTGTCGCGCGGCATTTCGTGATAGTTTGAGGTCATGTCGATCGATGTCGTGGACCTGCGCAATTTCTACGGCCAGCGTCTGGGTATCGTGGCGCGCCGCTTTGTCGGCCGCGGTATTCGCGCTCTGTGGGGCGATACGCGCGGCATGCGTGTGCTCGGCATCGGCTATGCCACGCCTTATCTCGGCCTGTTCCGCGAGGAGGCCGAGCGCTGTCTCGCTTTCATGCCGGCAGGGCTCGGCGTGGTGAAGTGGCCAACGGCGCGGCCGGCTTTGACCGCCCTGGTCGACGAGAACGAGCTGCCCTTGCCCGACAACGCGGTCGACCGCGTGCTGCTGGTGCACGCCCTGGAGATGACGCACGACCCCGCAGCCATGTTGCGCGAAGCCTGGCGCGTGCTCGCCGGCGGCGGCCGCCTATTGGTGGTGGTGCCGAATCGGCGCGGCCTGTGGGCGCGCATGGACACGACGCCATTCGGCCATGGCCGGCCTTATTCGCGCTCGCAGATCAATCAGCTTTTACGCGAGACCTGGTTTACGCCGACCGGCTGGGGCGAGGCGCTCTACGTTCCGCCGATCGCGCGCGCGCTATTCCTGCGCTCGGCGGTGGCCTGGGAGCGCACCGGCGCAACGCTGTCAGCGCCGTTCGCCGGCGTGCATATGGTGGAGGCGACCAAGCAGGTCTATCGCGCGATCCCCGCGCGTCGCGTCAAACGCCGCCTGATGCCGGCGCTCGAGCCGGCGCTGGCGCCGTCGCCGGGCAGGTGAGGCGCCCGTGGTCCCGGGCGCAGTGCAGCGTGAGCGCAGCGAACGGTGCGCTGCAGCACCGGGACCTTAAAAAATTCGGAGTTTGGTAAGGCCCTGGGCCTGCAGCGCATCACTGACGTGCTGTGCTGCGCCCGGGACAAGAGGCTCAATCCGGCTGCTCGCCGCCGCCGTCGCTCGGCATCGGCGCGGCACCTTGCGGATTGGCGAAGCCTTCCGGACGGTCGGGGCGATAGCCGCCGCGATGACGCCGGCGCCGGCGGTGGCCGAAACGGTCCGGCCGCTCGCCCTGTTCATGACCGTTGCCGAAGCCCGGTCCGGCGCTCGGCTGCGGCTGGCCGCCGGTGATGAAGGCCGGCAGCGCACTGGTGTCGCCGACATTGCTGCCCTGCATCGGCGGCTGCGCGTAAGGCTGCGGCTGCGGACGCGGCTGCTGCTGCTGCTGATCGCGCGGCGGGAACGGCTGCGCATCGCGCGGCAGATAAGGCTGAGGCGCCTGCTGCGGCTGCGGCACATAGCTCGGCTCGTTCTGACCGAGAAACGGCTGACCCTCTTCGCCCTCGTCGTCATAGCCGTCGTCGGCGGCGCCCTGCGGCATGCCCTGACTCTGCTGCGGCTGCTGGCTGTAGTAGGGGTTCTGCTGGCGCATTTGCTCCTGCGCAGCGGCGATCAAACGGAAATAATGCTCGGCGTGCTGATAGTAGTTCTCCGCCGCCACCGGATCGCCCGAGCTCTGCGCATCGCGCGCGAGCTGGATATATTTCTCCGCGATGTGCGAGGCGGTGCCGCGGATTTTCACGTCGGGCCCGTTCGACTCGTAAACGCGAGTGAGCGGATTCTGGCCCTTGCGGTGTTGGTTGTTGCGTCCCCGCATGCGCTTCTGACCGTTTCTCATCATTTGCCTATTTGCAAACCTTTCCAATTTCGCCCGCGGCCAATAGCCGCTAACCGTTGCCCCAAAACTTGCACGCGTCGACCAGTCTCAACATCCATACAGGTCGCGTCGCACCGGCCGAAGCCGGCGCCGATCCCTGCGCGCATGGTCGAACATTTGCGATCTTTATCGCTTTAACCGCAGCAACCCCATAGCCGCGATTCGTCGCGGCGTTGCCAAACTCTCGTTACGCGCATCCGCAAGGTTCAAAAATCCGATGCGCCCAACCGATGAAGCGTTGCGAACCCGTAGCTGGCGATTTCGTCTGCCGTCGTCTCGATGTCGGCGTTTCGTCATCGGTCTTGCGCCACCGCCGCACAGAGCCTTTTGCTCCGGGGTTTCAGTCGGCGCAACCCTCACGGGTCGATTCCGTTGGGTGGCAAGCTAGTCGTTTCCGCGCCATATTCCAAGCGATTTTTTTGCGCCCGCAATGGAGGTCTGCGCTTTTCGCGGTATCGAAAGACAACGCGGTTAAGACGCAAGAGTTGCGCACAATGCGCGTGCAATGCCGGCCAAATCCGCGCGTACGCCGGTTACCGTCAACCCAGCATTGGTAAACAGCGCGCGCACCGCCGCTTCCTGCCCCGCGCCCAATTCCACGACCAGCCCACCGCCGGGAGCAAGCACGCGGCGGGCCTCTACTGCGATGGCGCGGTAACCATCAAGCCCATCAGCGCCGCCGTCGAGCGCAATCTCCGGCTCGTAATAACACACCTCCGGCGCGAGCGATGCAATCTCGCCGTGTGCCACATAGGGCGGGTTCGACACGATGAGATCGAACGGGCCCGATAGGCCGGCGGCGATATTGCAGACGACGAACGTGCAGCGCTCGGCAAAACCGCTGCGCGCGGCATTGCCGCGGGCGACCGCAAGAGCGGCTTCACTGATGTCGGTGCCGGTGCCGGTCGCGTTGGGCAATTCGCTGAGCAGAGCCAAGATGAGCGCGCCCGAGCCGGTTCCTACATCAAGTATGTGCAATTTTTCCTGGCGCAAGCCGGCCAGCGCGTCGAGCGCGGCTTCCACCACTGTTTCCGTTTCCGGCCGCGGTACCAGCACCGCAGGGCTGATCGCAAGGCTGAGGCTCCAGAATTCCTTGCGCCCGAAAATACGGGCGACCGGCTCGTGCCGCAGCCGCCGAGCGCCGAGCGCGTCGATCGCCTTCATCTCCTGCTCGCCGAGCGCACGTTCGCCGTTGGCGATCAGCTCGGCGCGGTCGATGCCGAGTGCATGCGCCATCAACAGGCGCGCGTCGGTTTCGGCGGAGTCGATGCCGGCCTGACGGAATTGTTCGGCCAGCACCCGCCGCGTCGCCGCCACGGTGCGCGATGCCGCCAGCATCAGCTCGCGCCCTCGGCTGCGAGCAGCTCGGCCTGATGCTCGGTGATCAGCGCGTCGATGATCTCGTGCAGCGCTTCGCCTTCCATCACCTCCGGCAGCTTGTGCAACGTCAGATTGATTCGGTGATCGGTGACGCGACCCTGCGGAAAATTGTAGGTGCGGATGCGCTCGGAACGGTCGCCGCTACCGATCTGCCCGCGGCGCTCGGCCGCGCGCGCGGCGTCGAGCTTGCTGCGCTGCTGATCGTACAGCTTGGCACGCAGCATGGTCATCGCCTTGGCCCTGTTCTTGTGCTGCGAGCGCTCCTCCTGCACGAACACGACTATGCCGCTCGGGATGTGGGTGATGCGGATCGCCGATTCCGTCTTGTTGACGTGCTGGCCGCCGGCACCCTGCGCGCGCATGGTGTCAATCTTTAGGTCTGCCTCGTTGATGTCGACGTCGACATCCTCCACCTCGGGCAGCACCGCGACGGTGGCAGCCGAGGTGTGGATGCGGCCATTCGCCTCGGTATCGGGCACGCGCTGCACGCGGTGCGCGCCGGATTCGAATTTCAGCTTGGCGAACACGCCGCGCCCGCGAACCTCGGCGACGATTTCCTTGAAGCCGCCCTTGGTGCCTTCGCTCATCGACAGGATTTCCGTCTTCCAGCCCTGCTTTGCGGCGTAGCGCTCGTACATGCGGAACAAATCGCCAGCGAACAGCGCGGCCTCGTCGCCGCCGGTGCCGGCGCGGATTTCCAGGATGGCGTTGTGGTCGTCCATCGCGTCCTTGGGCAGGAGCGCGAGCTGGATCTGATGCTCGAGCGCCTCCTTGCGCGCGATCAGCGCTGGCTTCTCCGCGGCCGCAAGCTTGCGCATCTCCGGATCGGTCGCCGGATCGGCGGCGAGCGCGTCGAGATCATTAATCTCGGCGCTCACCGCGCGATAGGCCTTGATCGCCTCCACCACCGGGCCGAGCTCGGCGAATTCGCGCGACAGCTTGACGTAGGCGTCGGCGCCCAAACCGCTGGCGAGCTCGCTCTCTACCAGGTGATGGCGGGCGACCAGCGCATCGAGCTTCTGTTGTGGCAGTGTGATCAAAGTTGCAGTCCTTCGGCCGCCGCGAAGCTTTCCAGCTTGTGGCGGATCGATATGCTGCCGACCGGCTGCTCGAGAACGGGCAGGATGGCGGTTTCGCCCTTGCGGCAGTCGAGATCGAGCAGCAGCGCCTTCACCGGACCGACCGCCGACGGCGACAGCGACAGATTGCGGTAGCCGAGGATCGCCAAGGCGAGCGCGCCGATCGGCTGCGAGGCGAGCTCGCCGCACAACGCCACCGGCTTGCCGTGCGCCCGCGCCTTGTCGACGATGTCCTTGAGCGCGCGCAACACCGGCGCCGACAGCGGATCGAAGCGCTGCGACACCCGCACATTGCCGCGGTCGGCGGCATAAAGGAATTGCATCAGGTCGTTGGAGCCGACCGAAAGGAAATCGACGCGCGCCAGCAGCTCGTCGAGCTGGAACAGCAGCGAGGGTACCTCCAGCATGGTGCCGATCTGCACCCGCTCCGGCAGCGTGTGGCCGTGCCGGCGCAGATGCGTCAGCTCCATTTCGACCAGCGACTTCGCCTTGTCGAACTCCTCAACCATGGCAATCATCGGAAACATCAGCCGCAATTCGCGCCCGCCGGCCGCGCGCAACAAAGCGCGCACCTGGCTGCGCAGCAGCCCCGGCCGGTCGAGCCCGAGCCGGATGGCGCGCCAGCCCAGCGCCGGATTCTCCTCCTCGATATTGCGTAGATAGGGCAGCACCTTGTCGCCGCCAATATCGAGGGTGCGGAAAGTCACCGGCCGCTTTCCCGCGGCATCGAGCACGGCCCGGTACAGGCCGAGCTGGTCGCTGGTGCGCGGCAGCGTATTGGCGACCATGAACTGCAGCTCGGTCCGGAACAGGCCGACGCCGGCGGCGCCGGTTTCGTCGAGATGCGGCAGGTCGATGGAGAGGCCCGCGTTGATCATCAGCGCAAACTTGTGGCCGTCCTTGCTGATGCAAGGGAGGTCGCGCAGCGCCCGGTACTGTGCCTGCCGGCGGGCGCGCAGCTTCACCCGCTCGCCATAGGCGGCCTCGACGTCGGCGGGCGGTCGCATATGCACGATGCCGGCCGTGCCGTCGACGATGATGGCGTCGCCCTGCTCCACTAGGCCGGTGGCGTTATCGATCTCACCGACGGTCGGGATGCCGAGCGCGCGTGCCACGATCGAGACGTGCGAGGTGGGGCCGCCTTCCTCGAGCACCAGGCCGCGCAGCCGTTTGCGGTCGTAGTCGAGCAGCGCCGCTGGGCCCATGGAGCGGGCGACCAGGATGGCGTTTTCCGGCAATTGCTCGCGCGAGGGCGCGTGGTCCTGGCCCATCAGCACGCGCATCAGTCGGTTGGCGAGGTCGTCGAGGTCGTGCAGGCGGTCGCGCAGGTAGGGATCGGAGGCGCGCAGCATCCGTGCGCGAGTGTCCGACTGCACGCGCTCGACGCCGGCCTCGGCGGTGAGGCCGGTCATCACCGCCTCCCGCATCTTGTGCAGCCAGCCTTGGTCGTAGCCGAACATGCGGTAGGCCTCGAGCACCTCGCGGTGCTCGCCGCCGTCGGCCACGTCGCCATGCTCGAGCATGCGGTCGAGGTCGGCGCGGAAAGTGGCGATAGCCGCGTCGAGCCGCTTGAGCTCCTTCTGCACGTCGTCGGCGATGACGTTGGTGATCACCACGCGCGGCTCGTGCAGCACGACGTGGCCGAGCGCGATGCCGTCGGCGAGCGCGATGCCGGAGACGTTGAGCGCGTGGCGGGCGACCGGTTCGGCGCCCGGGCGGGCGATCGACGACAGCTCGCCCGAGGCGATCATCTCGGCGAGCACCATCGCCGTGGTCTGCAGCGCCTCTTCTTCCTCGTCGGTATAGGTGCGGCGAGCGCGGTTCTGCACCACCAGCACGCCGAGCGTGTTGCCGGCGCGCAGGATCGGCACGGCGAGGAAGGAGTGGTAGATTTCTTCGCCGGTTTCCGGGCGGAATGAGAAGGCCGGGTGCGCCTGCGCGTCGGACAGGTTGATCGGCTTGGCTTCGCTCGCCGCCAGGCCGACCAGGCCCTCGTCGGCCTTCATCACGGTCTGGTGCACGGCCTCGTGCTTCAAGCCTTCGGTCGCGTAAAGTTCGAGCGTTCCGTCCACGCGTAGCACGTAGACAGAGCACACCTCCGCCACCATGTTGGCGGCGATCAGCACCACCACCTTGTCAAGGCGTTCCTGCGCGCTGACCGGCTCCGCCATCACCTCGCGGAGCCGCCGTAACAGCACGCGCGGACCGCCGAGCGCGCCACGCATTCCTGCAGTCCCTATCCAGCCGCGGTTTCGCGGCCTCGTCTACGGCCCGATCGTGTACGAAGTGCGGCCGCCGGCCCGGAATCGGCAGCCGCGTATAGCCCAGCCTATAGCCAATGGCCCATGCAACGGGCAAGCCAAAGCGCTTTTCCCCTGGCCTAGCTTAGGTGGCGAGGGCGGCAAGCAAAACAAGAGCCGGGGCAGCGGCCTCGCTGCTGTGCACAAACGCCGATTACGCTGTGCGGACCTGCCTTCGCGCGAGCGGCGACGGGTAAAGGTCTATGCCTTATCCAGCCCGTAGAGCGTATGCAGCGTGCGCACCGCGAGGTCGGTTTGCGAGGCGTTGATCAGCACCGAGAACTTTATTTCCGAGGTGGTGATGGCGAGAATATTGATCTTCTGCTGCGCCAGCGCCTTGAACGCGCTCGCCGCCACGCCGGCGTGGCT
>Ga0187771_10002078_pt1 | contig 13761 bp, 12 predicted proteins | sample 0116_SJ02_MP15_1_FD_133139 | JGI IMG/M metagenome (GOLD analysis project Ga0187771, IMG submission 133139) | Tropical peat soil microbial communities from peatlands in Department of Meta, Colombia - 0116_SJ02_MP15_10_MG | ecosystem: Environmental > Terrestrial > Soil > Wetlands > Peat | place... | reverse complement strand
TGCGCCGGCAGTGCCGATCACGGCGCCGGTCGCGGGTTGGGTCACATCGATCGTCGCCGGCGCGTCGCGCCAGCCGTCGCTGTAGATGCATCCGCTCCACACGGACTCGTCGAGCAGGGAGTCGACGCCCGCCTTCTCAGGTGTCTGTGTTGCCATGGTCTCTCCTTCTTGACTGTGTTGGGCGCGGCTTAAACCGACGCCGGTACCGCCTCGCGCGCGCGGATCATCGCCGCTGCCTTCTCCGCGATCATGATCGTCGCCGCGTGCGTGTTGCCGCGCGTGATCGTTGGCATCACCGAGGCGTCGACGACGCGCAGCCCCTCGATGCCGAGCACGCGCAGCTGCGCGTCGACGACCGCGCCCATCGCGCATGTCGACGTCGGGTGGTAGACCGGTTGCGAGGCGCGCCGCGCCCAGTCCATGATGTCCTCCTCGGAGTCCGACGCGGGGACGCTGAACGGCGCCCGCAGCGCCTTGGCGAGCGCCGGCTGGCGTGCCACCTCGAGCGCGATCCGGATGCCCGCGAGCATCGACGCGCGATCCTCGTCCGTCGTCAGGAAGTTGGTCAGCACGAGCGGCTTCGAATCCGGCCGCGGCGTGCGCAGGCGCACCCAGCCGCGGCTCGACGGCTTGATCACGACCGGACCGAAGCAGTAGCCGTGGGCGTGCGGCGCCGTGAGGCCCTCGTCGTGGAACAGCGACGGCGCGTAGTGGAACTGGATGTCCGGCGCCTCGAGCCCTGGCCGCGTGCGCATGAAAGCGCCGGCCTCTGGAATATTCGAGGTCAGCGGCCCGCGGCCCTCCCCGAGCAGCGCGAGGTTCTCGGCTGTGAAGACGCCGAACAGCGACGGCTCGTCGGTCAGATAGTTGAGCTGCGCCATGCAGTGATCCTGAAGATTGCGTCCAACCGGCAGATCGACACGCGGCTCGATCCCGAGCTGGTGCAGCTCGTCGGCCGGCCCGATCCCCGCGAGCAGCAGCAGCACCGGCGACTGGTAGGCGCCGGCCGAGAGGATCACCTCTCGCTCGGCGCGGATCTCGCGCGACTCGGTGTCGCGCACGGAGGCGACGCCGACAACGCGCTCGCCTTCGAACAGGATCCGGCTGACCATGGCGCCGGTGATGACGTCGAGGTTCGGTCGCGGCTCGGCAGGGTGCAGGAAGGCGTCGGCGGTGCTCCAGCGCAGACCGTTGCGCTGCGTCAGCTGGAAGCGCCCGACACCCTCCTGGCGCACGCCGTTGAAGTCGGGGTTGGCCTCGTGGCCGGCCTGCTTGGTCGCCTCGATCATCGCGTCCACTAGGGGGTGCATCGAGCGGCTCTCGCAGACCGACAGCGGCCCGCCGACGCCGTGGTAGGCGTCCTCTCCGCGCTCGTTGTCCTCGGAGCGGCGGAAGTAGGGCAAGACTTCCTCGTAGGACCAGCCCGCACAGCCGGCGGCGGCCCAGCCGTCGAAGTCCGCGCGGTTGCCGCGGATGTAGATCATCGCGTTGATCGAGCCGCAGCCACCGATCACGCGCCCTCGCGGGAGGTAGAGGCGGCGGTTGTCGAGCCCCGGCTCGGGCTCGCCGAGGAGGTCCCAGTCGAACGAGGACTTGAACATGGCGGGGAACGCGATCGGCGTCTGGATCTCGCTCTCGCGGTCGCTGCCGCCCGCCTCGAGCACGGCGACGCGCACGTCGGCGTCCTCGCTCAGGCGGGCGGCGAGGACGCACCCGGCCGAGCCGGCGCCCACGATCACGTAGTCATAGGAAGCGCTCATCGTTCCTTATCGACCTCGACCGGACCCGACACGGTCCAGAGCAGGCCGTTGTCCGCCATCTGAACTCGCTGCGCCCGCCCAAAAACCGGACGGACGCGCACACCCACCCATCGCTGCCAACAAGCGTAACGCGGTGTTTGGGGTCCTCCTAGACTGTGCGCGCCGAGCTTCTTGCACATTCGTGCGCGCCCCAGGATCCTGTGGACACCCAGGCCCGCTCTGCTGTAGGGTCAGCGCCACCCGCGGGCCTCCCGCGTGGTGCGCGACGAGCGTGAACAGGACCGTCGTACAGTGAGCCCGAGCAAGACAAGCGGCGAGAAGCGACCCGTCGTGCTGTATGGCGCGAGCGGCTTCTCCGGGCGCCTGGTCGCGGAGTTCCTGCGCGAGTACAAGGTGCCGTTCATCGCCGCCGGACGTGACGCGGAGCGGATCGGGGAGGTGCTCGACCATGTCCCCGGGATCAGCACGGCCGACTACGAGATCGTCCAGGTCGAGCACTCGGTCGATGCGCTCGCCGCGCTGCTCGCAGGCGCCCGCGTGGTCTGCAACGCGACCGGGCCCTGCTTCCGCTACGGCGCCACGGTCGTCGAGGCGGCGCTGCGCGCCGGCTGCCACTACCTCGACACGGGCGGCGAGACGCCATGGGTGCGCCGCTGCGCCGAGGAGTGGGGTGCGCGTTTCGCCGAGCGCGGGCTTGTGCTCGCGCCCGCAACCGCCTACATGTCGGCGACTGCCGAGATCGCCGCGCGGACCGCTATCGAGAGCCACCCCGGCATCGACTCGTTGGAGATCCTCTCGATGTTCAAGGGCAACCCCTCCTACGGCTCGACGCAGACGGTCTACGGCCAGCTCGTCTACGGCTCGATCTACCTCGAAGACAATGAGTACCGTGAATGGCCGCCGCTGACGGTCCTCGACGTCACGATCCCCGGCTCGATCATGACGCACAAGGCGCTGCCATGGGGCGGCTTCCCCCACCCGGTCTGGTTCAAGGATCACCCGCAGATCCACACCGTCCGCGCGTTCGGCGGGATTCTCGATCCGCTCGTGATGGCAGGCGTGATCTCCGGCGAGCGCGACTACGAGGAGAAGCTCAAGCCGCTGCCGATCGAGGAGCAGGAGAAGATTCTCTCCGAGCTCGCCGCCGGCGCGCAGAGCGCGACACCGCCGCGCGAGAACCGTCGTGAGAACCGCACCGTAGACGTCGTGATGGGGCGCGGCAATCTCGAGACCGCGCACGTCGTCGTCCACGGCAGCGGCGCTTACCTGCAGACCGGGCTGATCCAGGCGTTCGCCGCCCACCACCTCGTCCACGAGCCGCCGCGCGCGATCGGCTTCGCCTCTCCGGGCGCCGCGTTCGGTCATCGCCAGCTGCGCGCCGCGCTCGAGGGCTACGGCTTCATCCGCCTGCAGGTGCTCAGCTAGCGCGAGCTGCTGCCCGGCCCGCTGCCGGCGCGGGAGGCGTTCGCCGAGCGGGTCGAGGCCTCGCCGGAAGCGCGTCACGGCGGAGGTCAGGCTGTGGCCTCGGCGTCTGTCGTTGTGCGTTTGACCCGGTAGCCGACGGGCATGAAGCGCAGCCCGGTGCGTTCTTCGAGCATCCCCCAGATACCGCGGGGGAAAAGCAGGGCGAAGATGATGGCGGTGGCGCCGAGCCCGATCAGGTACCAGGTTCCGTCGTTTCCGAACTGCTGCTGGATGAAGTAGAGGATGATCGCGCCGATGATCGGCCCTTCGAATGTGCCGAGGCCGCCGACAAGGACCATGAAGATCATGAAAGCGCTGTAGTTGACGGAGAAGATCGATGTTGGCTGGATGAAGAGGATGTTTGCGATGGTCATAGCGCCAGCGGCGCCGCATCCGGCGGCGGCGAGGATGAAGAGGATTCGTTTGCCGGCGAGTACTCTGACGCCGACCGATGCGGCGGCCTCCTCGTCGTCGCGGATCGCTTGCAGGGATGCGCCGAGCCGGCTGCGCAAGAGGACGAAGACCAACAGGACGAAGAACGCCGTCAGGCCGAGGGTGAGCCAGTAGGTGATGTGCTCGCGCGTGGATGGCGCGTATCGATCGAGCTGTGAGAGTGAGGTGCCGGTGCCGGCACCGAGCTGGTTGTCGAATGAGATGTAGATGCCGATCGCCTCGGCGACGACCCAGGTCCCGATCGCGAACTGGGCGCCGCGGAAGCGCAGCACGATGAACGACAGCGGCACCGAGACCACGGCGCAGAACGCCGTGGCGATGACCATGCCCCAGTACGGGTTGATGCCCTGGAGCGCGCACCAGAGGGTGGCATACGCGCCGAGGCCGATATAGGCCTGCTGGCCGACGGAGACGAGGCCGCCGTAGCCGGCGAGTGCGTTCCACATCACCGCCATCAGGACCAGAATCAAGAGCGTCGTGAGGTCCTGCACGATGCTCGCGCCCATCACGACGGGCACGAACGCGAGCGCGACGATCAAGAGGCCGAATCCGCTCGTGAACGAGAGCGAGGCCGGTGTCCAGCGTTGGATCCGCGCGCCCTTCACGCGCCTGCCCCGGAGAGTGCGCTGCGCGCGCCGCGGCGCGAGCGCAGCGTGAGCAGCCCGCCGCGCGGTGAGATGAGGACGAGCAGGAAGACGATGTGGCCGGAGAGGATCGACCACTCGGGGTTGATCTGCGCGCCGATCGTCTGCGCAACACCGAGCACGATCCCGCCCAAGAGCGCACCCCACAGCGACGACCCCAGTCCGCCGATCACGACCGCCTCGAACGCGAAGATCAGCTGATCCGGCCCTGAGTAGGACTGGAACGTGCTGCGCAGAGCGAGCGCGAGCCCGCCGAGCGTCGCAATCCCGATCGCGATCGCCGTCGCACGCGCGTACACTGCGCGCGAGTTGATGCCGACCAGCTCGGCGGTGTCGGGGTCCTCGGCAGCGGCGCGCATCTGGCGCCCTGAGGTGGTGCGCGACAAATACAGCTGCAGCGCGGCGTAGATCACGACAGCGGTGCCGAGGATCAGCCCGCCGAGCGCTGAGATCGAGAGCTGGCTGTTGATCTGCCAGGCCGCGGTAACGATCGACCCAGCCTGGGCGCCCAACGACTGCACGTCGGGACCGAAGCCCTGCTCGAGCGCGTTCTGGATCACGATCGACAACCCGAACGTTGCCAGAAGCGGCGTCAGGATCCCCGCGCGCAGGCTTCGCTGCAAGATCAGCCGCTGCAGCACATAGCCGAACAGGATCATCGTCGGCAGCACAGGCAGCAGCGCGATGAACGGCGAGACGCTCCAGTGCTGCAACAGCAGGTACATCAGGAACGCGCCGAGCACCGCGATGTCGCCGTGCGCGAGGTTGATGATCCGCATCACGCCGAACATCAACGCCAAGCCGCAGGCGATGATCCCGTAGTAGCCGCCTAGCAGGATCCCCTGGACTACATCGTTCACCCAGGTCATCCAGCCACCGCCATGGCGCGACCTAAACCGAAATACGCATCGGTGATCTGCTCGCGCGTCAGCTCCGACCCCTTACCCTCGAGCACGAAGCGACCCTCGAGCATGCACACCACGCGATCCGCGAGCCCGGCTGCGCGCGTGAAATCCTGGTCAACCAGCAGCACCGTCGTGCCGGCGGCGATCACCGCCCTGAGTGCCGCGTAGACTGCGTCGACCGCAACCGGAGCCAGCCCGAGCGAAACCTCATCCAAGAGCAGCAACCGCGGATTGGTCATCAGCGCGCGCCCTATTGCCGCTGCCTGCCCCTCACCACCCGACAAGGTCGCTGCGCGCTGGCGGCGCAAGGCCTCCAGCATCGGGAACGCTTCGATGACTGCGTCGATGGTCCAACCACCGCGCCGCGCGCGTTGCGCCGCCACCAACAGGTTCTCCTCAACGGTCAGGTTGGCGAACAGGCGCCGGCCCTCCGGCACTAGCGCGATCCCCATCCGTACTCGCTGATACGCCGGCACACGTGTGATGTCGGTGCCCTCGAGCAGGATCCGCCCAGCGGCTGGGCGATGGGCCCCGGCAATCCCGCGCAAGAGCGTCGTCTTGCCAGCGCCGTTGGCGCCAACCAACGCCAGCACCTCCCCCTCCCCCAGCTCGAGTGAGACGCCGCGCACCGCCTCCAGCAGACCGTGGCGAAGGTCGAGGCCTTCCAGCGTCAACAGACTCACGCCGCGGCGCTCCCCAAGTACGCATCGACCACGCGCGCATCGCGCATCACCGCGCCGGGCTCACCATCGGCGATCACGAGCCCAGCGTCCATGCAGACGAGCCGTGCCACGACCTGGACCAGCACGTGCACGATGTGCTCGATCCAGACGATCGCCAGACCACGATCGGCGTGCAGCGACTTGAGCATCGCCACTAGGTCCTCCGCCTCGGCGTCGGTCAGCCCGGCCCCGATCTCATCCAACAGCAGCATGACCGGGTCTGTCGCCAGTGCGCGCGCCAGCTCGAGGCGCTTGCGCCCCAGCAACCCAAGCGAATCCGCGCGCCGATCCGCGACATCGCCGAGACCGCACGCCTCGAGCACATCCAGGCAGCGCGCGTACGCCGCGCGACGATGCAACCCGCCGCCCGTCGAGGCGCCGACAAAGCAGTTCTCGAACACCGTCATACCGCCAAACGGCCGCGGGATCTGGTGCGCTCGAGCAATGCCCAATCGCGCGCGACGCGCCGCGCCGGTGCGCGTCACGTCCGCGCCGCCAAACGTGACCGTACCCCCAGACGGCGGCATCGTCCCGGCCAGCACGTTCAACAAAGTTGTCTTGCCGGCGCCGTTGGGCCCGACGATCCCAACTGCATCGCCGGGCCCAACCTCGAAATCGACGCCACCGAGGGCAACAAGCGCTCCAAACTGCTTGCGAACCCCACGGGCAGCTAGCAACGGCTCTCCCGCCATATGCTGGTGAATCCTGCCCTGGTAACTAGGTGTAAGACAGGAGCTTGTTGTGCACCGGCACCGCCGGGTAGTTGCTGTGCTCGCAGAAGGCGTACTCAACCGGGAAGCGGCTGCCCTTCTTGGATGCAAGCCACTGACCGCCCGCGATCGGCGTCTGCACGACGTTAGGCACAGGGTTAGTCGTCATGTTGCCGGTGCCCCAGTGAATGTCGCCGACCGTCGTCCGCACGTTCAGCGTCTTCAATGCATTCGCGACCGCGGTTTTGTCCTTGGGATTGCCGCTCGCCTTGAGCGCCGCCGCGGCGATATCGAACAGCGCCACGCTCGCCCCGAGCTGCTGGTTCCAGAACTTCCCGCTGTGCGCCTCATAGCCGGACCCAAGGGCCGCGTTCGATATGCCCGTGAGCGATGAGCCGCCGGGCCAGCTCGGGCCCCAGTAGGCGGCGGTCGCAAGCTTGTTGCCGAGCTTGAGCCCGACCGCCTCGACCTGCGAGGAGAACAGACCGGTCTTCGCGATCTGCGCGATCTTGACCATGCTCGTGTAGCCCTGCTGTGCCGCCTGGCGCCAGAAAGTCGTGAAGTCCGGCGGGATCGGGAACGTGTTGAAGATTTGGCAGTTCTTTTGCTTGAACATCGTGATCTGCGAGCTGAAGTCGGTCGTCCCGTCCTCGTAGGCCCCCGGATCGACGATCGTGTAGCCGGCCTTTTCGAGAAGCGGCTCTAGGGCTCCGCGAATCGCGTTGCCGTCCGCGTCGTTCGGGTACATCACACCGACCGTCTTGTTGTTTGGAACCTGCGTCCAGAGGGTTATGTAGGTCTCGTAGAAGTCGCCGACGCCGAAGGAGAAGTGGTAGATCCACTGGTAGGGCTTGGGCGAGGTCAGGCTGTTGCCGGTGCCGAGCCACCAGGCCTGCCATGGCACTGTCGTCGAGACCGCCGGGACTCCGGCCGCCTCGCACGCCTGGACCGCCGGCACGACGACCTCAGGCGTGGAAGTCGCGAGCAGCAGATCGACCTGGTCGCTGTTGATCAGCCCCTGAGTCACCTGCGCCGACACCGACGGCGTCGACTGGGCGTCCTTGCTGATGATCTGGACCTTGTAGGTCTTGCCCGCAACCTTGAAGCCCTTGGCAAACGCTTTGTTGGCAAGGCTGATCGCGTACGGATCAGGCTCACCGAACCCGGCGTCGGCGCCGGTCAGCGGGCTCACGTAGCCGATCTTGATCGTCTCCACGGCCGCGTCGCGCGCATCCGGATTGTTCGGACGGGCCCACGACGGCGCTGCCGCCAGTCCGCCACCGAGCACGACACCGCCGACCGCAGCACCACCACGCCGCAGGAAGTCGCCGCGGCTCAGGCCCTGCGAATCGCTCTGCTCATCCGACATCAAACATTCCTCCCTTGAGCGGTGCACCCGCCACAGATGCGAGCGCACCCTGCTTTCGTTGTTAGGTGACTAGGTCGAGCACGTCCGCCACAACGAGCGTGGCACCAGGACGCGGTAGCAGCCGTGTCACCAGATCTCCCTCTTGTCGCTCCGTCGGTTATCCGCTTCTGTCCTGGCCAGATGGGCCGGCAAGGCTATCAATGTCAAGCGTCTTGTCAATAGCTTGACGTGAGGAACCTGCTGCGACAGCGGGTTGGATACTGTCTGCCGCGATGGCACGTACGAAGGCCACGCGGACGCCGCACACCGCGCCCACGACGGCCGCACGCGCCGAAGCCCCGCGCGTCGGCTATCTCCTCTATCGAGCCGAGCGGCGTTTGCGGCGCCGTCTCGACGAGGCACTGCGGACGCACGGCCTGACAACGACCGAGTACGTGGCGCTCAGCATCCTGCGCGCCCGCGAGGGCATGTCGAGCGCGGATCTGGCGCGCTGGTCGTTCGTGACGCCGCAGGCGATGAGCCTCGTGATCGGAACGCTCGCGCGGCGCGGGCTGATTCGCCGAGTCCCCGATGAGCGCCACCGACGAGTCCTCCATTCCGCCGTGACGCCGCTCGGGATCCGGATCCTCAGCGAGTGCAATCTCGCGGTGGATGTGATCGAGGCCGACATGCTCCAGGAGCTCGACGAAGCCGCGCGCGACGAGCTGCGCGCCGCGTTGCTGTCGTGTGCGCGCTCACTCGAGCTGACGCAGCCGATGCCTGCGGCGCGTGCCAGGCCGCGCGCTGGGCAAGTACGCTAGGAGCCGGGCATGGCGCCGCCGCTCCATCCAGCTCGCTCGCAGGACGCAGATGGAAAGCACCGCGCAGGCGGGACTCGCGAGCTGGCCCGCCGACCCCTAGCGGGAAGCCTGCCACCGGCCCTGTTGCCACCCTTCGCGCCGATCGCTCCGGGGCACGAGGACGTGCTGCGTGTTGCCTACCGCTTGATGGCGAGCAAGGGAATGCACCGCATGACGCTGCAAGACATCGCCGACGAGGTCGGGATGTCGAAGGCAAACCTCGTCTACCACTACAAGACGAAGGAGGGCCTCGTGCTCGCCTCGGTGCAGTGGGTTCTCGAGCAGGTTGCGGCGCGGATCGTGGCGGCCACGGAGGGGGCGACTGGACGCGACGCGAAGGTCCGCGCGATGATCGACACGATCTTCGTCGACCCACGGCGCAACCGAACGTTCTACATCGTGTATGCGGAGCTGATCGCGCACGCGTCACGCAACGACCGCTACGCCGCGCTCAACGACTCTTTCCGCAACGGCCGTTACGCGGCGCTCAATGACTGGTTCCGCGACGTCGTCACCGGACAGTACGCAGCGGTTATCGGCAGCACCGGCACCCGGTCGCGCAGGGCCGTCAAGGAGGCTGCGAAAGTCGTGCGAGCGCTGATCGACGGCTTGTTCCTCCAGTGGCTCGAGGAGCCTGACTGGGAGGCACGACATCCGGAGTACAAAGATCTCTGCGTCCGCTCGATTCTCAGGTTTCTCGACGCGTGAGATCCGGTGGTGCTCCGGCTCGAACGCATGTGGCGGTGGTTCAGCTCCCTCCGACTTGCAGCCGGCTTATGCCGGCAGCGAAGAACTCACCGGGAAGGCCGACGTAGTTCTCGGCAAGCGTTCGCGCCGCAGCCTCCGAGGTTGTGACGTAGCGCAGCTCCGCCAGCTGCAGCCGCCGGACGAACGGATCGTCGCTCGTGTGGTGCAGCATCCTGGTCATCCAGTTCGAGAAGTGCTCAGCGCGCCAGATCCGCCGCAGGCAGCGCTCTGAGTACTCCTCCAGCCCGGTCTCGCTTCCGCTGGCGAAGAACGCGCTCAGCGCATCGGCGAGAACCGCGACGTCGTTGACCGCGAGGTTCAAGCCCTTCGCGCCGGTCGGCGGCACGATGTGCGCAGCATCGCCGGCGAGGAACAGCCGGCCGTGACGCATCGGCTCCGCGACGAAACAGCGCATCGGCGTGATGCCCTTCTCGAGCACCGGCCCTTCTTCGAGTGTCCAGCCGTCGAGCGCGAGCCGCAGCTGCAGCTCCTCCCAGATACGCCCGTCGGGCCAGAGCGCGAGGTCGTCGTCGGGCGAGCACTGGATGTAGAGCCGGCTGAGCTGCGGCGAGCGCAGGCTGAGCAGGGCGAAGCCGCGCTCGTGGTTGGCATAGACGAGCTCCTCGCTCGACGGCGCGACGGCAGCGAGGATCCCAAGCCAGCCGTAGGGATACTCGCGCGAGAAGACGCGCAGGCGCTCTGCGACCGCCTCGCGGCAGACACCGTGGAAGCCGTCGCACCCGGCGATCACATCACAGCGAAGCTCGGCGCGGCGACCTTCGTGCGTGAAGCGCACGAAGGGAGCATCCCCATCGAATTCGTGCACGCTCACGTCATCGACCTCGAAGAGCAGCGGCAGGCCGGCGTCGACCCGTGCCGTGATGAGATCCTTGACGACCTCGGTCTGGCCGTAGATGACGATGTGGCGCCCCCCCGCGAGGTCGCTCAGCGGCACGTGATGGCGCTCGCCGTCGAACTGCACGTGGATGCCGTGGTGGATTATTCCCTCGCGCCGCATCCGCGCTCCGATCCCGGCGTCGATGAGGATCTCGGCCGCGCCCTGTTCGATCACGCCCGCGCGGATCCGTGCCTCGACGTAGGCGCGACTGCGGTTCTCGAGCACGACCGTCTCTATCCCGGCGGCGTCCAGCAGGGCGGCAAGCGTCAAGCCCGCCGGCCCTGCACCGACGATCGCAACCTGCGTGCGCAGCTCCTCGACCGGTGTCCTCACGGGGCTATCTTTAGCACGGGCATGGTCGCGCGGCCCGCCTCAGCATCCATGGCGAGCGTGTTGACAGGCGACAGGCCGTCTTGTCGTCATCGGGTGGCAGTCGGCGAAGTTGTGTGCAGAGAACTCGTGGGAAATAGGCGTGCCTGCCCACATGGCAGCTCGGGCAGCGCGGGGGAGTCGAAAGTCGGCTCGAAACGCCCGCGGAGGCGCGATGCTAGTCAGGCCCCCAGAATAAGTCAAGCCACTACAAAAGCGCGCGCTTTCTTGGGGCTACCTGACGAGCAGACATTCCGTCCCGAAAGGCACACGTCCCACCGTGAAAGCGAATAGATCGCGTTTTCGCTGCGGAGCTGGCGTGCGGCGCAAGCGACGCGACGAACCCGAGCGATCTCCTCGTCGCTGAGACCAGTAGGCAGCGCGAGCGTCACGATGTACTTAGTCGGCGCGCCCCGCTTGGCGAGCGCATACTCGACCTCGACCTCCACGTTCGCGAGCTCCCAGCCCTTGCGGCGCGCGTACATCTCGATGGTCATCGCGGCACAGGAGGCGAGGCTCGCCGCGAGGAGCTCCTCCGGGCTTGGCGCGGAGTCCTCGCCCCCGTCGGCGCGGGCGGCGTCGACGCGCACGCGGTGCTCACGGATCGACACGACGTGGCTCAGGCCAAAGGTCTTGCGTGCCACCGCGCGCATCTAAGCTTGCCCGCGCAACTGCTCGGCGTTGTCGGCGGCCGACCGGCGCCGCTCTCCTGGCGCCGTCAGCAGCCCGACGAGCAGGCTCGCATTCAGAGCCGGCGTTTCCGCAGGATCTTCTTCTCCCTCGAGTAGGCTCGGCACGACGGGCTACCTCCCGAGTCGCGATGCTATTGGCGGAGCGATCTTGCGTCAATGCGCGCCGGCTGCCGCATGGACGCCGGAGGAAAGATCGCTCTTTATACTCGTCGGCGCACATGGGCGTGGCGCCTTCGAGCGACGAGGCCGTCCGGCTGATTCAGCGCATGATCGCCGAGCGTGGACTCCTGCCCGGCGACCGGCTCGGCACCGAGGCCGAGCTCGCCGGAGAGCTGGGCGTGAGCCGACCCGCGGTGCGTGAGGCCGTGCGCCTGCTTGGCCGCGCGAACCTGCTGCGCGCGGCCCGTGGGCCGGGCGGCGGCGTATTCGTCGCGCAGACGCCGGACCGCGGCCTGGCACGCACGGTGAGCGACGCGATCGCTGAGATGCTTGCGAACAAGCTGACCTCGATCGGCGAGCTGGTCGAGGTCAGCGTGCTGCTCGAGGTGCCGCTCGCGGGCCTTGCGGCGGAGCGCGCCGACAGCGCAACGGTTGCGCAGCTGCGCCGAGCTATTGCCGAAGCCGAGCGGCTTGCTGACGACGAGCAGGGGCAGCGCGAGGCCAATGCGCTCTTCCATCGCACGATCGCCGAGGCGAGCGGCAACCAGGTCGCCTGCGCCCTCGTGGCATGGTCCCATCTCGTACTCCAGCCAGCGTTGAAGGAGCTGATCGCCCCCGCGATAATCGAATCGGTCGCGCGCGACCAGCACCGAGAGATCGTTGACGCGATCGAGCAGCGCAAGCCCGCGCTCGCCGAGCTTGCGATGCGCGAGCATCTGCGCTACCTCACCGATCTGCTGGAGATCGTCAACCGCCCGGCCATGTAGCTGGAGGGGCCGCGTCCGAGCGCAGGACCCGACCCCGGCGCTGCCGGGACCGGGTCCGTGCGAGTCCTGCTCAAAGGCCGGCGTGGCGGTCCGCGCCGCGCCTTCGCGACGCGAACCGCCGCCGAACGGACCGACTCAGGCCGTCGAGTCGGCTGCCTCCCTCATTGGAGCCTCCCGGGTCCGAAGGGTGGACCACCGAACGGTCCTTCTCCGAACGGGTTCACGAAGGTGCTGAACTCCCCATGCAGCAGGGAGGGGTTCGTGAACTGCGGGATGCTGCGGCAGGTGTAGCTCGAGGCCACGTTCGGGTCACCGCTCGTGTAGACGGCGTCCGGATCGGGGTACGGGCACAGCGGTCGAGTGACCGGAGTCCCGTTGATCGAGCCGCTGGCGTCGAGGGTGGCGGGCGCCTGCCCGTTCTCGACCCAGTTGATCACCTGCTGCATCGGGTTGGTCGGCGCGACGCTCCCCGGACCGGGGGTGCCGCAGTGACCGACGCCCGGCGCGACGAAGTAGCGGAAGAACGACTGGGTGTTGTAAAGCCCGCCGTTCGCCGCAACCGCGCGGTTGTAGTAGTTGATGCTGTCGCCGGTGAAGATCAGCTGATCAGCAAGGCCCTGCCACATGATCAGCTTGCCACCGGCGTTCTTGAACGCCTGCAGGTTCGGATTGTCTGCCGCGATCTCGGGGTCGAACATCTGGCCCGACTTGACGAAGTCCTGCCAGTACTGCTGGTAGGTCTCATCGAGGTAGGTCCAGCTGACGTCCTGCTTGATCCAGTTCTGGAACCAGTCGGCGCTCGGAATGAACGGCGCGGCGCTGTAGGTCCCAGTGGTGGTCCCAGGGAACGGAATGGTGACCGCGAGTCCGAAGCCACCGCCCGGGAAGACAGGCGCGAGATAGCCGAACCCGTACAGGCTGGCTCCCGGCTCGAGTCCGAACCAGACGGGTAACCCGGTCGCGAGGTTGTTCTGCGAACCGGACAGGCGCGGGCCCTGCCAGATCTCCTGGACGACCAGCGCGTCAGTCGCCGTGAACGTGCCGCACGGCGTGCTCGTGCCGATCAGGCTGTGCAGCACGCCCAGCACATCGCAGTTGCGCGGATCGAACACACCGTCGACCTGCCCGTCCTGGTCAGGGCAGTGCGTAGCGAGCGCGTTGTTGACGAGGTCTTCCTTGCACGACGGCAGGGCGTCGTTGTTCCACTTCATGACGAGTGCCGGCCACATCTGCGCGACCATGAACTGATCCCAGTTCAGGGCT
>Ga0187771_10002077_pt1 | contig 13762 bp, 8 predicted proteins | sample 0116_SJ02_MP15_1_FD_133139 | JGI IMG/M metagenome (GOLD analysis project Ga0187771, IMG submission 133139) | Tropical peat soil microbial communities from peatlands in Department of Meta, Colombia - 0116_SJ02_MP15_10_MG | ecosystem: Environmental > Terrestrial > Soil > Wetlands > Peat | place... | reverse complement strand
TGGGGCGCGATGAACCCGACCGCGGTGCAGGAAGCAGGCAAGACCGGCTATCCAATGGATCATTTCATCGGCGTGTGGTGGTCGGGCGGCGAGGATGACGCGCGCCCGGCGGGCGCGGCCGCCAAGGGCTATCTGTCGCTCAATTTCAACGCGGTGGGCACGAACTTCCCGGCGATCCAGGACATCGAGAAGTATGTGATCGGCAAGGGCAGTCAGACGCCGAAGGAAAAGGTCGGCGAAAACTTCTACAATCGCGGCGTTCTCAACGCCGTGCTGATCACCGAGGCGATCCGCAATGCGCAGAACATCACCGGCAAGAAGGTCGTCACCGGCGACGACGTGCGGCGCGGACTGGAGAGCTTGAAGATCACGGCGGAGCGCTGGAAGGAGCTCGGCCTTCCCGATTTCGCGCCGCCGGTTGCGGTCACCTGCGACGATCACAACGGCCACCACTCCGCCTATGTGCAGCAGTGGGACGGCGCCAAGTGGGTCAAGGTGACCGACTGGATCTCGCCCATGAAGGACAAGGTCATGCCGCTGCTCGACTCGGCGGCGCAGGATTACGTCACCAAGAACCAGCCGTGGCCGAAGCGCACGGAAGCCTGCGACAAGTCGTCGTGAGGCAGACTTCCCTCTCCCCGCAAAGCGGGGAGAGGGTGACTTCCGAGCAACGCGAGGAAGTCGGGTGAGAGACGCGGCTGGTTGCCCCTCACCCGGCTCGCGCCTTGCAAGCTCGGCGCTCGCCACTCTCTCCCCGCTTCGCGGGGCGAGGGAAAAGGAGTTCGCTCATGTCCGCTGTCGAGCACACCAGCGCTGCGACCGACACCATCCTCTCGGTCAACAATATCGAGGTGATCTACGATCACGTCATCCTCGTGCTCAAGGGCGTGTCGCTCGAGGTGCCGAAGGGCGGCATCGTCGCGCTGCTCGGCGCCAATGGCGCCGGCAAGACCACGACGCTGAAGGCGATTTCCAACCTGCTGCACGCCGAGCGCGGCGAGGTCGCCAAGGGCGCGATCCTGTTCGACGGTGCCGAGGTGCAGGACCTCTCGCCCAACGAGCTGGTGCGGCGCGGCTGCATCCAGGTGATGGAAGGCCGCCAGTGCTTCGCCCATCTCACCGTCGAGGAGAACCTGCTCACCGGCGCCTTCACCCGACGCGACGGCCGCGCGGCGATCCGGCAGGACCTCGAGCTGGTCTATTCCTACTTTCCCAAGCTTGCCGAGCGGCGCCACTCGACCGCGGGTTACACCTCGGGCGGCGAGCAGCAGATGTGCGCGGTCGGCCGCGCGCTGATGTCGCGGCCGAAGATGATCCTGCTCGACGAGCCGTCGATGGGGCTCGCCCCGCAGATCGTCGAGGAGATCTTCGAGATCGTGCACGGCCTCAACGAGAAGGAACGCGTCTCTTTCCTGCTCGCCGAGCAGAACACGCACATGGCGCTGCGCTACGCGCGCTACGGCTATATCCTAGAGAACGGCCGCGTGGTGATGGACGGCGACGCCAAGTCGCTCGCCGAGAACGAGGACGTCAAGGAATTCTACCTCGGCATTTCCGGCGGCCGGCGCAAAAGCTTCCGCGACAGCAAGCATTACCGGCGAAGGAAGCGATGGTTGGTTTAGCTCTCAGTCATTCCGGGTTCGCTCGCTGCGCTCGCGCCCCGGAGTGACGAGGAGAATTTGATGCCCGAATATTACGACTCTCTGGAAACCCGCTCGCCGTCGCTACGCGGCGGCGACGAATCATCAGCGCTGCCGAAGATCGTCGCGCGCGCGATGACCGCGCCTGGCTGGGCGAAGCATCTATCCGGCATCGATCCGCAGGCAATCACCTCGCGCGCGGCGCTGGCTAAACTGCCGGTGCTGCGCAAGTCCGATCTGGCGGCGCTGCAGCAAGAAAGCCCGCCGTTCGGCGGCCTCAACGTCACCCCGCCCGGCAAGGTGCGCCGCCTGTTGATGTCGCCCGGCCCGATCTTCGAGCCGGAAGGCGAGGGGAAAGACTGGTACGGCGCCGCGCGCGCGCTTTATGCTGCCGGCGTCCGCGCCGGCGACATCGTGCACAACTCGTTCGCCTATCACCTCACGCCGGGCGGCTTCATTCTGGAGTCGGGCGCGCATGCGCTCGGCTGCGCGGTCATTCCCGGCGGCGTCGGCAATTCCGAGCAGCAGCTCGAGGCGATCGTGCATTACAAGCCGTCCTGCTATGTCGGCACGCCGGATTTCCTCAAGATCCTGCTCGACACCGCCGAGAAGACCGGCAAGGACGCCTCGTCGCTCAAGCGCGCGCTGGTGTCGGGCGCGGCGCTGCCGGCTTCGCTGCGCGATGAGCTCGGGCGGCGCGGCGTCGCTGTGCCGCAATGCTACGCCACCGCCGAGCTCGGCGTGATTGCCTACGAGTCGGCCGCGCGGGAAGGCATGATCGTCAACGAGACGGTGATCGTCGAGATTGTGCGGCCCGGTACCGGCGATCCGGTCGGCGAAGGCGAGGTCGGCGAGGTGGTGGTCACCTCGTTCAATCCCGACTACCCGATGATCCGGCTCGCCACCGGCGATCTCTCCGCGATCATGCCGGGCCTGTCGCCGTGCGGACGCACCAATATGCGCATCAGGGGCTGGATGGGGCGTGCCGACCAGACTGCCAAGGTCAAGGGAATGTTCGTGCACCCCAAGCAGATCGGCGAGGTCGCCGCGCGGCATCCGCAACTTAAGCGCCTGCGCTTGGTGGTCGGCCGCGCCGCCGAGCAGGACACCATGACGCTGATGGCCGAATGCGCCGCGCCCGATGCCGCGCTCGAGGCCGCGGTTGCCGCCACGCTGCAGGCGGTCACCAAGCTCAACGGCGCGGTGAAGCTCGTCGCGCCGGGCACGCTGCCCAATGATGGCAAGGTCATCGCCGACGAACGGCCGACGGGGTGACTTCTTTCACCTCTCCCGGCGCGCAGTGAGAGGGAACAACCCTTGACCCCGCGCACCGTTTGCTCCTGATAAGCGGGCCATGACCGTCGCCCGCCAATTGCCGCCCAACCATCCCGCCGTCCCGCCGCGCCGCATCGGCGTGCTGCTGGTCAACCTCGGCACGCCTGATGCCACCGATTACTGGTCGATGCGCCGCTATCTGAAGGAGTTCCTCTCCGACCGCCGGGTGATCGAGGAGAACCAGGTCAAATGGTGGCTGATCCTCAATCTCATCATCCTGACCGTGCGCCCAGGCCGCAAGGGCCGCGATTACGACAAGATCTGGAACAAGGAGAAGAACGAGTCGTTCCTCAAGACCATCACGCGCTCGCAATCGGAAAAACTCGCCGCGAGTTTCGCCGGCGATCCGCGCATCGTCGTCGACTGGGCCATGCGCTACGGCAATCCCTCGATCGCCTCGCGCCTCGACGCCCTGCAGGCATCCGGCTGCGACCGCATCCTCGTTGTGCCGCTCTATCCGCAATATGCGGCCGCCACCACGGCGACCGTTTGCGACAAGGTATTCGAGAGCCTTGCCAAGATGCGCTGGCAGCCCAGCTTGCGTGTCGCGCCCGCTTGGTTCGATCAACCGGTCTATATCGAGGCGCTCGCCAACTCGCTCCAGGCCGGCCTTGCCAAGCTCTCTTTCAAGCCGGACCTGATCATCGCCTCGTTCCACGGCATGCCCGAGGACTACCTCACCAAGGGCGATCCCTATTACTGCCAGTGTGCGGCGACGACGCGGCTGTTGCGCGAGAAGCTCAAGCTCGGCGAGGACGCGCTGATGATGACGTTCCAGTCGCGCTTCGGCACGGCGGAATGGCTCAAGCCCTACACCATCGACACGGTGCGGGCGCTGCCGGCCAAGGGCGTGAAGAACCTCGCCGTCATCACGCCCGGCTTTGCCGCCGACTGCCTGGAGACGCTGGAAGAGATCGCCATGGAGAACGCGAATGTCTTCAAAGAAGCCGGCGGCGAGAACTTCGCGCACATCCCCTGCCTGAACGATTCCGAGGCCGGCATGGTGGTGATCCGCGACGTGGTCACGCGCGAGCTCAAGGGCTGGGTTTGAGGCCATTCAGGCGCTCAAACGCCCGATCAACCTCCCGTTAACCATACGGTTTTAGCTTCCATTAACCAAAGTCCGCAGCTGCCGCGGGCGAGCGCTCCTTTTCAAAAAGGCGCGGCCGCCCGGCATTCGGCCGTGGGCGGGAGAGCATAGACAGCCGTGCCGCGCTTACGCCCCCCAATCCCGCTCACGCCGTGCGGCGCAGGCTTGCTCATCGCCGGATGTCTGGCGCTGTCGAGCGGGCAGGCATTCGCGCAAACGCCGCCGCCGTTTTCCGATGCGCTGTCGCCGACCTTGCAAAGCAACCCGCAACAGCCGCCGCGCTTTCAGCGCTTCACTCGGCCGGGGCCGGCGCCGCTTGGGCCGCCGCTGAATTTTGTGCCGCCGGCATCGGGCGCCGGCCGTACCGGTTTCGATTCCACCAATGCCCGCAAGAAGACGCGGCTCAGGGGGACGCAAACCGCACGCAATCCCGCTGCGCCGGTAGCCGATGCCAATGCCGCGGCGTCCGCGGCAAATCCGCCGGTTGACGTAACCGCGGCGGCGGCCAATGCGCAGGCGATCGCGCCCGGTATTGCCCAGCCGCTCGTCGTCACGCGCTATCAGACGCCGCCGCCCGACACCGGCGCCTTCGTCGGCGCGCCCGGGCAGCCGCCGGTCGAGCTCGGGCCGATCCGCAAGCTGCCGCCCAAGCGCAAGGCGCACACCGAGCCGGAGGATCCTTACGCGCCGCTCGGCGTGCCGGCCGGCGCCTTCGATTTGTACCCGGCGGTCGAGTTGATCGGCGGCTACAACAGCAATCCCGGACAGGTCACCAACGGCAGCAGCGCTCTGCTTTACACCGTGGCGCCGGAACTGCGCGTACAGTCGAATTGGTCGCGCCACGAATTGAAAGCGGAACTGCGCGGCAGCTATACGGGCTACAGCCCGGATGAAACGCCGACGCTGAGCCGCCCCTATTTCAACGGCAACGTCGACGGCCGCATCGATGTCACCCGGACGACGCGGGTGGATCTCAACACGCGTCTCTTGGTGTCGACCGACAATCCCGGCAGCCCGAACTTGCAGGCGGGCATCGCCAAGCTCCCGCTCTACGCCACGTTCGGCGGCAGCGCCGGCGTGGCGCATCAATTCAGCCGCTTCGAATTGGGCGTCAAAGGCGACGTCGAACGCACGACTTACCAGGACTCGGTCCTGACCGACGGCACCATTGCCAGCAACGGGGACCGTGCCTACAACCAATATACCGGCACGCTGCGCGGCGCCTACGAAACCTCGCCAGGCGTGAAGCCCTATGTCGAAGTGAGCAGCGACAGCCGCGTGCATGATATCGCCACCGACTTCAGCGGCTTCGAGCGCGATTCACGAGGCCTGACCGGCAAGATCGGCTCGAGCTTCGAACTGCCAGGTCGGCTCACCGGCGACATCGCGGTCGGCGTCACGCGGCGCCAATACGAAGATCCACGCTTCGACGATCTCACCGCGCTGATCGGCAATGCCTCGTTGATATGGACCGCCACCGCGCTCACCACCGTAAAGCTCAGCGCCACGTCGGTGGTCGGCGAATCCACCATTCCCGGCGTGTCCGGCATCGTCTACCGCGACGTCGGCCTGCAGATCGACCACGCGCTGCAACGCTGGCTGATCGCCTCGGCGAAATTTGGCTTCGGCGTGGACAGCTACAAGGGCGGCATCGATACCTCGATCGGCACGGCGGCCATCTGCGATTGCGTGATCACGACGCCGGGCGAAACGAGCCCGGACCGCCAGGACCTGCGTTATGAGATCGGCTTCGGCCTGACCTATAAGCTCAGCCGCGAACTGCAGCTCAAAGGTGAAGTGCGGCGCGACTGGCTGCACTCCAACGTGCCTGGCAACGACTACACCGCCAATATCTTCTTGGTCGGCCTGCGCCTGCAGCGATAGCGCGGGCGCTATTTCTCGGCGAGCAGGCGGCGCAGTTCGCTACGGAACTCGGGCGCGATGTCGGGGCGGGCGAGGCCATAAGCCACGTTGGCAACAAGGAAACCGATCTTGGAGCCGCAGTCGAAGCTGCGGCCCTCGAACTCGAGCCCATAGAACGGCTGCGTTTTCGCCAGCGCCACCATGGCGTCGGTGAGTTGAATCTCCCCGCCGGTACCGGCGGCCTGCTTCTCCAAGAGGTCGAAAATCTGCGGCTGCAGGATATAGCGGCCAGTGATCGACAGGTTGGACGGCGCCTCGGCCGCTTTCGGCTTCTCCACCATCTTGGTAATGGCGAACGCCTTGCCTTTAGGCTGACCGACGCCGACAATGCCGTACATGTGGATGCGGTCGGCCGGCACTTCCTCGACCGCCAAAATATTAGCGTTGTCGTCGAGCTCCTTGGCGGCATCGATCATCTGGGCGAGGCAGCCGCGCGGATGCTGCACTAACACGTCGGGCAACAGCAGCGCGAAAGGCTCGTGGCCGACCAATTCGCGCGCGCACCAGACCGCGTGGCCAAGGCCGAGCGGCGACTGCTGGCGAGTGAAGCTCACCGTGCCCGGTTCCGGAAGCGCCTCTGACAGCAGCGCAAGTTCGGCCTTCTTGCCACGCTCGACCAGGGTGATCTCGAGCTCGAACTGGCGGTCGAAATGGTCCTCGATCACGCCCTTGTTGCGGCCAGTCACGAAGATCAGATGCTCGATGCCGGCCTCGTAGGCCTCGTCGACCACATGCTGGATCAGCGGCCGGTCGACCACCGGCAGCATTTCCTTCGGCATGGCTTTGGTTGCCGGCAGGAAGCGGGTTCCCAGGCCTGCAACCGGGAATATGGCTTTGCGGATACGGGTCATGCGAGACTTAATGGTTGTGGCCGGGGCGCCGGCTCGTTCAGGCGAGCACAAAGCATGGCGGCGGGCGCCGGTCCAGATGGGTGCCCAGAACCCGGCTATTAACGCCGTCGAAACGATATCCGGGCACCCATAAGCGGTTTTGAGGGGTACAAGAAGCGGCACGTCGATGCGACTGATCCACCGCTCTCATTTGGCCATGGTCCTGTGGCTGGCCGCCAGCGGCGCCGCCATGGCGCAGGCTCGCCTGTCCGAGGTGACCGGCACCGTTACACCGGCTGCCATCGCTGCGCCCGCCTGGAGCGGCGAATCGGGCTCGTCCGGCGATCCGCGCATGACCGCCGCAGCGATCGAGGCCGCGGCCGCAGATTTCCACGGCTGCCTCGAGCGCCTGTGGCCGCTTGCCGCCCGGCGCGGCATTTCGCGCAGCACCTATGTCGCCTACACCGCCACGCTGACGCCCGACCTGCGCATCATGGATCTGCTCGACTCACAGCCGGAATTCACCAAGTCGCTGTGGGATTATCTCGATCAGCTGGTGAGCGAGGAGCGCATCGCGCAGGGGCGCGCGCTGCTCGCGCGCTATCGCCCGGTGTTCAACGCGGTCGAGAGCGCCTATGGCGTCGATCGCTACACCATCACCGCGATCTGGGGCGTGGAGACCAATTACGGCACGCTCGGCGGCGACCGCCCGGTGATCCGCTCCACCGCCACGCTCGCCTGCATTGGCCGCCGGAAGAACTATTTCCGCGAGGAGTTCCTCTCCACGCTGGAAATCCTGCAGCACGGCGACGTCAGGCCTGATCGGCTGGTCGGCTCATGGGCCGGCGCCTTTGGTCCGACCCAATTCATGCCGACCGCGTTCAAGCGCTACGCGGTGGATTTCGATCATGACGGCCGCCGCGACGTGGTCGACTCGATCCCCGATATCATCGCCTCGACCGCCAACAACCTGAAGAAGGACGGCTGGGTCAGCGGGCAGACCTGGGGCTATGAAGTGGTGGTGCCGGCGAATTTCAATTTTCTGCTCGCCGAGCATGCGCGCTGGCTGTCGATCCGCGACTGGGAGCGCGCCGGCATCACCCGCCCTGGCGGCAAGCCGTTCCCGCATCCAGACGAACGCGCCTATCTGTTGATCCCCGCTGGCGTGCAGGGCCCTGGCTTCCTGATGCTCACCAATTTTCGCGTCATCATGCGGTACAACCCGGCCGAGGCCTATGCGCTGGCGATCGGGCACCTGGCCGATCGATTGCGCGGTGGGCCGCCCTTCGCGCAAAGCTGGCCGCGTTACGAGCGCGTGCTGTCGCGCGGCGAGCGACTCGAGCTGCAGCAATTGCTCGAGCGCCACGGCTACAACGTCGGCGAGCCAGATGGTCAACTCGGTGCCAAGACGAGGGCGGCAATCCGCGATTTCCAGGCGCGCATCGGGCGCGTGCCCGACGGCTTTGCCTCGGCAAGCATCCTCAGCCAGTTGCGCGGCCAGTAAGGGTACTGGATAAGTGGCTCGGCCACCTTCGAGTTGACATCTTTTACGCGCAAATGACTTTAAGTCCGCGGGACAAGTCCCTCTTCGCGGCCGGCCTTTTCCCTTGTAGATTAAGGCGTTGGGCGATCGCATGGTTGGCAAAATCCGCTTTTCGCATTGGCTCGTCGCAGCGCTCCTTCTGGCCGTGGCCGAAGGCGCGAGCGTGGCCGCGATCGATCTCGCCTTGACGCAGCCGGCCCAGGCGCAGCGGGCCGACGACCGCTATCCCTTTCTGAGCAGCCAGCGTCCGCGCAGCGGGGGCTTTTTCGGCGACTGGTTCGGCGGCTTTGGCTCGCGACCCTATCCGGGTCCGAGCGGGTACCCGCCACAACAACCGCAGCCGCAAGTCCAGTATCAGGACTATTCGCACGCGCCGGCGCCGCGCAAGCCCGATCCGAACGCGCCCGCGCCGACGACCTCGGTGGTGGTGCTGGGCGACGGCATGGCCGACTGGCTCGCCTATGGGCTCGAGGATGCGTTTTCCGATTCGCCGGAGGTCGCCATCCTTCGTAAGAACAAGGTGCATTCCGGCCTGTTGCGCTACGACGCGAAGAGCGATCTCGACTGGTGGCATGTCGCGCGCGACCTGTTGGCGCAGGAGAAGCCTAACTACGTGGTCATGATGCTCGGTGTCAGCGACCGGCAAAACATCCGCGAGCGCGACGTTGCCAAGGAAGCGGAAAAGAACGCCAAGGACGCGCAGGACAAGAAGAACGCCGATCCGAACGCGCAAAACAAGGACCAGGCGGAGGACCAAGACGAGACGCGCATCGCCACGCCCGAGGAGCCGCGCGCCAAGAGCCCCAACGGCATCATCGAGTTCCGCAATGATCGATGGGCCGAAATCTACTCGAAGCGCATCGACGAAACGATCGCCGCGCTGAAGAGCAAAGGCGTGCCGGTGTTCTGGGTCGGCCTGCCGGCGATCCGCGGCGCCAAGTCGACCGCCGATGCGAGCTATCTCAACGACCTCTTTCGCGCACGCGCCGAACGCGCCGGCGTCAACTATATCGACGTGTGGGACGGTTTCGTTGACGAAACCGGCAAATATTCGAACTTCGGCCCGGACTACGAGGGCCAGATGCGGCGGCTGCGCTCGGCCGATGGCGTCTATTTCACCAAATCCGGGGCGCGCAAGCTCGCACATTACGTCGAGCGCGAATTGCGCCGCTACATGAGCGACCGCGTGCCCCTGGCGTTACCCTCGGGGCCGGTCGGTCCAGTTCCGGACGAGACGAAATCGAAGGTGCGGCCGCTCGCTGGTCCGGTGGTGCCGCTCACCGTCACGCCGGGGAATTCCGATGAGCTGGTGGGTAGCAGTAGCAGTAGCAGCCAGCCGGTGCACGGCGACGCCATCGCCAGCCGTGTGCTGGTGAAGGGCGAGCCGGTGGCGGCGCCGCCCGGACGCGCGGACGATTTCGTCTGGCCGGCGGGCAACGACGGCAAGACTGTCGCGCCCACCGCAACGACACCTGCGGCAGCGGCGCCCGCGGCGACAGCGCCTGCGGCGGCGGCGCTGCCGGCGTCCGCGGCGGCGCCCACTGGTGATGCCCTGGCCCGCACCGAGCCGGTGACGATCATGAAGCCGGAGGAAACGCCGAAACAGAGCGGCGGTGCAAAGATCCTGCAAGTCCCCGAGGCCAAGCCGCGCGCCGAGCGGCGGGCGGAGAGCAAGCCGCGCACGCAGCAAAGCAACGTGCCGCGCCCGCCGGCCGATATCCCGCTGTCCGGCCGCTCGCCCGCCGCGTTGCGCTGACGGCCGCTCAGCGCGGCAGCGTCGTCGATCCCATCAGGAACTTGTCGACCGCGTGCGCGCATTGGCGCCCTTCGCGGATCGCCCACACCACCAGCGACTGGCCGCGCCGCATGTCGCCGGCGGCGAACACCTTCGGCACTGAGGTCGCATAGGCGTTGGTATCGGCCAAGACATTGCCGCGCTGGTCGAGCGTGAGGCCGAGCGTCTTGAGCATGCCCTCGTGCACTGGATGCACGAAGCCCATGGCAAGCAGCACCAGGTCGGCCTCGATCTCGAATTCCGTGCCGGCGACCGGCTGGAGTTTGCCATCGACATGCACGCAGTGCAGCTTCTTCACGTGGCCGTTCTCGCCGGAAAATTTCTGCGTCAGGACGGCGAATTCGCGGGTGACGCCTTCCTCGTGGCTCGACGAGATGCGCACCTTGAGCGGCCAGTCCGGCCACACCAGCATCTTGTTCTCGTGCTCGGGCGGCATCGGCATGATCTCGAAATTGGTCACCGACACCGCGCCCTGGCGGATCGAGGTGCCGATGCAGTCGGAGCCGGTATCGCCGCCGCCGATCACCACCACCTTCTTGCCGGTGGCCAGGATCGGCTCGATATTGCCGAGCGGCTCGTTGCTCACGCGCCGGTTCTGCTGCGGCAGGAATTCCATGGCGAAGTGAATGCCCTCGAGCTCGCGTCCTGGCACGGGCAGGTCGCGCGGCTTCTCGGCGCCACCGGCGAGCACGACCGCATCGTGCTCCTTCACCAGTTTGTCGACCGGCACGCTGACGCCGACATGGGCGCCGTAATGGAACTGCACGCCTTCGCCTTGCATCTGCTCGACGCGGCGGTCGACGTCGATCTTCTCCATCTTGAAGTCGGGGATGCCGTAGCGCAATAGCCCGCCCGCCTTGGCCCAGCGCTCGAACACGTGCACCTCGTGCCCGGCGCGCGCGAGCTGCTGCGCGCACGCAAGGCCCGACGGTCCCGAGCCGACGACGGCGACCTTCTTGCCGGTCTTGTGCGTCGGCAATTCCGGCTTGAGGCCTTGCGCGATGGCGCGATCGGCGATCTCGCACTCGATCGATTTGATGGTGACCGGATTGTCGTCGATGTTCAGCGTGCAGGACGCTTCGCACGGTGCCGGACAGACGCGGCCAGTGAATTCCGGGAAGTTGTTGGTGGAGTGCAGATTGCGCGCCGCCTCGTCCCAGTGGCCACGATAGACGAAGTCGTTCCAGTCCGGGATCTGGTTGTTGACCGGACAGCCGGTCGGCAGGCCGGTGATGCGGCTCATGCCATGGCAATAGGGCACGCCGCAGTCCATGCAGCGCGCCGCCTGGTCACGGATTTCCTTCTCCGTGAGCGGCAGCACGAATTCGTGCCAATGCTTGATGCGCTCGGCGACCGGCTGGTAGTCGCGATCCTCGCGCTCGATTTCGAGAAACCCAGTGACCTTACCCATACTACTCCGCGGCCTGCATAGTGGCGGCCTTCTCCTTTGCCATCTCGGCAAGCGCGCGGCGGTATTCAATCGGCATCACTTTGCGGAACAAGGGACGATAACGTTGCCAATCGGCGAGAATCTCGGCCGCCCGTTTGGAATTGGTGTAGCGCGCATGGTTGGCGATCAGCATGCGCAGGCGCTCGGCGTCCATGCTGGTCAGATCCGACATCACGTCGACGCGGCCATGCGATTCGAGATCGTTGTAGAGGCCGAATTCCTTCTCGGCGACCTCTTCTTCCTGCGGCACCGGCTCGAGCTCGACCATCGCCATGTTGCAGCGTGACTTGAACGTGCCGTCCTCGTCCAGCACATAGGCGATGCCGCCCGACATGCCGGCGGCGAAGTTGCGCCCGGTGTAGCCCAGCACCACGACGATGCCGCCGGTCATGTATTCGCAGCAATGGTCGCCGGCACCCTCGATCACCGCGATGGCGCCGGAGTTGCGCACGGCGAAGCGTTCGCCGGCAACGCCGCGGAAATAGCACTCGCCTTCGATGGCGCCGTACAGCACAGTGTTGCCGACGATGATCGACTCCTCCGGCACGATGCCGGAATCGGCCGGCGGTCGGATGACAATGCGGCCACCCGACAGGCCCTTGCCGACATAGTCGTTGGCGTCGCCGTCGAGCTCGAAGGTGATTCCGTGCGCGAGCCAGGCGCCAAAGCTCTGCCCGGCGGTGCCGGCAAAGCGCACGTGGATGGTGCCGTCGGGCAGACCGGCATGGCCGTAGCGCTTGGCCACCTCGCCGGACAGCATGCCGCCGGCGGTGCGGTCGATATTGCGGATGGTGGTCTGCAGCCGCACCGGCGCGCCGCGGTCGAGCGCGGCCTGCGACTCGGCGATCAGCTTGCGGTCGACGATGTCGCTGATTTTGTGATCCTGCGCCTCGCACTTGTAGATATTGGTGCCAGGCGCGGCCGGCGGCTTGGTGAACAGCTTGGAGAAGTCGAGGCCCTTCGCTTTCCAGTGCTCCACCAACGCCCGCTGGTCGAGCATCTGCATCTGCCCGACCATCTCGTTGAACGTACGGTAGCCGAGCGCAGCCATCAGCTCGCGCACTTCCTCGGCGACGAAGAAGAAGTAATTGATGACGTGCTCGGGCTGGCCCTTGAAGCGCTTGCGCAGCACCGGGTCCTGCGTGGCGACGCCGACCGGGCAGGTGTTGAGGTGGCACTTGCGCATCATGATGCAGCCGACCGCGATCAGCGGCGCGGTGGCGAAGCCGACCTCGTCGGCGCCGAGCAGGGCGCCGACCACCACGTCGCGACCGGTGCGGATGCCGCCGTCGACTTGCACGGCGATGCGTCCGCGCAGCCGCTGCACGACCAGCGTCTGATGGGTCTCGGCAAGGCCGATCTCCCATGGGCTACCGGCGTGCTTGATCGAGGTAAGCGGGCTTGCGCCGGTACCGCCCTCGAAACCGGCGATGGTGACGTGGTCGGCGCGCGCCTTGGAGACGCCGGCGGCGACCGTGCCGACGCCAACTTCGGAGACGAGTTTCACCGATACGTCGCCGGCCGGGTTGGCGTTCTTCAGGTCGAAGATGAGCTGCGCCAGGTCTTCGATCGAATAGATGTCGTGATGCGGCGGCGGCGAGATCAGGCCGACGCCGGGCGTCGAGTGGCGCACCTTGGCGATCACCTTATCGACCTTGTGACCGGGCAACTGGCCGCCTTCACCGGGCTTGGCGCCCTGCGCCATCTTGATCTGCATCACGTCCGAATTGACCAGATACTCGGCGGTGACGCCGAAGCGGCCGGAGGCGACCTGCTTGATCGCCGAGCGCATCGAATCGCCGTTCGGCAGCGGCTTGAAGCGGTCGGCTTCCTCGCCGCCTTCGCCGGTATTCGACTTGCCGCCGATGCGGTTCATGGCGATGGCGAGCGTGGTGTGCGCCTCGCGCGAAATCGAGCCGAACGACATGGCGCCGGTGGAGAACCGCCGCACGATGTTCTTGGCCGGCTCGACCTCCTCGATCGGCACCGGCTTGCGGCCGTCTTCCTCCGCCGACTTGATGCGGAACAGGCCACGGATGGTGAGCAGACGCTCGTTCTGCTCGTTCACGATCTTGGCGAAGGCGCGGTAATGATCCTGCGAATTGCCGCGCACGGCGTGCTGCAGGCTGCGCACCGTCTCCGCGGTCCACACATGG
>Ga0187771_10002076_pt1 | contig 13762 bp, 10 predicted proteins | sample 0116_SJ02_MP15_1_FD_133139 | JGI IMG/M metagenome (GOLD analysis project Ga0187771, IMG submission 133139) | Tropical peat soil microbial communities from peatlands in Department of Meta, Colombia - 0116_SJ02_MP15_10_MG | ecosystem: Environmental > Terrestrial > Soil > Wetlands > Peat | place... | reverse complement strand
CTATCGATCGAGCGTTTTTTCATATCGCTTGCTTCATGATCGTCTTACGGAGGGTTGTGCAATAGCTTCTAGGCAGAAGACGCCCCCGGGCCGGAGTAACGGGGAAAGGTCGCCCAGGTTTCCGAGGACCAGGCGGTCCCCGATCTTAGAGAGCAATCTCGCCGCGCTCGTCGTTGCGGATGCGGATGGCCTCGTCTACCTTGGAGACGAAGACTTTGCCGTCGCCGATTTTGCCGGTGCGCGCGGCGCCGACGATGACTTGAATGGCGCGCTGGACCAAGTTGTCCGGAAGGACCATCTCAATCTTCACCTTGGGCAAGAGGTCAACGTTGTACTCGCGCCCGCGATAGATTTCGGTATGGCCCTTTTGCTTGCCGTGGCCGCGAATCTCGAAAACGGACATGCCGCTGACGCCCGCTTCCACCAGAGCAGCTTTCACGGCCTCCAACTTTTGCGGCTGAATGATGGCTTCGACCTTTGTCATGTTTTCGTCTCCGTGTTCAGCGACACTAAGCCTCCCAGTAATAGCCTTCTTCGCCATGCTGCGTGGCGTCCAGGCCCTGCACCTCGTGCTCGGCCGAGACGCGCAGGCCAATGGTCATGTCCACCACCTTCAGGATTACGCTGGTGCCCACAATGGCCAGAGCCCAGCCGATGCCGATTCCGGCAAGTTGATGGATCGGCTGGCGCCAATTCCCGTCAATCGCGCCGACGGCTCCGCCTTGGAAGACGGGATTGATGGCCCGGGCCGCCAGCACTCCAGTGAGCAAAGCCCCAACAGAGCCGCCGATGCCATGCACCCCGAAGGCGTCCAGGGAATCATCGTAGCCAAACCTGGCTTTGACGATGGCTACCATGGAATAGCAGCACACGCCGGCCACGCCGCCAATGATGAGCGCGGACATGGGCCCCACAAAACCGGAGCCTTGGGTGATGGTGGCGAGGCCCGCAACTGCTCCCGAGACCGCGCCCAAGGCGCTCGGCTTGCCGCTGCGCATCCATTCCACCGTGGTCCAAGCGATGGCCCCGGCGGCGGCGCCAAATTGCGTGGCCACGAAGGCGCTGCTCGCCAGGCTGCCCGCCGATAGCGCGCTTCCGGCGTTGAAGCCAAACCAGCCCACCCACAGGAGGCATCCGCCCACGAACGTCAACACCACGCTATGCGGCGGCATAGGCTCGGAGGGATAACCCAGGCGTTTTCCCAAGAACCAAGCGCACACCAGTGCCGATACGCCAGAAGTGATGTGCACCACCGTTCCCCCGGCGAAATCCAGCACAGGAATCTTTCCGCCCAGCGTAGCGTTCAAGAACCCGCCCGTCCCCCAAATCATATGGGCCATGGGACAGTAAACCAGTAAGGTCCAAAGAACCAAGAAAACGGCCATGGCGCTGAATTTCATGCGCTCGGCAAACGCGCCGGAAATCAGTGCGGGGGTGATGATGGCAAACATAAGCTGGTAGATCATGTGGGTTTGCTGGGGGATGGTGGCGGCGTAGTCGGGATTGGGCGCGGCGCCCACGCCGCGCAGCCAGGCATGTTGCAAACCGCCGATAAAGCCGTTGCCCGGCGCGAAACACAGGCTGTAGCCCACCACAGCCCAAACGACGGTGATGATGGCCATCATGGCGAAGCTTTGCATCATCGTCCCGAGGACATTCTTCTTGCGCACCAGGCCGCCATAGAACAAGGCCAAGCCGGGGCCGGTCATCAGCAGAACCAGCGCGGAGCTCATCAGCACCCAAGCGTTATCGCCGGAACTGCGCGCCTGGGCTTTGGTCTCGGCCAATTGTTGCTCGAGCCTGGCCAGGCGCTCGGCCTGCTGCTCGGCCAGGTTGGCCGGCTTGTTGGTCATTCCCGGAGCTACGAAGGCCACGCCGAACGGCGCAAAAGTGGCCAGCAACACGATCACAGCAAAGGACTTAAGAAACGTGTGTCGCATAGGAACCTTTCCCTAGGAAGGCGCCAAGGTCTTGGTAGGAAGGACAGCACACCCCGGTCTCGCAGCCGCGCATCCAGCGCCTGGCGCCGTTCCAACTTATTGTGACAAGTGGTTCTGTGCTGTCCTTGGCGGGTAGGTGGAGAAGCGCACCCGCCTGGTTGGCGAAATCAGTTGGAACGACACTGGACGTGCGCCATGCTGCATGCATTGGTCCGGGTTTTTCAGTGCCCATCTCGCGACCTGGCGAGAGATGATTGGAAATCGTACGCCTTCATACCTGAGAGCGGAAGCGGCGAAAAGTACAAAATACTTATAGCGGCCATAATTCCCGCTTATCCCGAACAGCACGGAAGGCCCAGAACAAAGCGGAACGTCCCTGACGTTCGGAACTCCGCAAGGCGCCGGCGAATGCCGGTCAAGACGTCGCCTGAGGGACGGACCAGAAGGGGATAACTGCCTGTTCACACGGGCAGGCGGGCTGGATTGACCCTTCTCCGTCCGCTTGTTAGCGTAGCCTTGAGTCGGCACTGCCTGCGCCGCGCGTTGGGGGTTGACCCACCTGTCTTTCCGGCGGGGACCGGGCGGGCCTCGCAGGAGCCTTTTCCGGGAAGCGCATGGCCTATAACAAGAGCAAACACGTCGAGACCGCGCAAAAGCTTCTGCACCAGGGCAAAGTGGCCCAGGCCATCGCCGAATACCAGCAAATCCTCAAGCACGAGCCGACGGAACAAGTCACCCTGATGACCATTGGCGAGTTGTACGTGCGCCTGGGAGAAACGCCCCAAGCCATTGATTACTTCGAGAGGCTGGCGCAGTACTTCGCCGGCGACGGGTTCGTGACCAAAGCCATCGCCGTCTACAAGCGCATCGCCAAGCTGGCGCCTGACGAAATCCGGCCGCTCGAGAAACTCGCTGAACTTTATGTGCAACAGGGCGTGATGAGCGAGGCGCGGCCCCTTTATTTGCAGCTGGCTGAGATTCAATTGAAGAACAATAACCACGCTGCGGCGGCGGAGCTGCTGAACAAGCTCCTGGTGGCCGAGCCGGATAACGTGCGCATCCAGGTGCGCTTGGCGGATCTGTACCAAGCTATGGGGAAACCGTCCGAAGCGCTCCAAGGGTACGTGGGCGCCGCGGAGCGCGTGCTGGCCAGGGGAGACCACGCCGAGTGCGAAAAACTGGCCGACAAAGCGCTGAAGCTGGAACCGCGCCACCTCGGAGCCATGACGGTGAAAGCTAGGTCGCGCATCGCCGCGGGCAAACTCCGGGAAGCGGCTGAACTGCTTACCCAGGCCCCCGGTTTGGAGAAGGGCGGCGAGCAGGCGGAGCTGCTCCTGGATCTTTGCTTGAAGAGCGAGAAGTGGAACGAAGCCGCGCTTCTGGCTGTCAAGGTGTTCGAGCAGGACCAGAAGAATTTCGGATTGGCGCAAAGGGTTTGCGAGGCCTTGTTGCAAGCCGGGGACACGGAGCGGGCCATGGCTTTGGTAGACCGCATCCGCGTTCCCATGATCGACGCGGGCGAGCACGAAGCCATTACCGGACTCTTGAACAACCTGGCGGCGCGCTGCGCAGGCCGCCTCGAGCCCCTGGAATGGCTGGTGGATACCTACGGGCGCATTAGCGATTCCTTTCGCATGCCGGAGGCGCTGGCGCAACTGGGCGACGCAGCCATGGCCTCGGGAGACCTCGCACGCGCCAAGGAAGTGTTCGAGCAGCTCTTGGACCGCCAGCCGGAGAGCGATGCGGCGCGGCGCAAACTGAATGAAGTCATGCAGCGGATGGGGCTGATCCGGGAAGAGCCCATTCCCGTGCCGGAAACGGTCGTACCACTGGAAATCAAGCCCCCCACGCCGTCGGCGTCCCCTCCCCCGGTTCGGCTCCCTGAATCGGAGCCAGCCCCTGCCGCAGAACCCCGCCCGCCGGCGCCGGTTGTCGAGCCGCCGCTCGACGAAGAGACGCAGCGGTTCATCAGCCAGTCGCTCACGGACGTGGACCTGTTCGCCAGCTATGGGCTTACGCAGAAAGCCATGAGCTTGCTCGAGGCGGTGCTGAAGCGGGCGCCCCGACATGCGGTGACGCTCGAAAAGCTCCTCGATTTTCACCTGGGCGCGGGCGACGAGCGCCGCACGGCCGAGCTGGCCGCGGTGCTCGAGGAGATTCATGCGCAGCGCGGCGATACCCGCAACGCCGAGCGTTTCACGGAATTGCGCCGGCGCTTCCAGCGCGTGGCCGGCTTGAGCGATGAGCAGATCGCCGCGGCCAAAGCCGCGGAGCCTGCGGCGGCCCCCACCGTGAAGGCACAGCCTGCCGAGCCTCCCGTGCCCCCTGCCGAAGCTCCCGCTGCGCCCCGGGTTTCAGCGGTGCACGACTTGGATTTGTCCGACGAATGGTCGTTGTTGCTCGAGCACCACAAGCACGCAGATGCGGCCCCGCCCGCCGTGCCAGGCAAACCCAAGGCCGCGGAAAGAGAAGAACCCAAAGTACACGCGCCGCCTTCCCCGCCGGAACCGGCGGAATTTGAGATTTCCATGGAGGAGATCTCTGAGGAACAAGAAGCCGCGCCTTCGCTGGAGGCTCCCCCCGCCACTGCCTCGCCACAGGCTCCTGCGGCAACAGCTCCGCCGCCGGCCGCCGCTGCCCCTGCGGCGCCCGCCGCGCCGAAGGAGAGAGAGGAACCTGCTCCTCCTGCCGCTTCCACTTCGCCGAAAAAAGAGCCGGCGGCTCGCTCGAGACCGCAAACCCCGGCGCGAGAGACCGAGGAATACGAACTGACCCTGGAGCCCGAAGAGATCGAGCACGCGCCGGCCGCGGCGGCGGAACCGGCCGTGGAAGCGAAGAAGGAAGATGAGCGCAGCCCGGCCTTTGCCGCGGATAAGTTCCTTGCCGAGTTGGCGTCGGAAATCGAGCAGCTTGGCCTGGGTCCCCTCGAGGTTCCTGCGGGCGGCGCTGCCGAGCCGGCGGCAAAGCCCCCGGCGGAACCGGTGGGCGTTTCCGCCGAAGCAAGTCCTCTGCGCGATGTCTTCGAAGAGTTTCGCGCGGAACTGGGCGAACTCAAAGCGGAAGACGAAGACCTGGAGACGCACTACAACCTTGGCGTGGCCTTCCGCGAGATGGGCTTGCTCGAAGAAGCCATCAGTGAGTTCCAAAAGGTGGCCAAAGCCGGCGAGCAGGGACGAACCTTCCGCTATGCCCTGCAGTGTTGTACCTTGCTCGGGCTGTCGTTTATGGAGAAGGCCCAGCCGGCCATTGCCGCCATGTGGTACGAGCGAGCCTTGCGGACGCCCGGGATTGACCCGGAAACGGAGCTGGCCTTGCGGTATGATCTTGGCTTGGCCCAGGAATCCGCGGGCGCCACGGAGGCGGCGCTGAAGAGTTTTTCTCAGGTCTACGCGAACAACATTGACTATCGCGACGTCGCCGACCGTATTGCCGCCCTGGAAAAGGCCGCCCACTGATTTGCGCCAGCGCCTTTCTATCCCGGCCCACTGATGAATCGCGCCGCTTACCTGCTCTCAGCTGTATGCTGCTTCCTGATGGGCATGCTGCTGGTCTACTTGCCCTGGATGCGTGTTTGGGAGCACAACTTTTTTCTCAGCCGCTTTCCCGGACTGGTGCGTGTGCTGCTGCATCCCGCGCTGCGCGGGGCGGTGACCGGGCTGGGCCTGCTGGACATTTTGCTGGCCGTGGGGATGATCCACCGCAGGCCGAAGAGCGCACATGACGCCCGCAACTGAGGCCATCCTCTGCTACGTCACCGACCGGCGGAGCCTGCCCGCCGTGCCGGCGGATGCGGCCGAGGATCCGCGCGCAGCGCAAAGGAAGAGGCTGCTTGCCCTAGTCGCTCGTGCCGCCGATGCGGGCGTGGATTGGATACAGATCCGAGAGAAGGACTTGGGCGGCGCGCAGCTCGCTGCCCTGGCCGGCGAGGCCGCTCGCGTGGTTCAAGGGCGGGCCCGCATTCTGGTGAACGACCGGCTGGATGTAGCCCTGGCCGCCGGTGCTGGCGGCGTGCATCTGGGAGAATCCTCATTGCCTGTCGAGAGCGTCGCTCCCTGGGCCAAAGCGCATGCACCGCTGGGGTTTCTTGTAGGAGTGTCGTGCCATTCACTGGAGATGGCGCGGCGGGCAGAGAGTAGTGGTACGGACTACGTCGTGTTCGGCCCCGTCTTTGACACCCCTTCGAAGCGCGCCTACGGCCCGCCGCAAGGACTGGCGCGTCTGGCGGAAGTATGCGAGCAGGTGCGTGTTCCCGTGCTGGCCATTGGCGGAATCACCCTGGAGAACGCGCGCGCCTGTCTGGCCCAAGGCGCCGCTGGCATCGCCGCCATCCGATTGTTTCAGGAAGCGGGCGACATGGCGGCCCTATCAGCTGCGCTGAGAGCCGGGCGCTGAATCCCAAACCGAAAGCTCAATCATGCATGAGCAAACGGGCCATCTCCGCGGCGACGTGGGAGAGGCGCGCGCCCCGGCGGACAATCAAGTACAGGTGCCGGGGCATCTGCAGTTGCTTGATCTTTACCTCGGTGAGCAAACGCCGCTCGATCTCCCAGCGCACGCACATGCGCGGCACGATGGCCACGCCCAGGCCCATCTGCACGAACCGCTTGATGCTTTCGATCGTGGGCAGCTCCACGTGGATGTTCAAAGGCGTGTGATGCTTGGCGAATAACTCGATGACTCGCCGCCGGTAGGGCGATTCCACGATGTGCGCGACGAAGTCCTCCTCGCCCAGATCCCCGATCTCCACGGCCCGCCGGCCCGCTAGCCGGTGCCCCGGGGGCACCACGAAGGTCAGCGCGTCGCGGACGATTTCCGTGGCTTGCAGCTGCGGTTCCCGCGGCAGGTAAGAGACCGCGCCGAGGTCCAGGTGGTAATTCAGCACCTCGTGCGGGATGTCCCGCGAGTAGGTTCGCTGCACGCGAATCTGAACTCCCGGATGGAGTTTGCGGAATTTCCCCAGTGCGGGAAGAAGCGCGTGGATAGAGCTTTCGTTCACCCCCAGCGTCAGTTCCCCGCGCCGCAGCCCGCCCAGTTCGGCTATGCCCCTCCGGGCTTCCTCGCGGAGGTTCAGCAGGCGTTCCGCATACTCCTTCAGCAGCACCCCGGCGTCGGTCAGCCGCGAGGGCCGCGCGCCGCGGACGAAGAGGGGATGGCCGACGGTGTCCTCCAGTTTGCGGATGGCCAGGCTGACGGCCGGTTGCGTGCGGAACAGCCTTTCGGCGGCACGGGAAAAACTGCCCTCGCGGGCCACGGTCAGAAAGACTTCCAGCTCGCCAAGGTCCATGAAAACCTCCGTGGGCAACGGAACAGCATATAACATAAAATTATCAAATGCAGAAAGAATATAAATTTGACCGGTGGGCCGCAATCTGCCCTACTGGCTGGAGAGGGCTTCCCATGGATATCGTCCGCATCTTTGACACCACTCTGCGCGACGGCGAGCAATCGCCCGGTTTCTCCATGAAGGAGGCGGAAAAGCTGCGTCTGGCCCGGCAGTTGGTCGAGCTTGGCGTGGACGTGATCGAGGGAGGCTTCCCCATCGCCTCGCAAGGCGACCTCGACGCGGTAAAGACCCTCGGGCGGGAGATTCGCTCCTGCCGCATCGCCGCGCTGGCCCGCGCCAAGCAGCAGGACGTGGACGCGGCGCTGGAAGCCCTGGCCCCCGCAGCCGAGCCCCGCCTGCACGTCTTCCTGGCCACCTCAGACCTGCACCTGCATGCTAAGCTCAACATGACCCGCGAGCAGGCTCTAGAGGCGATTCGCGCCATGGTTTCCTACGGCCGGCGGGGGGTGGCCGAGGTGGAATTCTCCGCCGAGGATGCCGGGCGCACGGAAATCGGCTATCTTTGCCAAGTGTGCCAGACGGCCATTGAAGCGGGCGCGACCATCCTCAATCTCCCGGACACGGTCGGCTACGCCACTCCCGAGGAATACGCGGATATGTTCGTGCAGGTGCGCGGCCACCTGAACGATCCTCCGGGCATCACCTTCAGCGCCCACTGCCACGATGACCTGGGCCTGGCCGTAGCCAATTCCCTCGCCGCGGTACGCGCGGGCGTGCGCCAGATCGAATGCACCCTCAACGGCATCGGCGAGCGCGCCGGCAATGCCGCCCTGGAGGAAGTAGCTGTAGCCCTGGCCGTCCGCCAGGCTTACTACGGCGTGCGTACCTCCCTGAACCTCACCAAGCTTTTCCCCGCCAGCCGCATGCTTTCGGAAATCACCGGGGTAGGCGTTACCCCGAACAAAGCGGTAGTCGGTGCCAACGCCTTCGCGCACGAGGCGGGCATCCACCAGGACGGCATTATCAAGAACCCACTGACCTACGAGATCATCACTCCGCAAGCGGTGGGCGTGCCCTCGCGGCAGCTTGTCCTGGGCAAGCATTCGGGCCGCAACGCGTTGCGAGTTACCCTGCGGGACCTCGGTTTCGAACCGAACGACCAAGAGCTGGCCGAATGTTATCGCCGCATCACGGCCTTGGCCGACGAGACCAAGACCGTGGGCACCCGCGACGTTTTGAGCATCGCCAACCAGGTCATCCGCCGCCGCGCGGGCCTGGATGCTTCCAAGGCCACGCCGGTGGCATAAGATCGCTTGCCAGAACTCCAGCGAATCTCGCCCCGGATTTCTCACGGGGGAAGGCGGTGAGGGTGTGAACAGGACGATCGTTGTGCTGCCGGGCGACGGGATCGGGCCCGAGGTTACCCAGGCGGGCGTGTCCATCCTGAAGGAATGCGGGAGTGCCTTCGGCTGCACGTTCGAGGTTGTCGAGGCGCTTGTGGGCGGCGCGGCCATTGACGCCGGCAAGGCGCCGCTCCCGAAGGATACGTTGGATGCCTGCCGCCGCGCCGACGCGGTCTTGCTCGGGGCCGTGGGCGGCCCCAAGTGGGAGGCAGCGCCTGTGGGCCACCGCCCGGAAACAGGACTGCTCGCTCTCCGCAAGGACCTCGAACTCTACGTCAACATTCGCCCCGTCAAGTTGCGCGAGCCGTTGCGCCAGGTGTCCCCGCTCCGCCCGGAAAGGCTGGGCAAGCTGGACCTCGAAATCGTGCGCGAACTGGCGGGAGGCATGTACTTCAGCGCGCGCGGCGCCGAAGGCGCGGGGCCCCAGGAACGTGCCTGGGACACCGAGTCTTACAGCGCGTGGGAGGTCGAGCGCATTGCCCGGTTCGCCTTCGCCCGCGCCGAGGCTCGCTCGAAGAAGCTCACCTCCGTGGACAAGGCTAACGTGCTCACCAGCTCGATGCTCTGGCGGCGGACCGTCGTGGCCATGGCCGCCGCCCATCCTGCTGTGCGGCTTGAGCACATGTACGTGGATAATGCGGCCATGCAGCTTGTCCTGAACCCGGCGCAATTCGACGTCCTGCTCACCTCCAACATGTTCGGCGACATCCTCAGCGACGCCGCTGCCGCGCTCGCCGGTTCGATTGGCTTGATTCCCTCTGCCTCCTATGGGGAGTCCGCACCCCTGTTCGAGCCTATCCACGGTTCAGCGCCCCAGCTCGCCGGCAAGGACGTGGCCAATCCAGTGGGCACGATCTTGAGCGTGACTATGATGCTGCGCGATGCTTTCGGACTGGCGGAAGCCGCGGACTGGGTGGAAGGCTCGCTCGACCGTGTGTTTGCCGCCGGTTATTGCACCCCGGACCTGGCCCAGCCAGGCTCGCGCGCCCTGGGTACAAGGGCATTCACCGAAGCCCTGCTCAAAGAGATGCGCTTGGCCCGCGCACTGGTCAAGTGAACGGTTCGCGGGGCCTCTCCTTGCCAGGCCGGACGTAGAGTGCTAAGTTCTCTGCTTCCAAAGAGTGCCGGGCCGCCGGCCCCAGGGGCTTGCCTGCCACCGAGCCGGTCGCCGCTCGTTGAGTTGCGAGTCTGTAAGTCTAGGGCTTCCCGGCCGCTCTGCCATGACCGACGTTCTTCAAGCATCGCGAGCTGATTGTCCCAGGGGGCCGGAGCTGCGTCCTTGACCACATGCTGGATGCCCGAACCCATGCCCAATTCGCTTAGCAGTGTAGCGTCAACTGTGGTTCCCACGTTTTGGCGGGTAGAGGGGAGTCTTCTCGAGCTGGGCGCGCTCCGCCCGGTGGGGTACTTCACCTGGAACGCACAGAGCTTCGCGGAACGCTGGGCGCGTCGCGCGGGCATGATCGCCATGACCCTTGTGCGGCCTTTTGCCTACGCGGGGAACCGCGTTTTCGCTACCCGGCTGCTTCATACCCTCCTGCGCGGCGTCAGCCGCGACCGCCTCGATCTCCTTGGCGAGGAGTACTTTGAGTATGTCCTCAAGTCTCGGCTCAGGCGCACAGCCGTGGACGAACTGAAAGGGTGCCTCTCCGGCGGCGAATCCATCGTGCTGGTCAGCCAGGGGCTTGACCACGTAATAAAACCTCTGGCCACCTATCTCGGTGTTAAGTGGTTGATTGCCAATCGCTTGGAGTTTCGAGACGGATACGCCACTGGCCGCCTGATTGAGCCCGTGATTCGTCCGCGGGGCCCGCTGGCATGGCTCATGAGCGGTTCTCCGCAAGGCTGGCGGGTACCGCGCGAACGGCTTGTGCGCGCACTCGGTTTGGCCCGTCTTCCCGGCGCGCTGGACGCGGCCACGCAGCAAGCCTCGCGCCCCGCCGCGGCTGTGGACAAGCCCGTGGTGCGCTTTAGTGGGGCGCCAGTGGCCGGACGCCTTTCCGTACGCGAAACACTTGCCGGCAAGCATATCTTGCTCGTCGGCTTCACTGGATTCATCGGCAAAGTGTGGCTTGTCCACCTGCTCTCCGAGGTTCCCGAGATAGGCAACGTCACCTTGCTCATCCGGAGCAGCAGGACGACAGGAGCCGAGCGGCGTTTCAGGAAAATTGTCGAGGAATCGCCGGCATTCGAGCCTTTGCACCAACGGTATGGCTGCGGGCTTGGCGCCTTCCTGCGCCAGCGGGTTGAAGTGGTCGAAGGTGACGTCAGCCAGCCAGGCTTGGGCCTCGAAGCGCGGCAAAGAGAGCGCCTGGAGGAAACGCTGGATTTGGTGGTCAACTGTGCCGGGCTAACGGATTTCAATCCCGACCTTCGCGATGCCCTGGCATGCAATGCGGATTCCGTGCTTCACCTCGTCGAGTTTCTTCGCCAGTGCCGCCACGCCGGCCTGGTACACCTCTCCACTTGCTTTGTGGCTGGCGCGCGCGATGGTTACTTCACCGAAGAGCTGGTGGAGAACCACAACCCTAAGGGTGAACCCGCGTTTGACGCCCGGCGCGAGATGGAGTCCTTGCGTCGGCTGGTTCGTCAGGTGGAAGAACGCGGTGAGAGTCCCGAACTGGCCGCTGCTCTGCGGCGCCAGGCGCTCGGGCGGCGCGGCGAAACCGCCCATGTTTCCGGCGAAGAGCTTGCCGGCGTGCTGCGCCGCAACCGCGCCCGCTGGGTGCGCAACCGGCTCACCCGCGCGGGGCTGCGTCGCGCCCAGCGCCTCGGCTGGCCCAACACCTACACCTTCACCAAAAGCCTTGGCGAATCGCTGCTGGCCGCGCACGGCGCCGGTTTGCCGGCGGCCATCGTCCGGCCATCCATCGTGGAAAGCTCCACGCGCGCGCCGTTCGGCGGATGGAATGAGGGCGTGAACACCTCCGGGCCGCTCTCCTACTTGCTAGGCACGAAGTTCCGCCAATTGCCCACCACCGAACGCAAGTGCCTGGACATCGTCCCTGTGGACATGGTTAGCCGAGGCATGATGCTCATTGCCGCCGCGGTCATCGCTCGACGTCACGCCCGCGTCTACCAACTGGCCACCTCGGCCGTCAATCCTTGCGATATGGCCCGCTCCATCGAGCTGACCGGCCTGGCCCACCGTAAACACTACCGCGCCCAGCAGGGACTGGAGCGCTGGCTCAAACTCAAGCTGGAAACCATCCCGGTTTCCAAACAGCGCTATGAACGCCTTTCCGTGCCCATGCAAAAGGCCCTGGTCTCCGGCATCAATCGTTTCGCCGAGTCCCTGCGGATGAAGAAGGGGCCGCTGGCCAGGCAAGAACGCGAGCTTTCCCGCACGGAAAAGCTCATCGAGCTTTACGAGCCTTTCATCCTGCACAACCAGCAGGTCTTCGAGGCGGAGAACGCGCGCTTGCTCTCAGCCGCTCTGCCCCCCGAGGAGCGGACCGCATTCGCCTTCGATCCTGAGAATCTCGATTGGTGGGAGTACTGGATCAACATTCACGTTCCTGCACTTCGCCGCTGGTGCTACCCGCTGATGGAAGGTAAGCCGCTCGAAGCGCGGCCCGCGCGTGAACTCGATTGGGGCGGCGCGGCGGGGGAAGCGGCGTCCCAGCTTTCCGGAGCCGGGCCGCGGCAGGGCGGCGAAACAGCTCCTGGCGATTCCTTATGGCCGTCTTCATAACCGGAGCAACAGGCTACCTGGGCAGCTACGTCGTGGCGGGACTCCTTCAAGGCCACCAGGACCAACTCAATCTTTTGGTGCGCGCCAGGGATGTCCAAGAAGCCCACGAGAGGCTGTGGCGCTCTTTGCAGCTCCACTTTGACTCCGAGGCTTTCTGCGAGTATCTGCGCTCGCGCGTGCGCGTTTTCTGCGGCGACCTCACCCAGCCACGTCTCGCCCTGGGCGACGACGATTATCGCGAACTGGTGGACGCCACCGATTCGGTCATTCACTGCGCCGCCTCCCTCAACCGCAAGTCCGAGAAGCAATGCTTGAACGTCAATTTGCGCGGCACTCTCGAGGTGATACAGCTTGCCCGCTGCGCGCAAAACCGCTCCGGCCTGCGCCGTTTCAGCCACGTTTCCACCGTCGCCGTCGCCGGCAGGCGCCGCGACGCCGTAGTCGCCGAGGATGCCGCGATTGACTGGACGCTTTCGGACTACGACCCCTATGCCCGCACCAAGAAATTCTGCGAACACATGTTGCGCCAGTTGCTTCCCGATGTTCCGCGCACCATTTTCCGTCCCAGCATCGTCCTGGGTGACAGCCGTAAACCGGAGACGACCCAATTTGAGATGGTGCGCGCCTTCGATTTCCTGGCTGGCCTTCCGGTGCTCCCGTTGCGTCCGGAAGACCGCATTGATATTGTTCCCGCCGATTACGTTGGCCGGGCTATCGTGGCCCTCCATCAGAAAGACGGCGCGGCCCACGACATCTATCATCTTTCTTCCGGCCAAGGCTCGGAGACCTATCGCCAGATTACCGAGGCCCTGGCCCAAGCCGCTGGCTGGCGCGCGCCCATCTATCTTCCCTGGCTGGAGCGGCCCTTCGGCTCGGCGGTCAGTTGGCTGGCCCGACGTGGCGGCAGGGTGGGCCACGGCGCATCGCTCATGAAGGTGTTCTGGCCTTACCTCATCTGGAACACGGTTTTCGACAACAGCCGGGTCGTGGCCGAGCTGGACGAGGCTCCCGCGCCGTTCTCGCGCTACGCACAGCAGTTGCTGCTGTTCAGCCGCAAGCATCGTTTCGTCTACCCCACAAGGCCGTTGCCGGCCGGGCAGCCGCCGGACCCGGCGCCCGCGGCGCGGAGGGCCCGAGCATGACCGATGCGCTCCTCGTCGCTTGGGTCGCGGCCCTCATCGAAGCCCGGCGCGGCCTCTGGATGCTCGGGGCCGGGCGCCCCTGGAAACCGGGCCAGCCTCTCAAACTGCTCTTCGCCGGCTACAACGGTGAGCGCAACACCGGCGCGGACGTGCGCGTTCAGGAAATGCTTCGCCAGGTGCGCCATGTCCTCGGCCCGCAAAACGTCGCTCTCAGCGTGATGACCCAGAACTTCGAGCGCACCCGCGGCTACTTCGAGGGTTCCACGCAGGTGCGCCTGCCGGACGTATTTCCTCCTTTT
>Ga0187771_10002075_pt1 | contig 13763 bp, 11 predicted proteins | sample 0116_SJ02_MP15_1_FD_133139 | JGI IMG/M metagenome (GOLD analysis project Ga0187771, IMG submission 133139) | Tropical peat soil microbial communities from peatlands in Department of Meta, Colombia - 0116_SJ02_MP15_10_MG | ecosystem: Environmental > Terrestrial > Soil > Wetlands > Peat | place... | reverse complement strand
GGGAGGGATCCCCGAATACCGTCGGGCGTCTATTATTTTGAGGTCCAACGCAGACCAGAACGGTCATGGTCCGCTCTCTTTAAATCGGTCTACGTTTCTCTCCAATTTAACCTCGCCCCCTTTAAGACAGGTGGGTCGGGGGTTCTTCATGACTTACTATAAAACTCGGGCTCTAAAAACTTTGTTTCTTATTGCATTTTGCAATCCCCTATTTAGGGCGGGCAAAATCTCCTCCCTTTACCATTTTATCGGCGTTATTTATATTACCGGATAAGGGTTTATTTCCCACATTTTCTATCGCTATTTTGCCGTGCCTTTTCGGACCTTTATTGTTAAAAAAAGCGTAAATTTAAGTATTTTATGCAGTCCTTGGAGGCGGGTACTCGGAGCATAGGTCTTATTATAGAGGGAGGTATAATAACTGGCCTTTAATTGAAATTATCGGTATTTATCGGTATTTTGTCGATAGCGACTGATATTTCCCTACGAAAAACTGCTGCTTTAACGGAGCTGTAGACGGTGAAGCCGAACATCGCCGGGTGGCCGGCCGCGATGTAGGTCTTGAGCCGGTCGAGGACCCGCGGCCGCGCCAGCCCGGGCGGGTCGTGCCGGTAATACTTGATCGTCTTATAATTCTGGGCGAACGCGTAACAGAACGCCGGCGGCTCCCTGTCGAACTCCTGATCATCGTCCGTGTAGGGCCAGTATTCCTCAGGCGCGACGCCGAAGAGGACCATGGCCCCCATCGTCAACCTCAGGTAGGCGCCGGTGTCCCCCTTCATCTTCATCAGGTTGCGCGTGGCCTTGTAGAGGAAAAGGCGCGAGGCATCGATGTGCCGGCCGAACGACTTGCGCTCGTAATACTCGATGACCCCGGCCCCGGCATGGGCCGTGCAGGAGCCGAGGGCGCCCTGGTCCTCGACGGCCGAGGCCCACTCGCGGAGGTCCACCGCGGCCGGCGGCGCCCCCGGGGGCGTCGCGCGCCCCGCCCCATTCACCGCCGTCCCCCGCGTTCCCGCAGCCGCGCGGATCCCGGCCGCCGCCAGGATCTCGCGGACCCCCGGCGTGTCTTCGGTGAAATCCCGGAAATCGGGATAGTCCGGGATCCATCCGAAACCGCGTTTCGTCGCCTCGCTCATCGTTCACACCCTCCCTTCGACGTGTTGTCCGCCGGCATTGTATTAAAAAGGAGAGCTCGGGGCAAAGAAAAATTAATAATCGCCGCCGCCGGGACCGCGGCGCCGGGCGGCAAGGGCCGTCCGAAAGCTGATGATTCTCCCTCCTCAGGCGCCGGGGGGGAATATCATCCTTGAAATCACCCTAAGGGGTGATTGACCGGGTCTGGGGGTGAGACAGAATAGAGCCGAAAGGACGCAGTAAAAGCCTGAAAGGCCTGCGAGATGGGCAAGAAGAAGATTCTCGTCATCGATTATGACCAGGCGTCCCTCCAGGCGCTCGAGCAGGTCCTCGTCCAGGAGGGCTTCGATGTCGTCCTGGCCGGGGACGGGCAGGCCGGCTGGGAGAAGTACCAGAGCGAAAAGCCCGATCTGGTCCTCCTCGAGGCCATGCTCTCCAAGATCCACGGCTTCGAGCTCTGCGACCGCATCACGAAGGATCCGTCCACGAACATCCCCGTCTTCATCATGACGGGGGTCTACAAGGACCGCATCTACCGGACGGAAGCGCTCCGCACCTACGGCGCCTCCGAATACTTCGAAAAGCCCCTCGACATGCCCAAGTTTCTGGCCTCCATCCACGGCGTCCTCACGGTCCCGGACATCAAGCCGGAGACCCGGGAGGATGAGGACGAGGCGCTTCAGGCCATCTCGGCGATGAAGCCCATCCAGGAAGAGCCGCGGCGCCCGCAGCCGGCCCCGGAGGTCCGCGCGGCCAGCGTCAAGCCGGCCTTCGAGACAAGGCTATCGCGGGACGAGCGGCCGCGCTTCGAGACGGGGCCCCATTCCGCCCCCGGGCGTGAGGAACGCGAGCCCGCCGAGGCTGCTCCAGAGCCCAGGCCCGTCAAAGAGTCGCTGCCGAAAATCAGGATCGCTCCCGCGTCCAAGCTGCCGGGGGACGGAGAGATCCGGCTCGAGAGCCTCCTCAACATCAGGCCGGAAAAAGAGGAAGGGCGCCGGTCCGAACCGGCCAAGGCCGCCGGACACCCTCCCGCGGTGCCGAAGGACCACGGCGGCAGGGCCCACGACGCCGTCAAAAAAGAATCTGAGACCGAGGATATCGACGCGCTCCTCAAGGAGACGCTGGCGGATTTCGGGCTCGAGCACGAGAAGAAGAGAGCCGCCAAGGCCCCGCCGAAGCCCGAGCTGAAGCCTGAGCCCGTCCCGGAGAAGCCGAAGATCGAGCCCCCGCCGCCGGCGGCGCCGCTGAAGGCGAAACCCGCGCCTGCGCCCGTCGCTCCCGCTCCTTCTGTTTTCGAGAAACCGAAACCGGGCCCTCAGGCCCATCCGGCGCCGACGCCCTTCGCGTTCGCCGAGAAACTGAAGCCGACACCCCCGCCGCCGATGCCTCCCGCCGTGGCCGAGAAGCAGAAGCCCGCGCCGCCTTCGATGCAGGCCCAGCCGCAGGCGCGGCCCGCCGCTCACGCACACGCTCCCGAGCCTCCCGCCGCCGCACGCCCGGTCGGGCCCGCGCCGTTCCAGAGGCTCGAAACCGAAACAAGCCCCTGGGCCGAGCCCAAAAAGCCGGAGAAAAGGGCGGAGACGCCGGCGAGGGGGGAGCCGGTCCGGCCTGCCGAGCCCAGGAGGGGACCCGAGCCGCGGATGTTCAAGGACATCTACGAGATCGATAAGAAAAAATCTGTTTCGCCCGTCCTCGCAGTCGCCGCGGGCCTGGTCGTGGTCGCGGCCGTGGGCTTCCTCATCCTCCGGCCCAAGCACGCCGCCAAGCCGGCCGAGGTCGTCACGCACAACCCCGCCGCGGTGACCCAATCGACCCCTTCGGAAGAGACGGCGGATAATGCCAACAATGCCATCCCGCCCCTGCCGGAAGAAAAGCTCAAGGCGGTGAGCCCGAAGCCCAAGCCGGCGCCCGCCGCAGTGCAGACCCGGCAGGAGCCGCTCCCCGGCCCGGCCGATGCCATCATCCCGGCGCAGCCCGCGAGCGTCGATCACCTCAGGCTGCCGGCGGCGGGCCCGCAGAAGAAGACCGCCACGACCACCGCCCAGCAGAAGCCCGCGGAGACGACGCCGGCGGGGACCGGCGCGGGAGAGGACAAGAGCGCCCAGGCACAAACCCAGGGCCAGGCCGGACAGCCGGTCGCGGCCCCCGCCAAGCCGGAAACGGGCCCCGCTCAACCGCCGACGCAGACACCCCAGCAGACACCCGCCCAGACGGCGGCCCAGGGTTCGACGGCGGGCGGCGATGAGCTCAAGAACCAGTCCCTGCTGACGGCCAAAGCCATCTTCGGCCAGCTCGTCGATCTCGACACCGTCGACGAACCGCCACAGGTCATCAAGTCCTTCGAGCCCGTGTATCCGTCGGCGGCCCTGAGGTTCGGCAAGGAAGGGTCCGTCACCATCAACGCTCTCATCAGCGAAACCGGGAACGTCATCCGGACCGGCATCCTCAAGGGATTGCAGGACGATATGGGCCTGGAACAGGCCGCCCAGGACGCCGTGAAGAGATGGAAGTTCCAGCCGGCGAAAAAGGACGGCGTGGCTGTCAAGGTCTGGAAGCCGATCGTCATCACTTTCAAGATGAGCCGGTGAAGCCAGACCCCATGAGCTTAGCAACAAATATGAAAAAGAACGAATATCAACAAAAGGAGACGGAAATGGGTCTGAGCAAGGATCAGGAAGAGCTGTACAAGCGGACGATGGACGAGGTCAAGAGGCAGCTGGACAACCTCGACGACGATGTGGAGAAAGAGCTCCAGAAGGTCCGGAGACGGCTGGCCGAGCTCCAGGAATCGAAGAAGTCGCTCAAAATGGTCTACGAGGGCACGGCCAAGCTTCTGGGCATCGAGGTCGAAGCCGAAGAAGAGGAGAACGGCGATTCGGCGTCTGCGTCGGCCAAAATGTAACGGTCCCGCCTGCAGGCCGGGCCGCCCCGAGCGGCCTCCCTCCGCCTGAATCCCACCTTTCCGCTCTCCCTCCCCGTCTGCCATTCCATTGACGCTCAACGGGGACTGCTGTACACTCGGGGCGCTACGGCGCCGCGAGCGGCGCGGCTCAGCGGCCGCCGCCGCAACCTTCCCGGAACGTCCATGACCAAGCGCCAACGGGTTGAAGAGACCTGCGGATTCGGACGCCCCGACCGCCCTCCCTTCGTTCCAGCGATCTATGAGCACAAGGGCCGCCTCCTCGGCCGCTCGCCGTCGGAGATCTGCCGCAACGGCGGCCTCCTCCGAGAGGCCTGCCTCCGCGAGCTCGAGGCCTACGACCCGGACATCCTCACCGTCGGGGTGGACGTCTACAACGTGGAGGCCGAGGCCCTCGGCGGCGAGGTCCGTTTCTTCGACGGCTCGAACGACGTGCCCGCGATCGTCTCTCCCCTTCTCCGGTGGCACGGGGACCTCGCGAGGCTGCGGCTCCCCGACCCCGAATGCGACGGCCGCATGCCTCTCTTCCTGGACGCGGCCGGGTGACGGCGGGCTTCGGGGCAGCCTTCCTGGCCAGGGGCGCCGGGGTCGTCATCTTTGATTCCAAGGCCTCGCCGGGCGCGGCCTCGCCACGGGTCTTCCGAGATTTCGTCCTCCCGGTCTACCGCGATCTCGTCGTGCCCGAGCTCCGGAAGGCGGGCGCGTCCCAGGTGCCGCTCATCGTCGGCGGGGACACGACCGGCATTCTCGAAGACCTCCTCCGGACGGGCGCGACGCAACTCTTGTGTGACGCCGGCTCGGACCTCGAGCTCTTCAAGAGGAGGTGCAGCCAGGAACGCCGGGCCTTCCGCGCGAGCGTCGACGCGCGCCTCGTCCACCGCGGACGGCCCGAGGAGATCCGGAGGGAGGCGCTCCGGATCCTCGAGGCAACGAGGGACCAGCCGGGGCTGCTATTCGGCTGCGGGGTCGTGGCCTACGATACCGACCCGCAGAACGTCATCGCGCTCCGGAAGGCGCTGGACGAATTCGCGCGGGGCGGCTGATCCGTTCCTCCCCTGCCGAAACCCATTTCAGACATCTCCCGAGGGCACTGTTCCGAGCGGCGCTCCCCTCATTGGGGGACATCGCTAATATGGGGACATCCCGGGAACAGGGGGTCCGGCCTTCGAAGAGGAATCGAGTTAGACGGGTCCAGAGCGCGGGGGACGGGGTGAACTTTTGAGACGCCGTCATCGTATAATAAAGAAGTGGAGAGCGAAGATGCTTAAGTTTCTTCTTTGGCTTATCCTTCTTGTCATTTGCTGGCCCCTGGCGCTCCTCGCCCTGATCCTCTATCCGATTATCTGGCTCCTCCTCCTGCCCTTCCGGCTTCTCGGGATCACTGTCACGGCCGCCCTGGCTCTCTTCGCGGCCCTGATCATGCTCCCGGCCAGGGTCCTCCGCGGCCCGTCCCGGGCCTGATCCGAAATTCAGGCCAAAGGCCCGGCCCAGGCTGAGCGGCGTTTCTATTATTCTGCCTGTTTGACCACGCCAGGCGCATGTACGATAATCCTTCCTCATGGAAGTCCAGGAGCACTTCTATGCGGACGATCCTTCGCAGGAGCCCGCCGACGCGCGGACGACGATCCCGGGGGCCGAATATTTTTTCCTCGGCAACGGCCTCATTCAGGCGGCCGTCCAGGTCTGCGGCTCCGGCGCAGCCACGCCCGTCGGCCTGCTCGTCATGGACCCGGAGCGCCTGGGTCCGAAGCGCCGTGCGCTGACGTTCGACCCGGCAGGGGGACTCGGCCCGACCGGCATCGAGCTCGTCGAAGGCCGGACGGCCCTGCGGCCCGGGCCGAGCGCCGTCAAGGCCCGCTGGGTGCCCCGCGTCGGTTTCCCGATGGTCGAAGTGACCTGGCGGAGCGGCCCGTACCGCGTCGTCGAGCGGTTGCTCTGCGGGCTGCCGTGGGCGAAGGCCTCGTTGCGGCTCCGCGGCGGGCGCCTCGACATCCTTGTCAGAACAGCGCGGCCTGGCGAGGAGCCGGGCTACTGGGCCGGCAGGTCATATCGCCGGTACAGAAAGAGCGGCATCGATCTCCCCCTGCCGGCGGACGGCGAGACACTCAGATTGGAGGCGGTCCTGCCGAGGCGAGCGGCGTTGAGACAAAATAGCAAGGGCCGCAAATATGGCCCGAAGGTTAGCAAATCCTGATGAGTGGCACGGTGCGAGTCCCCGCCCACCCGCAGCCGAGTTGGGCGCTCCGGCCTACGGCGCCGTTAAAGGCAGTGAAGCCATTAAACGTCATGGCGACGCCAAGCGAGAGAGCGCAGCAGCGCCACCGAAAGCGGGCGAGTGGGGATTCAGGAATCGGGTTGCGATGCGATCGGAGCGATGCGAGGATGGACGGGGCGCGCCGGGATGCAACACATCCGGCAGCTAGAGGATTCCGAGAAGCGACGATGAGAGGCGCGGCGAAAGGAGATTGACAATGGCCCGGACAAGGATCCACCTGGTGGCGAACGCCCACCTCGACCCAGTCTGGCTCTGGGAATGGGAGGAGGGCGCCGGAGAGGCGCTGTCGACCTTCCGCCAGGCCGCCGAGTTCTGCGAGCGACACAAGGGGTTTGTCTTCTGCCACAACGAGGCCGTCCTCTACAAGTGGGTCGAGGAGTACGAGCCGGCCCTGTTCGCGCGGATCAGGAGGCTCGTCCGCGCCGGCAAGTGGCACGTCATGGGCGGCTGGTACCTCCAGCCCGACTGCAACATGCCGAGCGGCGAGTCGTTCGTCCGCCAGATCATGCTCGGGAAGCGGTACTTCCGCGAGAAGTTCGGCGTCGAGCCGCGGACGGCCGTCAACCTCGACCCCTTCGGCCACACCCGCGGCCTCGTCCAGATCCTGGCCAAGAGCGGCTACGAGGCTTACCTCTGCTGCCGGCCGGGCGAGCCCTGGTGCACGCTCCCGGCCGACGAGTTCGTCTGGGTCGGCTACGACGGCTCCGAGGTCCTGGCCGACCGGGCCTCGGCTCATTACTGTTCGGTCGGCGGCAAGGAGCGGGCGCGCCTCGAGGAATGGCTGGCGAGGAATCCCGGCAAGGAACTCGTCATCCACCTCTGGGGCATCGGCGACCACGGCGGCGGCCCGTCGCGGCGGGACCTCCTCGACCTCGACGAGCTCGAGCGCGACCGCCCCGACCTTGACATCGTCCATTCGACGCCCGACGCCTTCTTCGAAGAGCTCGCGGCCAGGAAGCCATCGCTCCCCAGGCTAGCGCGGGACCTCAATCCCTGGGCCGTGGGCTGCTACACGTCCATGAGCCGGGTCAAGCAGGGCCACCGCCGGCTCGAAAACGAGCTCTACACCGCCGAGAAGATGGTCACGGCCGCGTGGGCGCAGAAGCTCCTGCCCTACCCGGGCGGGGAGCTCGCGGAGGCCATGGAGGACCTCGCCTTCACCGAGTTCCACGACATCCTGCCCGGCTCGGCCATCCCGGCGGGCGAGGAGGCGGCCGTGCGGCGGATCGATCACGGCCTGGAGGTCCTGGCCCGTCTCAAGGCCCGGGCCTTTTTCGCCCTGGCCTCCGGCGAGCCCGAGGCCGCGGCCGGCGTGATCCCGGTCTTCGCCTTCAATCCCCATCCCTTCCCCGTCCGGACCATCGTCGAGTGCGAATTCGAGCCGTGGGAACCCAATTACGCCCGGACAGAGTTCTGGGACCCGAGGGTCGCGGCCGGCGGCAAGGATCTCCCCTCGCAGGTCGAGAAGGAGACGAGCAACATCAGCCTCGAATGGCGGAAGCGCGTCGCCTTTGAGGCCGTGCTCGCGCCGTCGCGGCTGAGCCGGTTCGACTGCCGGCTCGAGCCCGCGCCCGAAAAGCCCGCCGGGAGGGTCCGGGAAGAGGGCGGGTTCGTGACCGTCGTGACCGGCGACCTCGCCGCCGCTGTCAACGCCGGGACGGGCCTCCTTGACCGGTATGAAGCCGGGGGCCGGACCTTCCTCGGGAGCGGCTCGTTCCGGCCGCTGGTCATCCTCGACAACGCCGACCCGTGGGGGATGAAAGTGCGGAGCTTCCGCAAGCCGGCCGGGGAGTTCCGTCTGGCCTCGCCGGAGGAGGCCTCGGCCTTTGCGGGGTCGGGCGGCGAAAGCAGCGTCCCAGCAGTCAGGGTCGTCGAAGACGGCGAGGTGCGGACGGTCGTCGAGGCGATCCTGACCTACGGGAAGTCGGCGGCCCTCCTGCGCTACAAGATTCCGAAAAGGGGCGCCGAGATCGAGGTCGAGGTCCGCGTTCTGTGGGCCGAAAAAGACAGGATGCTGAAGCTGGCCCTGCCGTTGGCGCTGCGGGAGTCAAGGTTCATGGGCCAGGTTGCGTTCGGCGCGGACGAGCTCCTCTCGAACGGCGACGAGGCCGTGGCCCAGAAGTGGCTCGCCGTGACCTCGGAAAGGGACGGGGCGGCGCTCTCGGTCGTCAATGATTGCGTCTACGGGTCTGATTTTTGCGACGGCGAACTGAGGCTCTCCCTCCTCCGCTCGCCGGCTTACGCCGCCGACACGTGGGAGGATAGGCTAGCCGTGGCGCCCGACCGTTTCATCGCCAGGCAGGACCAGGGCGAGCGCCTTTTCCATTTCTGGATCAACGGCGGCCCCCTCGACGAGCGGCTAGAGGCCGTCGAGCGCGAGGCCCTCGTCCGGAACGAAAAGCCGTACGTCCTCGCGTTCTCGCCGCCGGGGACGGGTAAAAGGGTCAAGGCCGGACTGCTCCTCGACGGCCCGGCCGTCATCCTCGCGGCCTTCAAGAAAGCCGAGGACGAAAACGACATCGTCGTCCGCCTCTACGAGCCGACGGGACAGCCCCGGACCGTCGGGCTCCGACTGCCCGCCTTCGGAGCCCGGAAGAAAGTCCGGATGGGCCCATTCGAGGTCAAGACGCTGCGCTTCATCCCGAGGTCCCGGCAATGGGCGGAGACGGACCTCATGGAGAGGCGGCTCAAGGGGAAATGACCTCCAAAGAGCGGGTCCTCGCGGTCCTCGAAGGCCGCATCCCCGACAGGGTCCCCTATGGGGAATTCGCCATCGACTTCGACACGGTCGAGAGGATCATCGGGCGCGAGACCTATCTCCGGGCCAAGGCTCGGTCGCAGATCGCCTTCTGGGAGGGCCGGCGGGACGAGGTCGCCGAAAGCTGGTTCAAAGACCACATCAAGCTCCACCGGCGGCTGCCGCTCGACATCGTCACCTTTCCCGCTGCGACCTGGGAGATGCCGGCGGAGACCGGCGACCCTCCGCCGCGCCGCATCGATCCCGAGACGTGGGAGGACAAATACGGCCGGGTCTACAAGTTCTCGGAGGTCACGCAGGACATCACCTGCATCCGGGACCCGGTCGCGCAGGCGAAGATCTTCACGGCGGCAGAATTCGAGCGGGAGCCTGAGCCGCCGCGGCGCGACGAGCGGTCCTGGAGGATCCTGGACGCCGTCATCCGAGAGCTCGGGACGGAAAAATTCATCTGCGGCCCGTCTGGCGGGTCCGTCGGCATCGTCCTGCTGGGCGGCATGGAGAGAGGCTTGACGGAGATCGCCGCGAGCCCGGACGTCGTGCGGGCGGCGACGGCCTTTCTCGTCAGGCAGCAGAACCAGGCCGACGGCGTCCGGATCCATCCGGGTTCGGACGGCGTCCTCTGGGACGAGGACCTCGCCTACAACCGCGGCCCCTTCGTCGGCCGGGACACGTTCCGCGGCATGTTCCTCGAGGCCAACAAGGAGCGGGCCCGGAACGTCAAGGCGCTGGGCAAGAAGATCCTCAAGCACTGCTGCGGCAACGTCAACGCCATGATGGATTACTTCATCGAGATCGGCTACGACGCCTACCAGTCGATCCAGCCCACGGCCGGAATGGACATTTGCAGGCTCAAGAGGGCGTACGGGCGGCAGATCACGCTCTGGGGTGGCGTCGCCGTCGAGCACTTGGTCGGCGGGACGGCGAAGGACGTCCGGCAAGACGTCCGGCGGGCCATGTCGTGCGCTAAGCCCGGCGGGCGCTTCATCCTTGGCTCGAGCCACAGCGTCGCCGTCGGGACGAAGTACGACAACTACATGGCCATGCTGGACGAGCACGGCAAACTGTGCGAATATTGAGCCGCCGGAAAACATGAGCAGGGCCCCCGTATCGCTCGTCCTCGTCGGCATCGGCGGCATGGGCGCTGTCTACGTGCGAGAGCTCCTCAACGCGAAGGACTCGGGCCTCTTCCGGATCGCGGGGGCGGTCGACCCCGAACCGGAGCGGTGCCCGTGGCTCGAGGAGCTGCGGGCCATGCGCGTTCCGCTCTACGCGGCGCTGGAGGATTTCTACCGGAACAGGACGGCGGAACTGGCCGTCCTCTCCTCCCCCATCCAGTTCCACGCACGCCAGACGCGGCTCGCGCTGGAGCGGGGAAGCTACGTCCTTTGCGAGAAGCCGCTCGCAGGCACGATCCGGGAAGCACGGGAGATGATCGAGGCCGAGAGGGAGAGCGCGGGGCGCTGGGCGGCGGTCGGCTACCAGTGGTCGTTCAGCGCGGCGGTTCAGGCGCTGAAGAGCGACGTCATAGCCGGGCGGTTCGGCCGGGCGAAGCGGCTGAAGTGCCTGTACCTCTGGCCGCGCGACGAGGCGTATTACCGGAGGAACGGGTGGGCCGGGAGGAAGCGCGACGACGCCGGAGGGTGGATCCTCGACAGCCCGGCTCAGAACGCCATGGCCCACGACCTCCACAACATGTTCTACGTGCTGGGGAAAGGGCACCGGGAGGCGGCGCGCCCGGTCGAGGTCGAAGCCGAGCTCTACCGCGCCTACCCCATCGAAAACTACGACACGGCGGCGATGCGGGCCGCGACCGAAGAAGGCGTCGAAGTGCTGTTTTACGTCACGCACGCCGGACGAGCCGAAAGAGGCCCGGTCTTCTCGTATGAGTTCGAGAGGGGGACGGTGAGATGCGAGAGCCGCGTGTCGGGCCTGAAGGCCGAGTTCGCGGACGGGACGCGGCGGGAGTACGGGGTTCCAGACGAGGGTCGCATGAACAAGCTCTGGGACACCGTCCGGGGCGTGAGAAGCGGCAAACTTCCGGTTTGCGGACTCAAAGCGGCCGCAAGCCAGACGCTTTGCGTCAACGCGATGCAGGATTCGATGCCGGAGATCCGGGAATTCCCGGACGGGCTGCGGCGCGTTGAGGAGGGAGGCGGAGGGGCGGAAGGGGGAGGGGTGGAAGGCGGCGGGGCGCAGAGGATCTGGGTCGATGGTCTGGACGAGGCGCTCGAGGCCTGCTATGCGGCGAACGCCCTGCCGTCGGAAATGGGTGTCCCCTGGAGCGGCAGGGGCCGCCACATCAAATTGGGGACACAATACTCATTTCCGAATTTCGACAAGGGGGCCGGAACGGGGCCGTCCGGCTGAGACGCCATGACGCCGAGGGGGCGCCGGGAGGGGCCGGAAATGAGAGTCGCGCCTCCGCCGGCCGAAGAAATTAGGAAATGAGTATTGTGTCCCCTTTATTGACTGGATTGAAGATTGAAAAGATCGTCTACCCGGGGCGGAGTCTGGCCCATGACGGCGGGAAGGTCGTCTTCGCGGACCGGGGGCTCCCGGGCGAAACGGTCGAGGCCGAGGTCGTCCGGGAGCGGAAGAGCTTCGCCGAGGCACGGACCGTCCGGATCGTCGAGAAGTCCTCGGCCCGCGTCGATCCGAGGTGCCGCCATTACCTCGCCTGCTCGCCCTATCAGGACATGGATTACGGCACCCAGCTCGAGGTGAAGAAGGCCCAGGTCGAAGAGATCGTCGGCCACGCGCTGGACGCCTTTTCCGGCGCTCTCAATGTCACACCATCGCCAGAGATCTGGGGATACCGGAACAGGATCCGGCTGCGCATCGTGCGGCAGGGCGGGACGGCCCGGGCCGTCTATCACGAACCGGGCGAGCGCGAGTCCTTCGTCCCGGTGGACCGCTGTTATCTCGTCTCCGACGCGGTGAACGACCTCGCCGCCGAGCTCGTCGCCTTCGTCGGCCGCGAGGAGTGGGAGGCCGTATCGGACCTCGAGATCAGGGAGAGCCGGTCGCGGCGACGGTCCCTTGTCATCTTCCATCTCGAGTCGGCCGCGAGGATTGAGGAGATGTCGGGCAAACTCTCGGGCCTCCACCTGCGTTATCCCCTGTCGGGGATCGTGGGATTGGTCAAGGACGGCACGCGCGTCCGGGAGGAAACGATGGGCGGCGTCGGCCGGCTCGAAGAGGTCGTCTGCGGGATTTCCTACAGGGTCGGAGCCCGGTCGTTCTTCCAGGTCAACGTGGCCATCCTGGAGAAGGTTTTCGACGACATGGCCGAGGCCGTGAAGGGGATGCCGGACGCGACGGTCGCCGATCTCTATTGCGGCCTCGGGACCTTCGGCCTCTTCCTGGCCGGCGGCGCGAGAGAGGTCTTCGGGGTCGAGCCGGACCCCGCCAACCTGCGCTATCTCAAGAAGAACATCGAGCTCAACCGGGCCGGAAACTTCAGCCTCTGCGAAGGGACGAGCGAGGCGTGGCTGCCGGAGCTTCTCGAACGGGGCGTCGACGTCGTCATCCTCGATCCCCCGCGCAAGGGCGTGGACCCCGAGGTGCTGCGGGAGTTGGCCGCGGCCCGCGTCCCGCTCGTCCTCTACCTCTCCTGCAACCCGACGACGCTGGCGCGCGACCTGAAAATCCTGCGGCAGGCCTACGGGGTCCGGGACCTGAAGATCTACGATTTTTTCCCGCACACGCCGCACATAGAAACGCTGGCCGTGCTCAGCTCTCTTTGACCGGTCTCGGGCGTCCGGCCGTCTCCGCCTTTTCCGTGAAGCGGCCGGCGAGCTGTCCGCAGGCGGCCAGGATGTCCTGTCCTTTGGAGCGGCGTCGCGTGACGCGGACCTTCCTCTCTTCGAGCCAGCGCGTGAAGCGCGCCACGTCGGCCTCGGGCGGGACATCGAAGGCGAGGCCGGGAACCGGGCTGTAGACGATCAGGTTGACCTTGGCCCTCAGGCGGCGGGCGATCCCGGCCAGCCCGTCGGCATCGTTGAGCCCGCCGTTGACACCCTGGATGACGACGTACTCGAGGGTAATCATCCGGCCGCCGGACCGGATGTAATCCTCGCAGGCGGCAACGAGCTTTTCGAGCGGGTATTTCCTGTTGATCGGCATGAGCCGGTCGCGCAGGCGGTCGTTCGCGGCGTGGAGAGAAACCGAGAGATTGACCTGCAGGTCGAGCTCCTTGAGCCGCGCGATGCCCGGGACGTAGCCGGCCGTCGAGATTGTCATGCGGCGCGCCGCGATCCCCATGCCCTCTGGCGCGTTCATGATGCGCAGGGCCTTGGCCAGGTTGTCGAAGTTGTCCAGAGGCTCGCCCATGCCCATGAAGACATAGTTCGTGATCTCGCCGCCGGCCTCGGCCCGGAGCGCGAGCGCTTGGCCGGTGATCTCCGACGGCGTCAGGTTCCGCCTAAAGCCGTGGAGGCCACTGGCGCAGAAGCCGCAGGCGAACTTGCAGCCGACTTGCGTTGAAATGCAGGCGGTCTTTCTTTTCCCGGCCGGAATAAGGACGGCCTCGACGCAGGGGCCATCGGCCAGCTTGAAGAGGAACTTGGCCGTTCCGTCACTGGATTCCAGCCGCGCCTCGAGTTCGAGCCGGCTGATCGTAAATCGCGCGGCCAGCATATCGCGGAGGCCCTTGGACAACGATGAAAATTCCC
>Ga0187771_10002074_pt1 | contig 13766 bp, 12 predicted proteins | sample 0116_SJ02_MP15_1_FD_133139 | JGI IMG/M metagenome (GOLD analysis project Ga0187771, IMG submission 133139) | Tropical peat soil microbial communities from peatlands in Department of Meta, Colombia - 0116_SJ02_MP15_10_MG | ecosystem: Environmental > Terrestrial > Soil > Wetlands > Peat | place... | reverse complement strand
TCGTCACTCTAGAAGGGCATTTAAGCCGAGGGCCAGGCGGCGAGGAGATCGGTCATTTGCGTCCTTTAGGAACTCTGCAGCGGGTTACCGCATTTGACGCAGAATCCTCTAACGAAGGGAGGATTCAGGTTTCCGCATTTCTTACAAACTATGCCTTTTGGCCGTCTTGAGCTAACCTTTGGAATGAGGTAGCTGACGACGGCGCCGGCAAGAGCGACCAACGCTAATGCTTCGCCCCAGACATTTCCGAGAATTTGCATCGTCTGAGTTGAGACCTCAGTCAGTGTCATTGTTACCGTTGTTACCCCCGTGCCGCTGAGAAAGGTTGTGTAGGTAGACATCAGGGTCGCCAAGGATAACTGGCCCTTCGTCTGCGTCCCTGTTATGGTCGAGTTTAGCGTTTCAGTCGTGGTCGTGTAGCTAACCAGGGATGTTGTAATCGTGGTTATCACGGTGGTTATGGAGTAGATACTTGTTACTACCGTCACAGTGCCTGTCTGAGTGGTCTGTGCCGATGCGAGTGAAAGCGGCGAACAGATTATCGCGAAGACCACGACCGCGATCGCTACGAACGTCCTCTTCGGTCGCATCGACTTAGGGCTCCTTTAGCGGTTTACCGCAGTTGACGCAATATTTTCTTCCCATGGGGTTATTGAAACCGCAGTGCCCACATATGAATGGCGGATGACGCGATCGTCGTACTAGGTTTATTCCAATTACTAGAACTGAGAAAAATATGACTATTGCAAGCGTCAGTTCAAGCAGCGGGTTTTCTATGCTCATAGTGACGGTCGTTACGTTCGCAGTAAGGGTGGACGACTGAGTAGAGAAGGTCGATTGTGTTTGGATTACGGGCACGCTACTGGTTGAGTAGATAGTCGTTGTCGTAGTCTGACCAGTCGTTGTGACGGACGTACTCGATGTCGTCACGGTCGAGGTGGTTACACTTCCGACCACAGTTGTACTTGTCACACTTGTTTTGATGGTTGATGGTACAGTCACGCTTGTTGTGATGGTTATGGTGGTTGCGGTAAATGCTACTTGGAATGAGACTGGAAAGTTTGGCATTGCGAAAGTGCAAACATATCCGGTTTCGGTACCACACGCCACTCCGCTCGTCAAATGGTATCCTGAAACCTCCCAGCCCGATGCGGGAGTTGCAACTATCGAAACCGGGGACCCAACCGGTTCCTGGCAGCCGGTGGCGCATGAAGGAATGATTTGTCCGTCTCCAGTGTAGCTCGTGTAGAGCGTCTGGTACTGGATGAAGTTCGCAGTAATCGATAACGAGTTGTCAGGCATCGTGAAGCTGCAGGGGTTTGCGTTAGGTCCGTTCGAACAAGATACTCCTGTAACATTCCACCCCGAGAACGTCCAGCTCGCAGCGGGAGTTGCGGTGACATTCACTACGTGCCCAACTGTTTCCTGACATCCGGATGGGCATGAGGGAACAACTGAACCCTGCCCCGAAGTTGCGGTCGTTAGGGTGGCGGAGCACGTACCTTGGGTGCAGCTGATCGTTACCGTGAGAACAGGTGCAGTGTGACTCAGCCCTTGAGACGTACCGGCAACAGTGACCTGATACTGCTTGCCCGGCTGAGCGTTAAGAACGTTCACAATCAGCGTTGTCACAAAGGGCGGAATCCCCGACGATTGAGCGAATGACGTAGACAATTCGCCGTCCTGAGGCGATATGGACGACGTCAATGTCACGTTCTGTGGTGGCCCAGAAACTAGTCCAACGTTCACCTCAACGTATCCAGAATGGTTTGGAGCAACGGAGATCGAATACCCATTGAGGCTAAGACTGAAACCGAAAGTCGATTGTCCTCCGACCACTCCCACAGAGCTACCCAAGAGCCCGGCAACTGAAATCGATATGATGATGAATAGGAGGAGCCGAGCCTCATTCTTCGTCAAGAGCATTTTCCACGCACGATGCCCACCCGCTAATACATAGCTCTTTAGCGCCCACCCCGTGCCGACGATATGAAGAGAAACCAGACCATATGCAAGCTGCAATCAAAACTAGGCGTGCGTGGGATGCTCTTAGTGAGGTTGCAGCGCGTGTTCTGCGAAGGTTTTTAGGCAGACCATGAAAGCTGTCGAAACGATGGGCCGGTAGATCAGCCTGGTATGAGCATCGAACAGTAAAACCGATGCGATCAGATCGTCCGCTTGGCATGCGGGAGGTCGCGGGTTCAAATCCCGCCCGGTCCACCAACCCAGCGCAGTAGACTTCTCTCTCAAGCTAGCTCACCTGGACGGTTTGTAAGTCAACGCCTCCTAATGTAGGAGGTAGAAACGATGCAATAACTGCGTACGTGCCGGACGTTGAGGGAACGACCCAATCGTAGTAACCGGTTGATCGTGAATTGCCGCTGACCTCTACCTGAATAACATCAAATGATACGTAATTGTTGGGGCCCGTGATCTGTATCGTGACGCTCTCATTCGCAGCCGAGCCGGTTGGATTGAACACGGTAACAAAGAGCGTCACAGTTTGGTCTTGAGTGGCGTTTGTGGGTGTGGAAATAAGAACCGTTGGAGCTGGCGCCGCCGAACCTGTAACGCTCAAGGACACCGACGAACTTTGGGATGGCGCGAGCTGATCATTTCCGCTCCAGCTCGCTTCGAGTAGATAATCCCCCGGCGCCGGCGGAGTCCAATACGCATTATAATTGCCTGAACCATCGCTCAGAACTGACAGCAGCATAACCCACGAAGACCCGCCGTCCCGACTAAAACTAATGGCAACCGTCACAGCGCCAGGGCATGGAGATATGGACCCTGACAACGTCACCGAAGACCCAACGGGGATTGTTGATGGTGACGATGCTAAAGAAATTCCCGTTGAAGGTCTGGTGAAGGTTGTCAAGGTGACGGATGTACTCGTACCGGTAGATGTTTGAGTACACGCGGTTGTCGTTGTCGTAGTCGTCGTCAAGTATATGGATGTGCTCGTTGAACTTGTGGTTGTAACGGACGTAGATGTCGCCGATGTAGTTGTGGTCGTAGTTGTTGACGACGTAGTCGCTTCGATTATGATGCTTGTCGTCTGAGTGGTACTGGTTGCGGTACATACTTGCCCGACTGTTGAAGTGCTGACAGACGTGCTGGATGTCGTGGTTGTAGTTAAGTACGTTGAAGTTGAGGAGGTCAACGTGCTCGTAGTCGACGTCACTGTCATCGTGGTAGTCACTGCCGAGAGCTGAATCACCGTGACATCCGCAGAAGCACTAAGGCTGGTTGTGCCGTCCGTAAATGTGACCTGTCGTGTACCTGGTTGTATGTTAGTACCTGCGATGAAGCTACCGCTAATTCCACCGGTACTGCTTGCCGTAGGTGTTCCCACGACGTAATCGAAACCAGACCCGGAATCAATCAGAACCTTTACTGCACCATTTGGAGTAAATCCCGAACCGGTGTAGCTCAGGGATTGTCCTTGGACGACGCTAGAAGGACTGACTGAGGCGGCCGGGCTGATCTGGCTGAAAAGTATCTCACCACTACCGCTGTTCGAGGAGCAGGAACTCAGGTTCAGGTTGTTAGTCTCTCCAGTATACCCAGTTTCCACGCAGGACGGCGCAATGGCATTTGCACTCGAATCCTCCAACATATTGGTGACGGTGATCGTAGTTCCAGCGTTGAAGTTTGCTCGTGATCCACAACAGAAACCGAAAACATTGAACTCCGAGTACAACCAGTGCTGGTATAAATCCAAGACATCAGCCGGCGGCGAGACGGCATAGCAGGAACCGCCAGTAATACAGAGCAGGTTCTCATCGTTCGAATTGAGGTTAGCGTCGCCCTCCAGAATCAAATTGCCGAGGTTTGACGCGCTCTGAAGTGGGGTAGACGTGTCGACACTATTCGCGTAACAACTACCAGAATAAGCCATGCAAGACGTCCCATCCGGAGGGCCCAGGTTGGGGCAGCTTCCGTACGTGCTATCATAGTCGATCAACCAATATTGAATGTAGAGGTACCCGAAACCATAGGAGGGATCATTTTCGAAAACGAATTGCTCCCAACCCGTAGCAGCCTTGCTGCCCGTGTAGAGGGTATTGGTCGAGAAGAACTGAGAATTAATCTGGAGACTGTAGTAGTTGGAACCTTCTTGACTGTCGGTCTCGCTCGTCAAACCTCCAAGCGATTGAAACGAGCCCGTAGAGCTAGCGATTGAAGTGCCCGAACTGGAGTATGCTACGTCGTCGACGCCGTTCCCTACTGCCGATGGTGGCATCGGTTTCAGGGGAACCGTGGGTCCGGTAACGCAGTGAGTGGATTGCCACACGTCGGCTGGATAAGTGATCGTAAAGCATCCCCACCGGGGAGTAGGATGATGGTGGAGCGATTTCCTCCATGAGTGATAATCTGATTTTACCGATGTTGTTAGTGTCGTTTGTGTTGTTTGTGCCGTTTGCCCGATTGTCACGGGTAATCCTTGCGCCCAAAGGATGGAGAAGAAAGTGATTAGAACAATTGCAAGGCTCGGAAGCTTCTTGCAATTGACCTTGCGCATGAATCTTACTCGGCAGATTTCACTGTATATAATGACTCAATACATTTCTGCGCTTAACACAACTCACTCCAGTCTTGAACCGGACACAGGTAAACCGCAGTGTTAGGAAAAGAGACATGATCCGTGGTTGAATTTCGACTCATTGGGTGCAATGGGTTTCAAATCGTTTTTCTCATTGCAACGGCAATAGGATACATATGCATCAAGTCTCAAAAAGCACACTCATTATTCTAGCGGGCGCTGCAGCGCTTATCGCAATAGCTAGTCACTTCACACCACTGACATTAACAGCATCACCGCCTACAACGGCCCTGTCGACTGAATCCGTGTATTTGCTCTACGCCGTTGGAGCATGTAGGGGACCGGCAGGATACACCCCCTGTTTCGGAGGCAACATCACACAAGCCGAGATATTCAATTGTGGAAACGCCGCAACCTTACCGTCCGGGTGTATTCGGTCAGTGGTGAACCCGTCGAACCCATTGCTCAGCTTCCAAATCACTATCTGGTATCCTTACGTCACCCAAAGTAATGAGCCATCATGGGCCAACTGCAAGTATCAATCAAGTGGCGATCCTGGACAACAATACTTTGCAAACTGCATCTCAACGAACTCCACGGCGTTCATAGTTGCCGAACCTGGACCGCCGCCGGTCTAATACCCAGGCCCATCGTCTGATTGGGTGCTACTGACCGAGACTTAGCCGATTAAGGTATAAGTTGCAACATAAGTAACAAACGGGCTTATCAGACGGCACTCAACTGAAAGTGAATGCCTTGTCCCGCGATTACACTAGGGAAACGGAGCTGTTAACATCGTTGGGCTTGTCCGCCGGTGAATCGAAGGTCTACCTCAGACTGCTCGCGGAGCAGCAAGGCGAGATGCTGGATAAGGTGGTCACGGCGTTTGGGATACCGGCAGCCATCGCTGAAGACGCTCTCAAGTCCCTAAGCGACAAGGGGCTCGTTAAAGTCTCCAGCAATAGAGTGGAGGTTCTTCAACCGCGACTTGTTCTTCAAAGAATACTCGACCAGAGAAAACGCACAATTGAAGATGAATTGTCACGACAGACAACTACCGCACTGGACTTGGAGAAATTGCTCGAGCCCGTGTATTGGGAAAATAGGCTTGGAATACGGCCGGAGGAAATTATCGAGCCTCTCCGAGACCTGCCGGATATGGAGTTGAGAACTGCACGAATTCTGGGCGGCGCGACGCGGGAGGTGTCTATATTTGCCGAAACCTTTGGCTGGTATGACAAGGTTCGAGAATCAATATTCCAAGCACACGACCGCGGAGTCGGAATGAAGGTCCTCATGCTAGTAAAGGATCCATCAACCGAACAACGCGCGAAAGAGCTAGGCGCCCTTGGCATTCAAGTTCGACACTGTGCCGAAGAATGGTACCCAGTAAGGGGGACACTTGTGGACGACCAAGAGCTGGTTTTCGTCGTTTGGGCCACTAAGAAAAGTGAGGTCCCTCGCCCTATCTACTTTCGACCCAATTATACGAAGAATCAGGGCTTGATCAGAATCTTTCGGGACGCGTTCCAGAAACGATGGGAAGAAGCACAATCGATCTGAACTACCTGCGGCGAAGCAGGATCCACGCGGACTAGGCGACAGTAGGCGTTCGTCAACCGTTTCATTAACGCCGCTTTGCTCAACGAAAGCTCTGGCCCTAGTAGGTGGCCTTCGCAATCACAGTCGCTAGCCCCGATCCTTGGGAGGAGTGGGCCAAGCTTCAATTCCTTGGCGATGGTGAGATTCGCGTCGCACTCCAACCTCTTGTCGGAAACGACGTACACCGCACCGTTTACCCTGCACCTGGGGCTAGTCGTGAGGTAGTCGATATGCCACCGCATCTTCTTAGAACGAACTCTGTGCCTTTGGAGCCGCCGTTCCAACGACATAGAACCCGACCCCAGCGCCGAACCAGTGTACAAATACCTGCCCTTCTGTAGGCTCGCCCTTCCAAGTCTACCGAATGTCCTGTAGCCGTTCGACTTGCTCTCAACGATTATCGTGTACGTTCCTCTCATTTACACATCATCCGAAGAACAAATAGCAGCAAACGGTTTCCTAATGACGGTACGGAATGCGGTGGACCAATTTGAAGGCGGCGGTGCTCGCGGGGGGTTACGCAACCCGCCTTAGGCCTATTAGCTATGCTTTGCCCAAGCTACTCTTCCCCGTTCTCGGCAAACCAATGATCTACTGGACCTTCGACCTCCTCGACAGCATAGGAATTACGGAAGTGGTGCTTGGAGTGAATTACATGGCGGAAACACTTCGGGCCAAAGTAGGATCAACATACCGGGGAATGACAATCAAGTATTCCCTTGAGTCTCAGGAACTCGGAACCGCCGGCCCCATAAAGCTGGCCTCAACCAACGCGGAGCTAAATGAAACGTTCATCGCGATGAACGGCGACGTAATTGCTCAGATTGATCTACGGGATATGCTAAGACAACATCTGCAATCCAAGGCACTCATCACGGACGCATTACATCTAGTCCGGGATCCTACTAGATTCGGTGTTGTTCGCATGGACGCGGAGAAACGAATCCAGCGTTTTGTTGAGAAACCAAAACCGCGAGAAGCGCCCAGCCGTCTCGTGAACGCGGGAATATACATTATTGAACCAGACGTTCTGCGGCGCATACCCGAAAACCGAAAAGTGTCGTTGGAGCGGGAGATATTCCCCGACCTCGCAAAAGAAGGAAGACTATCTGGGTTCGAGTTTTCAGGCTATTGGTTCGATATAGGAAGCCTGGCAGATTTCCGAAAGGCCAACTTCTCGCTGCAAGAATATTCGAAGCTTGAACCGCAGGCTCGAGATGTCCGAATCGCCGCCGATGCCGTGATACGGAAACCGGTAAGTCTTGGAGACGGCTCAAGTGTGAATAGCAAAGCACGTGTTGGTCCGGAGGTCATACTAGGGAATAGTGTTTTGATTGGAAAAAGCGCGAAAGTCGCAGAATCAATATTGTTTGACGGGGCAACCGTCGGAGAATACTCGGAAATCGCGGGCGCCATAATATCCACAGGCGTTAAAGTTGGCAACCGCGTTAAGATCGGTAGAGGGTGTGTTGTCGCGCCGCACGTGAGGATCGCTGACCGAACAAGAATTGGGGCGGGAGCAATAATCCACCCATATAAGGAGATTAGCGAAAACGTCCGGGCAAAGGAGCATGTAATGTGATCTGATTCGAATGTCTGAAGGAAGAAGGCTGTTCGGAACAAATGGAGTCCGCGGCGTAGTCAATAAGGAGATGACGGGAGAGTTAGCCCTAAAGCTAGCTCAAGCCGCTGGTACTTACTTCGATGGTGCTGACCTGACGGTTGGTTGTGACGGCCGCGTCTCAAGCCCTCTCTTCCTAGAGATAGTGACTTCAGGCCTCGCGAGTGTAGGATGCCAAGTTTGGAATCTCGGCATGATAACTACGCCCGGCCTGCAGTTCTTGACAAAAGACTGGGGGCTGAAAGGGGGCATCATGATAACTGCAAGCCACAACCCCCCAGAGTATAATGGCTTGAAGGTCATGGGCAACTGCGGCGTCGAACTTCCACATGAAGACGAATTGAAGATAGAAGAACTATTCTTTCAATCAAAATTTCATCTAGCAGCTTGGAACAAAATCAAGCAACCGCTACCCGTCCCCGAGAAATTCGCGAGCTACATCAGGTCAATTCTCGAAAACGTGGGCGGGGTCCCGAGAAATCGAAGCTTGAAGGTCGTTGTTGATGGCGCGAATGCTGTTGGCGTCCTTTCCACACCAACTATCGTTGAGAAGCTAGGCGGCAAGGTGACGCTAGTAAACGGCGAGATAGATGGAAGATTTCCAGGTCGGCTGCCTGAACCAACCCCCGAACATTTGCAAGAAACCTCAAAGATCATGAGGGCTCTTCACGTCGATTTCGGCGTTGCCCACGATGGCGACGGAGACAGAGCGGTCTTTCTTGATGAACACGGAACTGTGTGCTGGGGCGACCACTCGTTCGCTCTCGTTGTGCAAGACTTCCTGCAGAACCACCCGGGCCAGAAGATAGTGACGCCCATCAGTTCCTCCCAGATTATTGAGGACATCGCCGAGAAATACGGTGGAGAAGTCGTGTACACGCCCGTCGGAAGCGTTTACGTCTCAAACCTGATGCTCAAGATAAACGCCAAACTCGGCGGCGAAGAGAACGGAGGAATATTCTACTCACCACACGTCGCCGCTCGAGACGGCGGAATCACTACAGCATGGACCTACAGAATATTATGCGAATCGAGAAAGACACTCTCTAAACTCGTTGCGGAGTTACCCAAATCCTACATAGTGAAGGACAGGATCCCTTGCCCAGACTCAATCAAAGACCAAGTAACCACGGCAATTCGCGACCTTCCTCACAAAGGCAAAGCTCTTGAGATCGACGGAATCAAACTTTGGATTCCTCCTCGTTCATGGATCCTAATTCGACCGAGCGGAACAGAACCTCTATTCAGGATACTAGCGGAAGGTCCCACAAAAGGGAAAGCACTCCGGATCGTCAACGATTACAAAACTAAGCTGTCTAGGATTATCAAGGACTGCAGAAGGAATGCTTGACACTTATTCGGCAATAAGCCTAGGAATAACTTTCATCGCTACGTTCGTCGCTACCTTTGCAGCGACTCCGATTGTAGCCAAGGCAATGAAGTCGCGAGGAATAATCGGCGTAGACGTACACAAGACATCTAAAACCGAAGTGCCGGAAATGTGCGGGCTCGCCATCCTGATCGGACTGTCTGTCGGAACGGTAGTTTACTGCCTAACCATACCGACAGCTGTTCGTGAGGCAGCAGCTTTCATCGGAACAGTGCTCATTGCCGGCGCAATCGGCATTATAGATGATCTTCACCCCTTAGGAGCGCGGACAAAACCTCTTCTGACTGCCTTGGCCTGCGTCCCGATCCTCGCCCTAGGAACATACGTTCCCTACCCTGATATCCCTCTTTATGGCCCCGTCAGACTCACGATTGTGTACCCAATTCTCATTCCAATCGCGATTGCTGTAACGTCCAATTCCGTCAACATGATGGATGTTATGAATGGTTCAATGCCGGGTACCGTTGGGATAATCGCGTTAGCAATCGTCGGAGTTCTCCTATGGTCGGGTGACCTGAGCACGGCAACCTTGGCGAGTGGTTTACTCGCCGCGATGCTTGCTTTCTTCTACTTTAACCGTTTTCCTTCTAGAGTGTTCGGCGGAGATACCGGAAGCTTGTCGGTTGGTGCCGCGCTTGGAGCCCTCGCAATACTTGGAAGGATAGAAGCCGTGACAATTGTAGCTCTGATTCCTCACATCATGAACTCGTTCTACGGTTTAGCATCGGTCCGCGGTCTACGCGAACGTCGAGAGATACTTGAAAGGCCGACGAAGCTTCTAGAAAATGGTATGTTGCAAGCAAGCTACCAGAAAGGCGCACCGGTCACACTCACACGCCTCATCTTAGCCGCTGGCCCGTTGGGAGAAAGAGATGTAGTAAGAGCGATGATGATTCTCACCGCCGTTTCGTCCTTACTCTCGGTATTCACGTACTGGATAGCGGTGTCTGTGAAATGAAACGCATCTTATCGCTAGCGGCGATAGAGGTTTTCGTCTGGTTTGTCCTGTTAGTCATCACGTTTCTTGTTTCTAAGGGGGCGATTGAAATCAGCTTTGGAACTGCAACACTTATCGAGCGAATTGCGACTCAGACCGCTAGACTGCTAGTATCAGCTGTGTTGATTCTGCTTTGGCTTTTAGCCTGGAAGAAAGTAGCCGATCTTTATCTTTCGAAAATGCTTTCTCGCCACAGTGCTACCGCTTGATCTTTTGGATTATTACTCGTATGGGATCCTCCATGCTGCGAACCAATTTTCCTGACCTCCGTTGATAGAATTCCCGAAATTCTTGGCTCCCACATATTGCGCGGGTTCTTTGCGCAATTCGTCCAGAATCAAGAATCCTTTCGACTAAACCGTAGTTTATGAGAAACTTCTCTACGAAGGTCGGTTCGCCGGGATAGTAAGAGATTACAGGCACTCCAAGTAGTGCGGCTTCCGCGGTCATTGTTCCTCCACCCCCTAGGAAAACGGATGAGACGCGCATTAGCGAAACCGCGTCTATGACATGCTCCAGTACGATTACGCGGTTTCCAAACCTTTTCGCAAAGGGCTCGCCCTGCTCATCATATCTCGGGAGTATAACGATCTGTGATGTATCGCCGTTTACATCAACCAATTTCGCAACGGTGTCTGCCACGTTGGTTGCGATCGTTTCATTTCGGTCGGAGAGGTACGATGCGTATTCCTCCGGAGTTCTGACAAGTATGATCGACTTGGACATATCGAGTTTTAGCGAATCCAGAATCTTTGAGTCGCCTTTGGAATGTGGAAGCCAAGCCATCGGATCAAGGGCTCGGTATCTGACCAAGTCTCTTGGTTTAATTCCATACCTTGTCCAGGTGGGCACCGGAATTACCCAAGGACTAAACAGCTTTACAGATAATGGGATCGTTAGTCTGCTGACGGCCTCAGCATGTGGCGAGTCACTTACACAATAGTGTGGTATCTTAAGGCCAAATGCGACTCGCGCTGCCTCGGGCGAAGAGAATGAAATTGCCTCATCGACATCCTGTTCGGCGACAACCTTGGCTAGAGCAGACACACGGTTCGAACTCTCAATCAACTTGTCTCTCAATCTTTGCCCACCATGACGCCCTACTCGCGTCGCCTTCATGCCTTTGATTTGCATGAGTTCGTTCACCTCACGGTATTCCCTCGTTGTCACGAAAGTCTTGACGCCGACGGTTTCAAGTCGCTGTTCTAGTTCCCCCAGAAAATTCGCTTGTTTTGGAGTTAGAATGTCCAACCAAATTTTCATTTTGAAATTACTCTCCCGGTTAAGTCAGCGCGCGAATTCGACCATCTGAATAGGAAAGATTCACGGAAGATTCGTATCAATCCAGGGTTTTTTGTGTGGTTGGGAGTGTAAACGATGGGATTCCAATGTCGTTCGGCTTCCTCGGCGGCCCAGATCACGAACACTAGATCTTTGGCATCCACCAAAGTACCCCGGACCGGGTGCCATGGATCGGGTGACTCTCTTACTCGCACACCCAGCTTCGATAAATCGCCAAGTTGTCTCTTGACTTGAGTGTCTTTCAACTGCATCAATACCTTAACCTTAACGCCCCTTCTCGCGGCGTCTCTCAGCGATGCCTTTACCTTCGGCAACCATGAGAACAAGGCCGTTGACACTAGAACCTCATCGGCCGCTCCATTTACGTAATCGATAGTTCTCCTCTCCATTGCGCCAAGGTCTGCGAGCGGCTCCAGTAACTCCTCAGCTTTGACTTGAAGGTGACTCTCCACGTAGATTGGTTCCACTTGCCTTTGAAGATGCCTTAAAGTTTCATCGATCGTAAGGAGTTCAGCTTCAAAATTCTCGCGAAGGTGGTTCACGTACTCCCGTTTCGCTTGTTCAGGAGAGACGGCGTGAAAACGTTTCGGCCTCCCACGCACTATTTTCGCGAATCCCTTCTGCATCAACTCTTCAAGAGTTCCATAAACTCGAGTAATCGGAATCGACGTCTTGTCCGATATCTCCTCGGCGGTCATAACCCTCTTCGAGAGCAACGCCAGGTACGCTTGAGATTCATACGTAGTCAGCCCGGCCTGCTTCAGATACTCCATCAGACGACTCGAAGACATAGTTAACTCATGTAGAGTTAAAAACAGTTAAATATTTCTGCGAGGCTCGTCACTTTGCAGTTGACCCCAATGTCCACAACCGTGAACACTCATCCAGGGCCGCTCTCACTTGAACCTGGCGAGATAGCGGTAAGAATTCGCGATGGAGCCCTGACAGTTGGCGTCGTCGGTTTAGGATGGATGGGGCTCCCAACCGCGTGCCTCTACGCTGACGCGGGAGCTCGAGTTATAGGAGCGGATATGAACCCGAGAGTAGTTGAAAGAGTAGGTAAAGGAGATCCACCAATAGACGAGACCGGACTCCCTGCATTGTTGAAGAAAGCGACTCGGTCGGGAAAGTTTTCGGCTACAACGAACACGGAGGAAGCAGCCGAGAAATCCGACATCGTGTTCATTGTCGTCCCTACCATGATCGACCGACAAAAACGTGCAGACTATTCAGCGGTCGAAGACGCATGCATAAGCATAGGCAAAGGTCTGAAGCAAGGTAGCGTGGTAATCTTCCAAAGCACGTGCGGTCCAGGTGTAACGGAGCGGGTTGTGAAAGCAACACTCGAGAAGTATTCGGGACTCTTGGCGGGGCAAGGATTTGGACTGGCCTACAGCCCGATTCGGGCCATGGGCGGCAGAGCACTGCAAGACATTCAGACTTACAATAAGGTCGTTGGAGCGACAGATGCGAAAAGCCTCGAAGCGGCATGCGCCGTCATATCGGTGATCGTAAAAGGAGAACTCATCCGCGTTCGCGACATAAGAACTGCAGAACTCTCTAAACTCTTTGAAACGATATACCGAGACGTGAACATAGCCCTCGCTAATGAGTTTGCATTGCTTTGCGAAGAAGTTGGCGTCGATTACCTTGAAGCAGCAAAAGCGGCCAACAGTCAGCCTTACTCACACCTGCACTCGACAGGGGGAGGAGTTGGCGGTCACTGTCTTCCAGTGTACCCGTACCTCTTGCAGAGCGAGGCTTACGCACTCGACGCGAAGCTTAGGCTAGTTCTGGATGGCAGAAAGATAAACGACCTCATGCCGCGCCACGTCGTGAAACTGGTCTCCGACGGGATGCGTGTGTGTGGCCGATCTCTCAAGAGAGCAAAGGTTGTGGTGCTCGGAGTAAGCTATCGTCCCAATGTTAAGGAAACTCGCTTCTCCCCATCGCTTGACTTGATTAACATACTGAAGAAACGTGGAGCGCGGGTGATCGCTTTCGATCCGTTGTACAACGCCACAGAAATGGAATCGATGGGAGTAGTTTCCGAGCCAACACTCCGCAAGGCTGCGGAGAAAGCGGACTGCGTAATCTTAGCCGTTGCGCATGACGAGTTCAAGAAAATGGACACGATCGAAATTGCGGCACACATGTCGAAGAAGGGGTTAATCGTAGACTGTACTGGCACCATGAATCCGTCTAGCATCGAGAAAACCGGCCTCGTTTACAGGGGAGTCGGCCGGGGCCTATGGACAAGATGAAGAAACTCAGGGTCGCGGTTATCGGAACAGGCTTTTGGGGAAAG
>Ga0187771_10002073_pt1 | contig 13770 bp, 11 predicted proteins | sample 0116_SJ02_MP15_1_FD_133139 | JGI IMG/M metagenome (GOLD analysis project Ga0187771, IMG submission 133139) | Tropical peat soil microbial communities from peatlands in Department of Meta, Colombia - 0116_SJ02_MP15_10_MG | ecosystem: Environmental > Terrestrial > Soil > Wetlands > Peat | place... | reverse complement strand
CTTCAATAGCCCTGTTCCATGCGATTACTTTCCCCTGTCGATCAATGGCAAAAGTCGCATCAGGTAAGAAATCAATGATATCAAATAAGCGCTGTTGTGATTCACGCAATGCTTCCTCAGCCTGCTTGCGGATGGTAATCTCACGTACTATGATGACAATCTGGCTTTCAAGAAGCGGCAATAATCTTGCCTCATACCAGCGTTCCTTATTACGCTCCGCCACGGAATATTCTATGCTTATAATGGATCTCTCCTTTTGTGTTTGATCAATTGCTTTACCAAACTTTTTCCCGACATTTCTCGGAAATATTTCACCTATTTGCTTTCCAATCACTTTTTCCCGTAATACATGTAATTCAATACCGTCAGAAGTTTGATAGTCCAGAATGGTGCCCCCACGGTCTGTTCGAAAAAGGAGATCTGGGAAAGCTTGAAACACAGCCCTCATTTCAGAATTCGATTGCAGCAATTCTTGTGAACTGAGATCAAGAGACCTTTCCAACATCTCACGATCTATGTCCATTTGCCAGTAAGCTTCATTGACTGAACCAATCATCTTCTCACATCCGCTTGGGACAGCATCCAAACTTCCGAAATTACGTATTATTTGACGTTTCAACAGACTGTGTAGTTCCATGGCTACCTCTAAAAAAAAGCACTTATTTTAAAACATGCTTTTGAATGAAACATTTATTTAAGGTAAAGAACTTGAATTTTCAGTAAAAAACATCTGAAAATCAGATGTGTAATGTCTGACGCATTTTCTATGAAATTTTTTTGGATAATATTTTATTCAGATTGAATTTGTACATGGGATCATTTTCCACGATGAAACAAACAGGGAAAAAATCTTATAAACATGCTTTTAAGGAATAGCCTACAGTTTATTATTACAGAGGTCGGCGTAATAAATACATGGTATATTATATAAATGCAATACTAGAAAAATACATAAAATATACTAGGCAGAAACTATTATTTCATAATATTGTGCAATCATTTGTTACATTTCCTTAATTAGGTTATGATTTATATATGATCAGGTAAACATGAATTTTGAAAGTCAAACTATCCACCCACAGGCTGGGGTTTCCGGAAGGCAGGATGTGCCTGCGTCTCAACCCGTATCTTGCCAATTAGGAAGGATTTATGAGATGTATTCCGGATCAGGACTTGATTGTTCAATTATTACTTAATCAAGTCCTGATCAGATTTCGTATTCATACAGTTGTCAGGTTTAAAGAGCTAACCTGAAGATTATAGGAAATCAAATCGAGCCACTTTTCTACATAGATTCCACCGCAAAAGATCAGGTCGTCCACCTTCTCAAAGTATACGCGCTTGGGTTTCGTCTCTTTGGTCACCGGGTTATACCATTTGTACTCCACAAAACCGTTGCCTTTCTCCCTGGCTGTATCAATGATCTCCCGGATGAAACCCTTGCCATCGGAATCCTTGAGGTCAATGAAGTTCTTATCAACATATTTCTCATTGACTCCATGTGCAATCATGGCCCCTTTCGGATCCAGAACAAAGATGTACATTTCATCCTGAACAAAAGGTCCTTTCGGGTTTGTGAACTCAGCCAGAGCGATATCTTTACCGGAACTCCTGTAAAAATTTATCGCGTTGGCTACAAACGCTTTCGCTTCTTTCTTTGATTTTTCCAACATATCTTCCTCCTAATTCATTGGCTGATACCATGATAATTTGATTATCAGCCAAGTTGTAAATTCATATCCAATGCCTGAATACGGTAGCGAGCGCATTCCCCGTGGCTTGCCACGGGGTAAGCGAGCGAGTGGGGGAACATTATTATTCCTTAAGGATCGGAGATTCTCCGCAGCTTGCTGCGGAGAATCTTCAATTTTTATATTGGTCATAATTATTCCGACACCCCAAATCCCACCTCTCTTATCAGGTCGTTGACTGTCATCAAATATTTTGCAAGAATTTGTGTCTCCAGGAGTCCTGACGAGACTCTCTTTTCAATCACATCTTTCGGTACCGGAGGTTCACCAAAATACATCTTAAGGTCCTTAAAGGCTTCTTCCTTTGTCTTCTCAGACATATGAATCACTTTAAATTCCCTGATTAATTCAATGGGTGTCCTGCCGTATTTTGCAAGTATCTGCTGATCGAAAAGACCGGACGAAAGATAATGACGCCTGATATGTTCAACATCATAAGGCGGTTTGCCGAAATACATCTTCAGATCCTTTACGGCTTCGTCCTTCATTTTTTGTGTTAATTTTTTCATTTGAAAACCTCATTTCTCATCAATGACTCATCATCCACAATGCCCTGGCGGAGAATGAGTCCGTTAATATACGCATCACGCCCTGACCGGCTGATGGGCAAGCCGTGCCTTCAATGCCTTCGCCTCCTCGATCGTCAGATCTTCATCTGCAATCTTTGCGCGGACCTTCTCCCCCCATTTGTCGATGACGTTAGTTCTGATGTTCAGGAGTTCATACCACCGCTTAAAGGTCACGACGAAGACAATAACCATCAAAGCCATGATGATTATGGAAAGCACGGTCAGAACATAGTTGCCTTTGGGCAGATAGTTCTCCGTGATGTTGAGATACCCTGCATATATAGTGACGAAAGCCATGAAGACACCCGGGACCGCAGTTACCCATGCGTATTTCGTACGCTCCAGGCGGATTAGCATAGTGGTAACTATGATCAGACCACTAGAGGCAAGCAGCTGGTTGCTCATCCCGAACAGGGGCCAGATCGTGGCAATATCTCCGGTATAGACAAGATATCCCCAGGCCGACGTAAAAATAACGCCGGTGATCAGTATCCCAGGAACCCAGTGTGTCTCTCCAAACTTGGGAATAATCTTCCCGAACATCTCTTGGAGAAGGAATCTCCCCACCCTCGTTCCGGCATCGACAGCCGTGAGAATAAACACCGCTTCAAACATGATAGCGAAGTGATACCAGTAGGCCATCAGATGCTCCAGTAAAGGAATGGACGAGAAGACATATGCCATACCCACAGCCAGAGACACAGCACCACCCGGACGACCCTGAATCTTCTCACCTACTTCTGCCGCCAGCCAGGGGAGGTTAACAGTGTCAATACCAAGCTTTTGGAATGCAGCGGGAGCACTGTTGATAGCGAGATAGTCCGCAGGGACTAGGACGCATGCCGCAATGAGAGCCATGATGGCCACAAAGCCCTCAACCAGCATGGCACCATAGCCTATAAAAAGCACCTCTTTTTCATTGCCAATCATCTTCGGCGTCGTCCCGGAAGCGATGATGGCATGGAATCCGGAGATTGCACCGCAGGCTATAGTGATGAAAACGAACGGGAACACGCTGCCCGGAATGACAGGACCACCGCCATGAATGAATCCGGTCAGCGGGGGCATCAGAAGCGTAGGACGCACAACACAGATGCCAACTGCAAGGGCCACAATTGTTGTTATCTTTAGATACGTAGACAGATAATCCCTGGGTGCAAGCAGAAACCATACTGGCAGAACCGATGCTATCAACGCATAAACGGGAATTGCCACAGCTAACTGCTTTTTGCTCAAGGTTAGCCAGCCCGCTAGTATCGGATTTGCGGCAATATGCGGTCCAATCATGATCGAAGCCGCTAGAAGTGCGACGCCGATAATACTTGCCCACAGGACATCCCCAGGTCTCACCTTATGCATCCATACACCCATGAGAATGGCAATGGGAATCGTCGAGGCTACCACAAAGGTGCCCCAGACACTGTCAAAAAGGGCATTGACTACAGCAATGGATAAACCTGCCAACGTTAAAATCAGGATGAACAGAAAGGCAACTGACGCAACGAGACCTCCTGTCTTACCAACTTCACTTTCTGCTATCTTTGCCAGGCTCTGTGCCCGATGCCTTACCGAAGCAAAAAGCACCACCATGTCATGGACCGCACCGGCGAGCACAGCACCTATCAGAATCCATAACGCGCCGGGCAAATAACCGAATTGAGCCGCCAGGACTGGACCTAATAAAGGACCGGCAGCGGCAATGGCCGCAAAGTGGTGGCCAAAAAGCACATACTTATTTGTTTTTACGTAATCTATGCCATCGGCCTGGGTAACGGACGGCATCGGCCTGTCCGTATCCAGTTTCAGTACCTTGTTGGCCATGAAAACCCCGTAAAAGCGGTAACCAATGGCGAATACGCACAACGCTACAAAAATGAGCGTAACAGCGTTTAAACCAACTAACGCGTTCATAATAACACCTCCTTAATCCCGCTCCACCCAAACAGTATGGGAAATCAGGCCAAACTCTTTAAGTACATGAACCAGGCATAGCCCTGTGGCGCTCCCTTGTGGCTCAGCCTTCCCTGATTCCCAATGGAGGTGGACAGAGAGGTCGTTATCAACCAAAGCATTATGGTAGAGTTTTATGTTCTTCATATTTCCGTTATTGCTGAGATCCTTTATTAATTCCTCAATTTCCTTTTCCACTGATTCCTGCGTCTTTTCAGCAATCCGAAGCTTAATTATCTCCATCCACTCCATCTGTTTTTCCTCCGAGTTGATTCTATTAAATGCTTTAGCATACGCCGTGCCAAAATAAAATCACAATGATATCAATTAATTGCATAAAGTTATAGTGCGATACTGCGAATAATCGCAATATTGCTTGCGATATTTCGCTATGAAGTTTTTTATTGTGAAATGCAGCGATAGGAAAACGATACCCTCACCTTTTTTATCCTGCTCGACAGTTTTATCCCCCTAACGTCGTAAAAAAATATTGAAAGAAAATTACAGAAAATGGCTGCCACCGATGTGGTCGAAGCCATAACAATTGATGCCGTGACTGTTGGTCCGGAAACCGGCCTGGAAGACATAGCCACAGTTATGGTTAAGAATAATAGATAATTTTGCCTGTTTGAGATCAAGGCAAGTTCGTGGGCATTATGTCGCCGGATGGAAGGTACGATGAGTGAAAACCGCCCCACTGAAAAGTGAGGTGGAGGTTTGTTTCAATGCATGCAAATATTTTGGGAAACTGAAATTTTTATTGAGGACAGTCTCACATAAAATTACTGCCGACTCTGCCACATCTCTTTGTAGACTCCACTGCAAATAATCAGATCATCCACTTTTTCAAAATATACATGTTTAAGGAGATAATCTTTAGTTACCGGGCTGTGCCACTCGTATTCTACCCAACCACTGCCTCTTGAAAGGGCGGATTTAATGATTTCTTGAATGAATTTTTTCCCGGTTGGATCTTGAACATCCATCCAGTTCTGCCCAACGTATTTTTCATTGGCTCCGTGTGCAAGCATAGTCCCTTTGAGGTTTAGTACAAAAACATACTTATCATCCTTAACAAAGGAACCTTTAGAATTTGAGAACTCCGCCAAAGCAATTGTTTGACCCACCTTTTTGTAAAAAGCTATTGCTTTGACTACCCACTCCTTTGATTCAAGGATCCATGAGGCAACTCCTTCCATCTTTTCGCTTAAACGAAGCATTTTCAATTCTTGCATCAATTCAATGGGCGTCCTGCCATATTTCGCAAGCGCCTGCTGCTCAAATAGACCGGATGTAAGATGATGCCGGATATACTCATCATCATAGGGAGGTTTGCCAAAATACATCTCCAGGTCCTTTTTAGCTTCCTCTTTCATTACTGTTGATATTTTTTCCATTTGTATCCTCCTATTTTTTTGAATCTAATATTTTATTTTTCATTCTCATCCGAAATTCTTCTAAATAGTTAGCCCAGCAGTTGCGGCAACAGTTTCTCGAAGTAATCCAGAGACTCGGGATTCAATAACGCATCTCTGTTCGTAACGGGTCTGCCATTGAGTAAATTCGTCACTGCGCTTTCTACTTTTTTCATGCTGAAAGTGTACGGAATATCCGGTACCGAAACTATCTCCGCAGGTACATGCCGGGGCGACCCATTCTTCCGCAGAGCAACTTTGATTCTGCCCTTGAACTCATCCGACAATGTTCTACCTTCGGCAAGCTTGACGAACAGGACGATGCGCTGGTCGTTATCCAGGTTCTGCCCAATCACCAGAGAGTCCGCTATACCGTCTATTTGCTCCACTATGTTATAGATTTCCGCCGTGCCGATGCGGACGCCAGAAGGTTTCAGCACCGAGTCAGAACGTCCATGGAATTGAACACCGCCTGTTTCGCTGTCGATTACGATATAATCACCGTGCCGCCAAACATTTTTATTGGGGAAAAAGTCAAAGTACGCGTCGCGGTACCTGCTCCCATCCGGATCGTTCCAGAAGCTGATCGGCATCGAGGGTGCGGGCGCTTCGCAGACCAGTTCTCCCTGCCGGTCAGTTACCGGACAGCCGTTATTGTCATAGGCATTGACCCTCATGGCAAGCGCGCGCCCCTGCAACTCACCTGCATAGACAGGACTTATGGGATTGCCTGCCGCAAAGCAGCCATTGATGTCTGTACCGCCGGAAATCGAATTGAGGTGAATATCTCGCTTGATCTCCCTATAGACGTACTCAAAACCTTCTGCGGAAAGCGGCGATCCGGTCTGGGAAATCTCTCTGAGCGATGATAGATCATAATCCTTTCCGGGTTTTACTCCTTGCCTGATCAGATTGTGAATGTATGTCGCGCTTGTGCCGAACACAGTAACTTTTTCATCCTGCACCAGCTGCCACATAGATTCGTCGTCGGGGTAACCCGGGTTGCCGTCGTAGAGGATCACCGTTGCACCGACTGCAAGTGAACTGATGAGCCAGTTCCACATCATCCAGCTGCACGACGTGATGTAAAAGATTCTGTCCTCGCGTTTCAGGTCTGTGTGCAATATCAGTTCTTTCAGGTGATTTATCAGAATACCGCCTGCGCTTTGCACCATACACTTGGGTTTGCCTGTCGTCCCGGATGAGAACATGATATACAGCGGATGTTCAAAAGGCAGTTGCTCAAATTCGATGGACAATCCCTCTTCGGCATCAAGAAAATCTGCATAGTGTACCGCGTCCGGAATCATGTCAATGTCCGGTTTTTCCCCCGCATAGGATACGACGACAACTTTTTTCAGCGAGGGAATTTTTCTTGCGACGAAAGCCGCGTTTTCACGCGTATCAAAGCGCTTGCCCTTATAGAAGTAACCATCGACAGTAAAGAGAATTTTCGGCTCCACCTGTCCCAGCCTGTCCAGTGCAGCCTGCGGACCGATGTCTGTGGCGCATGAAGACCACGTTGCACCAATGCTCGCCGTTGAAAGCATGGCGATTGCTGTCTCTATCAAATTGGGCATGTAGCCGACCACACGATCGCCAGAGAGGACGCCTGCCGCACGCAGCGATTTTGCCGTGCGTGCAACCGCATCATACAGTTCCGCATACGTCATTTTCGCATATTTCTGCGTTTCACCTCTAAAAATAAACGCAGTATGGTTGTCCCGATGACACAATAGATTTTCGGCAAAATTCAACCGTGCACCGGTAAACCATTTCGCGCCGGGGAAATGGTTCAGGTCATCCACTACTTCGTTATATCTGCACGAGCATTTGACTCCGGCAAAATCCCACATCGTTGCCCAGAACTCGGAAATATGTTCAACGGACCATTGCCGAAACTCGGCATAAGAATGAATATCCATGCCATATTCACGGTTAATAACATCAATGAACCTCGTAATGTTTGCCTGATTCTTCCGCACTTCGGATGGTTCCCAGAGTGGCATTTTCATCCAATCAATGTTTCCCCTTTCTTAAAGATTGTCCAACACACACCGTCAAAAGACGCATTCAGTGACGTGGAAAGACGCATATGCCGAAGTCTTGCCTGCTTTTGGGGTATGACGGAGCACATATTGTGCCAGAATTTTATCTCATCAATATCAAAGAGTTAGAGATACGCCTTATCCTCTGGTTGTGAATAGTCGCAAAAGTTCTTGCGCTATTTCGCAATGCCATGTTAAATTGCGAAATATAACAATATGCAAATCATCACAGGAGAAAAGTATGAACGTAGATGAAAGTGAATTTTTTCATCAGATGACCATACTGATTTGCAGCAGTCTTGACATTGAGACTGCCTTACAGCGATCATTAAATCATTTAGTAAAATTCATGCCCGCGGATAAGATCTACCTGCACCTGTATGAACAGAGCCTTGGTGCGATAAAGACAATAGCTGAGGTTGCAACCTCGGGCAGCAGAAGCATGGAGAGGATAATACCGTTGTCTCAAGAAGGGAGGGCGAGTTTTGAAAGGCCCGGCGTTCCTAATGTGCGAATCGTCAACCGCCCTGAAACCGATCCCGTCATCAAGAAAATCGCCGAATCTCTCAAACTGCTGAACACTTCGTGTTTGGTGATGCGCCTCGTAATTGAAGGCAAGCGATTAGGATCATTAGTTTTGACGGCTGAGGGATGGGATAGATACTCGGAAGAGCATGCCCGGTTGTTTTCCCTCTTAAACGAGCCTTTCGCAATCGCTCTGTCCAACGCGCTTACGCATCAGGAAGTTCTCAGGCTGAAAGATATGCTGACGGACGATAACATGTATCTCCATCAGGAATTGTTGCGCCTGTCCGGAGATGAGATCATCGGCAGTGATTTCGGATTGAAGGACGTTATGGAGATGGTCCGCAAGGTTGCGCCCCTCGACAGCCCTGTGCTGCTGTTGGGTGAAACCGGCGTCGGCAAAGGGGTCATAGCCAGCGCCATCCACTATTTATCCCCGCGAAGGAAAGGCCCGTTTATCACGGTCAATAGCGGCGCCATTCCGGAAACCCTCATAGACAGCGAACTCTTCGGCCATGAGAAGGGAGCCTTTACCGGGGCTATAGAACAAAAGCGCGGGCGCTTCGAGCGTGCGAATCAGGGAACGATTTTTCTTGATGAGATCGGAGAACTCCCCCCTCACGCGCAAATAAGAATGCTGCGCGTATTGCAGGAAAAAGAAATCGAGAGAGTAGGAGGGACAAAACCAATACCGGTGGATATAAGGACTATTGCCGCCACTCACCGTAATTTGCAGGAGATGGTAAAAGAAAATCAGTTCCGTCAGGATCTGTGGTTTCGGATCAATGTCTTTCCCATCAGTGTGCCGCCATTGCGGGAAAGAAAAGAGGATATTCCTTCACTCGTGTACTACTTTATCAACAAGAAAGCGAAGCAATTAAAACTGCCCGCAGCCCCGGAATTATCACCAGGGGCAATGGAGCGCCTGATGAGCTACAACTGGCCCGGGAATGTGCGGGAGCTGGAAAACGTTGTGGAACGGGAACTGATCTTGAACAAAGGAGAACCTTTGGCCTTCATGGTTCTGGCTGGAACAGACAAGACAGGTTATCCCGTGTCTTCCGTCGAGCTGCCGGATAAAGCACTCACCCTTGACAAAGTTAATTCCCTTCACATTCAGAGGGTTCTGAAAATGACAAAAGGGATTGTGCACGGCCCTGACGGGGCTGCTGCCCTGCTGGGAGTAAATCCAAGCACTTTAAGAAGCAAAATGAAAAAACTTGGAATTCCTTACGGAAGAAAAAAATGAACATCATTGATACATCATCAGCAGCAGATTATAAAACGTAGAACAAGAAATATCCAAAAGACCAACAGTTTCAGATAAGAATTATTTTATATCCTGCGATGACCAGCACAACAGAAAGTGTCCGAGGATTAAAAAAGGTTTTTACGTAAGCCTTTCTATTTAAAGCCTGCAGCCAGGACGGCAGCGCCTATAGCCCCATTCATCTGGGCGTATTGCGAGACCTCAACGGTCATCCCAAGTTTCTTCTCCAGGGCCTTCACAACACCGATATTCTTAGCCACACCACCAGTCATCACCACGGGAGGTATAATCCCCACACGGTTCGCCATGGCAGCTATCCTTGCAGCGATGGATTCGTGGATTCCTGCAATGATGTTCTCGCGACTTTCACCCTTCGAAATTAGTGAGACCACCTCCGATTCCGCAAAGACCGTACAGAGACTGCTGATGACGGAAGGTTTAGCAGATTTTAGGGAGATATCTCCAAATCCGTCAAGGTCAACTTCCAATGCCCTTGCCATGACTTCCAGGAAACGGCCTGTTCCGGCGGCGCATTTGTCATTCATAGCGAAATTTTTCACCTTTCCTTTTTCATCAAGGAGGATTGCTTTGCTGTCCTGCCCGCCTATATCAATGACAAAGCGGGTATGGGGATTCAAATAATGGGCACCCGTCCCATGGCAGGTAATCTCCGTCATGACCTTGTCCGCAAACTTAACACTGCGTCTGCCGTACCCTGTGGATACAACCCGGCTTACGGCTGACTTTTCAAGACCAAGCTCGCTGAGAAGTTCTTCATAAACCTTTCTGCCCGCCGTCTCGGCATTGTATCCGGTAAAAATTAATCGCGAACCGAGGATTTTTCCGTCGGCCAGGGCAACAGCCTTGGCAGTAATGGACCCGACATCAATTCCTGCTGTAATCATTATAAACACTCAGCCATTTTTATTTTTTCATCGTTTACCGCTAATGATTATCGTTTAATCGCCTTTTCTCTGCTTGATCATCTCCATAAATGCGTCGATGCGCGTGGATACCTGACTCTCCGAGAAACTCCGCTCATCCACCATGTCCGCTTCGATTATCAGGCAGGGAATACCTCTTTCCTTCTCCACGATCATCCCGATATCATACTGTCCTAGGGAGTAAGGCTTGCAGCTGCGGTTTGAGTGCATCAAGAACCCGTCGACCTTGTACTTGTCCACCAATGCCAGCACTATACGTGCCATCTCATCTATGCCGATATTGAGATAAATGCGTGTATAAGCCTCGGCCATAGATTCAAAGAATCTGTCCTCGTCTATATACTTCAATGTACCGCACCAGGCGGAAGTATAAGTGTCCGCCACAAGGCATGCATTGTGGGATGCCAGCTTATCGGAAAGCCAACGTGTCCTGGGCCAGATGGGAATATTGTCCCAGAGGAGCCTGTACTTTTCATTGGGAATGGCACCGATTCCCCTGGCAACCCGATCCCTCATCTTTTCAAGGAGCTGCGTGTAATAATCGACTACCAGCGGTGTCCCTCTCAGTGTGACAATCAGCGCCAAGTGATAAAAGGCATCAAAGGCCGTCATGGGCGCGGGCCTGCTGACAGCCGTATCCAGAACAGCTTGCCAGAGCCTCTGTCCTTCAACGGAGAGTTTTCCCACAACTTTGAGACGCTCATGATCCATCTTTCTTCCGCATATATCTTCGAGGAAAGTGACATATTCATCGAGCTGCCTGCGGACATATCGGCGGGCTTCTTCCGCGTAACCCGTATGGCAGAACGGCGTATCGAATATAAAAAGGGGGACATTAAAATAGCGGGCCTGGATTTCATACCACTTCATGACGGTCCCGCAGATGTTGTTGCAGCAGATAAGCATATCGGGCCGGGGAAGGCCGCCGATGGGCCCGCCGTTTACAGTGGCACAGGCGATATCGGAGCGGGCGTAGGAACATAGGTCGCTTGAATATCCCATGGATTCCGCCTTTTCGCAGAGGTCTGTCCCCATTTTACTCGCCCCAATCATTGCCCCGTGGTTTTCAGGATAAACAGGTATCACACCCATGGCAATAAGCGGTTCAACAGGACCGCCGCTCGTAATCCAGGCAACCTTCTTCCTGCTGATGCGGGCGCTCTTCGCTTCCATGTAATAGACCATCATTATGTCCTTCATCCTCTTTTTCTTCTTGAAATGCAGGATGAGTTTCCTGATCTTCGCGAGAAGAAAGAGCATAATCTCCGGCATTTTTCTCATAGACGTCTGATTCCCTTTATGCCAATTAATTGAATTCATTCCTCATCATATACTTAAGACAATAATGTAGAAGTTGAAACAATGTCAATAGAAATGATCAATAAGATCACGTTGATTCCTCTGTTCCCTGCTTTAGATGGAAGCTGAAGGAGATAGACAGTGAAAATTTCGGTTCATAAAAAACAGATCTGTGCCCGAATGTAAGGACATCAGAAACATGTTGACAGAATAATTTTTTTCTTATAGTTGTATATACAACTAAATCAGGTGCCGCCTACTATGAAAAAATCTGCCGACAAGTTACTTTTGATAAAAACCAGGGCGCGTCAGTGTATTGCTGTACGGATACGGCTGCTCAGCCGCATGATAACCAATATCTACGATTCTGTGTTAAGCCCGTTTGGGGTCAAGCTCAATCAAATGAGCATACTTATGGTTGTCTACCTGGCCGGAGAGATCGGCTATGAGTCCTTGTGCAAAAGGCTGAAGATGGAAAAATCAACCGCCAGCAGAAATATTGAACGACTGAAAAAAAAGGGGTGGCTTGCCGTCATAGCAGTAAAAGATGACAGAAAAAAATATTTGAAGGTCACTACCGCCGGAGAGGTGCTTTTAGGAAAGGTGCATGAAGCATGGGAAGACGCACAGATAAAAGCCTCAGAACTGTTGGGAAAGGAGGGAGCGGAAGTCATCTGCAATATCGCGAACGGAATTTGGAAGAAAGACAAAGCAGGTTAAAATTTTTTTGCAATAATAGTTGTATATACAACAAGGAGGGATAAAATGAAAAAACGTATCAAAGAGTTTGCACGAAATCTTGGGATTGACGATGTGGGAGTAGCAGCGGCAGCCGATTATCAAAGCCCCCGCTCTCCGAAGCTCGACACTATCTTCCCGGGTGTGAAATCGATCATAGTCATGGCATTCAAAGAGCCGTCGAGCTGCGAAAGTTTGAATATGCAGGTGGCCATGAGCGGCCGGATGGATGTTATGGCATTCTCACGCTCCTGCAATTACAGAATGGTCCGTTTTCTGGAGAGTGAATACGGCGCGAAGGCAATGGCCGCGCCCGCTTCCTATCCTTTGGAGATGAGCCTTGAGACCATGGGCTCCATCGGGGATGTATCGCTGCGGCACGCGGCAATCACTGCCGGTTTGGGGGTCTTTGGCCGGCATAACCTTGTCATCCATCCAAAATTTGGTTCACGCGTGGTCTTTACGGCAATACTGACCGACCTGGAGATGCCTTCCGACGCTCGCTGCGAAGAGGAGCTATGCATTCACTGCGACGTCTGCGTTGAACAATGCCCCGCAGGCGCTCTTAACGAAGAGAACAAAACAGAAGTATTGAAATGCCTCCGCAACTCGCAGCCCTACGGCATCGGCGGCAGCATTCGCTTCTGGTCAAAGTTCGCCGATGCAGCACCCGAGGAGAGAAAGAAAATGGTCAAAGATGTGGAATTCTGGCGCATGTATCAGGCCGGGTTTATAGGCTTCCAGTATTTCTGCTGGAACTGCATGAAGTCCTGTCCGGTGGGGCAGAAATAAACAATAGGCATCTAATCACACAGGCTGCGGGGTGAGGCCGTGGATGGGGAATATGTGTTGTTCGAGGTAGGTCATGACACGGCGAACTTCGGCGCGGGCCTCGGCGATCTTGGTGGCGGAGACGAAGGGATATGAGTCCCGTAGGGAGGCGCCCTCGATGACCGCGGCGGCCCTGCCGCCCATCTGGCCGAAGTAGTCGCTTTCCGGCTCGGCATCGTGCAGCACGGCCCACGCGAGTGTCCAGTCGCGGGCGATGTTGTGGGGATTGTAGCCTCCCGCACCGAGCATGAACATCTTCGGTACAAGCTTCCTTATCCCATGGATTACTTCGGCATAGATATTGTTTGTCAGCGAAAGATGCGACATGGCATCCGTATAAATTGCATCGACACCAGCCGCGAGGACGCAAATATCGGGCTTGTATGAGCGAGCCAAAGGCGCGACGATCCTGTGAAAGACTTCACGGTAG
>Ga0187771_10002072_pt1 | contig 13772 bp, 10 predicted proteins | sample 0116_SJ02_MP15_1_FD_133139 | JGI IMG/M metagenome (GOLD analysis project Ga0187771, IMG submission 133139) | Tropical peat soil microbial communities from peatlands in Department of Meta, Colombia - 0116_SJ02_MP15_10_MG | ecosystem: Environmental > Terrestrial > Soil > Wetlands > Peat | place... | reverse complement strand
TCGGCTGCCCATAAAGCGTGTAACCATTTCCACTCAGGATATTCCTAGCGATACCGATATACTCAGCCGCGTCCGATGCTCTAAATTGGCCTTGAAAAAAAATGATCACGCAAATTCTCATGCACAAGCTGAGGATGAACAGGAAAACTAGTTGATGCTGCCTAATCCAGTTACCAAAAGGTTCGAATAGACGCGGCGCTGGCACAAGAATCCGACGATTGGAACCGCGGTTCATTGAGAGTACCGGCATGTCGGTTTAAGGAAATGTTCGAACAGCCATCGGCGACGCCGGCTAAAGAGTCTCCGGTAAAATGGCATGTTCGCCGCTCTAACTGATAGTTGCTCTGGACTATCGCCACACGTTTCCACCCAGAATTCTTTCGCTTACTAAATTTCAAATTGAACGTTGCTTCCGCATACTGAGTTCATCTTAGTGCAGGCCACTCCGATCTTCTTCCAGGCCATTTACCAGAACCTGACATTTTAAGGGGGAAGCATCAAGGTATGGTCGGGCCGGTAGGCATCTTGCGGGTCGTCGTGGGAATTCCAGCATTCAATGAGGAACGAACAATCGCGAAAGTAGTGGTGAGGTCCCAAAAGTATGCCGACAGAATACTGGTAATAGATGACGGTAGCGTGGATGACACGCTGCTGATTGCTGAATCCCTCGGTGCAGAAGTAATCAGACACGATAAGAACCTAGGAAAAAGCGCTGCGCTGCAAGACTGTTTGAAGTGGGCAAAACAGGACGGCACAGATATTCTTGTAACCATAGACGCCGACGGCAAACACGACCCGACCAAGATACCACTGCTTATTGATGCATTGGAGACAAACCAGGCAGACATCGTCGTAGGCAGCCGCGCAAAACCTCCTGAAATGGAACGTCAACGATCTATGGACCTCCGTAAACCAAACTCAGCAAATCAACAGGAGTCTAAAGGAAAGGTGATTGATGCTCAGAGCGGATTTAGAGTCTATTCTCGTGAAGCGATAGAACGCTTAACGATGACCGAGTGGGAGAAGGCAGATACTGAGATGCTGAAGGTAGCGGACCGGACGGACATGCGTATCATTGAAGTTCCGGTATCGGCTGTGTACTCTGACCGAAGACCTACGTCGCACAACCGATTCATGCGTGCTCTAGATGTAACCTTTGATGTGCTAAGATTCATCTCTATTAGACATCCACTACTATTCTACGGAGGGTTCTCAATAATTGCGCTCACGATCTCGGTGATTTTCGGCGTAATGACGTTGGATTACTACCAACGGTGGGGAATAGTGATAACCAATATTGCGCTGGTATCCATCGCGACCGGGATTCTCGGTTTTCTGGCGCTTTTCACGGGAATAATCCTGTTCACGCTAATTACTGTAATTCGTCAAACTTCACCTAGCTAGTATAACCGACTAAGCCACCGACACGGCTAGATTTCAATTGGCGGTCAACACAGTTTGTTTCTTTGCAATATGTCTCTCTTCCTAATCGCCCTCTCAAATAACTCGTTGACCGCCGAAACGGTGTTGCCCCATTCAAAATGCTTTGTTACCCTCTGGCGACTCAGTTCTCCAAGCCTCCTAGCCACGCCCTCGTTGATGAGGAGCGACCTAATCGCCTTTGCCAATTCTCGTGAGTCGCCAGCGTGAGCGTATACGCCAGCTTCGCCTAAGATCTCTTCGAGTCCAATTCCCGATGTGGCAACAACAGGTTTTGCGCACGACATCGCTTCAAGAACAGCCAGTGGAAAGCCTTCGGACAGGCTAGGTAAGGCGAATACCGTGCACTCATTCAGTAGTTGTACAATATCCTCTTGCGATCTGGCGCTCACAAAAATTACGTTTTCTTCCAGATTCAATCGCCTTCGGAGGACAAGTAGACTTGAGCGTTCTTCGCCATACCCAATGAGAAAGAATTTAGCATCGGGAAATTCGCGAGTAACAATTTTCGCGGCTTCCAAAAGGTGGCTTAACCCTTTCTCAGCGACGTACCTGCCAACCCAGATTACGCTGTGAGGTATTTGCTCTGAGGCTTGAGGGCGAAAGATTTGCGTATCAACGCCGTTCGGTATTACCACGGCCTTCTCTGAGGGGACTCCAGCAGATACGACCCTACTCCGTTCGCTTTCCGTCAGGCTTACTACGTAGTCTGCCGCCCGAAGAGTCCACCGACCGAGGCTTGAGAGATAGATGTCCTGCGCAATATCTAGCGAGACGCGTCTCTTTACCCGAAATCCATGATTGATAATGATTAGAGGATTATCTGAGAGATGTCGCTTGAAAGCGGCAAGGTTCGTTGTGAACATGAGATGCGAGTGGGCGTCAATGATGTCGTAACTGCCGTCACTACGTGAGAGAAGCTCTCCCAGTACGCCGGGTGTAATAGGGTTCTCCCATGGCCACGCTAGAGCCCTATGCCGGTATATCTCATAGCCGTCTCTAAATTCATGCTCGGGATAACTACCCTCGAGGGTCGTGAGAACGGTAACCTGATGCCCAGCCCTTGCTTGAGCCACTGAGAGGGAGTGAGCGTACTGGGACAGGCCACCAATCTTTGGTGGATACATCCTATGCACGACCCGTAGGATTCTCACTTTGCAAAACCCTTGTTCTACGAGGGCGCTCACGCAGAGCAACTATTTATTGGCTGCCAAGACAGCTCGACAATCGAGCTTACCGATAGGAGACAAGATAGAGCCTTCCCGTATCAGTTTCCAGACTAGGTTGGGGGAGTCACCGTGAAATTGCGAAGAATGCCGACGAGTCCGCTGAAGGAACTGGAGGACGAGGCTCCCCGCGGTGTACTCATAGTCTCCTATGCCGATTACCCGGGGGCGACCGGGTTGTCCAAGAGAATCACTGGGTTGCGCTCGGTCCTATCGCGACGTGGAATCCATAATGTCGTTCTATGTCCGTTCTCGCGAGGTACTACGGAACCGAATCAAAGCATTGTGGAACTGCAATTGGCATTGCTTGGGAGCCTATGGAACTCGCCTCTAGGAAGGATGATCAGCCTGCTAGTCTTCTCATTTCTGGCGATTCCGTCGATTGTGCGTTATTCCTTGCATGGACGTCTTCTCATCCAGTATGAATCGTTGTATTCCGCGTTTCCTTCGATTCTGGCCAAAATGTTTCTGAGAAGAATAGTGATTGGGGACGAGGTCATATTGATGAGCGGCGACGCCAGACCGCCTATCAGCTATGTGCTTTACGCGTTAGACCGGTTGCTGATTCGGAATACAGACTTCCTTACAACAAGCTCGTCTAGTGCACGTATGTTTGTTCAGGCTTGTTTTCCAAACAAAGAGATTCGCTTTGTCCCTAATGGCGTAAGGCCAACGAAGCGAGAACCTAGTGGTCAACATGACTCACGCGAATTGATCTTTGTGGGGGCAATGAGTTCCTCCGATAATCAAGCCGCGGTGGAATGTATCCTCAAGATCGCCCAGCTTCTGAATGGCAAGGAAATCAGGTTTCACATTAGCATTATCGGAGGCCCCCCTGCCTACGTAAGACCGTACCTGAGAAACGAGATGGTGAGGCGAGGCAGGGTGACATTCTTGGGTAATGTCTCTGACCAGGAATTGCAGAAGGCCTATCGAAGAGCCTCCATTGGCCTTCTGCCCTTCTTCACACAGTCGCAGGGCGGGCAGCGAATAAAGGGGCTTGAGTATCTAGCTAATGAGCTCCTCGTTGTTGCTGGTCCTTTTGGCTTTGGTATCATGCCCGGACTAGTAGCAGGCACTCATTATCTGAAAGCTGGGAACCCAGAAGAAATGTGTAATCACGTAGCCGCTTTCATCTCAAACCCTAGAGCTTACTCTAAAATCGCTGCTGAGGGGAGAGAATTTGTTGAGAGCAACTTCTCTTGGGAAGAGGTCTGCAAACCGTACTTGAATCTCATCACGGCTAGAATAATGGGCCAGAGAGATTCCAGTTGATAACCGCAATGGCTCCCGTCGCGTTGCCCAGAACTCCAAGAGTCTCGATTGTCATAGTGGGCTACGACTCTCTTGAATACCTGACTAACTGCCTGTCTTCCGTTCTGAAGAGTCGCTATTCCAACTTTGAAGTCATATACGTTGACAACGGGTCCACCGATGCCAGCGCGCGTTACTTCGATACTCACGCCGGCAAGACAGGCCGGACTATACGACTTGATCGCAACTATGGATTCACAACCGCCAACAATATCGGGGCAAAGGCAGCAACCGGCGAATACATTGTCTTTCTAAATGTTGATACAATCGTTGACTCCGAGTGGCTTGAGCAACTCGTCACAACATTAGAGAATGCGCCAGACGTCGGAGCAGCGCAAGCCTTGCTTCTTCAGTTAGGAAGCGACCTCATCGATTCTCTGGGCGAATTCATAACCCCATACGGAACTGTCTACTCAAGGGGCTACGGCGAGCCCGCCTCGACGTTTTCCACACCTCAAGAAGCCTTCTATTCGAAGGGCGCGGCGATGATCACCCGAAGCTATCTCTGGAGAACGGTAGGCGGATTCGACCCGGTATTCCACCTATACTATCAGGAAACCGATTATTGCTGGAAACTGTGGGCGATGGGGTGCCGAGTAATCTGTGTTCCGGGCTCGAAAGTTTGGCACGTCGGAGGCGCCGTCTCAAGTCGACGTCCCAGCCTCATTAAGTACTACGAAGCAAGAGAAAGACTGGTGCTACTGCTGAAGAACTACAGCGCCCATAGCCTCGTGAAATATGTACCCATTACTGTGTGCCTGCAATTTGCAAATGCTGTCAAATTTCTGTTTCGAGGTGACCCAACAAATGCAGCGAACATTACGCGAGGAACAATCTCTGCACTGATTCATACCCGGGTTATTTGGAAACGGAGGAGATTTTTCTCCGCACGTGGCGTCGCTGAGGATTACATTATAAGGAAACTTATGGTTCCTAATATCGCTCGTACACTTTGAGTCCTGGCAAGTAAAATTCGATTCGGATCTAGACAGATTCATATGAACCAAGATCAGCTGAAATACCGGGCAGCAGCCATTCTACTGTTCTCGACGGTCCTAGTCTCCTCTGCTGTTCTCATAGAGTTCGGCGCATTCCTGGGTTTCAGTCTGAATAGGGAGCTGTTGTACCCTATTATCGTGGTGGTGCTGCTATCACTAGTTGGATCGGGGCAATGGCTCGCGGCAAACAGCGAAACCGCTCAACGGTTCTCAACCTTCCTATCCAGTCGAGGCCTACTGTTAGTAGTCCTAGCTTCGGCTATAGCTCGAGCCGCTTTTCTAAGCTATTCGAACATTTTTCCGGACGAATACTCGATTATTCAGGTACTTCAGTCCAGGCCGCTAGCGAATCTCCCCTCGTTCCTTGTCAATTATCAAAAGATCGCCGGCAACTACCTGTTCATTCACCCGCCCCTTAGCCTACTTCTTATGGACGTTGGATACTTGATCGTTCCTTCAATCTATGGTCCCCGACTAGTATCAGCCTTGTTCTCAACGGCCTCAGTCTTGGTCGTGTATTTCTTGATTCGCGATCTGGGGTACCCGAAAACGGCTGTCCTTGCGTCGGCAGTATACGGCCTTGTTCCACACACAGCACTCTACCTAACCTTAGCCTTGACAGATGGCATCTGGTTCTTCTTTGGCATCACATCACTGTGGCTCTTCGTGAAGGCGCTGAAGAAGGACTCGTACGGGTTAAGCTTGGCTTCAGGTGTCGTGCTGGCCCTTGCGTTGTGGACTAAGGCGTGGCTGCCTTTCTTCTTGTTTCTCTTGGCTATCGTGATGGCTCTATTTGTTTTCACCAAGCAGAGAATTTGGAACCGTCTAGTTCTGTTCATGACGATGGCGAGTGTAAGCGTAGCAATTTTCCTAATCTGGGGACTCATTAACCCTCCAGCTTTTCAGCATTCGGTATCAGCGATGTGGGATGAAATTCTCATATTTCTCAATCCCGCGCAGTACAATGTGTGGACGGCACCGCCTCCGACGACACCGGGGCCAAGTTCAAACCTTTTTTCCTTCCTAACTGTCTTCTATCCAAAGATTGCCCTCGGCTCACTTAGAATCATTACCTATCCGGAACTCGTTGCCCAAGTTCCCCTTTGGATTCCTCTCTGTGTCGTGGTGATGTGCATAGTGGGAGTGTGCATTATGCTGCGTCGAGACACTCGTTTCGGAGTTGCCAGTGTGGTTTGGCTCGCGGTCCCCTTTCTCTTGATGCTACCATACTTTCGAGACTTGCGTTACCTAGTCGTGACTGCGCCCGTCTATGCACTCTCAGCTTCTGTCGCAAGTATTGTTCCTCGATCGCGCAGGACTACGTTGTGTTTGCAATCGATCCTCTTGGCCTCGCTGATAGTTTCTCTAGTGATCATGTTTCCGGTGTCAAACCAGATGTACGGCGGTGTCCAGGAGGCGAGTTCACGGTTGCAATCGTTGGGTTTGGCTGAGGGCAAGGTGCTGACCAACGTGCCGCCAAATTTGCTGACATACTATCTGCCAGGCCTTCAAGCATTCTCCTTGCCTTCGATGACGGACCCATCGACAGTTGTAGCTTTCCTCAAGCAAGAAGGAATTGAAGCCGTCGTACTGCTGCACAATGAGAGAGGAGCGTGGCCTGGAGTCAGTCCTGCAGTTTCACAGGCGATCAAAGGTCAATTCAGCGGGTATGCGGAGGGGGGGCCGTCCGCCTTTTCTTGGTATGAGTTATTCTACTCTCCCGTCAACAATACACAATCAACATGAACGCAAAATCACCTAGACTAGTCTATCCTATATTCGCCGTGAAGTTTCGGGGCGATACGTAGCATCTCGAGGAACCGAAAGGCCAAGTACTCGGTAAGTGCCTGAGGGCGGTCCAGAATCGACGTACTGCCCTGTCCGCGTTTCCCGCCAACGCCCACTTGTCGCTTGAAGCCGCTCTTAGCCTCAAAAACTCTCAAATCCTTAACTTGCGGGTAGTTCCGTCGAATCTCTTCGTATGCAAGTAGCCCTTCGACCAGCCACAATCTATCGAGATGAAAGAATCTTCGTTTGACGTGTAGAGAAGACGTGGAACCGGAATGGAAAGTGAAAGCGGAGAGTGGTTCCGGGATGAACCCCACATCGTAAAAGTATGCTAGGCGCGCCCACATCTCAATGTCTGCTATCTGAAACATGCGTGTATTGAACAGGCCGATCTTATCTAGGCACGATCTTCGCAACATTACGCAGGACGGTTCACCCACCCAATTCTCAGAAAATCGATCCTTAAGCCAATCATTAAACAGAGTCCGACCAGGATTCACTTCATGTAGACCGGAGAACCTTGTATAGAGCTTGCCAAATCTTTCCTTCCACGCCAGGGCTTGTGGGTCGTTTGGATTATCCAAGATTATATCCCGTGGAGAGAAGACCATCCCAACGTTCGGGTCAGCATCGAAGATACGCGCCATTCTCTCCACGCATCCAGGGTAGAGCAAATCGTCTTGAAACAGGAATTTTGTCAGTGCACCCTTAGACAAGGTTATGCAGCGGTTCCAGTTGCGAACCAGCCCTAAGTTAACGTCGTTTACCATTACTCGAACGCGCGAGTCGTTGAATGAGTTAGCGATCCTTACGCTATCGTCTGTAGAGGCATCATCTAGAACCAGTACTTCTATGTCTCCATACGTCTGAGCCAATGCGGAATTGATGCTTCTAGCTAGCCAACGCGCCCCATTGTGTGAGGGGATGCAGACCGAAACGAGAGTTGCCACTTCTCAGCCATCTCATATCTTAAGTAACCCTTTCCTAATACCCTTCCATAGTGGCCGTTCTGTCATAACTCCTATGGCCGGCAAATCACAGTCAGCTGAGTAGCGTTCCGCTTCCGACTACAAAAGACCCCTGCTCTTCACATCATTTCCTTGCATGGTTCGCGACTAACGCAAATATAACCCACTCGATGCGAAGGGGTGCGACTAGTCTAATGACAAAGCGTCTATTCGCACCCATAATCTTGATTTTAGTTTCGCTGATGCTTCTACCTCATCAAGCCAGTGCATATGTGAGTCCCTGCTGTGAATATGCTGTGTATTCGACCGACGTTCAACCTAAGGCGGGTGAACGAGTTGACTTGACAGGTGTGGTGACTGACCGTTTTGGGGGAGGACAAGCCGGCGTCCAAATCATATACAACGATGCAGGTAACTACGAGAACACCTCGCTAAACGCTACGACCGATGTAAACGGAGCTTGGCATCTAAGCGTCTCAATGCCTCAAGTTAACATACAGTATCCGATGAAATTCATGATCGCAATGAACGATTCAGCGGAGCGTTGGACCACTTCGCTTACCGACTCCTACTCATACGTCTCCTCATCCGGAGATGTTCCTGCCGTCTATGAGAGTGAGTTTTCAGGGCGGCTGAATGCGTACATTAACCTTCAATCAGTCGGATTCCCGCTCGTCATATTCTTGAGCGGCGGATACGACCAGCCTATCTTGACAGGTGATAGTCAACTCGACCAGAGCACCACGAACTTCTTAGCCGCTATCGCAGGTGCGGGATACAACGTAATAGCACCAATAGGTTGGTTTGTCGAGTCGGTACCTATCTTTCCTTACGTTCTCGCGGCCCTAGCCAAGTTTGGAATGGGCATACGACGAGTGTTCCTGCTGGGATGGAGTGCGGGTGGAACTGCTTCAGCTTGGACCCTGGTGAACGACAACTACCACCTATTCGATTTGGCCGTAATTATGGATGCGGAGCTACAAGGGTCGGTCGCCTCCACCCAGACCGACCCTAGCGTGTTCAAGACCGCACAACTCTCCAGCCAAGTAAAAGCCCCCCACCTCCTAATCTGGGGAATAGGCGATTCGGGAAGCATCAACATACAATCCGCCCTCACATGGACACGCAACGCCCCAAACGGACTCGCGAGACTCGACCCATTTCAGTACACACACGTATGGATTGGAACACCCGTCGAATCCCAAATCCAAGAGGATATTCTCGGTTTCTTTAAGACAGGTTCCGTAGGAACCTTCAACTTACTACAGTCAGGAAACGTAACTCTACAATTCCTCACCAACAGCCAAATCAATCCGGTCAACACAAAATTCAACCAGACCCGCAAACTATTCCAGATTCAAGTCACTCAACCAAACGGAACAATCGGATCCCTGAACGCTGTCCTCCCGATAGCATCAATGGACGGCGCACCAGTCGTTCTTCTAGACAACCTGACGGTGAACGCCGTATCGCTATCGGATGGCAACAATTACCGTATCTACATCACCTACTCCGGAGGTAACCATTCGATATTGATCCGTGGCCAGAATAGTGTGCCGGAATTCACGGATCAAATCGGCAGGCAAATCGTTTTTGTAGGTTCAATCTTATCGCTCCTCATCCTCTCATACATGTCGAAGTGTAAGCACCTAGCACCCTCAAGCCAAAAGAAGACCGACAGCTAGACCAAAATCGATTTAATTGCGACGGTGAACATGATCCACAAAATCTTACGCAGGCCAATATCCATGCCCGTCCAAAGCTGGAAAATTGCACTCGGGTCCATTCTGATTCTCATCTCTCTTACACTCCTACGTTTTTACCAGCTATCCCCTGCAAGCTTCTTTTGGATAGGTCTGATGGGTTTCGGGGTGGCGATTTTCGCGGTTGGGTCACGTTGGGTCATTTACGGTTTCAAAATGCTTTCCGGGTACCGGGACATGTGGCCGATTCTTTGTGTCGCAATAGTGCTCGCATGGCTGCTACATGGGACGGGACTTGAGGACTACCTCGCGAACACCCCAGTGGGGCCATTCTTCAGCGCCCTGACGGTATACGCCACCGTCTTACTCCTCCACGTGTCGAATATCCCAGTCAGTGTGACTGGAGAGACGTTGTCATTCGGCCCCCCCTCGTTAATTGGCGGGGTCCAGGTAACCCCTCTTTGCGCGGGCTTCCTCTCACTTCTAATGTTCATCGCCGCGTTCAGCTTTGTAATACTGGACGTTGGAAGAGAGCTTGGGGTTGCGAGACTGACCTTTCTCCTATTGACGGGAGCAATAGTGACTTTCGCGGCATCCATCCTCAGAGTCTTCATAGTCATAATCGTCGGCATCTACTACGGCCTAGACGCATTATCGGAGGTTCACACGTTCCTCGGCTACGTCGTCTTCCTAACCGTCATCTGCCTATTTTGGTACGCCTCCCTAAGCTGGAGCAACAGCATCAAAACATCCACCACCTGTCCCACCAAAACGCAGAATATCTAGCCAAGCGATTCCTTTTTGGCCTCATGCATCCAGGAAGTGGACCTAGGCATAGCCAAAAGTCGAAATCCATCGTAAACAATATTGCTCTGCAACTACGTAGCATAGTTGCGAGTTTCATTGCGAGTCGTTCTTGGGCTAATTCTCACGTGCATCTTGCTAGGCTCATTCGCAGCCTTTCTTCTACGAAATGTTGAATCTCAACCCGTGATAGCCCTCAGCGCCGGAACTGGCCCGGTGGGCGCGCGGATTTCAATTGGCGGCAGTGGCTTCCTTCCCACCGACACGGCCTGTACATTCTCAAGCCCCTCGTCAGCCGCAGTCGTAACCTCCTCGGCTTGCGTCACGCAGGGAGGGTCGGTGGCGGGCGGATTCACGGTAGGTAATGTTATGCCCGGAGCCTACGTTATTCAGGCCTCGGGAAACCAGGGGGACTTCGCTCAGGCGCTGCTACAGGTTAGTGGGGGCGCTCGATTGGGGTTGAGCCCTGGAACTGGCGCGCCCGGAGTCGACATCGCCATCACAGGCGCCGGCTTCCTCCCAACCGACACAACCTGTACCATATCCAGCCCATTCTCCTCTAACCTCATCTTAACCGGAACCTCAGCCTGCGTAGTACAGGCCGGAAGTGGAACACCACATGGAAGTTTCATCATCGGAAACGTCCTCCCAGGGCAGTACGTTGTTCAAGTGAACGGGAACCAGGGAGACTCCGCGCAAGCAATACTCTCCGTCGAATAAACTGCTCCAATCAATCTCGTTCTTAGATTATCGGGCAAACTGGCTGAAAGGGCCGCTACGCCATACGCTTACTCACTAAACCTTTCGTTTATGGATGCAGTAACGCTTGATATATTCGCATGCCTGTAACCGCTAGGACGATGAGGCTTGGGGAAACCTGAGGTCAGCGCGAAGCTCGAACCGAAAGTAACACGCCAGACTTACGAAGAAACCAGAACCATTGCAGATGTGAAGTTGGTCGACTTCAACTTACACACGGACGACGGAGGCGACTTTCATGAGATCGCGAGAATCACCGGCAACCAGAGCAACATTCTAGACGGATTCGAGATCCGGCAGATTAACAGATCAAGATTCAACCCAGGACTCGTAAAGGCATTCCATCTCCACTTGAACCAAGACGAGGTTTGGGCCGTTCACCCACTCGACCGACTACTCGTCGGACTGGTGGACGCACGGAAAGAATCCACGACCGAAGGCGTTTCGATGCGAGTAGTTTTGGGTGGTGGAAAGAGCAAGTTTCTCTACATACCACGTGGAGTCGCGCATGGAGGGATGGCGCTGGAGGGCAAACCAGTGGACGTCGTATACATAATGAACCAGCATTTCACTGGTGAGGATGAACTCCGCCTACCCTGGGACCTACTCGGGAAGGAGTTCTGGGAAATCCGAAAAGGCTGACGGCGGCGCTATTTGGGGCAATAAGCCTCGGTTATTCTTGGAGAACCGGTTTGTTAGACCTAGAACATAAATGACACAAAGAAGTGTCCGGGAAATTGCCCGTCTGAACATTAACCCGCACAAACTCATAAAAATATGCAATCCGGGGGATTCTCCCTGAGAATAGTGTCGGAATGTGAAAGGCCAGCGCTCATCGCTTGCGTTCCTACTCCTCATTATCCTATGCGTGCTTCAGTTCACGAATGTTCTAGGCTATGCCGCTCACAGTAGTCTAACTCCCCTCCTAACGGCCGGAATAAGCACCAGCGAACTTTCATCCCAGAAAACCAACCAAATTCTGGCGGGCTCTCCGTGCCTGACCTCGTCTGCAGCTGACACATCTTCAGCGCAGGTTCAACCCGGCACTGCAAGCGCCACGATTCCGGGTAGTGTCGTCCCGGATGTGCAGAGTGGCGCCGCAAGTTTTGCGAGTGCTGTCCCAGCCGGGGGGGCAGTCCATCTAGAGTTAGTCTTCAAGCTGCGAAACCAAGCCGCTTTCCAAAAATGCCTCAACGCCATACAGGACCCTTCATCGCCTTACTATGGCGATTTCCTCAACAGTACAACACTTCAACCCTACATGCCTACACCGGGGGAGAGGGCCTCGCTCACCACATTCTTTACGCGTGCCGGGTTCAGTGTGACACCTGGAGCCTCCCCCCTAGTCCTTGAACTTGCCGGGAACGTTGGAATTGCCGAACGAACGCTTGGTGTTGCCATGAACTACTATCAATCGTCGGGCTCAACATTTTACGCGATCAACACGAACCCAAGCCTACCATCAACATTCACACCATTGCTGAATGGGATTCTAGGCCTCGACAATTATTCAACTCCCAAGCCCGTCGAATCTCCTTGCAGCAACCCATATTGCCCACAAGGGATTCAAATTGGCTACTCGCTCACGAACCTGTACAATGCCGGTGACAATGGTGCCGGGCAGACTGTCGCCATCGTCGACGCACCCGGCGACCCTACAGTTCAGAGTACGATAAACACTTTCGACTCGCAATATTCACTGCCTAGCGTCACGATTAACGTCTTAACACCAGATGGCTCGCCCGGTAGATATGATGCGGGCTGGGCCGCTGAAACCGCGCTCGATGTTGAAGCTGTTCACACCGTTGCTCCAGGAGCGAGCATAACTCTACTTTACGGCTCAAGCACTGGCGACGATCTGGTCAACCTCATCGACTACGTTGCTGCGCATCATCTAGCCAATATTGTCTCCAATAGTTGGATTGAAACTTGCACTACAGGAAATTGTGATGATATTCAACTTCCATCAAGTTTCGTATCCTCAACTGATGGTCGTCTCGCTTCGGACGCTGCTCAAGGGTTGACGATCGTTTTCGCGTCGGGTGATTCGGGGGCTAAACCTGACGGGTCGAATCTTGGTACACAGTTTCCAGCTTCAGACCCGAATGTTTTGTCCATTGGGGCTACGGACCTTACATTGACGGGGTGTGGACCGGCGAGCTGCACCGGTTACGGTAGCGAGAGTGGTGACACAATAAGTGGAGGCGGGTACAGTGGGTATTTTGCCGAACCCAGTTGGCAAATGTCAACGATCGGGTCGACAGCTACCAGGTGTACCTCCGGGCATCTACAGACGACGTGCCGTGCCGTTCCCGATGTTTCCATGATAGGGGGAATATTAACGGGAGTATGGGTTTACTCAAGTTACACGAATACATGTGGGTCAAGTCCGCCAAGCAACAATCCAGGATGGTTTGGGTGCTCAGGTACAAGTCTCTCGAACCAACTTTGGGCAGCGTTCTTGGCCATTTGTTTGCAAGTGAGGAATGGTTCGGTGTTCGGAAATATCGGCCCTCTACTCTACCAGACCGCAAGTAATCCAACATTCTACTCTTCGGACTTCCACGACATAACTTCAGGAAGTAATAATGGCTATTCGGCCGGGACGGGCTGGGATCCTGTGACTGGATGGGGTACTCCGGTTGCAAGCAACCTTGCCTTAACTCTGAACCCGGCTCGAGTTCTATTCCAGACAATTCCATCCACCTTTTCCCTTTCCACGGTTCCAGGAAATATCACCGCGGTTGGATGTGGTGGCAGTTTTGTCAATGG